>Ga0105048_10001420_pt1 | contig 38996 bp, 36 predicted proteins | sample MAT05_FD_78382 | JGI IMG/M metagenome (GOLD analysis project Ga0105048, IMG submission 78382) | Freshwater microbial communities from Lake Fryxell liftoff mats and glacier meltwater in Antarctica - MAT-05 | ecosystem: Environmental > Aquatic > Freshwater > Ice > Liftoff microbial mat | place... | reverse complement strand
TCGAAGTCCGAGCGTGTTACGCTGGCCAACGAACTCGAAACGCTGCGGCTTTATATCGAGATGGAAGCCATGCGGTTTGGCCCGAAAATGAACTACCGCATTGAGGTGGACGAGGGGCTTGATGCCGACTTTATCCAGATTCCGCCCCTGCTGTTGCAACCCTTCGTTGAAAATGCCATCTGGCACGGGCTGATGCACAAGGAAGAAGGGGGCAACGTAGTGATAAAAGTGCAACAGCCGCAAGACGACCGGCTGCACATCGAAATCACCGACGATGGCGTAGGTCGGCAGCAAGCGGCAGAGTACAAGAGCAAGTCGGCCACCAAGAACAAGTCGTTTGGTATGAAACTCACCGCCGAGCGGATCGAACTCATCAACCATCTCTACAACGCCCAAACCCAGGTCAGCATCATCGACCTGACCGATGCCGACAACCGGCCAACGGGTACGCGGGTGCTGGTTGATATTCCTGTTTGAACTCCTTCAACGATCCCTTCTCATGCTCCGCGCCATTATCATCGACGACGAACCCAATGCTGTAGGCCTGCTCGACCTGCGCCTGTCGCAACATTGCCCACAGATTCAGGTTGTTGGCACTTTCACGAGTAGTCTGGAAGGCTTGCAGGCCATTTTTAACCTGCAGCCCGACGTTTTGTTTCTGGACATTGAAATGCCCCAGATGAATGGCTTTCAGTTGCTGGAAGCCGTCGCCAACCTGTCATTCTCCCTCATTTTCGTGACTGCTTACGACCGCTTCGCGTTGAAAGCGTTTCGGTATAGTGCGGTTGACTATCTGCTGAAACCGATTGATACCCAGGAATTGATTGAGGCCGTAAGCAAGGTTGAAAAACAGCGCAAAACTACCCCCGAACAACTCGGTCACCTTCGCGAGCAGTTTAATTCACCTACCCGTACCCTGCCCGACCGCATCGCCCTGCCCTACCAGAATGGGGTTACTTTTGTGAGCCTGACTGATGTACTTTACTGTGAATCAGATGATAACTATACCAAATTCTACCTTGCCGACGGGCAACACTACCTGGCTACCAAACCCCTGCGCGATATTCAGGAGTTGCTGGAGGAACGCGATTTCTTGCGGATTCATCGGCAGTATTTAATTAACCTGAGTCACATCAAAAAATTTGTGAAGGGTGAGGGCAACTATGTTGTCATGACCAACGGGCAGTCCATACCCGTTTCCCGCACTCAGAAAGACCGGTTAATGGAGCGGTTTGGTTGGTTGTAAGCTATTGTTGAGAAAAATAATTTTTCTCCGAATTTTTTGTACCTTCATCATCTAAACTTTCTTAGTGAAGGATCATGACGTACGACTATATCATTGTTGGTGCAGGCTCGGCGGGCTGTGTGCTGGCTAATCGACTTTCTGCCGATCCTTCGGTATCGGTGCTACTGCTCGAAGCAGGTGGGCCGGATAAGAAACTGGAAATTCAGATTCCGGCGGCTTACTCCAAACTAAACCGAACCGACGTTGACTGGGGTTTCTGGAGCGAACCGCAGGAAGCCCTCGACAATAAGCGGATGTACTTACCCCGTGGCAAAACCCTCGGCGGCAGCAGCAGCACCAACGCGATGGCCTACGTACGCGGCAACCGCGAGGATTACAACGACTGGGCGCGAATGGGCAACACGGGATGGAGTTTCGATGAGATATTGCCGTATTTTATGCGGTCGGAGCACAACGAACAGGCCGCCCGGCTCGACGCGGGCTACCACGGTACCGATGGGCCCCTCAACGTGACGTATGCTCAGCGGTTTCAAACACCCTTGGCCCCGGCTTTTGTGAGTGCCTGCGAGCAAGTGGGCATCCCGCGCGGGGCCGACTACAACGGGGCTAGTCAGGCCGGGGCTGGCTTTTTTCAGTTTACGATCAAAGACGGGAAACGCCATAGCGCGGCTACGGCGTTTCTGAAACCCGCCATGCCCCGCCCGAACTTGACAGTGATTACCCATGCCCTCACAAAGCGAGTTGTGTTGCAAAATGGCCGGGCAACAGGCGTGGAGTTTATCACCGGTAAAAACACCACCCAAACCGCTACGGCCAACCGCGAGGTTATACTGTCGGCTGGTGCGTTTCAGTCTCCTCAGTTGCTGATGTTATCGGGCATTGGGCCAAAAGATGAGCTGAAACGGCAGAGTATTGAGGTGAAGCACGAATTGGCAGGCGTGGGTCAGAATTTGCAGGATCACCTCTTTACGGGCGTGAGTGCGCTTTGTTCGCAACGCGGCACCACCAGTAATTATCACCTCTCGCCCTGGCGGCAGGTGGTGGCTTTGACCAACTATCTTGTCAGTAAAAAGGGGCCACTCACCATCAGTCCGCTCGAAGCCAACGCTTTCCTGAATCTGCTCGACCCCACCGGCCGGGTCGATCTTCAATTCCATTTTGCTCCCGTTCACATGGGCGACGATTACCAGGTCGATATGTACGACCTGACAACCTATCCCCACACCGACGGCTACACGCTGCTCCCCACGTTGCTGCGTCCCGAAAGCCGGGGCTACGTGGGCCTGCGTTCCGCCAACGTGGCCGATACGCCCGTGATTCAACCCAACTTCCTGACGGCCGAAAAAGACCGACAAACGCTTATTCAGGGATTACGCCGTGCCATTGAGGTGATGGAAGCGGATGCCTTCGGGCCGTACCGAGAGCGGATTCAAACTCCCGTCAACCGGGCCTCCGACGATGGTTTGTGGGAGCACATTCTAAATCAGATCGAGACGGTGTATCACCCCGTGGGCACCTGCAAAATGGGCTCCTCTTCCGACGAAATGGCCGTGGTCGATTCCGAACTGCGGGTGCGGGGTGTCGAGGGGTTACGCGTGGTCGATGCGTCGATTATGCCCACCGTGGTGTCGGGCAACACCAATGCGGCCTGCATTATGATTGGTGAGAAAGGGGCTGATTTGGTGCTGGGAAAACCTCACCCCCAATCGCCCGGCGACTCGGCCCTCTCCGCAACGGCGGACCGCTTGCAAAGGAGAGGGGAGTCATATGCTTCCTAACCACCCAAGATTTCGTTCAACAATCTGAAAAACAACTACGTTAGGCTTCTGCTGTTGGACCAGGGTTGGGTTTAGAAAACTGCTCCGGGCGAAATAAGCCTCCCGAAAATAACCCGCCAATAAGGGCATCATACTGTGGCTGAAGGAGTCGCCAATGAATAGCAGTTTTGGCGCGGTGGGGCGGTCCGGCGTTCCGCGGTCCGGCGGTCCGGTTGGGCCAACAAAGCGAGTATTCGGAAAGCCCGTGGCTTTGGGGCCCGTTTCGGTGTTGGGGATCTCGGCGATTTGGCGGGCCAACACTGGAGCGGCTGGTTTGATTTCGTAGAAAAGCGGGTCACGAATGGCATCCTGCAACGCCATCATTCGAACTAAATCGCCGGTGCCACCGCGCATTTTGGTCATCATGAAATCGCTTTTCTGAACAGCACGCAGGGCCGGAATATCTCGCCGGATTCGATTCAATAAGGCCGCTGAACCAACAAGTGTACCGTAATCATTCCAGTGCGTATCGGTCTGATAATAAACAACTTCATCTTTTTTAGCAGCCAGGAGCGTGTCGCGGAGGTCGATGAAGGGCACGCGGGTTTGACGTTCTACGGCCTGCCGCAATACATCGAGCCGGGTAGGGTTTTTGGTATGGGCTACGCGGTCAGGCAGGAATTCGGGGTAGATGCTGTGCGAATCGGGAGTAATCAGCACATACAATTTAATGCCCTGCCGGGCGAGTTCGGCTTGTCGCCGGGTAAGGTGATCGGCGATGAGCCGGGCCGAGTCGGCCGAAAGCGGCATCAGGCCCCGGTGTTGCTTCACAACGTTGTTATAACTATCGCCCAGAAAAAACCAGCCGTCCTTTCCCACCACCACTTTTTCGGGTAAGGGCGACTGTTTAAGGCCCTTAAATTGCCAACGGCTGTAGGCATAAAACAAGGCGTCGCGCCAGCCAAAATTCTCTTTGTAATACGGGTCGAACTGCTTTATAAAACTTCTGACATGCGGAAAATGCAGCTCAGGTCGTTTGTTCTGTTGCTTGTTTTCGGTATTCTGAAACCGCCCTGAAAACCCGAAAACCTGATCGAGCGTGGGCAGCAGGAGTAGGGCCGCAAAACCAAAAGCCAGAATGCGAGTACGCGGGTTAGTCATGTTGATGATCGTATCGTGGATTTTCAATCTACGATACGGTTAAAACCGGAAATAAATGAACGGATTGTAGGTGTCGGCGGCTAAGTACATGACTGCCATAATGAACAACCCGAACAGCACAAGCGAATAAGCCAGTTCGCGGGGGCCGGGGGCCGGGAGTTTTTGCCAGACCCGTTGAAACCGATGATAGACCGGCATAACTAACACAAACGCCAGAATCAGCGACACGACCACTTCGGTACTCAGGAAAAACGAAGGCGGGTAAGCAACTGATGCCCCCTCTACACCCAAACCGATCATTTTGCCAAGATACGCCACCGCGCTGCTTAGGTCCGTTGCCCGGAAAAACACCCAGCCGACCAACACCACCAGCAAGGTATAAACATGACCGACAAAAGCCGGGGCGCGGTCGAGCCAACGACCTAAGCCTGCTCGTTCGATGAGCAGGAAAACGCCGTGGAACAAGCCCCAGACAATGAAATTCAGGCTGGCACCGTGCCAAAGCCCCGTCACAAAAAACACAATCAGCAGGTTGCGGTAGGTTTTGAACTCGCTGCCCCGGTTGCCCCCCAGCGGAATATACACGTAGTCGCGAAACCAGCTGGAAAGCGAAATGTGCCAGCGTCGCCAGAAATCCTGCACCGAGCGGGCAATGTAGGGGTAATTGAAGTTCTCCTTAAAATCGAACCCAACCATTTTGCCTAGGCCAATGGCCATGTCGGAATAGCCCGAAAAGTCGAAATAGATCTGGAAGGAGTACGCAACGATGCCGAGCCAGGCTGTGGCCGTGTTGATGTCGGTCAGGCGAGCATTGAAAATCTGATCGGCTAAGGAGGCAAACGTATTGGCCAGCAGCACTTTTTTCGCTAATCCGATAATGAATCGCTCCGCCCCAATCCCAAATTTTTCGATGGTTACGTGCCGTTCGGCCAGCTCGGGGGCAATGTCGGCGTAGCGCACAATGGGGCCCGCAATCTGGTGCGGAAACATGGCTACGTAGGTGCCGTAGTTGATAAAACTTTTGTTGGCCCGGATTCGGCCCCAGTAAATATCGAAGGTGTAGGAAATGCCCTGAAAGGTGTAAAAGCTAATGCCGATAGGCAGCACGATAGTGGCTAACTGCATGGAATCGGCGATTGGCAGGCTAAAGGCTTCGGCAAAACCCCGCGCTGAGTCGACGGCGAAATTGCTGTATTTGTAATAGAACAACAGCGACAAGCTCCCAACCAGCGATAACCACAGTCCGGCCCGGCGCTGGCCTTTTTCAATCAGTCGTCCGGCTATGAAATTGATGCCTGCCGAAAGTAGCAGCACCGCTACAATTAGGCCTTCTCCCCAGGCATAGAACACCAAACTGGCCCCAAACAAAAAACCATTCTTCCACGTCATACTCCGGTGACCTGAGCTAGTTAGTGGAGCCGGTAATAGATAGTAGACAAAGAGAAAAATAGGTAGGTAGAGGAAAAGAAAAATAGGCGAACTAAACAGCATAAAATGGGGTCGAAAAACTTCACAAAGTAAAAGTAGTATTTTGTTTAAACTTAATCCATTAATGTCTCTTCAAGCTACTCATCGGTACGCAATCCATTACTGTAATCCCGCTGGATACAGTGATTTAGTAGAATTAAAAGTGATAGTTTTTTGCATTAATAGTTTGATTGTTAAAGTATTATAAAATAGAGGAATAAAGGATAGCATTAATACAGCGTTTACATGATGCTATAGATATAGGTTTGGCGCAGTTTTTGACGGGGGGGTAATACCGTGAATAATGAATTACCATATCTATACATTATGTTGCCACTCCGACACGTTGCGATCCTTCATACCGCTTATCGGGTTATGGTTATGCTGATTGCGCTATTGATAAGCGATCTTGCTTATAGCCAGGCCGGTAAAACTGGTTTGCTGGGGTGTCCGCCTACTCAGTGTATATCGGTGTCGATAAAACACCTGCTTCCTACATCGCCGGTTCCAGCGGAGACCACGTTGCCCGCTCCCCAGTTTTTGTTGGAGGGAGGCAATGTCCCGTATGGAACCGAGGTTGGCCTTCTTATTAATAAAGTAGCGGTCGATTATACCATCGAATATTCAACAGACAACAGCCTGAACTGGATAACCGGCTCATCAGTAGTGCTGCTAAAACAGGGAATTGTATTGGCTCGTACCCGGCAGGGCAACCGAACTTCAGCCATTACATCGAAAACATTCGATGTGCATTTCAAGCGGATGTTTGTCTTGGGAAACAGCATTATGCTCAATTCGCCAGTGCCCGCTTTGGGCTGGTACAACACCAACGGCATGGCCGCTTCGTCGCTGCAAAACGATTTTGTCCATATCCTCGAGCGTAACCTGATTACACTGAATCCTGGTGTCCAGATGAAACTGATCTCGGGTGGTGGTTTTGAGCGTAATTTCTGGACGTTTGACTACAACACCTCGCTCGATGAACACCTTACTGGTTATGCGCCTGACTTGATTATTGTGCGCATTGGCGAAAATATCAACGATGCCGAAGCCGCCAACCCCGGCCGTGATTTTAAGGCTCGCTACCGGCAGTTGCTCGATAAACTGACTCAATATTCTGGTCGGGTAAAAGTAGTTTGCACCACCAGCTTTTGGAATCATCCCCAGGCCAGCGCCCTGATTCGTGAGGTGGCAGCAGAGCGAGGTTATCCCGTTGCTGATCTTTATTCGGTGCTTTATAACCGCCCCGACCGAAACCAGTTCCGGGCCGTCAACGAATACAGCGATGGTGGGGTAGGAGCGCACCCCAATGACCGGGGAATGGCCGAAATTGCACGGTTGATCTGGGAGAAAATCAGATAGAATGGTTGGAACGCGGGTGTGAAATGTTGATCCGCGTTCCAATTAATCAGAAGAACATAATTCGGAACACAAACGGGCTGTTGTACAGGTACTGCGTCTTCGATGTGTAGTTCAGGTTGTACAAAGCTGACACGTTGATGCCCGCCAATCGGCCAATACGCTGAGAATAGGTAGCCCCAACCAAGGGCGATGTTACTGTGAACCGACCCGGATTTGGTCGATTCGGAATATTATTGTAGCCATCCTGAATACTGGTACTGGCTATTTCGCCGTGAGCGTATAGTCCCGGCAAAATAGCCGGTATGAGCTCATACATCACAAAACCACGCCCACCATATTGGTTGGCAGTCAAGTTGAACCGCTGTCCTGCCGTGTCGAAAGCTTTTAAGCGAGCGTACTGGTAGTCGACGCCGACCCCTAAAACAAGCCGTTCGGCTGCCTGATAGGCCACAATGGGCGATAACCCAATAATAAACGGGATACCATTCTGGGCGTTACCAAGTTGCAGGGCACTTACGCCCCCACCAAACCGAAGCCGTTGTGAAAACGGCAGGGGCCGACCTTCGGGCGTTTGGGTGCGCAGCGGTTCGCGACCTTGATTGTCACGGTCGCGGTCTTCGGGATCTTCTGTAATCTGGCCAAAAGCAAAGCCGCTGCTCAAAAGGGCAATGGCGAATAAAATGCGACGAATATGTCTCATGGTTATAGTTAATATGGAGTGGTTAGCAGCTAACGGCTTCCAACCACTATCAAACGAAAAACTGTTGCCCGAAATTTCTTAGAACACAAACTCCTTTACTTCGGGATCGTTAAGAAGCCTTTTAATACACTTTTCGTGGGCTTTTTCAGGACCATTTACCTTCCATTGCCCAATAATCTGATTACCTATACGCTCTTGCCGCCCTCGGTGTGGCGAGAGGCCGCATTCTACGAAAAACGTTTCGTACTGGACTAAGGTTTTGTTCTTGAAAGTTGTAACGATTTTATAGTCCCGCTGCTTGTTTTTAGAACTGATCCAGTTCGAGGCTCCCGGCAATAACCACAGGCAACCCAATATCACTAGCGTGCCGGCCAGGCCAATGTCGTAATTACCTCCGCCGATACACATACCCAATGCGCCCACGGCCCAAACTGTGGCGGCCGTGGTAAGGCCACGTACACGGTTCTCTTCCTTAAAAATGATGCCTGCCCCCAAAAAGCCAATGCCATTGACAATGTTGGCGGCAATGCGGTCGCCCGAGTTGCCGATGCGATCGGACGCCAGCGTAAACAGGGCCGACCCGACACAAATCATAATCATAGTACGAAAGCCAGCGGCTTTGCTGTGATACTCTCGCTCGGCCCCGATCAGTCCGCCAATCAGCAGGGCAACAACTAAACGAATAAGGTCTTCTGTCATGGGTAAATGGTCATTTACTGCGTGTCATTTGGCTACGCCCGCTCCGGCGTAGCCAAATGACCAAATTTCTGAAACTCCTTTCTGCTGAAAACCGTTAGTCTACAGATACGGTTTGCACAAATTTCTGAATGAATACACCTGCTGAAACGAGCCCCCAAATCACCATTGATTCCCTTGACCCGAAACAGTATATCGTTATTAAAGGAGCGAAGGTACATAATCTGAAAAATATTGATGTTGCCATTCCGCGCAACAAACTTGTGGTCCTAACGGGCTTGTCGGGTTCGGGCAAATCATCGCTGGCATTTGACACACTTTTTGCCGAAGGACAACGCATGTACGTTGAGAGTTTGAGCAGCTATGCCCGGCAGTTTCTGGGCCGGATGGAAAAGCCCGACGTAGAATACATTCGAGGAGTATCACCCGCCATTGCTATTGAGCAGAAGGTATCTACCCGTAACCCGCGTTCTACCGTGGGTACCAGCACCGAAATTTACGATTACCTTAAACTACTTTTTGCACGCGTAGGTGTTACCTACTCGCCTGTGTCGGGGCACGTTGTGAAACGCGATACGATTACCGATGTTATTAACTACATTTTCTCGCACCAACCCAACCAGGACGGCAGCCCACAACGGGTCATGATTATGACGCCACTCATTGTTCACGAGGGCCGCACGCTTGACTATGAATTGAAGATTCTGCTCCAGAAGGGCTATACCCGCATTGTAGTGGATGGCGGTCGGAATCGCTCCGGCGAACCGGCCGCATCACCAACGGGTTGGAAAGTAGCTCAGATCGAGGATTTGCTCGAACAGGATGCCGACCTGGTCAATGTTCTGGCCAGCAATGCCGACCTTGAACTGCTGGTGGATCGGGGAACTGTTTTGCTTGATGAGAATGGGCAACCCGACGAGGACACGCAGTACCGTTTCTCCGATTCGGTACAAACAGCGTTTAATGAGGGCGACAGCGTTTGCCGGGTTAATGTGATGGGTCGGGCCGATGGATCGGTGGAGACGCGCACGTTTTCAGACAAGTTTGAGATGGACGGTATCACGTTTGAGGAGCCAAGCGTGAACCTGTTTACGTTTAACAACCCCTACGGTGCCTGCCGCCGGTGCGATGGTTTCGGAAAAGTGCTGGGTATCGACCCCGATCTGGTGGTGCCCGACAAAGGGTTGTCTGTTTTTGAAGGAGCCATTGCGCCCTGGCGGAGCGAGAAAATGAGTGAAGAGTTTTTAAAGCCGCTGCTCAAAAACGGTATTCGCTTCGATTTCCCCATTCATCGGCCATTTAAAGAGCTAAGTCAGCAACAAAAAGACCTGCTCTGGACGGGTAACGAGTTTTTTTCGGGCCTGTACGACTTCTTCTCCTGGGTCGAAAGTCAGACATTTAAGGTGCAATACCGGGTAATGCTATCGCGGTATCGGGGTAAAACTACCTGCCCCGAATGCCGGGGATCGCGGCTTCGGAAAGATGCGAGCTATGTAAAATTACCTCATCCCCCAGCCTCTTCTCCTTCACAAGTAGAGGGGGTGACTCCAGTTGGGTCTTCGCCCCTCTCCTTCACAAGGAGTGAGGTTGGAGTGTCTATTACCGACATTGTTCTCAAACCCATCACCGAAGCAGCAGCGTATTTCCGCGCTCTTGAACTGCCCGAAACCCAACAGAAAGTGGCCAGTCGGATTCTGATTGAAATCAAAAACCGATTGGATTATATGGAGCGGGTGGGCCTTGGTTATCTGACCCTCAATCGGCTGACAAATAGCCTGTCTGGGGGTGAGTACCAGCGAATTAAACTGGCTACCTCGCTTGGTTCTGCATTAGTGGGGTCGATGTATATTCTGGATGAGCCGAGCATTGGTCTGCACCCCCGCGATACCAAACGACTTGTGAGTGTACTGGAATCGCTCCGCGATATGGGAAATACAGTAATCGTAGTAGAACACGAAGAAGAAGTGATGCGAGCCGCCGACCAACTTATTGATATTGGACCCGAAGCCGGAACGGGAGGGGGCCACCTGGTCTTTCAGGGAAATTGGGCGGAAATAGAAGGAGAGGAGGAAAGGAGTAAAGGAATAAAGCAGGAGAGGAGTAAAGGAGGAGAGAAGTCTTACAATGGTTCTCTCATTGCTTCCGCTTTCCCCTCACACACACTCGACTTCCTGACTGGGCGGGAGACTATTCCGGTACCAAAATTCAGGCGTCGGGCTACCCATTTCATCAACCTTAGGGGGGCCAACGAAAATAACCTCAAGCATGTAGATGCGCGCTTCCCGCTCAATACGCTCACGGTAGTAACGGGGGTGTCGGGCTCGGGTAAAAGTACGCTTATCCGAAAAGTGTTATACCCCGCCTTGTCGCGCCAGAAAGGCGATGTAGCTGAGGAAGCCGGCCGTTACAGCGAGTTGTCAGGTAGCCTGGAGCGGATTGTGGCCATTGAAATGATCGACCAGAATCCCATCGGTAAGTCGAGCCGCTCGAATCCGGTAACGTATATTAAAGCCTACGATTACCTTCGGCAGACGATGGCCGACCAGCCCATTTCAAAATCGCGGGGCTACAAACCGAGCCAGTTTTCGTTCAACGTGGATGGGGGCCGGTGCGAGGTTTGTCAGGGTGAAGGCGAGGTGAAAGTAGAAATGCAGTTCATGGCCGACATCTACCTCAAGTGCGAAGGTTGCAACGGTCGCCGGTTTAAGCAGGAGGTGCTGGAAGTGACCCTCGACGGCAAGAATATTTCTGATATTCTCAATTTGACCGTCGACGAAGCCATCGAGTTTTTCCGCAAGGCCGACCCTAAAATGGCCGATAAGCTGATGCCGTTACAGGAAGTAGGCTTAGGGTACATTGGTTTGGGGCAGTCGGCTAATACCCTATCGGGCGGTGAAGCCCAACGGGTAAAGCTGGCTTCGTACCTGGGCAAGGGCAATCCCAACAAAGGCGGCACGCTGTTTATTTTCGACGAACCAACCACGGGTTTGCACTTCCACGACATCCGCAAACTGCTAAAAGCCATCAACGCCCTGGTCGATCAGGGCGATTCGGTGATTATTATTGAGCACAACATGGAGATCATCAAATGCGCTGACCACATTATCGACCTTGGCCCGGAAGGGGGCGAAACGGGTGGCTACCTTACCTTCGAGGGAACGCCCGAAGCTATGGCCCAACTGCCAGCGGGCGAAAACTACACGGCTGACTTTTTGCGGGAGAAATTGTAATTTTGGGAATATCTACTGGTCTCTTCATTCTTTTTCTACCTAAACGAATATAAACCAATTCATAGTTATGTTGCAAAAGAGATTGTTAGGCTAGGTTCGATCTTAGCAATTTAATGGCACAGCGAATTTTGGCTGAATAACACAATTTGCCCAATCCCCTATTGTTGCCTAATTTTGACTGCTTTTCGGGCTGGGCAGCGATAACATCTTGTTCAGAAAGATGCCATCGCTCTTACTCCGTAATTCCCGAAATCCCTAACGAATAGACTACGCTCAATTAAATCATGAGAGAAATACAGTTTCGCGAGGCCCTGCGGGAGGCTATGGTTGAAGAAATGCGCCTTGACCCGAAGGTATTCCTGATGGGTGAAGAGGTTGCCGAATACAACGGTGCCTACAAAGTTAGTCAGGGAATGCTCGACGAATTCGGGCCCGAACGCGTATGGGACACCCCCATTGCCGAGTTGGGTTTTGCCGGTATCGGTGTGGGCGCAGCCATCAACGGTTTGCGACCCATTATCGAGTTCATGACCTTCAACTTCTCGCTTGTTGCCATCGACCAGGTTATCAACAGCGCGGCCAAGATTATGTCGATGTCGGGTGGTCAGTATTCGTGCCCGATTGTGTTCCGGGGGCCGACGGGCAATGCCGGGATGCTGTCGAGTCAGCACTCACAAAACTTCGAGAACTGGTTTGCCAATACGCCGGGCTTGAAAGTGGTTGTTCCCTCAAACCCTGCCGACGCAAAAGGCCTGCTGAAGTCTTGTATCCGCGACAATGATCCCGTCATTTTTATGGAGTCGGAGTTGATGTACGGCGACAAAGGGCCGGTGCCAGAAGAAGAATACCTGATTCCTATTGGTCAGGCTAAGGTAGTTCGCGAGGGCACCGACGTGACCATCGTATCGTTTGGTAAGATCATGAAAGTAGCTTTGGCTGCTGCCGATGAACTGGCGAAAAATGGCGTATCGGCTGAAGTAATTGACCTTCGCACCGTACGGCCTATTGATTATGCAACGATCATCAACTCGGTGAAGAAAACAAACCGATGCGTGATTGTGGAAGAAGCCTGGCCATTAGCAGCTATTTCGTCGGAGCTGACTTACAATATTCAGCGCAATGCTTTCGATTATCTGGATGCCCCCGTTGTTCGGGTCAATAGCCTCGACTTGCCCCTGCCTTACGCACCTACACTGATCGAGGTGATCCTGCCTAACGTGAAGAAAACGTTGCAGGCTGTGGAAACCGTAATGTATAAGAAGTGAAGTACGGTGGATTGCACCGGGCGGGCGTTCCCGTCCGATGTATAAAACATAAAAAAGCCCGGACGTTGCTGTTCGGGCTTTTTTTGTGGCAGTTGATTGATAAACGACCGTGGGTATCGAAAAGTTTTGCTCCCGAAAAATAGTCGGATAATTTGCCAGTATAGTTCTGATCTAACCCCCAGGCCACAAATTACAGGTGCGTTCCTCTTCAAAAGTGATCTATGAGATCACCATGCAACATATTGGTTCACTCAACACGTTACGGCAACGGGAACCTACTACCATTTTTTTTTCTAATTTGAAAAAGGCCGTTGAGGCTATATCGGCAGAGCTACTGTTGAATAACTGGCCATTGAAGGTTAATTACACCGCTGTGTATCGGGGCGTAAAACAGCGAAACTTTTACTCGTGCGACTTCGATGTAGCCGGTACGAAAGTGTTTCGCATTAAAGTGGTGCCACGGGTACTGAACCCGGCTCTGCCACGATTGGGGCTGGACGAAAACCCAGTAAAGTGAGCAATTCCGGGGCTACTTGTTTGATGGCCTCAATACCGCCTTCAACATTCACCACCTTGTCGAAACCACGGGCCTTTAGAATGGAATTGGCCACCATGGAGCGGTATCCGCCCGCGCAATGAACATATACCGGCTCTGCGCGCGGAATGGTTGCCATGTGATCATTCAGGGTATCCAAAGGAATGTTTTCGGCCCCGGCAATGTGTTCAGGTTCAAATTCGGTTTCTTTCCGAACATCAACCACCATCGAATCCGGGTTATGTTCGTGCCGCTTGACAAACTCGGCTGCCGAGATAGTCTCTACGGTATCAATTTCTTTTCCGGCCGATTGCCAGGCGGCAAAACCACCTTCCAGGTAGCCAATGCAGTTATCGTAGCCAACACGGGCAAGCCGCAATACAGTTTCTGCCTCCTGACCAACGGGCGTTACTAACGCAATGGGTTGTTTCAGATCAGGAATTAAAGCCCCAACCCAGGGGGCAAACGAACCGTTTAGGCCGATGTTGATGGAGTTTGGAATGAAGCCAGCCGCAAAATCGGCCGCATCCCGTACATCGAGCAACAGTGCCGCAGTGTCATTGATAGCTAGTTCAAACGCATCGGGCGACAAGGGATGGCTCCCCCGCTTCATTACCCGGTCAATGGATTCGTAGCCCTCTTTGTTGAGCCGGGCGTTCTGGGCAAAATACTGGGGTGCGGTGGTCAACCCATCTAACACTTGCTTTACAAACTGGTCTTTCGACTTGGCCTGCAAGGCGTAATTAAACCGCTTCTGATTGCCGAGCGTATCAGTAGTTTCTTTGCTCATATTCTTGCCACAAGCCGATCCTGCTCCATGCGCCGGATAAACAATCAGATCATCGGCCAAGGGCATAATCTTGGTTTGCAGACTGTCATAAAGCATTCCCGCCAGATCGTGTTCGGTCAGATTGCCTTTGATCGCCAGATCAGGGCGGCCAACGTCGCCAATAAACAAAGTGTCGCCGGTGAAGATGGCGTGATCTTTACCGTTCTCGTCAATCAGCAGATAGGTAGTCGATTCAAGCGTGTGCCCCGGTGTGTGCAGGGCTTTAATCTGAACGCGGCCTAGCGTAAATACTTCACCATCTGTAGCATGATAGGCTTCATAGGTTGTGTTGGCGTTGGGGCCATACACAATTTTTGCACCGGTTTTCCGGGCTAGGTCAATATGTCCCGACACAAAATCAGCATGGAAGTGCGTCTCGAAAACGTACTTGATTTGGGCTCCAGCCCTCTCCGCTTTACGGATATAGGGAGTTGTTTCGCGGAGTGGGTCGATTACGGCGGCTTCGCCTTCGCTCTCGATATAGTAGGCTCCCTGAGCCAGGCAACCCGTATATAGTTGTTCTACGATCATAGTAATTCCTTTAGTAAAATGTACCCTGCAACAACCAGCACGAACCAGCCAAAGCCTTTTTTGAGTTGATCGGGAGCTACAAACCGCGCCAGATATAGGCCCAGAAAAATGCCTCCAATGGATAAACTGGTGAAGGGTAACAGAAAATTCCAATCTAGTTTGGTGTGTTGCAAGTCGCCGAGCAGACCAACGAATGAGTTGACGGCGATAATGAGCACCGATGTAGCCACCGCCCGGTGAATGGGTAAACCCGCCAGCAGCACCAACATGGGCACAATCAGGAAACCACCCCCTGCTCCAATAGTTCCGGTAAGCAAGCCAACGGCCAAACCATCCAGTGCCAGTGACCCGTACCGTGGGCGACCATCGCGGGCTTCACCCTGTTCGGGTCGCTGCTTACGAATCATAGCGCGAGCGGCCATTACCATGACAAACGCAAAAAAGAAGAGGATGGCATTATCTTTGGCCAGCGCCAGCTCGCCAAACCTAAATAGCGGATCGGGTAAGGCCGGCACCAGGTACCGGCGCGACAGATAAACCGATACAAAGGAAGGAAGTGCAAAAGCGACAGTTATCCGTAAATCGACCCGGCGTTTCCAGAGGTGGTTGATTGATCCGACTAATGAAGTGGTTCCGACCACAAAAAGGGAGTATGTTGTAGCCAGTACGGGCGCAATGCCGAACACATACACAAAAATTGGTACGGTCAGGATGGAGCCCCCACCACCTGCCAGCCCGATAACTAGCCCAACTGCAATGGCTGCTATATACCCGAAAAGTTCTTGTCCTGTCATGTACTAAACTAAACGCCTTTCTCTGACGTTACATACCTGAAAAACGCGACACTCATGTTATTCAAGATTCTCTTCGTTTTTATTCTGCTACTTGTTTTCGTGCCACCTGTTCGGCGGTTTGTGTTCTACCTGCTTGTTGGTCGGCAATTGGTGAAGCAACAACGTCGTCAGGAGCCAACCCGTCGACGTGAAGGCGAAACACGCGTTGATCATGTGCCACCACGCCCCAATAACACCAAAGGGGGCGAATATGTTGATTTTGAGGAGGTTAAATAGCCTCTGGCGAAACTGTCTTTCCCTTACCGGGTTAATAAGCCTGCATCGAGCACAAATTGGGATCCTGTAATATAACGGGCTTTTTCTGAGGCCAGGTACAGCACCATACCAGCAACATCGTCTGGTTCAACCCAGGGAACAGGCAGCAGGTTTCCCGCCGAGCGTTCGGCAATGGCCTGCGTAGTGGTGCCTTCCAATGCGGCCAAGCCGTCGTTCATGGGCGTGTTCACACCCGTTGGATGAATAGAGTTCACCCGGATGTTGTGCGGAGCCAGTTCAATTGCCCATGATTTGGTTAAGCCTACCAGTCCCCATTTTGAGGCTGCATAGTGACTCAGCCGACTCATCCCCCGCAACCCGGCAATGCTCGAATTGTTGATAATCACGCCCGATTTCTGCGTTATCATCACCGGGATTACTCGCCGGGCCACAAGCCATGCCCCTTTCAGGTTAATGTCGAGCATGGCATCCCATTCATCTTCCTGTAACTCATGGGCTAATCCATACGCACAGATTCCGGCGTTATTAAATAGAATGTCAATGCGTTCGAACTGATCAACTGCCTGATCAACAGCACGAATGATGTCAGCATCATTTCGTACATCGCCCGAAATAGTCAGACACCGGGTTCCTATTGCTTCAATTTCTTGCTGTAAGGAATCGAGTTCGCCCGATGAGCCGAAAGTATAGGCTGGATAGCTCAGGTTTTTGGCGACATCGAACGCTACAATGTTGGCCCCCTCTTTAGCCAAAGCCAAGGCAACAGCCCGGCCCTGCCCGTGAGCGGCTCCAGTGATAAAAGCGACCGCTTCGGCGGTCCGGTTTCCAGCAAATTCAGCCATTGACTTGTGGGTTGGTTAAGGGTAAGTAGGGTGATAGATAGCCATCAATCGTAACGTCAAGGACATTGTTGAACAGATTTGTAGCAATCATCTGCCCGGCAAAAGCGATAAGTACCACTACCTCTGCATTACTGAACCGTTGGCGGATGGGTTCATACGTTAGGTCAGCTACCTCACCCCGGTTTTGGGCAATCTCAGCCCCAAAATCCAACAGATGTTGTTCGTCGGTCGTAAGCTGAAGATCTTCGGGGCGTTCGCCCTGTTCGATAATGATTTTGCGGAAGAAAGTAGTGCAGAGTGGGCAGTTGCTTGCTTCCGAAATAGAATGGGCAAACAGATAAGCCGACCGCTCGCCCACTATCCGAATCACTTCATGATAGAGCGGATACCACTGCATATACACATCGAATGCCAGGGGCGAATGGCTCAGCGTGGCTTTCATATTGGTGATACGCGAGCCGGGATAATCGGCGATATGTTTCGCCCAGGTAGCGCGGAGGTCCGTAGTAGCCTCTGTTTCTGGTAAGGGGTTTATGCGGGGCATAATGGATTGATGATGATATAAGCCGATACCTATTCTGGCTTGTATTTTACTGCCCGTCCTGAGAGCAGGTAGCCATTTGCGGTTTTGGTCGTAAAATACGTATAACGTACGTTAACGAGCGCATCGGCTCCGGCTCTTTTTGCTTCCAGGGATAGCTTCGCCAACAGTAACTCTTTGTCCTGCATGGTGTTACCCCGGCTCAGCATCCGGCCATTGGCGTTCTGGCTTTTGTCTAGTGGCAGCTCCTGCCGACTTTCCATTTCCTGTACAAGGTCATACAGACGGCCGGGGTTTTCGTTTTCGTAAAAAATATCAATCGGGTATTTTGGTCCCGTCGAGATCGGGATAGTCGGCCGGAAACAACTAGTGAGTAGGCTAAGAATAAATAAAAAAGCGAGTGTATGTTTCATGGTTTTCTCAGTAATACCTTCCCAAACGCCCGTTGATCAAACTGAAACGGTATAACAGATTCTAAACGGATATCAAGGAATGAAGAGTGCAATGGATTAATTAAATAGTTGCATTCATTGCTTATTACAGCAGATGGAATCTGCATAACTAAATACTCATTGTCCTCAATCCACTCATCGGTAATGCTAAACAGGTCTTCATCTGCTGTTTCCCAATCAGATGGCAGGTGATTAGCGGTTATCGTAAGAGTAGAATTTTCCGGGATTTGTATAGTTGCAACAGCAAAGGCGTTTTGGTTGAGGCTGATCTTTTTAGGCAGGTGTACCCAATATTCCCAGGCACAAAGGGCAATGCTGCTGCCCGTGTAAAGAACCGAAACGCCCTCGCGGTTCCATCGACCTCCATTTAGTTTGGCTCCGTAGCCCGATAAATCGTGAATGTATTCATGGCTAGCGATTCTAAAAACATGCATCATGTTAGGCCATAATTCCGTGTTCCAGCCTTCCTAACAATCGTATCACGGTCTGATAGCCACTCTCATCAAGCAACAAGTACAATGGTTCTTTCTGCTTGATGGCTGAATTGGGGGCGGCCAACCAAGCATCAAAATCAGCCTTGGAATGGAATAGTTTATTACCCTTCAGTTGCCAAAGTTCTTCTGACCGACCAATAACTACTGAAAGTGATGCTGCTGCCGTTGAAACCTCTTGCACGAACGGAAACTTTTTGAGCAGTTCGATAAGAAATGGCCCCTCTTTATCGTCAACTTTTATTGTCAGTTCCATTGAAATTAAAATAGTGTAGGAAGATACGACCTAAATAGGAATAACGCAACGAACAAATATTCAGTTTACAGAGCTTGTATCACCTCGCCCACAACTCTTGGATAATGTTCATGTTCCAGCAGTTGTACCTTGCGGGCTACGTCCTCGGGCGTGTCGGTAAGAGCAATGGAGCAACTAGCCTGGTAAATGACTGCCCCCTCGTCGTAGTGTTCGTTTACAAAATGGATGGTAATACCAGATTCAGTTTCACCGGCAGCTACCACGGCTTCATGCACAAAATGACCGTACATGCCCTTTCCGCCATAGTTGGGTAATAAAGCGGGGTGAATATTCACAATTCGGTTAGGAAACGCCCGCACCAGGTCGGCTGGTATGAGCCACATGAAACCCGCCAGCACAATCAAATCAATGCCCTGGTTTTGAAGCAACTCTACGATTTGGTTAGTTTTATAAAACGTTGGGCGATCAAATACCAGCACTGGTGTGTGAACCAGGCCTGTGCCAAAACCCCGCCGGGCACGGTCAATTACCCCTGCTTTGGGATTGTTGGTCAGTACCAATGAGATGGCTACTTCAGCATTGTCGGCCTGGCGTGGCCCGGCAAAATAATCGGCAATTTTTTCGGCGTTGGAGCCGGAACCAGAAGCAAATAGGGCGATGCGTTTCATTGGGATCAAAATTACAAGCTTTTCGTAACTTTGCCCGAATACCCCTCTCGTGCTAAGGTATGTTAACAACTCAATCGCTCACGTTTGCCTACGGTGCCGACAAACAGTTTGCCTTTCCTGATCTTTCGTGCGCCGACCGCGACGCTCTCCTGATTTCGGGGCGCTCGGGTACTGGCAAAACGACTCTGCTGCACTTGCTGGCCTTATTGCTGAAGCCTAAAGGTGGCTCGGTGGTGATGAACAGTACCGATCTGACTCAGTTGAGCGCGGCCCAGACGGCAGCGTTTCGAGCCAAGAATGTGGGTATTGTTTACCAGAAGCCGCATTTCGTAAGCTCGTTGTCTGTGATGGATAATTTGCTGATGGCTAATTATTTAGCCGGACAGCCCCAAGACAAAAATCGGGCGCGCGAATTGGCCGGACAATTGGGCTTTACCGATCGGTTAAACAAAAAAACGAACCAGCTTAGTCAGGGTGAGCAACAGCGCGTAAGCATTGCCCGAGCGGTAATGAACCAACCCAACGTTATCCTGGCCGATGAGCCAACATCGAGCCTCGACGATACCAATACCGACCGGGTGATTGATTTGCTCCGGCGGCAATCCGAGCAAATTGGGGCGAGTTTGGTGGTTGTCACCCACGATCAACGGTTGAAAGATGTATTTCAAAATCGCGTAAATCTGTGAAAAAACTTCTCCTTCTTCTTTTTCTCCTTCCACTTTTTACTTCGGCTCAGAACCGACCCGGCGGACCGCACAAGAAAAAAGATTTTCTGGTTACCATAACGACCGATTTCGGTCTTATGAAACTGCTGCTGAATGATCAGACCCCAAAGCACAAAGAAAATTTCATTAAACTCGTCAACGAAAAGTTTTACGATGGGATTCTGTTTCATCGGATTATCCAGGAGTTTATGGTGCAGGGTGGCGATCCCAACTCCCGAAAGGCCGAACCGGGACAGCCGCTGGGTGGTGGCGATGTAGGCTACAGAATCCCGGCAGAGTTTGTGCCAACCCTGTTTCATAAGAAAGGAGCCTTGGCGGCTGCCCGCAACAATAACCCAGAGAAGGCTTCGAGTGGCTGCCAATTCTATCTAGTGCAGGGGCGCGTGTGGGACGAGGCCGGCATGCAACAACAACTTGCCCGTATTCAGGGTATGAATGGCCGGTTGCCAACACCCGAACAAAAACAGGTATACCAGACCCTCGGCGGTAGTCCGCACTTAGATGGAAATTACACCGTTTTTGGGCAAGTTGTCGACGGGTTGGCCGTGGTAGATAGTATTGCCAAACAGCCCCGAGCGGCTCAGGATCGCCCGGTACAAGATATTCGGATGACGGTATCGGGTGAGTGGGTGAAGAAAAAGAAATTAGCGAAATTGTATAAATTGTAGAGAACGATCCGCCGGAGCGGTCTCTACACACCAAATCATGCGTATTCTCATAACTGGAGCCAACGGCTTGTTAGGCCAGAAATTAGTTGATCTACTGGCAAAAGATGCCAACATTGATCTCGTAGCGACAGCGCGGGGCGAAAACCGTTTACCTTATTCAGAAGGCTACAGCTATCGTTCAATGGACATCACAGATCGACAACAGGTGCTCGATGTGATTGGCGAGGTTCGGCCCGACGCGGTGATTCATGGCGCAGCGATGACCGATGTGGACAAGTGCGAATTAGACAAAGATGCCTGCTGGTTGCAGAATGTCACGGCGGTGGAACACATTGTGGAAGGATGCCGCCAAACGGGAGCATTCCTGTGCCACGTGTCAACTGATTTTATTTTTGACGGTGAGGAAGGCCCATACGACGAACAGGCCGAGGGAAATCCAATCAGTTTTTATGGATGGAGCAAATATGCCGCTGAAAAAGTCGTGATCAACTCATCACTTCGCTGGGCTATCGCCCGAACGGTGCTGGTGTATGGCATTGCGCACGACATGAGCCGGAGCAATATTATCTTGTGGGTCAAGAAATCACTGGAAGACGGCAAGAAAATCAACGTAGTAACCGATCAGTTTCGGAGCCCGACACTGGCCGAAGATCTGGCTACCGGCTGTGCGCTAATTGCCACAAAACAGGCCGAGGGGGTCTTCAACATTTCGGGGAAAGAAGTGATAACCCCCTATGAAATGGCCATTCAAACGGCTGATTTTTTCAATCTTGATAAATCGTTGATTGCCCAGGCCGATGGTTCAACATTTAAGCAAACGGCTCGTCGGCCATCCCGCACAGGCTTTATAATCGACAAGGCCCGTACTGTGCTTGACTACAATCCTCATAGTTTTTCGGAGGGAATCGCGATACTGGCCGACCAAATAAGTCAGCGGGTTGTGTGAGAGACCCGGTGCAGGCTAGGTATTCTTAAACGGTTCGGGGAACCAATACAGGCAGGTCGGGGGACCTGCCTGCACATACAAAACCTATACCACTACCTTTTCCGGCTCCTCCGTGAAGGCTGGGCGGCCGGGAATATAGTGCCGGAAAAACGAGCCAACTTTCATTTGTAATACCCCAAAGACGGCTTCTTTAAAAATTTTAGTAGACATTTTCGACGTGCCCCGCGTACGGTCGGTGAAGATGATTGGTACTTCTACGAGTCGAAAACCATATTTCCAGCACGTAAACTTCATCTCGATCTGGAAGGCGTAACCCACAAACCGAATGCGATTTTGTAGAATTGTATCTAACACCCGGCGCGTGTAGCAGATGAACCCCGCTGTGGGGTCCATGATAGGCATGCCTGTTATATTACGCACATAAACGCCCGCAAAATACGACATAAGCACCCGGCCCATTGGCCAGTTTACCACGTTTACACCTTTGATGTAACGCGAACCAACGGCTACGTCGGCAGGTGGAAGCTGTTGGCCTGAATCATCGAGTGTACCATCAGCGCAGGCGTGATACAACCGAATCAAATCGTCGGGGTTGTGCGAGAAGTCAGCATCCATCTCGAAAAAGTAGTTGTAATCTCTAGCCATGCCCCACTTGAAACCATCAAGATAGGCTGTGCCCAGACCTAGTTTCCCCTTGCGTTCCAGCAAATGCAGGCGAGCCACGCTACCCGTCATTTCCGACTGAATATCGCGCACTACCTGGGCCGTCCCATCGGGCGAACCGTCATCTACAACGAGCAGGTCAAACGGGCAGTCGAGTCCACCATCGCGCAGGGAAAAGACCTTGCGGATGATTGCTTCAATGTTCTCTATTTCATTATAGGTCGGGACGACCACTAAGCATTCTCTCACGACTATGAAAACGAGGGGCTTGCTCGCTATTATTAAAACAAACAGAACCCCAAAGTTCGTGCTTTTAGCACGTTAAAAATTGTTAGAGGTCAATTTTTTGCCACCACCATTGCCCGGCCAGGAATGGTTCGATAGGCTAATACTTTATTCGATTTCAGTCCAGCGGCTTGTTGCCAGGCCTGAATCTCATCAACGGAGTAATTACCGGCCGTGCTGGTCAGGCCATAAAATAGATCGGTAGAGCCGCCTACTAATTCAGGTTTTGCACCAGGTTCGGGCCGGATAAATTCATTGACGATATAAATGCCTCCCGGTCTCAAAGCCCGTGCGACTTTTTGGGCTACCAGTCGATTTTGTTCGTCATTGAAGTGATGAGCCAGGCTCGACATTAGCACAATGTCGTATTGTTCGGTGCCAAAATCATCGGTGAGGGCATTGCCGGCCTTATGTCGGACACGGTTACCCAAGCCAAGCCGGGCCAGCAGTGGAGCTGCCTGTTCTATGGCTTCGGGCAGGTCCAGAACAGTTGATTGGAGCGTTGGTACTCGCCGACAAAGAGCCACCGAGTGTTGGCCATGGGAGCCACCAATATCCAACATAGCAGTTGCGTTTTTAGGAACGGGTGTTCTTCTGCCAAATTCTTTGGCTTCGGTGCCAGTGGCAGCCAGCATCACATTTTGGTAATAACGCCACTGATCGGTGTTAAGCGTGTCATGGTAGTGAATGCCTTTGCCTGTTTTCAGGTATTCGCCCATGTGGTTGAGCCATTCCCACATCACCCGGTTATTAAACACCATCATCCCATAAACCGACTCCGGGTTGTCTTTCAATACCCATTTTCGGGCCGATTTTGTCAGCAAAAACTGCCCATCCTTGAACCGGAAGTAGTGCATAGCCGTAAGCAAACCCATCAATTCGCGGGTGGCCTTGGGATGAAGCTGGCACGTTTGTGCTACCATTTCAGCCGTATTAGCGCCGTTAGCAATAGCCTCAAAAACACCTTTGTCGGCGGCTTCGAGCACCGCCTTAGCCATTACAGGCATAATTTGGGCATGAAGCAATGGCCAGGGAACGATGTCGGCACGGAGGGCCAGCCATTCGAGGGGATTGTCGGGGGAAATGGATAATTGCATCGAAAGGGGTTTTCTAACTATACAACCGCCGAAAGGTGGTTTTAGATTAAGGAGCGTCAGGAATCCTCAACTTACCGCCCTCGCTAAGCCCTGCCAGGCCCAATGGAGCTGTTGCTCGATGCGTTGCCAGTCGGCTTCTTTAATCATACCCCGTTTTTGGGCCTCGTCGCATTGGCGCATGGCCTGCGCACGCAGACTGCTGTAATCCGCAAATTTGTCGGGCGAAACGCCGTATAGAGCACCCGCTGTTTGGGCCAGGGCTTTAGCCAGATCGTCGTAAGAATACTTTTCGCGTTCCCGGTGAATAATCCACCATTCTAGCTCCAGACGAGCTACTTTCTTTACATCAAACTTCTCTTTAGACAGTTGCTGAATATCGCTGTAATAGTCTTCTAACAAAGGAATCGCCTTCTCGTAATCGGCCCTTGATGCGCCTTCTTTAAACACAAACGCTGCCCGACTGGCCTGAAATGCCAGGCCGTATGATCGCCAATAGGGGGCATTGAACTGATTACGAAGGCCACCCGCTAACTGCCTGTAGAGTTTAAACGGGCTTTGGCTATAATACGATCGCCACATGGCTGTTTCGATGCGAGCCACACTGTTAGGATCGAACTGCCGGATACTGTGTTCGCGGGGAATGTATAAGTCAGTAGCAATCCAGATCAGAACGCCTACGAGAACGAGGAGCCAGAATCGGTGGGATGTTTTCATAGCGCTTGGTTTCAACGTTCAAAGATAGCGTATCACTTTGGTCTATCAGGCATAGTATAGTGGCGCACAGACCACACTGTTGAGCTTGACAAAAAACGGTTTGTGAGGATACAAACCGAGGATGTAGCATCAAATTTGGTTATCTTGCCTGAAAGAACAGCAGCGCATGAAATACAACGTCAATGTTATTTACGAGAAGGATGCCCACGGTTATTACGTATACTGTCCTCAATTGAAAGGCTGTCAGTCGCAGGGCGATACATTTGAAGAAGCTCGTGATAACATTCGGGAAGCCATTGAACTCTATTTGGAAACGATTCCACCAGATGAAATTACCGAGTTGCTGGGGTATGAAGTGATCACCTCAACCATCGAAGTGGCCCTTGCCTAAACTGCCTGTAATGGACGCAAAAGAAGCCGAGCGGCTTCTGCTCCAACATGAATTCGTCTGGATACGCACAAAAGGGAGCCATCGCATTTATCAAAATGATACAACGCGAGTGGTGATCCCGTTTCATGCTGGTAAAAGCTTACACCCAAAAATCGTAAAAGAGGTGTTAGAAGCGATTGGACAATTGTAATTACACTTTCTTAACCACCTTTTTCGCGCCTGTTGCGGCCACTACCGGCGCTTTTTTAGTCATGGTGACGGGGTCCCAATGCACTACTTTTTGTTCGAAGTAGCTCTCATTGCAGGCTAGTACAGGAGCGGCTGCGCGGAATCCAAATACGGGATCTTCAATTGTTCCCTGACTGCCTTCGCGCACGTTTTTGAAGAAATCAGCGAAGTGTTTGGCGTGCGCATCGTCGTCTTTGGGCGAGGTGAATTTTATCTCCTTAGCTGGTTCGGCCACGCGACTTTCGGGCGGATATTGTGCATCGTACTGCTTCTTGAACTCCTGCTGAACCTCAGGCGTAAACGTGAAGAAACTGTCGTACCCATTGTAGCCAGGAGCCAGCGGAAGTTTCTTTTTGGTCAGGATGAGGTTGTCTTCTGAGAACTCAATTTGACCCTCATTACCAATAATTCGGGTCACGTTGCTGATTTTACCGGCGTTGGCGAAGTTCACTCGCAGTACCATCTGGAAAGCTTCGTGCTCAGCGGTTTTAGGATAATCCATAATGCTCGTCATCACGTCGGGTACGTCGCGGCCATCTTTCCAGTAAGCCAGGTTGCCCGACGAGAAAATGCGCGTTGGCCCCATTGAGTTTGTTACAAAGTGGACGCCTGTGATGAGGTGAATGAACAAATCGCCTGCTACGCCGGTACCATAATCTTTGTAGTTACGCCACCGGAAAAACCGCTTGGCATCAAAGGCCCGCTTGGGAGCATCGCCCAGAAAACGATCCCAATCGAGGGTAGTCAATGAGGCATCGGGTGGCACCGAGTAATTCCAGGCACCGATGGCATTGAAGCGGTCGTTATTGGATTCGATGTAGTTGATCTGCCCAATGTCGCCAGCCGCCACCATCCGTTTGGCCTCCTGAAACGACGCACTACTGATTCGCTGGCTGCCCACCTGCATGGTTTTCCCCGATTTTTTCCAGGCGTTAATCACGGCCTGACCTTCGTTGAGGTGTTGCACCATCGGTTTCTCGCAATACACGTGCTTACCAGCCTTCAGGGCTGCAATCGTGATGTGATCGTGCCAGTGATCGGGGGTAACAACCAGTACCGCATCAACATCGGGCCGGGCCAACACTTCGCGGAAGTCGCGGGTTGCGAAGAGGTCTTTGTCTTTTCCGTAGGCAGTTTTGGCGTGTGCCAGCCGTCCGTCATACAAATCGGCTACAGCAACTAATTCTACATCAGGGTTGCGCAGAGCTGCCTGCGTATCATAATTTCCCTGGATGCCCATGCCAATGGTGGCAATACGGATTTTGTCGTTGGGGCTGATTTTCTTCAGGTTCGGAATATAGGCGGGTGCCTGTCCACCTAAAACGGTTTGGATACCGCCTGTTGCGGCCAACGCAGAGGCCGTTGAGAGGGATTTGAGAAATGTACGACGGGAGGGTGTCATGTCGGTTGGTTATTTGAAGGTAAAAGGCAAGAAACCGTTATTCATAATGCCCTACCATTGAATGAATGATAAGTTCAGAATCGCTGACCTCATAAATAAGGCGATGCTCGTCCGTAATGCGTCTTGACCATAGACCCTTGAGATTACCTTTCAGTGGCTCTGGCTTACCGATTCCCTCAAAAGGTGTTCTACGACATTCTTCAATAAGCCGGGTAAGTCGCTTTTGAACCTGCTTGTCATTTCGAGACCATTCTATAAACTCGTTGAAGGAGTCGTTCAGGAATTTTATGGCTCTCAATGAATTGTCTGCTTATAAGGCTGAATATCAACAGGCTCATCGTTGAGTAGGTGCTCGGCTATTTTACTAAATGAATCGCCTTCAAATACATAAGCAACACCGGAGGCTCGGTTCCTTTCAACTTTTTCTTCTAAATCATCCAGGGTCATAGGCTCTGGTTGCACCAGCACTTGAATTCGACGGTTGCCAAAAAACGCACGGATACTTTCAAGCATATTGATGTCTGCTTTGTCAGCCTCGATGTGAAAAACAAGTGAATCCATAATGGCTATTTTTTTACCAAAAATACAAAAATTACCGGCCTTCTGTTCAGATTTACTTTACCCTCAAAAATCAATATCCGTTAGCTCGAAATTGGCCTTTAACAAAATGACGCCCTTCTGAACACCAGGGTGGTAAATGATGTCTTCGGGCTGAATTAGCTTCTGAATATTCCCCGTATCGCGCCGACCGTTGCCATTTCGGTCTACAATCAGGCGCACTCGGTAGCGGCCCGGTTTCAGGCGCGGAAATGAATAATTCGGCCTGTTGGCCACCGACCGAATAACTTTATAGCTCTCGTCGGTTAGCTCTACCACAAACTTCTCACCGGATGGTCGATTTACTGTTCCGGCAATGAGCCCATAATCGTCGGGGTTGAGCACGCGGTACTGGACTCTGGCTCGGGCAGCTGTGTCGTTTTGTATGCTAATAAAGGCCCCTCGCTGAAAGAGCAGATTCAGCGTATCGCTCAGGTTGGTACGGGCCGTAATGGTTAGGCGGGTATTTCCGTTGCTAAACGAAAACGAGGTAGCGGTAGCTGGCAAAGCCTTTGTACTGTCGGAGCGAAACACCCGGAACCGAGCTTGATCAAGCGTTTTAACTGGCTTGTTGAAGGTTAGCGTAAACACCTGATTATTATCGATCTGTTCGTTGGGTTTGGGGTCAATATCAAGTGTTAGGGCCGTTTTGTCGCGGGTCCGAGATTTAAGGGGCGAGAAATAAATCCGCTCTTTTAGTTCAGTGATGTTGCCGGTCGAGTCCACAGTTGTAATAGCCACCGCGATAGTATCACCAGCCGCCCGCCCGGCAGGTTTGTAAACTCGAATAAGATTGGGTCGCTCCAGAAACGACACAACCGTATCGGCGGGTGTAACGCTGGCACTGGTAGGCGGCTGGGGTTTGAGCGTATAGGTGGCAATACCGCTACTGAGCTCGAAGCCCATTGTTTCGTCGGTACGTTCGCGCCGGGTGATGCGAGGTTTTATGGTGCCCCGGAAGCCAATAATATCAACGTCGTCATAATTACGAGTAAGATTCACGATTGTATCCCGGTATCCTACTCGCTCACCAGGCTGATTGTTCACGAGGTTAAGGTCTTTATCTTCAAACGCATACGGTTTGTAGAGACCTGCTTTTATGTTTTCGATCAGATAGATGCCGTTGGTATCTGTCCGGGCGAAATACTGTGGGCGTTTGCGTTGAACAGGCAGCGTATCATTGGGCCCAAATAAGCCAACTACCATGCTGAAAATAGGCAGTTTGGTATCGGCGTCGAGGATTTTGCCGCCAATACGGAGTGAGTCGATGGTACTGCCAGTACTGAACACCAGCTTTGGGTTTTCGGCTATGTTGCGCTCCGTTACGTCGCGAATGGCGTCGGCAAAACTAATGGTGTAGGTCGTATTTGGCTTAAAGTTATCGTTGAAAATCAACCTGATGCTCTGGGGCAATAGTCGTACTGTGTAAGGGTTGGTGTCCTGGGGAGTTATCAGGAGTTTTTGTTGCAGATTTTCAGCCGAAACATACTCATCGAACACTAATTCGATCGTTTTGCCCTGGTAGTTTAGCTGGCGATTTTTGGGTATGCTTTCGACCAGTTTTGGGGCGAGCGTATCTTTTTTTCCACCCGGCGGACTGGCCACCTGGGCACAGTTTTGCAATAAAACGGGTAATGAAAACAAGAAAAGAAAAACAAGTAGTGAGCGAAATGTCATTTATTGAATACTGCGAAAAATACGCTCGTGGGACACAATCAGTTCGGGGAATATCTGGCAGGGAATATCGCCCGACTCGTAAACGTCCGCCAACTGATATTCATCATTTTCGAGAACGTACACGTTGATCGCTTTTTCTTTGGGTTGTACAATCCAGTACTCTCGCACACCAGATTGTTCGTAGAGTGAAAACTTCTCATTAAAATCTTTCTTAGCCGTTCGGGGTGAGGTAATCTCGATAACCCAGTCAGGAGCGCCCAGACAACCATCGTCGTCTAATTTGGTCGGGTCACAAATTACACAAATGTCGGGTTGAACAACTGTGTGGATCTGCTCCGGCTTTTTCTTGTTAGGAATGGGCAAGCGAACATCGAATGGAGCTTCATACACCTCACATCGTTTGCTCTCTAAATAATTGAAAATAATGTTGCCCAGTCGAATAGACGCATTTTGGTGCATCCGCTTCGGTGCCGGTGACATCAGGTAAATTTTCCCCTTAATCAGTTCGACTTGCTCATCGAACCGCCATTTCAGGTAATCGGCATAGGTGTACGTGCCGTTCGGGTCGAGTTGTGAAATGTCTGTGATCATGCTACTTGTCTGATGTCTAAAGTCAATATCCTGTATCTAACAGCCAAAGTTAACCGTTCGTCCTAAAATAAACGTTCTCAATACAGCTGTCTTATACTTTCGTTATCATAAAAGACGTTAACGCTTTTTGATGCAGGGAACCATTCTTCATTACGATTCACTCACAGGCTGTGGCCTTCTCCGACCAGATCAGGGCGACCCTTTGACGTTTCGGCAGAACCAGTTCCTTGATGCCCGGACGGTTTCAGCGGGCCAATCCGTTACATACACTGGCTCGGGCGCTGGCCTGACGATCATTACCCGGTCAGTTGGCTCAATCCCTGCCAGCTCCATTGACTCAGGCGCCACTAAGGCGAGCACAACCCGGTCAGACGCAATTCCTGACGATTATGAAGATCTGTTGAATTCGCCACCAAAGCAGGCCGAATCCGTTACCTATTTAGAAGCCAAACTGGTTCCGCCCAAACCCCGGCAAACGTTTCAAAGTCCACCGCCATCAGCTACGTATGCACCGCAACAGCCGGTTCAAAAGCCGGTGCAGGGTGGTTTATATAACTGGCCGGGAACCCTGATAGCTGCAGCGGCTTTTGGTCTGTTGCTGGCAGCAGGGCAGGGAAGCAAGCCCGGAAATCGGTTCGATAAAAATATCCCCTTGATCAACTCGGTCTGGGGAATGGTAGCGGCTGCTTTGCTGGCCATGACTACCTACTGGCAGGCCGTTGGCATGTCGCGGGGTAGGGTTCGTTCGGCGGTTTGGGGCGTAGCCATTTGCTCAATAATGGCCTATTTGCTGCAAGGTTGCGAAGGTTTTGTGGCCGATGGTGCGGCACAATGGTACATTTATGCGCTGGTTGTCCTGTTTTTGATTGTATATATCTTGCCGTACCGAATCAAATTTTGATTTTTTGACCGCAAAGGCGCAAGAGGGGCGCAAGAGGGGCGCAAAGGGCGCAAAGAACTAGACTACCCGAAAGACGTTGAACCCTTTGCCGGTGCGGCCTTTCAGTTAAACAGAAATTTATGAAAATTCACATTGTATTGCTGGCGTCGTTACTCCTGGTTTTGGGTTGTGATAGGAAGCCTAAAAAAGAAGGAACTAAGCCCGCCTTAAAACCAGCTGGCATTAGCCAGATCCATTTTTTTCTGGAGACATCAGCTAGCATGGGCGGCTACCTCAAAGGGGGCACGACTTTCAAAGACGTGGTATCTGAAGTAGTCAACAAAAGCAATCAGATTGCTCCTGTCACCGTTTATACCATCACCGACAAACCGCAGGCGTACAGCGGTGGCGTAGGGGGTTTTGTTGAAAGCCTGGCTACAACGCCCCTGGCCAATGGAAAAAGCTCTAAACTTCACACCATTTTTGGTCAGGTTGGTGCCAAAGCAACGGGCAACGACATTGCCGTGTTGGTATCCGACTGCATTCTATCGTTTCCCGATGCCGACATCAAGCGCGATTCCGAAATCAACCGCAACAACGCATCAAGTGTACTCAAAAACCAGATCAACGATCAGTTTGCTGCCCTAAACAAAAAGGGTATTGGAGCAATGGTTTACGCCTTCAACTCGCCTTTTAACGGCACCTACTACGATTACCAGAACAAGAAAACCGTGCTGTATGAAGAGCAGCGGCCTTTTTATGTGTGGGTAATCGGGAAGCAATCTCTTGTGCGTGATTTCGACCGGCAGTTGCAGGAGAAGTTGAGCGAGAAACCTGCCCAGCAACTTAGTTTTGGGTCGGCTGATGGGCTGAAAAAGTATGATTTGTTCTTTGGCCTCAACAAAAAAGGCGACTGGCGGGCCGAGCGCGGTAACGTAACCGAGATTAAATTGGGGCGTAAAGCCGATCCCGCTGAATTTGCCATTGGCCTTGATCTGAGTGGGTTGCCGACGTACGCCCAGTCGGCAGCGTACCTGAAAGATAACCTTGTACTGAAAGCCGACAATGCAACCTTGAAATTGACTAATGTGCAACGGCGCGAGAACGTAAACACAACCAAGCGCATGAGTGATCGGGAGCAGCAGCTACTGAGTCACAATACGCATGTGTTGACGTTCAAAATTGAGAATCTGATCGACGATGATGCCTCGGTGAGTCTGCGCTTACCGGTTCGGTTTGATACCTGGTACGAAACCGACTGGTCGACGATGGATGACCGAACTGAAGCGGGCCGCCGGAAAAAGACGTTTGCCCTCGTTCACCTGATGAATGGTGTCCGCGAAGCTTACCAGACCAATACCAACGACTTTGTGAATTTTACGTTTAAACTGGAAAAATAAGACCCTTAATGTTCACCTCACTATACGAACTCTGGCTGGGCCAGAACGACGACCCGATCTATGCGGAGTCCATTTTTAACCCTGTTGGCCTGATTACACTCCTAACGGCGTTTCTGTTGGCTGCTTTCTTTTATCTGGGGCTGGGCCGCTGGAAAGCCGTTTTCTATAAAGTTGGACCGTGGGTGCTGACGTTGATTGTGGCGGCTGTATTCGGTTTCGGCTACGCACTTTGGTACGCGCTCGATGGCACTGGTGCCGACGAAACCGACTCGTATATGCAGGGTTTCGGTGGGGTAAATGCGTTTTATGCGGTACTGTACTTTACGGCCTTTTCGTTCCTGTTAAAACCGTTCTCGATTTACGCGAGACGGACGCCTATTTAATCTCACCGAAGCGTCGGCCCGGCCCTTGCCCCCTCTCCTTACGAAGAAGAAGGGGTGACTTGCAAGGCTATCTGTTTCTGTTCTCCGAAATTTTCCTAAGGAACCTGTTCAAAATAGCCTACACATGTCAGTGCCAACTATAGCGAAAAAAACCTCCCTAACCTGCTCCTAAAACCAATGACTGATCTATTCAGCAAGTCTTCGATGAAGGACATCCGGCGAAATCTTCGTCAGGTTTCAACAGAATCAGAAGCATTGCTTTGGGAGCAGATCAGGGGGCGCAAACTGCTTGGCGTGAAATTTAAGCGGCAGTTCAGTATTGGCAACTTCGTGGTTGATTTTTAGTACCCATCTCACGAACTGATTATTGAAGTTGACGGCTCTGTTCATGACGACCTGGCAACTCAAGAAAATGACAAGGAACGACAAAAAGGCTTGGAAGGGCTTGGTCTCACCCTCCTGAGAATAACAAACGATGAAGTGCAGAAAAGAATGGCAGCCGTTTTGTTAAAAATTGAAGACCAACTTGTTGGCAAGCAATAGCAAGGATAAAATTCAACAGTAAATAACCAGACATAACAAAAACAAGCCTGCTCGTAAGTCACCCCCTCTCCTTCGCAAGGAGAGGGGGCCGGGGGGTGAGGTCGCCTATGAAACTATTTCTTTTTGGCATCGGTGGTACCGGTGCCCGCGTGTTACGCTCACTCACAATGATGCTGGCTGCTGGGGCCAAAACTCCGGCCGACCTAACCATTGTACCCATTCTGCTTGACATGGATATGCAGAATGGCGATACCGAACGCGGTCTGCGCGTGGTCGATTTGTACCGAACCATCCGCAAGGGTGCTTACGAAGGGCCAACCGGTGGACAGGGACAAAAAACTTTTTTCGCAACACCCCTGCAACCACTTGGCACACTACAGGCCGAGAACGCACAGGAGAAACTGGGCGATTCGGTAATGCCTAAACTGACCGATCACGAGGGCACCTTTGAGGAGTTTTTGCAGGTCAGTAGTATGGACGATACCGACCGCGAACTGCTGAAACTGCTTTACGACAACTCGGCCAAGCCCACCACCGCCGAACTCAAACTGAATTTGTCAGTGGGGTTTAAGGGCAACCCCAACATTGGGAGCGTGGTGTTCAACGCGCTCGAAGACTCGGCTGTTTATAAATATTTCGTTGGTGCATTCAACGATGCCACCGACCGGATTTTTATTGTCAGCTCTATTTTTGGAGGAACGGGTTCGTCAGGATTTCCGCAACTGGTGAAGTTGTTGCAGCAACCTACTCAGAAGCTACCCATTCGCAATGCCCGCAAAGGAGCCGTAACGGTGATGCCGTATTTTGCGCTGGAAGACAATACCAACAGTTCGATTGACCAGAACCGGTTTCTGTCGAAAACCAAAGCCGCCCTGAGTTATTATCAGACGCAGGTGAGCCTCGACGCGCTCTATTACATTGGCGATCAGGCGGGCGGCAAACTCTACCCAAACGTGGAGGGTGGGGCGCAACAAGTCAACAATGCACACGTGGTAGAGATGCTGGCGGCTGCGTCTGTGCTGGACTTTGCCCGCCGACCTACCGACGAGTTTGGTTCGGGTAAGCAGCATTACGAGTTTGGGGTGAAGCGTAACGACCGAACCCTCGACCTGCCGCACTTTTACGACCGCACGTACAACGACTTATTAGAGCCCTTGATTCGGTTTGCCTACGCAACTAAGTTCTTCACCGACTTTTTGCCTGGTAATCTGAATGAGGCTTTCGCTCGTAACCTGAATCTGAAGCAAGACATCGCGACTAACTCGTTTTATACGGCTCTGCAAAACTTCATGGGGGTGCATTTCCGAAGCTGGATTAATGAAATGGCACTGAACGACCGGGCCTTTGCCCCCTTCGATTTGTCGGCAGATTTCAACTCGATGGTTCGCTCAAAGCAAATCGAGACGGGCTTTTTCAAAAAAGGGATCAGCGAGGGTTTCCTGCGCGATCAGGCCGGCGAAGTGGAGAATAAACTGCAAAAGAGTTTTCCGCAAAACGAAGCTCGATTCATGCAGATGCTCATTGATGTAGCCGAAAAGTGCCGCGAGAAATTAGAAACAGTAAACCGACAACTAGCGGATTAATCCCTTATGCCTCACATACTTCGCATCGACAAAGACCCCAATGTGGGTCAGCAGGATCATCAGGACTGGACACAGAGCCGGGGTGGCCTCACGGGCAATCGCATCGAACATATTCCCGATACGCTGACCGGCGGTAGCGGCACGGCGTCGAAAGCCGGAACGTCGATTCCGTCGCCGTTTGCGCGGCTATACCTATTCGATACGGCGTTTCGGATGGTCAAAAATGATTTGATGCCCCGCGAAACGTCGTTGTATCATGTGCTGGTGTCGCATTGCCTCGACCTGCTCGAACTCCTGTTTCAGGGTGGGCCTCGCAACGCCGACATCACCTACCGGGTGTGGAATAAAAGTGAACGACTCGAAGCGCTGCGGGCTCGAAACGGTGCCCCCGGTTCGGGACAGCGGCACGCCCACGCTATTCTGGCCAAAGCGCTCGAACTCGATTTGCAGGGTGATTTGGGTAGCCTGCAACAGATCACGATGATCTATTACAAGGGCGCTCTGTTGGGGGGCACATCGCCTATGTCGCTGGTGTTTACCTCGCCCAATTGGGAACAGGAACGCCAGAACCGGTTCATCGAACCGCCCAAAAGCACCAATGGACGCACGCTGTTCCGAAACGAATACGTTCCTCTGGCCGACCGAGATGTAGCGTTCGTGACCTACCTAGCACGCATTTACCGCGAACAGAATCAGTTGCTGACGGGTGGTTTCCGGGAATTTCTGTACAAGGTATTTGAGGACAATACGTCGCCACTGCGGACAGAAGCCGGCAAAACCCTCGGCAGTTACGACGCTATTACGGTGGGGGGCGAAACCAACGCGACCTTGCAGGTGGTGCCGGGCTTGCTACTCTACGGCGTTCGGGAGGCCGACGTGCTGGAAGACATCGAACGCGAAAGCGATTTTGTGATGCAGCCGAGTGTAGATTACTACGCTCAGGAAACTTATCAGAACGGTGCGCCAACCAAAGTACGGCGGCCTCTGGCGTTGGCTTCGCGCATGGAAGTGGCCGGGAAGTACGTCAAAAATACCGACTGGAACCCCCGCACCGAAGTACTGCCCGTACACCTCAATGACCTTAGCCGCGACGGTTTGCTGGCCGACCGCTACCTGCCTGGCGTAGATAACATCCGCTATCCATTTGTTTCTACGGACGACTTCCTGGAAGATTTCCTGGTGAAGATGCCGTACAAAATCAACAACGAGCGGTTTCAGACGGGCATGCGCGACAATGCCGATTGTCATTTCCTGTTGCCGGTTCGGAAGGAGTATTTCAACTTTTTCACCCCTGCCGACCTCGAACGCTACTTGACTATTCAGATCGACGCGAATATGGTGACGGCCACGCTCGAAGTGCCGGTGAAAGGCAACCGGCGCGTTACCTTCCGCAAGGCGTATGACCTGCGCGATTCCAGCACGGTGGTTGAGTTTCGGGCCGATCTGGCGTTTTTTCCGTTCTACAAAGTTACCCGCCCCGACCTGCAATACCTGAACAACTACACGGTGATGCTGGCCGATGGCAGCGGGGTTGAGTATGGGTTCCGGACATCGGGGGTGCAGTTTTACCAGTTCCCGAATCTCATCAAAAAGGCTCCTGTACCCGTGCCAACGCCGGAGCCTCGCAGCCCCAAAACATCCCTTAGCCCGGCCTCGTATTTCTTTAAAGTCCCGCAGGCATTCGACCTGATGGAGGTCAATCTGAGCTACGGGGGCGATACTTACCGGGGCCTAGCACTGCCCATGTTCCGGGTGATCGAGCAGAGCTACCGGGCGTTTACGTTTGCCATTGATTTCGGTACCTCAAACACCCACGTAGCTTTTTTGGAGAACGATGGCGTATCGGGAAATGCCGAGCCACAACCACTCACGGTATCCAACGATACCGAATTGCAGGTGGTGTTGCTCAACAAACCGTACAACGGCCCCGAAGCGCAAACGACCCATCAGCGGTACGCGCTCCGAAGTGGGTTCGGCTCGTTCGACGAAATGGAACCACTGATCCGGCGCGAGTTTATCCCGCCCGTTATCAGTGCCGACAGTCGGGCAGGGTCGCCGTTTGCGTTTCCGTTACGGACAACGGTTTATGAGAAAAAAGGCATTCAGGATGGGGGCGATTATTTGTTCAGTAAACTAAATCTGGGCTTCAATATCGACCTGGAACAGGTGGCCAATGCCGATGTGAACCGCTACATCACCAACCTGAAATGGTTGTTTGAAAACCAGCCGAAAGATGCCCTGAACCGGCCCCGTGTCCGGGCGTTTTTTGAGACATTGCTGCTGCTGATTCGCAACAAGGTGATTCTGAATGAGGGCGATGTGGCGAAAACCAAAATTGTATGGCTGGCTCCGTCCAGTATGCGCCGGGGCACGCGCAACGGTCTGGTAGAAGAGTGGCAAAAAGCCTTCGACCGGGCGTTTGGATCAAGCGGGCAGTTTATTTACGAACCAATTTCGGAGTCGGTAGCCCCTTATTTCTACCTCATGAAGAAGGGTGTTCTGCCCACCTCCGACGCGGTCAACATCGACATTGGGGGCGGCACGTCGGATATTATGCTGTTTGTGCAGGCTCAACGGCGGTATCTGAACACCTCGTTCCGGTTTGCGGCCAACGACATCTGGGGGGGCGGTTTGAATGAGCAGGGCTACCCCTCGTATCGGAAAGACAACGGATTCATTACCAACTACCAACTCTATCGGCAACGGAACCCGATGCCTTGGCGGGCAGAAGATGGTACCCTGGAATCGTTCCTCCAAAAAGACGAAATGACCGCCGAAGACGTAGTGAGCCTGATGTTCAAACAGGACGCGCATTTCCGGTTCACCCAGTCGATGAAGGATTTCAGGCCCGCCTTGCGGATGGTGTTGTACATCCATTATGCATCGATTATTTATCACCTCACGCAATTAGTCGAGGCCAATGGTTTGCAACTGCCTCGTTTTCTGACCTTCACGGGCCGGGGTAGCCAATATCTCAACCTGCTGGGGTCAGTGGCCGACATTACCGAGTTGACTCAACTCCTTTTCGCGGCTTATTCCACTCAAACAGCACCGGGAGGTTTCCGCATTGTGTTTACCGATAAGCCAAAGGAAACAACCGCCAACGGAGCCGTTTTGTATCAGCAACAACAGGACACTAACCCCGCTCAAACCGTACGTCCCGAACCCGTTACGTACTGGGGTGATGTGCGCAATCCCGAAGGACCACCAACCGACTTTGTGTATAACATCACGAGCGCCGAGGAGGCCCGCAACCGCACAGATTTCCACGAATCGGTGATTGAGAACGTCCGGTTTTTTCTGGAGAAAACCCTCAAAAACCGCACTATTTCCGCTTTTCTGGCTGATTTCGACATTCAACGGCCGGAGCAGTATTACGACTTTTTGGTAGGATCTGACCCGGCCTCACGCCACAACGTACTATGGGATAGCTACCTGCTGGCCCGGTTGGCCATTGAGCGCGACCCCGATGCCCGCTTGTCGGAGACGTTCTTTTTCCTACCTCTGAAACACGCCCTTTACGAACTGTCGAAACACATTCAGCAGGGGTAACCCATAAACCGGCAAAGTCCCACGTGGGACTTTGCCGGTTTATGTTCTAAACCTCATCAACTCCATGAAGACTATTATAACCTTACTTTTTTTCCCGCTTGCCGTTCTTGCCCAAACGGATGCTCTCGGTCCGAACGACCTGCGCGACCGGGCATTCCGAATGGCTAAGGCTACCGTCGAGTTTTTGGCTACGGATGCTAAAACGTATGGCTACCTCGACAAAACTACCTGCCCGGATTGTGTTAGTTATCCCAGGCTGAAAGCATTTATCGTTGAGCAAAAGATAACCAAAGCCGATGAATTGGTGAACGAAACCGAGCGTTGGGTGTCGGCTCCAGCAACGGCTGCAAAAGTCCCGGCAACGGCTCTGGCTGAACTCAGAACGCATCTGATGAACCGCGTTACGGCAGGCAGCGAACGCCAGCACCGGCGCAGTCTGCCTTCGTTTTCAACGTATGAAAGCCAAATGAATCAATTAGCCGGGGGGGTGGCTCCTGAGTCGATTGCAATGAATACCACCCAGCAGACCGACGCACCCGATGCTACGGCAGATCTGGCGGACGCCCAAGCCGACACGGCTTACCGTGAAGGAGAAACAGTGGTGCCGCTCAGCGCAGCTCAATCATCAGACAGTAGCTGGTTGTCGAAGAGTGGCCTGGCCCTGATTTTGTCGTTGTTGAGTTTAGGACTGGTGGGCTGGTTAATAGCTACTCGAAACAAGGGAGGAAATGGTGGCAAAAAGGCACTGGACGCCGAAACGGATGGCGTAATTGCCAAGTTGAGTGATGATGTATTTCGCTTAAAGGGGGAGCGAAATACGGCGCAGGATGCCAGCGTGAAGCTACAGAGCCGGGTGGCTCAGTTAGAAAACCAGGTGGCTGTTTTGCAAAAAGCGGTGGGAGTGGCTTCGGCGGTGCTTACATCGGCAATAACGCCAGGCCCAGCTACGCCAGAAAATATGCCGAATAAAGATGGCCAGCCCATATCGAATCCGGCTTCGGTTCAGCGTCAGCAGGTACAGCCGAGTCTGCCAGTGGCTCCTAACCCGACGCCAGCCCCAGAAAATCGACCTCGCTCAACTAACTCTGATTCCATTCAGAAAGCAGGTCCGCTCCCCATACTCACACCCACCAATGCCGCACTATCGGCACCCAAAACACTGTACGCCCGGACGGTGGACCTCGGCGACGGGTTCAGTGCGGACTCACTCACCGAAACAACCACCGAACGGCCAATGGTTTACCAGATTCAGGTGATGGCCCCCGGTCAGGCCACATTCCGCGTTGCCGACGACCCCTACGCGCAACGTCTGGCCCTCAGCGATCCTTATTCGTATCTGAACGATGCCTGTGAGTACATTTCTCAGCCTACTCCTAACAGCCGCATTCGAACCGTGAAACCCGGCAAACTAGTGTTGCAGGGTAACAAATGGGCTATTATCGAGAAAGCACAGATTAGTTTCACATAGCCGCCATCTGCCTCCTTTTACGGCAAGCTTCGGCACATTGCTGGCAGTGGTCGTGGTTATGGGTACCACACTTTTGCACATTGGTCGCAGGCAACGGCGCAGGC
>Ga0105048_10001415_pt1 | contig 39052 bp, 35 predicted proteins | sample MAT05_FD_78382 | JGI IMG/M metagenome (GOLD analysis project Ga0105048, IMG submission 78382) | Freshwater microbial communities from Lake Fryxell liftoff mats and glacier meltwater in Antarctica - MAT-05 | ecosystem: Environmental > Aquatic > Freshwater > Ice > Liftoff microbial mat | place... | reverse complement strand
GCCTAATTGCACTTTATCACCATCTTTTAATCCTTTATGAGGAAATTCATATTCCCAACCATCGCCACCTTCGTCAGACAAATACATGTCTGCCCCGGTAAGTTTGGCCAGTTCTCTTGAACCTGCCAGAAAATCGGCGTGGATATGTGTTTCAAAAATATGGGTGATCTTCATGTTGTTTGCCTTTGCAATTTCAATGTAAGTATCAACATCTCTTTTGGGGTCAATTACCGCTGCTACGCCTGCTTTTTGGCAACCGATGAAATAGCTTGCCTGGGCAAGGCTTTTGTCGTAAACGTGTTGAAAAAACATAGTTATCTTTTTTTTAGTTTTTTAATTAATTGATAGTGCAAATATGCAACAGCTTTTTGCTCCGGATGGTAACATTGGTTACATTGGGCAGCTTGTGTAATACCGATGTGACTTTGTAATCAGTCAAATACCGAAATGCATCGGCACAGGTCGGTATTTACCTAATACCATCCGCACAAAAGCCTGACTTGAATTTCAGCCTTGCTTCATTGGCCTAAAATGAAATTCAGTTTGGTATAACATTTATAGGATTAACTATTTTGTTCGCAAAGCCTTTACCCTATTGAGCTAGCTTCTATTTACTTTTTTTTCTTGATAAAAAAAAGTAACAAAAAAAATCAAGGCTTCGAATAAAAAGGCTCCCGACTTTCGGGACAGGTGAAATTTTCCACATCAGCCTAAAATCAAGGAACTCGCCACAAGAATGCAATAATTTACAGGTTGTACCGGCTCAAACAGCCTTGATTTCTTAACGGCTGATGTGGAAAATTTCTAGCACTTTTTATTCAAGGCCATAACCAGCCTTCGTTTGCGAATAGAATACTTATTCCTAAACATTTGTATTGATGGTATAAAAAAAGCCCCCTGATACATAACAGGAGGCTTTGCTTCTATAGCCTTAATCTTTTATTGTTGTCCGGCTAAATATCTGAAACCCTTATCAAGCCTTTATGACCTCACCCCAACCCCTCTCCTTTGGAGAGGGGTTGGGGTGAGGTCAGTAAGCTTTTAAACGAATCCGTATAGCTTAGTAGGACAATAGTGTTAATTTTTACAAAAGCGTAGTAGGACACACATAATTACTCTTATCTACGCTGGTAGTGGCAATCTCTTTAAAGCCACCAATCACATCCACAAAGTTATCCCAACCTCTTTGTTTTAAGATAGAGGCTGCAATCATACTCCTGTATCCACCTGCACAATATAGAATGAATGGTTTCTCCTTTGGCAATTCTGCCAAATGATTATTGATTTGGTTTAAAGGAATATTTATTGCATCAATTACATGCTCCGAATCGTATTCGCTTTTCTTTCTTACATCAACTAGCAAAACATCTGAATGCTTATATGTTGCTTCCAGTTCCTTTGCTGTAATCCTGTTAACCATATCTGTTTCTTTACCGGCCTTTTTCCATGTTTTGAATCCACCTTTTAAATAACCAATCGCATGGTCGTACCCAACACGGCTCAGGCGGATAAGGCCTTCTTCTTCTTTGCCTTCGTCTGTTACCAATAAAATTTCCTGTTTAATATCGGTGATCATTTCGCCAACCCATTGTGCAAAACTGCCATCCAGCGCAATGTTGATGCTGTTGGGTATAAAACCTTTGGCAAAATCTTCGGCACTCCTGGTATCTAAAATCAATGCCCTTGTTTCATTGGCTGTCATTTCAAATGCTGCTGCATCTAATGCCTTTTGTCCTCTTTCCATTACAGTGTCTAAACTTTCATATCCCTGGATGTTCATCATAACGTTTTTAGGAAAATAACCAGGAGGTGGTGTAAGGCCTGTGAGAATTGCTTTTACAAATTCATCTTCGGTCATTGGTTGAAGTGCATAGTTTACCAGTTTCTGATGTCCCAAAGTATCTGTAGTTTCCTTGCTCATGTTTTTACCGCAGGCACTGCCAGCGCCGTGGTTAGGGTACACAATCAAATCATCACTCAATGGTAAAATTTTATTTCTAAGTGATTGATATAAATGCCTGGCCAGTTTTTCTTCGGTTAAATCTGCAATTACATGCTGTGCCAGATCGGGCCTGCCTACATCACCAATAAACAACGTATCACCGGTAATGATGCCATGCTCTTTGCCATACTCATCAATCAACAAATAAGTAGTGCTTTCCATGGTATGGCCGGGTGTATGGATAACTTTTACTTTATAATCACCTATAGTAAATACCTGGTTATCTGCTGCAGTAATTGCTTCATAAGATGGTTTGGCTGTTGGGCCAAAAACAATTTCGGCTCCTGCTTTTGCTTTCAGGTCTAAATGGCCGCTTACAAAATCGGCATGAAAATGTGTTTCAAAAACATACTTTATTTTAGCATTGTCTTTTTTCGCCCGGTCAATATAAGGTTGCACTTCCCTTAATGGATCAAAGATGGCGGCTTCGCCCTTGCTTTCTAAATAGTATGCAGCGTGTGCGATACAACCGGTATAAATTTGTTCTACTTTCATAATGATTTGTTTTTTTGTTTAAAAAATTAGTTGTGTAATGTTTAAATGATTTGGTTGAATTAATGATGCCTTGTAATGATTTTTTATGGACACCTCTTTTGGCAAGTTTGGCTTATCCCGTTTTATTTTATGAAAGAATTTATTTGATTGATTGTACAAAAATCATGTGATAAACTTGTTTAGTTGGTTACTAATGTTACACTTTAAAATGATTACAATCATAAATATGGATGAGGGAAATCATTTTATGAATGGCATATAATAAAAAGGGCTGCCTTTCAGCAACCCTTTTCATTTTGTTTTTATTGAACTTGGATTATAAAGCCCTCTTTGCTAAATACCAATCCACCATTTCCAGGTCACTATTCTTTCTTTCGGCTAAAGCCTCAATGGTTTTAGGTGCAGGTACAATTACTTTATCGCCAGGTTGCCAGTCGAGCGGCATGGCACATTTATTTTCATCAGAAGTTTGCAGCGCAATTAAAGCTCTTTTAATTTCCGCCATATTCCTGCCCACATTCGGTGGATAATACATCAGCAACCTAACTTTACCTTTGGGGTCTATTATGAACACCGCTCTTACTGCTGCGGTTTCACTTTCGCCGGGCTGCAGCATACCATATAGTTTTGATACACTCATATCAATATCTGCCACTATCGGAAATTCAAACAGCACACCTGTTTTTTCCTGCACAGCGTTTACCCATGCAATGTGGGAATGAATACTATCAATACTCAATCCCATTAATTTTGTATTGTGTGCTGCAAAAAATTCCTTTTCTTTTGCAAAGCCACTCATTTCTGTAGTGCAGACGGGCGTAAAATCGGCCGGGTGAGAAAAGAAAACTACCCAACTGCCTTTGTTGTAGTCGGAGAATTTTAATTTACCGGTGGTGGTTACCGCTTCAAAATCGGGGGCTTCGTCGCCAATACGTGGCATAGAGTTCGTTGTTATATTTTCCATTTTTAATTTTGTTTAGATGGTAAATTTGCTATGATTAAAATATGTATTTGGTAACATTGGTTAAGCTTAATCTTATTTATATTAATGTCCGCCCCCGGTTGGGAAAAATAATTCTTTAACGATAATGTAGATACCCATTACCAATACAAACCAGCCAAAGGCTTTTTTCAATTTATCACCAGGGATTTTTTTAGAAAGAAAAATACCGATAAAAATACCCACAGCAGCAAAAGCAGTAAAGCTACCCAGCAGTTTCCATTCTATTACCTGGCTGCCCTGTAAGTCGCCGATAAAACCAATTAACGATTTAGCAGCAATGATGAATAAAGAAGTACCAACAGCAAGTTTCATAGGCATTTTTGCTAATAGTACTAATGCTGGTATAATTAAAAATCCGCCACCTGCCCCTACTAAGCCTGTAAGTAAACCAACAACAGAGCCTTCCAGTAATATCATGGGGTAATTATATTTCATCGGCGCATTCTCATCCACTTCCGCTGTGTTTTTACCATTCCTGATCATGCTGATAGATGCCAGTATCATTACTACCGCAAAAAGCAACATCACCGCAATTGGTTTTGTAACGACCATGCCACCAATTGAAAACAATTCTTTTGGAATTAAAGGAACCAGCCACATACGGGTTGCATATACCGCAGCGATTGAAGGGAGACCGAAAATGAAAACTGTTTTAAAATCCACCTTTTTTTGCAGGGCACTTTGCACACCGCCAACCAACGCAGTAGAACCAACAATAAATAACGAGTAGGCTGTTGCCAACACGGGGTTAACACCCATTACATAAACTAAAATTGGTACGGTTAAAATAGAGCCCCCACTGCCAATTAAGCCCAATGAAATACCCACTACTGCCGCTAATAAATAACCAACTACTTCCATAATGAATCTTTTAACTTGAGTGCAAAGATGTTATAAGGAAAAAGGAATAATGGTAACAAAGGTTACATTGAAACAATAGCAAATAATTATAGGCGACTATAAAACAGCGCCGCTAAAAATCAGGTTCCAAAAAAATGTAATTCAAGCTATTGCAGGTTCTATTTTTATTTACGCTTTTCTTCTTCCCGAACTATTTCAACATTGACAACTGGCAATCCATTTAAAAAATAAAATAAACTACAAAGATAGCACCGGCACAAAGCCAGCACTTCGCAGCATAAACACGCCCAACACACAAGGTCATCATTTATACTGCAACCTGCAATCCCGGTGCTGTGAGAACGCAGTTATTTTATTTTTTCATATGTAGAAGGTTCGTTCTGTCAGTTCTTATTCAGCGTTGGCTTGTTGTGTAAAAAATATGGAAGAACAAAAGTTGAATGCAAGCTATTGCCCCGGGGATTTAGCAGGCGACAACATTTGGCCAAATGAAGTAATAAATGAAATCAGGAAAAGAGGCATCCCCACTATTGCAGGAAACATCGATCAGGGCATTGGTTTAATGAGTGATGAATGTGGATGTGCATAAAAAACAGAACCAGAAAAAGAGATGAGTAAAATATCTATCTCTTACACCAATAGCCTGGTAAAAACCGATGAAAGAAAATGCCTGCGTACACTTCCGGCACACATAAAAGTAGCGTTCCAGTCGAATAATGACAAACTCAATCTATTGTTGTATCCTGAATATGTAAAGCCGCACTGCTGTCAGGTATATTGGTACCAATTCCTATCTGTGCACTAGTCCTGAAACTGACAAGTACTAACAGTATAATTAAGGAAAATTTTGCCCCATTCACTATAAAACGGGCAAGTACCGATATAATATATTTATTCTTCATAGTAATCTTATTCATTCTAATTAGCCTTGCAAAGTTAAACTTAATCAATAGATGTTACAAATGACTATGGGAGCTTGAATGTTTCAACACTGCCAGCAACTCTTTTGTTCGTGCATCACAGGTCGTTTCCCGTTGCTCATTTTCCACCCGGCACTCACACTTTTAATTCCATCACCTAATCATTCATAAAAAAACCACTACCAACATCAATTTTTTCTTAATCGCTAATTTTAAATCCCAATTGCTGGTAAAAGTGCAGTGCTTTATTCTCCCGGTTTACATTGAGTTGCAATACCATCTTGATTTATTAAGTAGTCCGAAGGACTACGGGTAAATCTTAGATGGTATTATGCCGACCTAAAGCTGTTTTGGACTACATACAGTTTACATTCGGTTTAAAGTAGCTACCGGATAAATGGCTTCAATAATGGAGTTGGTAAGCAGTTTGCCAAGTCCCATGCCCTGCTGGTTGGGTAAGATGTATATTTTGCAGTTGGTACCTTTCATTTCCCGGGGAGCAGGACGGAAATGCTACCGCTTGATGATCGTGATACGCCAGGATAAGCTGGCGTCCATTTTTCCATTTTTATTTGAAACACAGCTTCACTTTAGATCAATTCCATCATATAATCTGCCTGGTGGGGCAACATTTATTTCTGCACTCGTAAACGGACCAGGTAATATTGGCCAGGCGATGGCAGCTACCGGTTCGGCACCAACTTTTTGTATGGTGATCATCGCAGTTTATTGAATGGTAATTTTCAGCTCCGGCGCAAAAAACAGGTGGCCCTGCTTGTCCTTAACTATAATATCAAAAAAATACAATTGCTCGCCCTTCTGAAGTTGCTCAATGATATTTGATTGCCATATTGCGGGCAACGGGGTGGCTATAAAACGATCAGCCACCATACCGGTTTGTGGAGATGTTTTACCAGTTTCCTCGTCCTCGGTTACACCTATCCTGGTGTAGGCAAACTGGTACGACGAAATGGGGTAACTGTTCTTTTTATCATCGGTAACGATAAGGGGTAAAGTAATGAGCTGCTTTCCTTCGTCTGCCGTACAGGCAGCAGCAACACCTGAGAACCTGGCCAACTGGGTTTTTACTGTAGGCGTCTTATATTTAATAACAGGCGGGTTTACAGGCTTTTTTGGCTGCTGCGCCACCGCTATAACAGCCATCAATAAAAAGGTTGTTACAAATAAGCAGGCGGCAAGTAATTTTCTATTCATTGTAGTAGCCAATTTTTAGTTACAACGAAATTAAAGCCTAATTAGTATTGCTAAATGTTAATTCAGTGACTCCAGGCTCTCCTCAATCGTCTTAATCCTGGCTTCGGTGTCGGCTTGTTTTTTCTGTTCCAGGGCCAGTACTTCCGGGCGGGCATTCTGCACAAACTTTTCGTTGCTGAGCTTTTTTATAACCGATTGCAAAAAGTTTTGTTGGTGCACCAGGTCTTTCAGCAGATCAGTTTTTAAAGTATCATTGTCTAATTGCTTTTCTGACTCAATGTAAAACTTATCTTTTTCGATTGCCACTACAATGCTGTTAGCCACGGGTTCACTGGCAAAACTGATTTTTTCTGCATTTACCTGTTTCGCAATGATACCTTCAATAGCTTCATAGGCGGATGCATCAACAGATTGGATATGCAGTTTGATTGTTTCTTTTGGCTTTAGCTGGTTTTTATTTCTTGCGTCCCTCAAAGCCGAGATAACCTGTTTCAGCAATTCCCCCTGTGCCAGTATTTCAGCATTTGCTTCCACCGCCTTTCCGTATTGTGCTACACACAAATCATTCGTTTGGGCTTTCAGTAACTGGTAGATCTCTTCCGAAATGAACGGCATAAAAGGATGCAGCAACTGCATCAGTTGTTCAAAGAATGAAACCGTTTTATTATACACGGCTGATTCAATGGGCTGTTCAAAACCGGGCTTCACCCACTCCAGGTACCAGCTACAGAAATCATCCCATACCAGCGAGTAAATTGTTTTCAGCGCTTCGCTTAAACGGAACTGCTGCATGAGGGAATCTACTTCATTCTTCACCTGGTTCATTCTTTCTTCAAACCAGTTAACGGCAAAGTGGTGAATGGTGAATGGTGAATGGTCAATAGCCGTTGTCTGTTGTCCATCGTTTGTGGTCTGTTTTCTCTTGTCTGTCGTCTTCCTCCCTTCCCACATCTTCAGGAGTTTCAGCGCATTCCACAATTTATTATTGAAATTCCTGCCCTGCTCTAAAGCGGTTTCATCAAACATCAGGTCGTTCCCAGCGGGAGACGACACCATTATACCAAACCTTACGGCATCTGCTCCATAAGTATCGATCAGCGCCAGTAAGTCAGGTGAATTACCCAGTTGCTTACTCATTTTCCTGCCCAGCTTATCCCTTACCATGCCCGTAAAATAAACATCTTTAAAAGGTGCCGTGCCAGCATACTCATACCCAGCCATGATCATTCTTGCTACCCAAAAGAAAATAATGTCCTGCCCGGTAACCAAGGTAGTGGAAGGATAATAATAGGCTGCATCCGCATTGCCCCGGTGACTGATGCCTTTAAAAACTTCCATCGGCCACAGCCAGGAAGAGAACCAGGTATCGAGTACATCTTCGTCCTGGAAAAGTTCGTCAATAGTGAATGGTGAATGGTGAATGCCCTTTGCAGGTACCGATTGCCCATTGACAATTGACCATTGACTGGCCAATATTTGAAATGCTTCTTCTTTAGTTGCCGCAACAGCAAATGAACCATCAGGAGCATACCATGCTGGTATCCGCTGGCCCCACCAAAGCTGCCGGCTTATACACCAATCTTTGATATTTTCCAGCCAGTGGCTGTACGTGCTTTTTAATTTGGCAGGATGAAATTGAATGGTATCATTCGTAACCGACTCCAATGTCTCCGGGTTCCTGCGCATGAATTGCTGCATATCGATAAACCACTGCAGGGAAAGCCTGCTTTCAATTACAGCCCCTGTTCTTTCACTCGTACCCACCTGGCCTTTGTAATCTTCAATTTTTTCCATTTGCCCCAATAAGGCAATATCTTCTGCTATCTTTTTTCTTAATGTAAACCGGTCTATCCCATTGTAAGCCAGTACCTGTTCAGATGGATTGTCTTCCATTAATTCAAGGGTGCTAAACTTACCTGCTGCATCTAAAGTATCAATTGCCTTCAACTTGTGCTTTGTACCCAGCATATTGTCATTCTTATCATGTGCCGGGGTAATCTTCAGCGCACCTGTACCAAAATCCGCTGTAACGTATTCATCCGAAATAACGGGAATTTTTCTACCAATAATTGGCACTATTACCTGTTTACCAATAAGATGCATATATCTTTCATCGTTTGGATTTACACAGATCGCCACATCCCCAAGAATCGTTTCCGGCCTGGTAGTAGCAACGGTAATGCCGCCCCCATCCCCGTCCGTTCCGGCCCGCCCGCCTGAACCGGAACGGGCAGGGGCGGGCCCTGACGGGGAGTTATTCGGAGTTACTAATTTATAAGTAACGTAATAGAGTTTTGAATTTACTTCTTTAAAGATCACTTCTTCATCACTTAAGGCCGTTAGGCTTACCGGATCCCAGTTTACCATTCTCTTTCCACGGTATATTAATCCCTTGTTATACAAGTCAATAAAGACTTTAATTACACTTTTATAGTAATCATCATCCATGGTAAAAGAGGTGCGGTTCCAATCGAGGCTACAGCCTAATTTTTTTAATTGCTGTAAAATGATGCCGCCATATTTTTCCTTCCACTCCCAGGCATAGCCTAAAAATTCATCCCTTGTTAATGATGATTTTGCAATGCCCCTGTCCCTGAGCATACCCACCACTTTTGCCTCAGTAGCAATAGAAGCATGATCTGTTCCCGGAACCCAGCAGGCATTTTTACCCTGCATCCTGGCCCGGCGGATCAGGATATCCTGGATCGTATTGTTTAGGCAATGACCCATGTGCAAAACTCCCGTAACATTCGGAGGCGGTATCACAATGGTATAAGGTTCCCGTTCATCCGGGGTGCTGTTGAAATAACCTTTGTCGAGCCAGTGCTGGTACCATTTGGCTTCCACTGCTGTGGGGATATAATTTTTGGTGAGTTCCATATTGCTGCTTCCTTTTTACAAGGAACTTTATTTTTTTGTACCCGGCATCAATACATTGAAACAGTTTACCGGCCCAGTTATAAGGAGAACCGAAATGCACTCTTGTACATGATGCCACCTGGTATCTCCTTTTGACAATTATTAAATGGCTGCAAATGTACGAATTGAAGGGGCAAATTTTTTAAAGCGATCGTTCAAATTATGATGCAGTCATAAGGAAGCCTTCTTCGTCCAGCCCGCCCCGGCTTTCAGCATCGTATTTTATCGGTTGGAACCATAAAAATTCCATTATTGCTGTATCAGCATATTCCCATTTACCCTGAATTTCTTACCGGCAACCACCGTGATCTTAGCCCCCGGTGCAACCACCTGGGGTACATTTAAAATACATTCCCTTGTACCGGAAGGATCAACAATGATCTCTGAACAGGAAAGCAGCTTCGCCGGGGGAATTAAATTATTGGCCCAGTTGGCGGGAATATTCCAGTTGCCATTGCCGGTAAAAGTGTAAACAGGTGCAGGTATCGTTATCACTACCAGGTTACTTACCACATCCATTAAAGTGCCGCAGGTGAGTCCGCTGGTCATGATACAGCGGATGCTGTCATTGTGGTTAAGCGAAGAAATGCTGAAAGTACTGGCTGTTTCATCCGCCATCACTGTTCCATTTTTAGTCCACTTGTAAGCAGGGTTTGCACCCGTATTATTTGGCGTAGCCTTAAAAATGGTTGTCGTACCTGCGCATTGTATGGAATCGCCGGCAGTAATTTTTATTGCAACCGTTGGAGGGCTGGCCGAATTAACCGACATGGTAACCGTATCTGAACCCAGGTTTTTAACCCCACTGGAGGCAAAGACCATATTCGGCCGCAGTGTTCCAATATTATTCCCGGTAATCCTTGTGCAGGCTCCTGCCCCGCCTGTTGTGTCGGCCTGGTAAAAAGCGGTGGATGAAAAGGGAGTTACCGTTACAAAAGTTTGATACGCCTTTCTGCCAATTACCTGGTTGGAGAAACAAATATCCACCAGCAGGTTGGATGTACCATTCCAGTAAAATGGCGTAGTGAAATCATGCGTATTGAACGAGTTGATTACTGGTGTGTAATCAACCGGGTTGGTCACCGTTGTAAATACCGGGGCTAAAAATGTATTTGATAATTGTGTTGCTGTGGTGGCCGCCATTTTAATGGTATAACCTTTTAGTATGGCCGGGTTGCCCACTGTTGGGCCGGTGGTAAAACCTAAGGAAGTAATATTACCGGCACCGAGTGCCATAGCAGTTAATTCAGATGCCAATACAAGATATTGCTGCCGACCGTTTCCGTAATAACTTGGATACGCTGCTCCCAGGCCGGAAGTAATGCTGTTCATATTAGTACCGTTACCCACAACTGCTTTGGTAGGGCAAATAGCTGTGGATGAAATATCACAGTGTACCCTTTGCCCATTGGTTAATCCCGTAGTGGAAAAAGTATCCGCATTGGTACCTGCGTTAGCGCCATTGATTTTCCACTGGTATGTAGTACCGGCACCATTGGTTACGTTGGCGGTAAACGCAGCAGTATCACCAAGGCATTGCGGGTTGCTGCCCTTTGTTTGAATCAGCACTACCGCAGGTTCACCAACACGGTTAACCGATACAGCAATGGCATTGGAATTTGCCGGGGCATTTGCCAGGCAGGGGATGCTGGAAGTTAATACACAACTTACCACTTGCCCGTTGCTGAGCCCCGAAGTGGCAAAACTGGCACTGTTGGTACCCACATTGTTGCCATTTATTTTCCATTGATAGCTGGGGGCGTCACCGCCATAAGAAGGGGTAGCCGTAAAGGTGATGGGCGCACCTGCACAGGATGGATTGTTGCCCGATGTAATGCCAACTGAAACAGCCGCAGCGGCACCGGATGGTAATACGCTCACTGTAAAAGGTGCTGAGGTACTGGAAGAAGTGCCGCAACTGATGGTAACGGTGTAGGTGCCTGCTGTTTTTAACACGATAGAACTGGTGGTGTCGCCGGTCGACCATAAATAGTTGGGTGCAATGTTGGCCGTAAGTATAATACTGTCGCCAGGGCAAAGTATGGATGAACTGCTGGCAATAATAATTGGTAAGGCATTTTGCCGGGTAAGTGTGATGGGTACTGCCACCCAGTTATTGGTTTCATCGCTTTCTAAAAACATGTTGTTGGGATCGGTGATGGAAACCACATAATAGGTGCCGTTGCAAACATTGTCCAGCAGTATTGGCTCGTTTAACGAAGTGCTGTACACGTCCCAATGCCCGGGATAAATTCCCTGGTTGAGGCCACAGCCGGTATAAAAACCAAAACCCTGGTTGGGTACCGTAAGGATGGTGTTGCCATTATTGTCGACACACTCCCCCGGCCGGCCGGCACAGGTACCCAGGTTTACCAGGCAATAGCTTTGCTTTACACTGGATCCTATAATGGGCCAGTTTCGGGGATCGGGATCGCCGGTTGCAGTTCTAAGGGTGAAATCTGCCCAGTTATCTACATGCAGGTGGCCATGTTCCGGGTGAAAGGTCATGGCTCCGGCATTCAAATCATAAAATCCAAGCGTATCGGTACCGGGCATTTTACGGTAAATGCGCTGCCTCACGATATGCTGCAATTCGGCACCACCAGGGCAGGCTACGTTACAGGGTGCAGGCACCCCATCACAAAAACAGGAGTCAATGCCGAATATCTCCAGTGGGCCGTACCCAATATTTGGAGTACCGTTCGCCACCCGAAGTGAGCCTGGGGTTTCGATATAATTATTGGCAATTTCATAAGCTGACGCGGTAACGTCTGGCAGCAGGTCGCAGCCGGAAGCACCGCCGGGGCAAACAAGTCCTGCCTTTACAAAGGGGCCGTTCGGACCCATGTTGTTACCGCCAAAACCGCCACCCGATGGTGGATTATTGCTGAAGGTAATGCTGGCAGCTCTTACTGATCCGGTATCCGGGCTGCTGACATCCCTTATCAACAACATCCAGGTACCATTAGGATCATGCCCGTCATTGAGGCTGCTAATATCTCCCACAGGAAGAAAATTGCCCGTATAAGGCGGAGTACCAAGCGCAAAAGGCACACCGTCCATGCCTACACAGGTGCCGGTAAAATTGTCGCCGCTACCGCCAAGGTTATCGATCAGTACCACGCTGTGACCGTGGGGTTCTACCAGTGTTACAACCAAATTGCCTTTGTAGGTATGCTGCACATCAAAGCATACACCGGCAATACCAAAACTACTATTGATTACAGCAGGCAGGCCCGACACAGTAATTCGGATGGTATCTGTCTGAAAATCACTAACCGGGGAGTAGCCGTTCCAGAAAAAGGTTTGTGCATTTGACAACAGGGAATAAATAACTAACGTAACAGCAATAGCGATTTTTCTCATCAGCAGGGATGGTTTAGTATGCAGTAATGGTAAAAAAGGATGCGTAAGCCTGCAAAGGGTAAATGGATAACAGTATGGTTATAAAGTAAAGGAATTTTCCGCACATTTACGTAACAGGGTTAAAGATTGCTCTTTTCTGCCAAATAATCATTCCATTCAGGAAAGCATTTTACCAGGTAATACCCTGGCACCGGCCCGGGTTCAAAGTAAGAAAAATAGGGTGGTAATTAGCTTCTATATTTGTGCCCTCAAATAATCTCTGTGGCAACAGCTCAACAAAATCTCCGGCTTCAAAAAATCATCACTGGTATTGGCATTGTACTTTTTATCATCAAAGTTATTGCCTGGTATGTAACAGGTTCGGTGGCTATATTAACCGATGCGCTGGAAAGTACGGTAAATGTTATTGCCGGGTTGATTGGTGTGTACAGCCTTTATGTAAGCGCCAAACCAAGAGACGTAGACCATCCTTATGGACATGGTAAGGCTGAATTTATTTCCGCAGCCGTAGAAGGGACGTTGATAACGGTTGCAGGTTTTGTAATTATCTATGAGGCTATCAACAACCTTATTCATCCACATTACATCAAGCAGCTTGACTTTGGTATTTTACTGGTGGCATTCACTGCTGTTATCAATTATGTTGCGGGTACAGTTTGCATCAACACCGGTAAAAAAAATAACTCGCTGGCATTGATCTCCAGTGGAAAACATTTGCAAACAGATACCTATTCCACACTTGGCATCATCGCCGGGCTGGCGCTCATTTACTTTACCAAAATTTGGTGGATCGACAGTGCGGTTGCCATCCTGTTTGCTTTCATCATCATGTTTACCGGGTATAAAATTGTACGTACTTCCATTGCCGGCATTATGGATGAAGCGGATGAAACACTGATTATTAAATTAGTAGCCACGTTAAATGTCAACAGGAGACAAAACTGGACTGACCTGCACAACCTTCGTATCATTAAATATGGCGCCACACTGCATTTGGACTGCCACCTGACAGTACCCTGGTACCTGAATGTAACCGAGGCACATAAAGAAATAGATGCTTTGTCTGAACTGGTGAGAAAAGAATTTGGTGAATCACTGGAACTGTTTGTACACTCCGACGCATGTCTTGATTTCAGTTGTGCCATTTGCACCAAACAGGATTGTACTGTGCGGCAACACCCTTTTGAAAAAAAGATTGAATGGACGGTAAAGAATGTGTCCTTAAACGTAAAACATCATTTATAATGGAACTGGACAATAACTACTGGAGCAACCGGTACAGCAGCCATACCGCAGCCTGGGATATGGGACAAATCTCGACGCCATTAAAAGCATATTTTGATCAGCTTACCAATAAAGATATCGCTATACTCATACCCGGCTGTGGGAACGCTTACGAAGCCGGATACCTGTTGCAAAAAGGATTTACCAATATCACCCTCCTTGACATTTCCACTTTTCTTTGTGAGCAACTGGAAGAAAAATTGGCCCCTTATTTATCAACCGGGTTAAAAATAATATGTGGCGATTTTTTCCATCACCAGGGACAGTATGATTTGATTGCAGAACAAACGTTTTTTTGCGCTCTTACTCCATCTTTAAGAAAAGCGTATGTAGAAAAAACGCATGAATTATTAACGCCCGCCGGTAAACTGGTGGGGTTATTATTCAACCGGCAATTTGATGGCGGGCCGCCTTTTGGCGGCAGTGAACCAGAGTACCGGGAATTGTTCCGGCAAAAATTCATGGTTGAAATGATGGCGGAATGTTATAATTCGATTGCGCCGAGAAAGGGTACCGAGTTATTTATTAAGCTGGTTAAATGATTCCTGCTCCTTAGCACCCATCCATGGGTTGATACCTATTTTACTTTTGAAATACCCAAAAATAAACAAGGCGGCGTGGATACAACCCATAATCTAAAGGCGACCACCGCATTTTCAAAAAAAAATACAGACAAAAAGGAATGCCCCCTGCAACAAAAAGACAGTCTTAAATTCAGCTCACTATTAGTAGCCCTTTTCGGAGCAGTTTTCCCCACCTCCCAAGCTCAATATCCCGGGGCATATCAGCATTTTAAGATGCGATTCCATATGCCCGTTGTGGAGATGAGCGAAAATGTTCACCGGGGTGAGTAACGGTTTTTGGGTGACTTATCCTGTACCGTATTTATCCCAGCGTTAGTAAACTCTTTTCAATAATCGCCACACATTCCATCACCTGGTGCTTATTGATCAGCAACGGTGGTGCAAAACGTATCTTATCGCCATGCGTAGGTTTGGCCAATAAACCGTTTTCTTTCAACGCTAAACACAGATCCCACGCCGCTTCCGGGTTGCTGTGTTTTATCACAATTGCATTCAGCAAACCTTTACCTCTTACAAGTGATATAAATGGAGAATTTAATTTTTCAATTTCGCTACGCAGCAGTTGTCCCATAGCTTCTGCATTTTCTTCCATCCTTTCATCTTTTAATACCTGCAAAGCAGCGATTGCTACAGCGCATGCCAATGGATTGCCGCCGTAGGTACTGCCATGTTGACCCGGTTTGATCGTCATCATAATATGGTCGTCGCATAACACAGCACTTACCGGTAACACGCCGCCGCTTAATGCCTTGCCCAATATCAAAATATCGGGACGAACGTTTTCATGATCGCAGGCCAGCATCCGACCGGTACGGGCGAGGCCGGTTTGTATTTCATCTGCAATCATCAGTACATTGTATTCAGTGCAGAGATTTCTTACACCAGTGAGGTAACCTTCATCCGGTACCACTACTCCGGCTTCACCCTGAATCGGCTCAAACATAAAGGCAGCCACATTTTTATCCTGTAAAGCCTTTTCCAAAGCAGCTAAATTATTGTAGTCCACAATTTCAAAACCAGGCATAAAAGGGCCAAACTGTTTGTAACTGCTGGGGTCAGTACTGCTGGAAATAGCTGCCATGGTACGCCCCCAAAAATTGCCGGATGCAAATATTATTTTGGCTTTATTTTCTTCAATCCCTTTTACCACATATCCCCATCTTCTTGCAAGCTTAATGGCTGTTTCGCCACCTTCTACGCCAGTATTCATTGGCAACACTTTATCATAACCAAAATATTCAGTGATGTATTTTTCATACTCCCCTAACAGGTCGCTGTGAAATGCCCTGCTGGTCAACGTTAGTTTTTGTGCCTGTTCGGTAAGGGCCGCAATAATTTTGGGATGGCAGTGGCCCTGGTTGACGGCGGAATAACCGCTTAAAAAATCGTAGTAACGGTTGCCATCCACGTCCCACACAAAAACGCCTTCGCCACGGTTGAGCACCACCGGCAGCGGATGGTAATTGTGTGCGCCATATTTTTCTTCGAGGTCGATATATTGTTGCGAGTTGGCTGTTATAGCTATAGTTGATTGCATAAAAAATATTTGAAAGTTGATAGTTGAAGGTTGAAGAAAATTTCCACCAGGTAAATGTATGTACACAAATGACGTTCAGCCGGGATGGATCACTTAGTGGTTCAGCAGGTCGAGGTTTGCACTGAGAAAATTTGGTATCGTTTTAGAGAAATTGATGGCGTATAATTTTATGCAAGATATATTTTTTGCCCGTGAAACCGGATGCCTTTCGAAAAAAAATTTGGCTCAATTATTTCTATTCATTCCAATAACTGTATTTTCAACTATCAAATAATAAAAGCTTATTTAAATGAAACTATTTTTCTCCCTTGTGCTAACCTGCTTTATGGTAATAGCCACGGCACAAACCTCCACCCTTTCCAAATCCGCTTATGCTGTCAAATATCCTTCTTCCTGGACTGTGGATGCCTCCACTGATGCCAAACAATTTACCATTAAGGCTCCTGCGGATTCCGGGGTTGCAGACACATATGTAGAAAACCTCAACATGGTGATCAACCAACTCAGCAGCCCTTATACCGCACTGGAATACGCCAATTTCTCCAAAGGCTACCTGCCGCAAAAACTAAAACAGTTTGTTGTGCTGGAAAATAAAAAAGGGGTGATCGGAAAAGACAGTTGGTACATGGTTTTTAAAGGCCTTCAGTCAGGCAAAAAACTACAGTGGAAACAATATTATATTGTCCAAAATGGTAAAGTGCACATCCTCACATTTACCGCCGAAGCTTTTCGCTACAAGGAGTATATCAAAACAGTGAATGCCGTGATGGCAAGTTATGTGGTGAAGTAGTGGTGAAATGGTGAATGGTGAATGGTGAATTGTGAATTGTGAATTTTGGATTGTTGACATACCAACTATGGGATTTGTACCATCAACCATCAATACCCAAAATAAATCTCCGTGGCCCCGTAGCCATAGGCAGCAGTGTATTGGTTTACAAAAGAGGTCACTTCTTTTTTCGTACGGAGAATTTCATGTATCTCATTTCTTAATTTACCGGTTCCCACTCCATGTATCACTGTTAAAGAGGGCTGATAATGAGCTGTTGCCAGGTAATAAAATTTTTCAAATTCTTTTAACTGGATGGTTAGTATTTCAAAATTGCTGAGGTGCTTCCAGCTATCGGTGAGCTTTTCGATGTGCAGGTCAATTACAGACCGGGCGGGTGGTAAATTTTCCCTTACCCTGCCTGCATCATACACCCTGAAGCCTGCGTTGCCCAGTTTGCCCAGGTCAACTCTTTCCTCCTCCACTTTTTCAGGATATTCATCAAACAGCAGGTAAGAAAAAGTGGGTTCGTTTTTTACCTGTATCTCTTCAATTTTTTTAAATAACTGTTTGGCTTTTATTTTTAATGTGGCTTCGTAATAGGGCGCTTTCTTTTTATCAGGATTCACCAGTGAAAATTCAAAATTGAACCGGGGATTGTCGCTCAGGTCTTCAAACGCCACATCATGCAGGTAAAAATCGGTGAATGGCGGAATGTTATTGCTAAGTTCAAAGTTATTCTCGCCACCAAAATACAAAGTATATTTAAAATTGAATGGCGTGCTGGTCTGGTTAAGCAACCGGATCTTAAATTTCTCCACCACATCATCATCAAAAATATCCTTGTCAAAAATGGGCATAAAGGATATAAACACCCCTTCGTTCACTTTCGTTTTGGCGGTAATTTTTTCGGGTTGAACGTTATCAATAAATATCTTCTTCTTTTCTGCAAGCCGTTTTTCTGTAAACATTTTAAAGTAAGGAAAATCAACCTGGTCGAGGTAAGCCGGGAACTTTACGCCTTTTACTTCTATCATCACCATCTTTTCATTGATAATGTCCACTACTTTACCTTCTTCATCCGTGTGCAGCACAATTATATTATCCCCTATTTCGTATTTCATTTTTTTGCCGGGTATTTTAAACAAACCGGGTACAAAGTTATGCTTAGCAGGCCGTTTATATCAATTGCATACAAGATAAAGGTATTTGAAATTGTATACAAACAGCAGTCGGGTTGCCGTACCGCTGCTGTCTTATAAGCCGTGGCCCCGAAGCTGAAGGTAGCATCCGGTACGTTAATTTTAAAGACAGGTGCAAACAAATGCTCATTTTCCGGCAACAATCGCTAACTTCACCGATGTAGATGAGATACTGGCTCTTGTAATTGAATGATCATTCTTCTTTCTTGTAATTTTTCTTACACCTGCAATTTTCTTTCTTTTTTCATCACAAATTTAGTAGTGAAAACGCAGGCTCCTGATCCGGCCTTCAATTTTTCTTGAGAAGAATTCTAAAGAAAAGACAGCCTGCGGCACTCATTTAAACAATATTTAATTATGACAACAGAACTGATTCAGAAATTCGTAGAAAACAAAAGCCGCAAAGGCGAAGCCGTTAAAATTCATTTTAAACAACGTTCCACGGTCTCTGGCATTTTCGTAAACGGAAAAGATTATGAAGAATTAAAGTCGAAGAATTTTTGGCGCATCGTGAACAGCAACGTAGCGGAAGAGTGGAAAAGAACCGCCAATATGGACCTTGCCCGTTTGTACAGCGGCATGGCTTTTACCAGGCTAACAGAACAATAGAACAATAAAGTTAATTCACTGTATATTCTCTTTTAAAAATCACCGTTATGTTTACACAAACCTGGAAGAAATATCTTTCAATTATCAGCATCCTGATAAAACGCTCTGCAGCCGGTCCGCAGACGCTGTCAACCAACTTTTCAGATTTTGAAAGGGCCGCTGGCGGAAGAAAAATAAAATTTAATTTCAGCAACCTGCAATTAAACAATGGCCGCCAGAACTATGGTGAAAAATTACCGCCGGTGGCTACCGACCTGATACAGGTGCTGCAGGAAAACGACGCTATCGCTACGATGCTTAAAAACCAAAACTTTCTCTTTTCAATGGGAAGTGATATGCTGCTGACGATTACTAATAATACACCGGTAGCAGATGCTGAAGAAGAAGTTGTGGCAGCGGATGCCGAAGCGGAAGCGGTTGCAGAAAATGTGTAGGTACTTTATTCCATTCTTTCAGTGTCATCTTCAACATCCCTGGTTAGGGTGAGTATGATTATTTTACAAAAAATTTAGCCCCCAGTGCAAATGCACCACTAATGATAGTTGCCAGGCCGGCAAGTATGGCCCAAAGATGGGATGGCTTAAGGCCTTTTACCAAATCATACAATGAAAGTTCAGCTACGTCAGGCTTTTTAGCTGTAACCTGGTTCTTATTGCTAGCAAATTTCTCCACTTTTTTCTTCCAGTCTGCAAACACACCGTTAAATTCCGCTGTATTCAGTGATGCTGACGCTGGTTTAACCCACAGAACGTACCAATCGTACCCCTTTTCTAACAAGCCCTCACTTCTAACACCCTCTTCAAGAATCAATAGCAGCGGTTGGCCTTTGGAATAAGCTATTGCTGCCTCAATTTGATTCCATGGTGTGGCATATTTTATTTGTTGCAGTTCCTGTTCCTTTTGTCCTCCACGCTTTTCCTTCCCACTTTCTAAATAAGTTCTTTCAAGCGCAATAACAACTGTTCCGGCACATTCATTCATCAATTCCATGATCGCTTTCAGTGGGGAATCAGCAGTAAACTTATTTCTGCCTACCGTATTGGGAATAATGTTTTCACTTTTAAGCCTGTCTTCTACATTTCTCACGAAGGCTTCCTGTTGATCGTTAGCTGTGCCTCCTACACTAATAAAAACATTGAGCGTATTCATATTTTAAAGGGGGTTTTAGTAACGAATGCGTATCAGGTTAACACAATATAAAAAAAATTACACTACCTGTATAAACGAAATAAATATAATGGTAAAATCATTATTACGAGTTGCGTTAAAAAATTACTCAACTGTTATCAATCACCGATCATTCATCTTATGTACCTGCATTGGTGGCAAGAGGTGTAGATTTTCATTGTTTCTGGGAATGCAGGCCGCAATTAAATACTTCCGCTACCCGCAAGCCTTACGAAGCCAGTTTGCTTTTCCTGTATCCATACAAGAAGTAAATAACCAGGCCCAGTCCCAACCAGCCGCCAAACCATTGCCAGTTATTGAGCGACATTCCGGTTAACAAATACAAACAGGTAGAAACACCCAGCAACGGGATCAATGAATAATTTTTGACGAAAGAGAGTATAGACAAACCAAGCATCAACAACCAAAAAATGATGGTGGATATTTTTGCTGTTTTAGACTGTACCGGGTTATTATCTGCTACAAATTGCCGGGTTACATTTATTTTATCCAATGCAAATGACCGGGCCCTGAATTTTTCAGCAACCTTACTGAACACATCATCCCCGGCACCGTATTGTTGCAGTGACTGCTCAATAGTGCTCACTGCAGTTAACGAATCGGTTATTTTACCAGGTATGGATAACTCCAGTGCTGCTACTTTATTTTCAAAAGAAAAATCCAGTTGGTCTGCAAAATATTTTTTTTGTGTAAAGGCCAGCAGGCAAATGGCGGTGATAATAATTAGTGGAAAGATGAACTTGCCATTCACGTAAGGTATAGTGAATTTGCCGGGCGTTTTTTCTTTTCGGGGTATCAGCAATACGCCACCGCATACCAGTACAAAGGCAAACAGGGTGGCGATACTGGTAAAGTCGAGTACAAATGTTTTATCTGTAAATAAGATGGGTACACCTACCACCAGCCCGGTAACAATAGTGGCAAAAGAAGGGGTCTTAAATTTATGGTGTATCTTTTGAAACACCGGCGGCAACAGGCCATCCCGGCTCATGCTCATCCAGATACGGGGCTGTCCCATTTGAAATACCAGCAGTACGCTCGTCATGGCCACTACCGCAGCTATCGCAACAAAAAATTGCATCCAGCCCACATCCAGGTTTTGTTTTTCGAAAATAAAAGCCAGCGGATCTCCCACCCCATCAAAATTCCGGTAGTTAACTGCGCCTGTCAACACCAATGTCAGCAGTATATACACTACCGTACAGATCACCAGTGATAAGATCATTCCCCTCGGCAAATCCCTTTGGGGGTTTTTGCTTTCTTCTGCCAGCACGCTAACGGCATCAAACCCGATGTAAGCAAAGAACACACCACTAACGGCAGCCATTACCCCACTAAATCCGTTGGGCATAAACGATTTTATCCCGGTGTCATCCGGGGGCGTCCAGTTAGGAGTAAGTCCGTGTGAAAAAACCAGGTACCCTCCCACCAGTATTACCAGTGCCACTACGATCATCTTAAGTATCACCATCACATTACTGAAATTGCGGCTCTCTTTTATGCCCCGGTAAACAAGGTAAGTAATGAGTATATTAATCACAAACGCAGGCAGGTCAAAAATAATACGCAACCCGCCAAGGCGGGGCGAGTTATTCCATGCATCCAGTACTTCCGGGCTCGTACTTCCCCTTTCCAGCGCATCTTTTACTTCCATATAGCTGGTGCATAAATATTCTGGTACCTGCACATTGCACTTTTGCAGAAAGGATGTAAAATAATCGCTCCAGCTATAGGCTACATAAATATTACCGATAGAATATTCCATTATCAAAGCCCAACCAATGATCCAGGCAAACAATTCACCAAACGAAGCATAGGCATAGGTATATGCACTGCCGGCCACCGGTATGCGGCTGGCAAATTCTGAATAACAAAAAGCAGTAAACGCACAGGCAATGGCGGTAATGATAAATAGGATCACCACTCCCGGCCCACCTTTAAAAACAGCGCTCCCAAGGCTGCTGAAACTGCCTGCACCGAGGATAGCAGCAATGCCAAAAAAAGTAAGGTCCTTTAAAGTCAGCACCCTTTTTAAACCATGCGTACCATGGGTATCATCGCCACCTTCTGCTAAAATATTGGAAATCTTTTTCGTTCGGAATAAAGAAGAGGACATATTAGTTCTGGTTTAATAAAAAAGGAAATTAAGGAAATTATTTTACTGGCAGGTAATTCCAGTTCAGATAGTTTGCAGCAAATTGTAAAATAATAAATTGTTTGTTGAAATATTGCAGCGGCAAACTTCGATTAATAGCGACTGACTGGTATTCACAAAATCGTTATTAGGCGAAAACTTTCGCCTCAAGCCTCAGTACGCTGTCAGTCTGAGCTTGTCGAAGCATGTCAGCGTGAGCCTACTAATGATTCCTGTCAATAAGAAACAAGGCCAGTTCTTTCAGGGGCGCTTTTCTTTTTTCAGTTACGGCGATATCCTGCAGGTGTTGCAGGGCTGTCTGGAGATATTTTTCTTTCAGTTCATTTGCCCAATCATCAATTTTGCAGTCTTTAAAAATCTGCAAAACCCTGTCCACTTTATCCGCAGGGTTATCAATCATTAAGTGCTGCAAAGTTGCTTTGGCATCCTGGCCTGCCACTTCAAGAGCATGGATCATCAGGAATGTTTTTTTGTTGGCAATAATATCGCCACCCACCTGCTTGCCAAATGTGGAAGGATCACCAAAGGCATCTAAATAATCATCCTGCACCTGGAAAGCGATGCCGAGATTTTTACCAAACTCATAGATATGCTGCTGGTTGCCCCCGCCTGTTCCGCCCAGGATGGCGCCCAGTTGCAGGCTGGCGGCTAATAATACAGAAGTTTTGAGCGTAATCATGCGGAGGTACTCCTCTAAACTAACCGTAGCCCTTTTTTCAAAATCCATATCCAATTGCTGGCCTTCACACACAGCACTGGCGGTATTATTAAAAAGCTGCAGCACTGTGTGCAGGTGCACCATTTTCATTTTATTGAGGTATTCGTACGCCTTTACCAGCATCACATCACCCGCCAGCAAAGCGGTATTTTCTCCATACTTTGCGTGTACGGTAGGCATCCCGCGGCGCATCGGTGCCTTATCCATGATGTCATCGTGTATCAGGCTGAAATTATGGAAGAGTTCTATGCCTGCTGCTGCATGATACGCATCGGTATCTATTTCATCAAACAGCTCGTTGCCCATCAGCACACATACAGGCCTTACCCTTTTACCCCCCAACTGCAGCAGGTACTGGGCAGGATCATATAAAGTGGCGGTATGTTCCGGAAAATGCCGGGTATTGAATTTTTCTTCAAATATTTTTGATAACTCTGTAAATGAGTGCATATAAAATTTCACTATCTTAAAACCAATAATATTCCTTGTTGCAATAAACTATTTTTTAGTTTTTTTCTTGCCGGGTTGATTAGGTGTAACTGCTTTAGAGCGAACTGAATTTGTACTTTCATTTGCGGAAACCCAATGATAATCCAACTGCCGCTTATCTAAATTAGCTGCCACTACTTTAATTCTTACCGCATCTCCCATCCTGAATTTTCTACCACTACGCTGTCCTACCAAAGCATAGTCAGCCTCGTCCAGTTTAAAATCATCGTATTCGGCCAGGTCCCTGGTGGTTACCATGCCTTCGCATTTATGCAGCACGGTTTCTACAAAAAAACCAAAGCTGGCCACACCACTGATGATGCCGTCAAATTCTTCGCCGAGATAGTTTTGCATAAACTCTACCTGTTTGTATTTATTGCCGGCCCGTTCAGATTCCATTGCCTTACGCTCCCTGTCACTGCAGTGCTTGCATTTATCATCCATCTTTTTATCTACCGTAATATTTTTGTCGAGGCATTGCTGTAAAATACGGTGTACCATCACATCCGGATAGCGCCGGATAGGGGAAGTAAAATGACAGTAATGTTCAAACCCCAAACCATAATGCCCGATATTCTTTGATGTATAAACCGCCTTGGCCATTGTACGGATACCCAACTGCTCCAGCACATGCTGTTCTGGTTTTCCGTTTACATCTTTCAGCAAATTATTAAATGATTCTGCAACCGCCGCTTCATCGTGTATGTTAAATGTGTAACCAAATTTCTTTGCAAAGGCTGCAAACGGTTTCAATTTTTCATCATCCGGGGTATCATGTATGCGGTAAGGAAATGGCAGTGGCTCCTGGTTAATTTTTATTTTAGAAATGTACTCCGCCACCGTTCTGTTAGCAAGCAGCATAAATTCTTCAATCAGTTTGTGCGCCTCTTTACTTTCCTTAATGACAATACCAATGGGCTTGGCATTTTCATCGAGTTGAAACCGAACTTCCTGCGACGAAAAATTGATGGCACCATTGTCGAATCGCTCCTGGCGAAATTTTTGTGCCAGGTCGTTCAGCAGCAAAATAGCTTTATGGTTTAACCCTTCCCCCGTTTCAATGACCTCCTGCACATCTTCGTACGTGTAGCGGTGATCACTGTGAATGATCGTTCTGCCAATCCATTTATTTTTTATCTCGGCCCGGTTGGTGATTTGAAAAACTACAGAGAAAGTATATTTATCCTCTTTCGGACGAAGGGAACAAAGTTCATTACTGATCTTTTCCGGCAGCATCGGGTTTACCCTGTCGGGCAGATACACGCTGGTGGCACGTTCGTAAGCAGCCTTATCGAGGATGCTGTCTGGTTTTACAAAATGGCTCACATCGGCAATGTGTACCCCAATTTCATAACAACCATTATCTAAATTCCGGATGGAAATAGCATCATCAAAATCCTTTGCATCCACCGGGTCAATCGTAAACGTCAGTATGTCACGGTAATCCTTTCTTTTCTTTATTTCTTCCCGGGTAATGGTATCCTGCAGTTGCTTCGCTTCGTCCAGTACTGCCTGTTCAAATGTCAAAGGAAAGCCACTCTCTATCAGCAGTTCTTTCATCGCCATATCGTTCTGGTCGGTAGCTTTTAAAATTGTTACCACTTCCCCTTCCGGTTTTTTCTCACCTTTATCCCATTTTACCATTTTCACCACCACCCTTTCGCCGTCCCGGGCTCCGTTCAGTTTTTCCAATGGCACATAAAAATCGGGGATCGGTTTTTCAGAAGCGGGTATAAAAAAAGCAAAGTTTTTATTTACCTGCACATTACCGATAAAAGAAGTTTGTTTGCGTTCAGCCACACCTGTTACCTTACCCTCTGTACGCTTTCCCCTGCCGCTGTCTTTGCTTACCTGCACCTTCACAATGTCACCGTGCAGGGCCTGGCCAAAATCATTGGGCCTTACCACAATGTCTTTTTCCACCCCCTCCACTATTACAAAGCCCATTCCACTCCGGGAGATATCCAGCCTGCCTTTTACAACCTCTGACTGGGATGATTTCTTTGTACCGGATTTTTTATCTCTATTCATATTTTGTTGTTCTTTGGCAATACCTGCCACTTTTTAAATAAGTATTTTTAATTTTATATTTTGTGTGATACCGGCTAAATTTCTTTGCTTAACACCGTTGGCCTGTCCCGATTTTTCGGAAGTCACTCACATGTACGGCATACCATATGGCAACGTTTCCGTATCATAATTTAGCCATCGGACTCAAAACAACTTCAGTGTTGATACTTGGAGGGGAATATTACTTTGAATCAAAATTATTACCCTTTAATTTTACAAATTCCAAAAGGTAACCCATCACAACGAATGCAATGTAGGAACAATTTCCTACATTGAGCCAAAACACACATGCAGCAGCCGCTAACCAATCCTTCACAAAAGATCATCACCAAAACGATCTGGCTGCTTTCTCTGGTAAGTCTTTTTACCGATGTGGCAGGTGAAATGCTGTATCCGGTAACCCCACTGTATTTAAAAAAGATCGGCTTCTCCGTTTTACTCATTGGCATACTGGAAGGGGTAGCAGAAGCCGTGGCCGGACTAAGCAAGGGTTATTTTGGCAAACTCAGCGATGCATCCGGCAAGCGGCTGCCTTTTATACAATTTGGATATGCCCTCAGCGCCCTCAGCCGCCCCATGATGGCTTTTATTGCCCACCCGCTGTGGATATTTTTTTCAAGAACAATGGAACGGCTGGGTAAAGGCATCAGAACGGGTGCAAGAGATGCATTATTAAGTGATGAAGCTACACCGGCAACAAAAGGCACTGTATTCGGCTTTCACCGCAGCATGGATACACTGGGAGCGGTAATTGGCCCCTTGATTGCGCTGCTGTATTTATATTTTTACCCGGATAATTATGTATCACTTTTTTACATTGCCTTTATACCGGGTGTACTTGCAATCATCATCACAGCTATTATCAGGGAAAAAAAGCAACCCGTAAAAAAACTGCCTGCAAAACGCGTAAAGTTTTTTGCCATCGGCCATTACTGGAAAAAAAGTCACCCCGAATACAAACAGTTGCTGACCGGCCTGCTGCTGTTTGCTTTATTCAACAGCTCGGATGTTTTTTTATTGCTGAAAATGAAAGAGACGGGGATGAATGATACGGCAGTAATTGGCGTGTACGTGTTTTACAATTTGGTATTTGCTGTCACTGCATATCCATTGGGTATAATGGCCGATAAAATTGGCTTAAAGAAAGTATACCTCACCGGCCTGGTACTTTTTGCCATTGTTTACACGGGCTTTGCCATCAATACCAACTTTGTTGTTTTCGTTGCACTGTTTTTTTTATACGGCGTATATGCTGCAGCAACTGATGGCATTTCAAAAGCCTGGATCAGCAATATTGCAGACAGGAAGGATACCGCCACTGCCATCAGATCGTATATGGGCCTGCAAAGTATTGCTGCATTACTGGCCAGCAGCCTCACCGGCTTTCTATGGTACCGGTTTGGATCGATGACCACTTTTTTAATCACTGCAGGCGCTACATTCATCGTAGTGGCTTACCTGGCCTCGGTGAAATTTATAAAGAAATGATGCAGGATCATTTCACTAAATCCCGATCGGGTAAAAAATCAACGGCTTTGAATAAAAGAATTTATAATTTTAATAAAAAAAAATTTATGGAAACCTACGATACTGTTGTGGCAGCACTCAACGGCTTAAAAGCCAAAGGCTACACCCACGATTTCAATATTGATTTTGACAATATAAAATGTCTTGAAAAAAACATCTGTCTCAATCCCAATGAATTTGAAATTACTGAAGTGTACCGCTTTGAAGGTGATACCAATCCTTCGGATGAAGATGTGGTGTATGCGGTGGAATCAAAAGACGGAAATATAAAAGGCTCGATCACCAGCGCCTTTGGCATGTATGCAGACAGTATCAGCACCGACATGATTAAAAAACTGTCAATGCATCAATAAATTCAACCTGTATAAACTATTTGTAATGGCCCAATCTATTGACCGGAGGAAATTTCTTTACTTCTCAGCATTTACTTTCCCGCTGTTTTCTTTTAACAAAATCGATGAGGGGCAGGCAATCACCAAACCTATTATCATTTCCACCTGGGAGGAAGGTAAAAATGTAAATGCGGCAGCATGGGATGTGCTGCAAAAAAAAGGAAGGGCCCTGGATGCAATAGAAGCTGGTGCAAAATATATTGAAAATAAAATTTCCTGCTGTGTTGGACTGGGTGGTAATCCCGACCGGGACGGCATGGTAACCTTAGATGCCTGTGTGATGGATGAACATGCCAACTGCGGCGCGGTAGCTGGCCTGGAGCAGATCAGGCATCCCTTATCAGTTGCCCGAAAGATAATGGAAACAACCCCGCATGTGCTGTTAGTTGGCAATGGTGCACAGCAGTTTGCAATAGAAAATGGCTTTAAAAAAGAACTGGCCGGGCTTTCGGAAGCAGCAGCAAAGGAATATAAAAAATGGCTTCAAAAAAATGAGTACCAACCCATTATCAATATAGAAAATAATAAACAGAACGGCCCTTTTGCTCCAAACGTCTTTGACGATGGTACACCCAACCATGATACGATGGGGATGATTGCACTGGATGCCAATGGAAATTTATCAGGCGGGGTAACCACCAGCGGCATGGCATTTAAACTGCATGGCCGTGTAGGCGATTCTGCTGTTATTGGTGCCGGTTTGTTTGTGGATAATGAAGTAGGAGCAGCAACCTCGAGTGGCGTAGGGGAAGAAGTGATCCGGGTATGCGGCACACACCTGGTGATAGAGTACATTCGTACCGGCTACAGTCCGGAACAGGCCTGTAAAAAAGTAGTGCAAAGGATCATTAAAAGAAATCCTGGCAAAGCACAACAACTGCAGGTAGGTTTTGTGGCAATCAATAAAAAAGGCGAATTTGGGGCCTACTCCATCCAGGAAGGTTTTGCGTATGCAGTGAAAAGTAACAGGGAAGATAAAATATACGCATCCAAATTTTTTTTTAAAACACCCGCCGGCGGGTGATTGAAAGTTTACCGCATGAATTTTAAAGTAGAAATAATTGGTTTTACTATTGAAAGCTGCCTCCTTGCCCAGGCTGCAGGTGCACATCGTATTGAGTTGTGCGACGGGCCCGGAGAAGGCGGCACCACTGCCTCGTATGGATTTATCAAAGCGGCAAGGGAGCTGTTACAAATCGAATTGTACCCCATCATCCGGCCACGGGGTGGTGATTTTTTATATACGGACGCTGAGTTTGAAATAATGAAAAAGGATGTACAACTGTGTAAAGAATCCGGCTGTGACGGTGTGGTGGTTGGCATGCTGAATACAGACGGAAGTATCGACAAAAAAAGATGCCACCAGGTAGTACAACTCGCCTATCCCTTAGGCGTTACATTTCACCGGGCATTCGACCGGTGCGCCAATCCATTTGAGGCGCTGGAAGATATCATTGCTATCGGCTGTGAGCGGATATTAACAAGCGGGCAACACCCCACCGCATTAGAAGGGGCTTTGCTAATCAAAGAATTGATTCACCAGGCGGAGGAACGAATTATTATCATGCCCGGCAGTGATATAAGAAGTAACAACATTATTGAGATTGCTGATAAAACAGGCGCCACTGAATTCCATTCTTCGGCAAGAAAATTACTGGACAGCAAAATGACTTACTACAATCCCGCTATGCAGGATGCATTGAAATCTGTGGTAGCCGATGAGGAAGAAATAAAAAAAATGATTGATGTGTTGTCACAGCAATTTCCCGGTTAACACAACTTTCTTCACAGCCATATTTAGTTTTAAACAGCAAAAGTTGCTTTTCGTCAAAGCAACTTTTGCATTAACCCAATTAAAGGGATCAGGAAATTTCAATCAGCCCTGGATGTTTTGTTTGGCCGCTTCTTTCTTTGGTATCAGCAAGTGCAACCCCTATCTTCCTATTTTGCTTCAATCCTGTCTGTATCCGCTACTTCTTTTTGCAATATAAAAGTGCTGGAAAAAGACTGGTAACTGAATTCCCGGGTCCTGAAGTTTGTATCCGCAGGCTCCTCGTTTTGACGGGCTCTTACAGAAATGATGCACAATACAGTATACCGATTATACCAGTATTTAGTCCAATGTAATTTCCTATACCGGGAAATCGGCACAGGTCGGCATAATACCATCTAAGATTTACCTATAGCCCTTTAAACTATTTAGTCAATCAAGATGGTATTACAATCGAGTTGACCTTTGAAATCTTTCTTAGCCCTACCCGGCACAGCTCAAATCCATGGCTTTTCCAGGCACCTGGATAGGAAAAATTTTCCTGCAACGCTTAAAAATTTGTCATTTTATAAGATAAATTTTCATTTGGAATGAAGCAACCAGGATACAGTTGAAAAAAAAATTGCCGGCATTCAACACAAAAAAAATATTTAGATATGGGTGATACCGGGTGCACTTCAAATCGTTGCAGGCCACCAATCGAAAACTGTTATAGTAGTTGTAAATGGAATTGAGGTTAAACTAAAATTCCCCTTTAGAGGATAGGGGCAAAAGCGACAGTTTGAAATACAGCCGTCCTCACTGCCACCAATAACTGATCACCGGCCAGCCCCTGTTAAGCCTTTCCTAAATATGCGTGTCCGGTTATGGATAAATATACAATTGTGCCTAACTTGCCAGCTCACTCAAAAAAAACGCATGAAGCAATTTTCCATCGCATTCAATATTGTGTTATTAATAGCAGTAGCAGTTTTATATTATCTTCATTTTTCAGGCACTAAAAAAACGATTCCTGCGACCAGAACTGCGGTATCTTCCGGTAAAGACAGTTGTGCCGATGGCCACCTGATAGCTTATGTAGACCTTGACTCGCTCAATAATAATGTTACATACATCAAAGAGAGGAAAAAAGAACTGGAAGCAGAGCAAAAGCAGATCGCATCGGAATATGAAAATGCTTACCGCCAGATGGAAGCTGACAAAAACAATTTCCTGAAAAAAGGCAATGCCATTACGCAAAAAGAAGCAGAAGAATTCCAGGGGCAGCTAATGCGGCGGCAGCAGGAAGTAGAATCTAACAAACAAACAAAAGGGCAGCGGCTTGCAGCAACAGGCGCCAGTATAATGGAAAATATTCAAAGCAAACTGAAAGCCTATATTGATGAGTATAATAAGGATAAAAAATATTCTTACATCTTTGCCACCGGCTCCGGCGTGGATAATATTTTGTATAAAGATTCTGTTTATAATATCACAAGTGATATTGTGAAAGGATTTAATGACATACTGAATAAAAAAGGCAAATGATAATTCCGTCCAATTTATTTATCTTGAACCCCGTTACCAACAACGGGATTTTTTATGCCTCCAAACACCACTGCTACTGCAGATAATATTTCCACCAGCACTGCCTTTAAGCCATCGCTGGGTTTGTTTGATGCCACCATGATTGTGGCCGGATCGATGATCGGGTCTGGTATTTTTATTGTGAGTGCAGATATGCTGAAAGACCTGGGGAGTGCCGGATGGTTGCTGGCCGCCTGGCTCATCACCGGGTTCATGACCTTAACAGCCGCTTTAAGTTATGGTGAATTAAGTGCCATGTATCCAAAGGCAGGCGGGCAATATGTTTATCTCAAAGAAGCCTACAATCCACTCGTTGGATTTTTATACGGCTGGAGTTTTTTTGCCGTAATACAAACCGGCACCATCGCTGCAGTGGGTGTAGGGTTTGCCAAATTTGCCGGTTATTTTTTTCCGGCGCTTGCATGGGAAGATGTAAATACATTTAAAGTGGCTGGCCTCACCATACACTATGCACAACTGGTAGCAATCTTGTTAATTATTTTTTTAACTTTCGTAAATACTAAAGGTATTGAAGCAGGAAAATTTATCCAGACAATCTTTACTTCCACTAAATTATTATCGCTTTTCGGATTATTAATAGCCGGGTTTATCGCTTTCAAATGGGATGTATGGACGGCTAACTGGCAAAATGCATGGACCGTGCAGCATCTTACAAAAACAAACGATGCAATCGATTTTGAGCCCTTGTTAATGGGTGCTGCATTGGGTGCTATGGCAAGTGCTATGGTGGGCAGCATCTTCAGCAGTGATGCATGGAACAACGTAACCTTTATTGCAGGGGAAATAAAGAACCCCAAAAGAAATATTGGGCTGAGCTTATTTTTTGGCACCCTCATCGTTACGGTATTATATATATTGGTAAACGTTGTGTACCTGGCAACCGTTCCTTTGCATGAACTGGCTTTTGCAAAAGATAACCGGGTGGCATTGAGCGCCTCGGAAGCTATTTTTGGGAGCAGCGGCACCATAATCATTGCCATTATGATCATGATCTCCACTTTTGGTTGTAACAATGGTTTGATACTGGCTGGCGCCAGGGTGTACTACACGATGGCAAATGATCAATTATTTTTTAAAAAGGCTGGCATACTCAATAAAAACCGGGTTCCGGAATGGGCATTATGGATACAATGTGCCATGGCCAGTGCCTTGTGCCTGAGTGGCCGGTATGGCGATTTGCTGGATATGGTTTCATTTATTGTGGTGATATTTTATGTTCTCACCATTGCAGGGATTTTTATTTTAAGAAAAAAATACCCCGATGCTGAAAGGCCCTATAAAGCATACGGCTACCCTGTATTGCCGGCTATTTATATTTTGATGGGAATCAGTTTTTGCACTTTACTCATTATTTATAAACCTGCATTTACCTGGCCGGGTTTGATCATAACGCTCATTGGAATTCCTTTGTATTATCTTGCAGTTGGTAAGAAAAAATAATTGAGATTGATCTTAATATTTTCTGTTAGCTCTTATAAATTTATTGTCTTTGCCTCCGCAGCCGGTCCCGACTTTCAGTTGGGATGTAACTGGAATCCCGACCTGTGGTTGGGACTGGTTGAAACTAATACAGATAATGCGAGCTGTATAATTAAACGGACTCAGCTTTTCGAACTATGTATATATCGCTAAAAAATAATTTTATAGTAATGATGATAAGTGCACTTTGCCATGAAATTTTTGAAAAAAGTATTCTTGATTATCATGTGAATGACCAGGTAGATACCCCTATCGTTAACCCCTATCCTGCGGAGAGTTTGATACAACATTTACTCTATCAAAAAAACTGGACAGACACTGTGCAGTGGCACCTGGAAGATATTATCCGCAACCCGGCTATTGACCCTGTGGACGCACTGGCCATCAAAAGACGAATTGATTCCTCCAACCAGGAAAGGACGGATATGGTGGAATATATTGACAGTTATTTTTTTGAAAAGCATAAAGAGGTACCCCTTAACCCGGATGCCACTATCAACACCGAAAGCCCGGCCTGGGCCATCGACAGGCTTTCTATACTGGCACTTAAAATTTACCACATGGATGTGGAAGCCAACAGGGCTGATGCCGGTGAAGAACATAAAATTAGCTGCTGGGCAAAATTAGCGATCCTGCTGGAACAACGCACTGACCTTTCTAAAGCCATTGACCAGTTACTGGAAGATATCGCCGCCAGCAAAAAATATATGAAGGTGTACAAGCAAATGAAAATGTACAACGATCCCGGGCTGAACCCCATCTTATATCAACAACAGGCAAAATAGTGCATACCCCCGCGCACATATTAGTCATCCGGTTTTCTGCAATGGGGGATGTTGCTATGACAGTGCCCGTGATAAAAAATGCTTTGGAGCAAAATCCAAATTTGCAGATTACTGTTGTGTCCAATGCTTTTATGCAGCCTTTATTTGAAGGCCTGGAAAGATGTTATTTCCACCCTGCCTATTTAAACAATAAACATAAGGGCGCAGCGGGTATGTACCGTTTGTACAAAGAGCTAAAAGCTGCTCACCAGTTTGACACAGTAGCAGATTTTCATGACGTGCTGCGGTCAAAACTGCTGCGATTTTTTTTTAAACTCAGCGGCATAGCAACCGCATTCATCGATAAAGGCCGGCAAGAAAAAAAGGGACTCACCCGGAAAGAAAATAAAATTTTTCAACAGCTTACGTGCACACATGAACGGTATGCACAAGTGTTAAGGACAAATGGGATAAAGCTGGTATTGAAAAATGATTTGCCTGTTTATTCAGAACTAACGGTACCCGATGCCCTCGAAACAATCTTCTCGACTGGCAAAAAAATAATTGGCATAGCACCTTTTGCCCAACACAGGGAAAAGATGTACCCGCTTGAAAAAATGAAGACTGTTGTTACTTTATTAGCCAGTCAGAACAATACGATTTTATTATTTGGTGGCGGAGCCGGCGAAGCAGCCATCCTGCAGCAATGGGAAACTGAAATTCCATCCGTGTATAACATGGCGGGTAAATATTCTTTCAAAGAAGAGTTGGCCATCATCAGCAACCTGCACACGATGGTAAGCATGGACTCAGCCAACATGCACTTAGCATCCTTGTATGCCGTTCCGGTGGTAAGTGTTTGGGGTGCCACACATCCTTTTGCCGGTTTTTATGGCTGGGGGCAGCGGTTGGAAAATATTGTCAGTGTTAACTTGTCATGCCGCCCCTGTTCTGTGTTTGGCAATAAGCCCTGCTGGCGGGGCGATCATGCCTGTATGATGCAGATTGGTGAAGAAATGGTTATTGATAAAATAAAGTCGTTGTGATTATACGAATCAGGGCATTTATTTCTCAAATATTTTCAAATGCAGCACTACTAACATACCTGAATAACAAACTGTCAGCCTGGGATTTTAGCAAGCGCTCTTTTTAAAATCGGACCGCCTTGGACAGGCTCAGGCGGACATTAAAATAATTTGACTATTGAGCATCTGAAATTGTAAAGTCTTTTGTAGGTAAGCGAACTGAAAAAATGATCTTCCCTATCCAAAAACCTGTTATCAACTCATCTTCCAAATTCCCCTTCGTCATTTTCCAACAATCAACAAAATCACTGCATACATTTTAATGATCCGCTGTAAAATCTCGTAATTATTGTTGGCATAAAGGACTAATTTCGGCGCAGAATAAAAATGAACGGATGCAAAAAATTTCATTGGCCATACACGGCGGGGCAGGAACAATATTAAAAAAAGACATGACACCGGAACTGGAAACAGCTTACCTGCAGGGATTGGAAGACGCATTATCAGGAGGCTATGCAGTACTGGAAGAAGGCGGATCCGCTGCCAACGCAGTAAAAGCTGCCGTTGTAATACTGGAAGATAATATATTGTTCAATGCAGGCCGGGGTTCTGTATTTACCAAAAAAGGCGTACAGGAAATGGATGCCGCCATCATGGATGGAAAAGACATGGCGGCCGGAGCCGTAGCAGGTGTACGCAATGTACGTAACCCGATAGAATTGGCGATGGAAGTGATGCGTAACAGCAACCATGTTTTTTTGACCGGTAAAGGTGCCAATGATTTTGCCATCAAGCAGGGCATTAAATTAGAGCCGGATGAATTTTTCTTTTCACAATTCCGTTATGATCAATGGAAGCAGATACGGGACAGCGATAATTATTCTCTTGACCATACGCACGAGCAGGTGGAGGGACTGATGAAAGACAAAAAATTTGGAACGGTTGGCGCTGTGGCCTGTGACATCAAAGGCAACATTGCAGCAGCCACCAGCACCGGCGGCATGACGAATAAAAAGTATGGCCGCATCGGCGACACCCCGTTGATTGGTGCAGGTACATACGCCAACAATAAAACCTGCGCCATCAGTTGCACCGGGCATGGCGAACCATTTATTAAAGCAGTGGCAGCTTATGATGTCAGTTGCCTGATGGAATACAAGGGCATGAGTTTACTGGAAGCAATGAACGAAGTAGTAAATGTAAAGCTCATCAAAATAGAGGGCGAAGGCGGCATGATCGGCGTGGATGCAGAAGGCAATACAGCATTACAATTCAACAGCGCAGGAATGTACAGGGCTGCAAAGAGCAGTGTTGGTGAAAGTATTGTTCGCATTTATAAAGACGAATGATCAGTAAAAAGTGATAAGTAATGGCGATAAATCTGTTTGCATAATACATTACAAAAATAAACTTTAAAATTCCCCTTTAGGTGATAGGAGTATGAAAAAAATTGCAGTAATCGTGGCCGGCGGCACCGGCTCAAGAATGAACAGCAACTTGCCAAAACAGTTTATATTGCTCAACGGAAAACCTGTTTTATATTATACCATTCATACATTTTTAACCGCTTACAAAGACCTTTCCATTATACTGGTATTGCCAGAAGAACATATTGCTGCAGGGCAGGAAATCATTGATGCTTTCTTTGACTATACCCGTATCCAGATAACGGCCGGTGGTAGAACAAGGTTTCATTCCGTACAAAACGGACTGCAGTTGATAACAGCCGAAAGTATCATTTTTGTGCATGATGGTGTTCGTTGCCTGTTGGATAGCGAATTGATTCACCGTTGCCATGATGCAGCGCTGGAGCATGGTTCAGCCATTCCGGTAATTGATTGTAAAGACAGTGTACGCATGATAAGGGGTGAAGAAAATGAAGCCATTGACCGCAGTATAATTAAACTGGTACAAACGCCGCAAACATTTCACAGCAAAATTCTACTGCCTGCTTTTAAAATTGACTTTAAAGAAAAATTTACAGATGAAGCAACCGTGGTAGAATCATTTGGATTAAAAGTTCATTTAACAGAAGGACAAGAAAATAATATTAAGATCACAAGGCCGGCAGATTTGGTTTTTGCGGAGCAGTTGCTGCCAAAGGGAAAATAAAAATGAGTGTAACACCAAAGCCCTGTTTGTACAGGCAGGATTTATTTTTTCAACTTTCCCTTCAGGTTTTCGTCACTTAAATCTTTTGATACGTTCATCCCATTAAAATAAATAATGGTCTTAGTGTTTTTCTTCGTTCTTAAAGTGAAATCCAGGTCTTTCAAGGTTGTCTTACCCTGAAATAGGTTGAGAATTTTATGTGTTATAATTATTGTTAGTTTGTTACGCTTTGTTTGATTGGTATTTAATGAAGCTATACCGAATGTAAACTGTATGCAGTCCAATACAGCGTTAGGTGGGCATAATACCATCTAAGATTTACACATAGTCCTTCGGAATACTTAATAAATCAAGATGGTATTACTAATGTTTTGATTTTTTACAGATCGGCAAATGCTGCACACCTGAACACAAAGAAAGGAATAGGAGACTTGCGCCGGAAGGAAGATTTTAGCAGATCAGCAATGAATAAAAATAGAAAGTGTTATCAATATTGTCTTTAAGTTTTATAACAGCGTAGTCTTTTGAAAGTGAAAAATTGTTGCCATAGCTTTATTTTATTCCTAGTTGCTGGGGAATTACCAGGCGTTTCCCTGTCAATACCGTAAGCCTGGCATTTTTCAATAAATATTGCGGCACATCCAAAATACATTGTCCACCCACAGCATGATCAATAATAATTTCTTTACATCCCGGCAGATCGAGTGCAGGTACCGCATTGTTTTGCCAGTTGGAAGCATTGCTCCAGTTGCCATTGCCGGTAAATCGGTAGGTATTGGAAGGCACTGTTGATGTAGTTACCGTATCGGTAAGTGCTGAACTCCATAAACCCCTGGCATCTTTAAACTGAAGATGAAGGCGATTTACACCCACGGTAAGGCATCCCATATCAAGGTTGATATTTAACAGTAAAGGATTCTGTGGCGGGGTATTGTGAATAACCATCTTCGTTGCATCATCATTATTGAACCAGTACCGGTAGCCGGAAACAACATTGGAGGTTACGCCAATAGCTGCAGATTTATAAAAGAACTGGCTGAGGGTACTGCTCCATTGGCCGAGTGTATCTGCAAAGCGCAGGTGCAGTGTATGCAAGCCATCAGGCAAAGAAGTGGTACTCAACAAATCAGTTACGGAAACCATTGGCTGCACTGCGATGGCTTTGCTGGTAGCGCTGTCAAAATGATCATCAAACCAGTATTGCATTTTACTCATGGCATTGTTTGCCGTAGCTGCAGCCGTGCCTTTATAAACAAACTGGCTAAGGGTACTGCTCCATTGGTTGGTTTTATCTCTGAAACGAATGTGCAGGGTATGCAGACCATTCGATAAGGTAGCGGCAGGTAGTGCGGCTGATAGTTGTAACTGCCCAACCGGGCTCACCGTTACAACCTGGGCCTGGTTAAATGTATCATCAAACCAATACTGGTAGGCATTCATCTCATTGGTGCCACCAATACCTGAAGCAACTGCCTTATAGAAAAATTGCGAAACAATACTGCTCCATTGGTTGGTTTTATCTCTGAAACGAATGTGCAGGGTATGCAGACCATTTGATAAGGTAGCGGCAGGTAGTGCGGCTGATAGTTGTAACTGCCCAACCGGGCTCACCGGTACAACCTGGGCCTGGTTAAATGTATCATCAAACCAATACTGGTAGGCATTCATCTCATTGGTGTCCCCAATACCAGCAGCAACTGCTTTATAAAAAAATTGCGAAACGGTGCCGCTCCATTGGTTGCTGTTATCCCTGAATCGCAGATGAAATAAATGCAGTCCATTGGTTAAGGCAGCAGCGCTTAATGCCACTTGCAGGTTGAGGGTACCTGTTCCCGTTACTGATTGTAAAGCGGAGCCGGCAAAGTCATTGTCAAACCAATATTGGTAAGCATTGATGCTGGCAACAGGCGAATTACCTGCAGCCTGTTTATAAAAAAACTGGCTGATCGTTGAAGAGTACCTGGCACTGTCATCTTTAAAGCGCAGGTTAAAACTATGCAGGCCCTCCGTAAGCGAAGTTGCTGAAATCATGGTGTTGAGGGTGTACTGAGCTACCGGCGTTACTGACTGTTGTTGCCGTATAGTAAAACTCCCATCAAACCAATACTCATAACTGCGGATGGTATTTTGCCCCCAACCCACAGAGTGGTAAAGCAACAATGCGATCAATAATATCTTTCTCATAACAATGCGTTTTATTGTTATTGATTTTGTGCAGCCACTTTTACCTGCACCTGTATAGCCCCATTGGTACCAGTACTCTCTGCAATAGTTTTTGTTTGTACATGAGGATTTAATGGTATGCTGCCTTCCTTCCATGGTTTTGTAGATCCATACAAACCCACTTGTATGGCATCGGTACCGATATAATTGGCGGGTATTTTTAAATGATAATTATTGGTGTAAGTAAAGCCGTCATTGCCATAGCTTACAAAAATATCTGCCGCAGTAACATTAAAATAATTACCGGAAGGAAAATTATTAGCCATACCTGGCGTGTTGGTAAAAATATTATTCTGTACCTGGTTACTGGTAGAGCTTAAAAATTCAGTGGATGGTTTGAAAAAAATATTGTTTCTAATAACACACTGGTTGGTGTAATAGATATTTCTAAACACGTTACCCATGTCATCGCCGCCCAAAAAAATATTATTGCTAATCAGGGAAGCTTCCACATTTTGTATCCTGGTCTGAAATACATTATTGGCAATTGCGAATTGCGAACTATTGGTGCAATTTACTTCACCACCTAATACACAATCTTTTATTAACACATTGACACAGGGGGTTGTACGATTACCCGGCATACTAATGAACCCGCTGATATTAACCCTCGTAATACTGATATTACTCGCCGAAACATCATAGGCTGTAGTGACCAGATTACCGTTTAATTTGAAGCCGGAAAAAAAACTGCCATCTGAGTTTTCGCCAAGGGCAATATCACCACTGATAACAGTTGTAAGCGTAGCAGCCGATGAATCGGGATGATGGCCTGCACCAATTATC
>Ga0105048_10001413_pt1 | contig 39085 bp, 42 predicted proteins | sample MAT05_FD_78382 | JGI IMG/M metagenome (GOLD analysis project Ga0105048, IMG submission 78382) | Freshwater microbial communities from Lake Fryxell liftoff mats and glacier meltwater in Antarctica - MAT-05 | ecosystem: Environmental > Aquatic > Freshwater > Ice > Liftoff microbial mat | place... | reverse complement strand
GAGGCCCCGTGGCTCGGCTTTTGCTGTGAGGTCCCCGGCGCCTCGATCCCTTGACCACTGTGGGTATTGAGGACGGTGGTGGCGGAAAACTTCCGAGTCGGACTGCGCAGGCAAGTTTTACGCCACCGCCGAGCTCATTAACCAAAAGCGCCCCGTCAGGATTCCCCGAAAGCTCCGTCTACATCCGGTCAGGCGCCGAGATTCCAAGCAGCGCAAGCGAAGCCTTGATCGTCTTCCCGGTTGCTTCGCAGAGGTTGAGTCTTGCTGCTTGAACTCCCTCCCCTTCGGCTCCGATCACCTGGCAGTCGCGATAGAACGCGTGGTAGGCCGCGGCGGTCTGGGTCGCGTAGGTGCAGATTCGGTGTGGGGCACGTTTGTCGGCGGCTTCGTGGACCTCCGCCGGGAATGCGATCAGCTTGGCAATCAGCGCTTTTTCCGAGGGATCGACCGCAACGCTCGCCGATCCCGAACCTTCGCGACCCCGGCCTTCGTCTTCGGCCTTCCGCAGGATGCTCTGGATGCGCGCGTGGGCGTACTGGACGTAATAGACCGGGTTGTCCGAAGACTGCGACCGGGCGAGGTCCAGATCAAGGTCCATCGTGCTGTCGTGGCTGCGCTGAAGCAGAAAGAAACGGGCGGCGTCGGGACCGATGTCGCCGACCAGTTCGTCGAGGGTGACGATGTCGCCGGCGCGTTTGGACATCTTGGTGCGCTGCCCGCCTTCAACCAGGTGGATCATCTGGAGGATCTGGGCCTCGAAATCGATCGGTTTCTCAAAACACTGGATCGCTGCCGTCATCCGCGCAACGTAACCGTGGTGGTCCGCACCAAGCACGTCGACCAGGCGTGAATACCCACGCTGGGCTTTGTCGGCGTGGTAGGCGACATCAGCCCCGAAGTACGTGGGTTCACCACCGGAGCGGACCAGAACCCGGTCCTTGTCGTCGCCGAAGTCGGTGGTTCTCAGCCAAAGGGCGCCTTCATCCTCGAAAGTGTGGCCAGTCGACTTGAGCCGTTCGAGGCCGCCTTCGACCAGGCCGTCCTCGTAGAGAGAACGCTCGGAGAAGAACTCGTCCATCTCGACCCCGAATCGGACCAGCGATGTCCTGATGCTGTCGACCATCCATTCAACCCCGGTCAGGGCCAGGGTCTCGAGGTCGTCCGGCTCGATGCGCTCGGCTTTTGCGCGGTCGGCCAGTTCGTTCACGTAGTCGCCCTGATAGCCGTTCTCCGGGGGCTGCCCGCCAACCATCCTCGCGGCGATCGAAGCAGCGAAGTTTTCCACCTGCGAGCCGCCATCGTTCACGTAGTACTCGCTGTTGACCGTGTGGCCGACCGCCTTCAGCAGGCGGGTCAGCGCGTCGCCGTACGAGGCGTGGCGTCCCGAGGCAGCGGTCAGGGGGCCAGTCGGGTTGGCGGAAACGAACTCAACGAGGATGTGCTCCGGTTCCCCCACCGGGGGGATCGCCGCAGATCCGGTCGAAACCAGATCGCCGACAACTTCGCGGTACCAGCCGTCGGCAAGAAAGAGGTTGATGAACCCGGGACCGGCCACTTCGGTCTTCTCCACGGCATCGCCCAGTTCACCCGCGAGTTCGACGGCGAGTTCAGCCGCGATGTCCCGCGGCGGACGGCCCAGCGCCTTGGCCATGAGCATCGCCGCGTTGGTGCTGTAGTCGCCCAGCTCAGGCTTCGGAGAAACATCGAGCGCGGGTGTGATCGAGTCATCACCGGCGAAGGATCTCGCGGTTGAAGTCAGGACTTCATGGAGGCGGGTTACGGGATCGGGAGAATTCACGGTCACCCATCCTAAGCGTCCGGGTGCCGGAGGCTTTCAGAGGTGGTAGTTCTCTCCCGCGAGGATCTTGGAGGCCCGGAAGATCTGTTCGAGCAGGACGATTCGCGCCAGCTGGTGAGCCAGCGTCTGCTCACCCAGTGAAACGCGCTCTTTGACCAGTTTGCGCACCGGTTCCGGCAGCCCGGCCGGGCCTCCGATCAGGAAGGTGATCTTCTGACCCTGATGCCGCCTCTTGTCGAGCCAGGTGGCCCAGCCTTCCGAGTTCATCTGGGGACCCGCGAAGTCGAGGGCCACGAGGTGGCTGGATTCGTCGATCCGGCGCTGGAGAGCCTCATCGTCCTTGACCTCTACGACCTCCACCGACTGTTTGGTGCGCAGCATCTTTGTGTAATGAGCTTCGGCTTCGGCGAAAGGGGCACGGATCTTTCCGACGGCGAGGACAGTGATCTTCATTTCTGCTCCTCGGACTTTGCAGCCTCGGCAGCGCCGATGCGCTCAAGGATCGTCGGGTGGGTACCAAACACGTACTGGTAGAAGCCGGGAGGGCTCGGGTCGGTGAGGTTCGACCTGCCGAGTTCCTGCTGGAGTCCGATCATGCCCTGGGGATCACCAGTCAGGCTGATCGAGAATTCATCGGCATGCGCCTCGATGTCCCGGGAAAGCACGTTACCCGGGACGGCCAGCACCAGTGAAGTAACCGCAATCATCAAGGCGAGGGCCGGAACGATCGCGGGACCGGTTTCATCATCGCCGCGTCGCCTCACCAGGACCGTCGTCCCGATCTGAACGAAAAGCACCCCGAGGGGGATGACCAGAATGGCGAAACCGAGCCCCCGGTAAAGGTCATTCGACTCGACGTGTCCAAGCTCGTGTGCGATCAGGGCTGAAAGCTCGGCATCAGTGAGCTGGTTAATTGCGTTGTCGTAGATTACGACCCGCTTCGAGGAGCCGATGCCATCGACCGAAGCGTTCAGGGTTGACGATCGGCGGCTGGCATCGACTTCATAAACCTGCCCCACGTCGACCCCGGCCTGGTCGGCCAGTTCGAGGACCCGGGTGCGCTCCGGGCCGGCCGGCAGTGGTGTGTAGTCATTGAACAGCGGCGAGATGACCACGGGCCAGAGCCAGACCGAAAGCACCGCGTAGACCAGCACCAGGGCCGAGCCCGCGATCCAGAAACGTCGCCTGAACCGTCGCCAGAGCCAGACCGCGACCATTGCGCCGATCGCCGCCATCACCCCGGTGATGAGGGTGGAAAGCAGCAGGTCGGTGAACCAGGCCCAGCGGTCCTGGGTGACCAGCCCGTAGTCCCTGCCCTGATCGAAAGAGAGCAGTCCGAAAGGCAGCTGGATCAGCGCCACGACCAGCACGATCCCGACGCCCGCAACCGCCGCGCCAAGCCACCGCCGCGATTGGATCCAGCGCAAGACACCTCGCAGGGGCGGGCCGCGATAGAAAGCCAGGAAAGCCAGGGCAGCAAACTCGGCCAGCATCGAACCGATCGCGATCAACCTTCGCTCCGAGCGGAAATCCTGGGCCCGCTCGACCAGGGCCGGGTTGAAATAGTCGCTGGCAGAGACGGGTGCGTGGGGAATCGACCCGCCCGGGGCAAGCAGCCAGCCGACCAGGAAGGCCAGCAGCAGGGCTGCCAGCCCGACCCAGAGGAGGGAAGTCGCTTTCATCAGATCCGGGCGCTTCCGGTCGGCGCTCATGGGCCTCTACGATAGACCCAGCGAGCAAGAGGCCCCCATTCAGCCTTTTCCGCCAAAGACCCATGAACGTAGCCGTAATCTCCGACATCCATGCAAACCTCCCTGCCCTGGCGACGGTCGTTGAGGCGATCGACGAGTCCGGAGTTGACGAAATCTGGTGCCTCGGCGACGCGGTCGGATATGGAGCCAGTCCGTCGGAATGCCTGGAGATCCTCACCGATCGCTGCAGCATCTTCCTGCTCGGAAATCATGACCTCGCGGCGCTCGGCGAGATCGATATCTCGACTTTCAGTCCCGGTGCCGCCCGGGCGGCACTCTGGACCAGGGAGAACCTCAGCGAAGCCGGCTTCGAATCGTTGCGGGCACTGGATGGCTCGTCAGCCAGGCATGGAGAGGTAGGCCTGTACCACGCATCCCCCAGGGACCCGGTCTGGGAATACGTGATCGAAACCGATCGTGCCGAAGAGAACCTCGATGCCCAGTCCGAACGAATCGCGATGATTGGTCACTCCCACGTTGCGCTCTACTTCAGCCGGGAAGACAGCGGTTCACCGACCTCGCAGGCGCTTGCATCGGACGGTGCCACGATTCCGATGGCATCTGGGCAGTGGCTGGTCAACCCGGGCAGTGTCGGGCAGCCACGCGACGGTGACCCCCGGGCCGCCTGGCTGACGTTCGACACCGAGACCCTCGAAGCGACCTTCCACCGGGCCGAGTATCCGGTCGATATCGCCGCCAACGCAATCCGCGATGCCGGCCTGCCGCTGCACCTGGCCGACCGGCTGTTCCAGGGGCACTGATGACCAGGGCCGGAAAGATCGAAACAGCTATCGCCGTCACCCTCGCGATCGTCATCGGGGCCGTCATCGGTTTCCTGATGAGCAGCGAAGACCGGACCCACCTGTTTCCCGGTGAAAGCGTCGCCGCGATCTCGCAGAGCCTCGACGAAGCCCACGCCCTCGCGGTAAAAGGCGACTGCTTCAAGGCCCTGACCCCGGCCGGGGAAGCGCAGAGCCAGGCCGAAAACCTTCCTTCCAGCGTGGACCCCGCTCTGAAACGCTCGCTGATCGATGGTGTAGTCACCCTTACCCTCCGGATCGGTAATCAATGCACGGAGAACCCGGGGACCGGTACAACAGGCGAGACCAGCGTAGTTGCACCAGATCCCTCTACCACCACCGGCGAAACAGGTACGACGCCGACCGACCAGGTGACCGGCCCGACCGGCAAAGCAATCAAGCAGCCGAAAGAAAACCCGACCAAACCAACCAAACCGACACCGGATCCCAGCCCGGTTGAACCGCCCACACCAACGCCACCGACCACCGATCCGCCGGTCGACACCGGACCCGACTCCGGCGGCATCTCCCCGAATCCGTAAAGCTGAACAACGAAATGACCGACACAACAGTTCTAGGAGACAGATACGAGCTTCACGACAAGCTCGGTTCCGGAGGCATGTCAAATGTCTACCGAGCGACTGACCGCATCCTCGAAAGGTCGGTCGCGGTCAAGGTTCTGGCCGAGCACCTTTCCGACGATGACCGCTTCGTTGCGCGCTTCCGTCGCGAAGCCCTGGCCGTGGCCAAGCTGATCCACCCGAACATCGTCCAGGTCTATGACACTGGCGTCGACAGCGGCCGGCATTTCATCGTCATGGAATGCGTGGAAGGCCGCTCCGGCGCGCAGCTGCTCAAGAGCAACGGTGTGCTCGACCCCGAGACGACCGTTGAAATCGGTGTCCAGGCCTGCGCCGGGCTCGAATACGCCCACCGCCACGGAATCATCCACCGTGATGTCAAGCCGGGCAACCTGATGATCACCGGCGGCCCGTCCGGTGGCGGCGAAATGACCTGCAAGCTGACCGACTTCGGCATCGCCCGCGCGGCGGAGCAGACCCGGATCACACAGGTTGGATCGGTCGTCGGTACAGCCGCCTATCTCGCCCCCGAGCAGGTCAGGGGTGAAGAAGCCACTCCGGCCACCGACGTCTATGCCCTTGGTGTGGTGCTCTACCAGTTCCTTACCGGCCGGCTCCCTTATGAAGGTTCATCGCTGGCCGAGCTGGCAATCAGGCAGCAGAACGAAAAACCCCTCCCACCGAGGACATACAACTCCGAGGTTCCGGAAACGGTGAGTGGATCCGTGATGCGGGCTCTCGAAGGCGACAAGAACCTGCGGTTCCACTCGGCCGGCGCGCTTTCCGACGGCCTCGAGCGCGGTCTGCGCGGCGAGGACGTGACCATCCAGATGGATGACGACGGACCACGGACGCCGGAGCACTTCCCGATGGCCGAGACCGCGACCAGGCCACTGGAGCGCACCGCGCGAACTGCCCACCGCCCCGCGCCCGCACCTCCGCGTTACAAGGGCCCGCCACCCCGCCCTGTGCTCAAGAAGCGTTCCTTCTTCAACCGTGCCTTCCGCTTCCTGGCCGGCATGATCGCGCTTGTCCTGATCGCCGCAGCCGTAGCCGGGGTCGTGATTTCCCTGACCGACCAGACGGCGAAGATCAGGGTTCGCGAATGGACCTCCCAGTCGGTTGACCAGGTCACGACCGACCTGAAGAATTTCCTCAGGGAAAACACCCAGTAGTTCCAGCCGCGAGGCCGCGGGCTGCTACTTCACGTCGCTGCGAATCAGCCGGAAAGTGCCGATTGCGAGCAGCCCGATGACCCAGGCGGCCACGATGATCGCAGCGGTCACGCCAGCCTTCTCGATCTCGTATCCGAAAAGGTCGGTTTCGTAGCCGCGGATGTTGTTGGTCAATTCGGCGAGGGCCGGTCCCATGGCGTAGTCACCGACCTTCGGTATGGCCGGGATCAGTGTGTCAATGATGTAGATGAAGACGAGGGCGATGGTCATGCCACCGGCCATGCTCATCACGATCAGCGAAAAAGCCATGCCGATCAGCGCGTAGACGACGTTCGTCAGGAGCGAAGCCAGTCCGGCCCGGGTGATTTCCTGAATCGAGATCGACTGGTCGTGCCGGCTCGCCGCGAGGTCGTAAAGCGGCAGCGCGAGCAGGTGCAGCAGCGTGGTGACCAGAAACAGACAGAAGAGGAGCGCGAGCACTTTCGATACGACCAGCCGGAAGCGGCGCGGATCGGCGGTGAGGGTCCGGCGCTGCGTGTTCTGTCCGAACTCAACCCCGAACATCCAGACACCGAAAACGATCGACGCGATGCCCAGCGGAAAACCGATTGCCAGGTCGATCACGCCTGACTCGTCGCCGCCAGTGCCCCAGGCGAAAGTCCCGGCGAGCCCCAGAACGAAACAGATCAGGACCGCAATCAGGCACCAGAGCGGGGTTGGCATCGAGCGGATCTTCAGAAGCTCAGCCGACATCGCGCATTCCTCCTGACCCGTCAGGTCCTCCGGTCAGGGAGAGGAAAACGCTCTCCAGATCCGGATCGTCCCGGCGAAGTTCGGAGACGTAGATTCCGGCACCCGCCAGCAGCACGTTGATCTGCGAGCCGTCTTCGATCGGCCCGGTTACGGCCAGCTCGCGGATCGGGGCGTCGGCTGGCAATTCACGGCTCTCGACAGCCTCGACCTGGAGGCCGATGTCTGAAAGGGTCGCAGCGGCCCTCTGGACCTCTGCGGCAGCCACCCGGATCCGGTAGCCGCCATGGGCCCCGGCTTCGCTGAGAATTTCCGCCATGGTGCCGTCGGCGACCACTTCACCACGATCGATGATCGTCGCCCGGTCGCACATCAGTTCGACCTCAGCGAGCAAGTGGGAAGAAACGAGGACTGTGACCCCGGATTCGGGAAGCCGTTTGATCAGCTCCCTCATCTCGACGATACCCGCCGGATCGAGTCCGTTGGTTGGCTCATCGAGGATGACCAGCCGGGGACTTCCGATCAGGGCGAGCGCCAGGCCGAGACGCTGTTTCATGCCCATCGAAAACCCGCGGGTCTTTGAATCCGCCCGGGCGCTCAGGCCAACCAGTTCCAGCAGGCGATCAATTTCAGGGCCGGCGCTTCGCAGCCCACGTGCCCTTGCCTGAATCTGCATGTTCCTCCGGGCGGTTGCCCGACCGTAAAGGGCCGGTCCTTCGATCAGGGCCCCGGTCTGACGAACGGCAGAAGCGAAACCGCGGCTGTGAAGCGGCATCTCGAAGAGGGAGGCACTACCGGCGTTGATGCGGGAAAGTCCGAGCAGCGAGCGAATCGCCGTGGTTTTTCCCGATCCGTTCGGGCCGAGCAGTCCGCAGACCGAACCTTCAACTACTTCCAGGGAAAGGCCGTTGAGGGCAAGGGTCTTGCCGAAGCGCCGGGTGACGCCTTCCATCGAAGCGAGTGTGCTGGTGCTGGCGATCGTGCTCATCATGCTTCCCAGGGGACGGCGCCGCCGAGGATACGGTCGCTGTATTCGGCGAACCGTCCGGCGGTTATGGCATCCCTCGCTGCTGACATCAGTCTCTCCATGTAGGTCAGGTTGTGCTCAACCAGAAGTCGCACCGCAGTCAGTTCTTCCGACCGCGAAATGTAGTTGACGTAATCGCGATCGTAGTCGGTGCAGGTGATGCAGGGGCAGCCTTCGACCAGCGGCTCGTGCTGGCCGGCCATTCCACCCTTGCGCAGGTCGATCCGGAAACGTCTTTCCGGTGACGGCGACAGGGCCATTCCATGACGGGCGAGGCGGGTTGGAACCGCACAGTCGAAAACATCAAGTCCGAGCGCGATGCCGCGCATCAAATCATCAACCTCACCGATGCCAAGGAGGTGCTTGGGAGCTTCGACCGGAAGTGCCGGCACGGTGAAACCCAGCACTTCGGCCATCTCGTCCTTGTCGCGTCCGAGGGTGCCGCCAATCGCGATCCCGTCGACTTCGGCCTCCCCCACCCGCTGGCAGGATTCAAGTCGCAGGTCTTCGTAAGTTCCGCCCTGGATGATGCCGAAGACCGCCTGGCCGGCCGGGGCTTTTTCCTTATGCCAGGCCAGGCTGCGGTCGAGCCAGCGGTGGGTGCGCTCGGTCGAACGGGCGGTGTATTCGCGGTCGGCGTGGAACGGCGTGCATTCATCGAAGACGAGGGCAATGTCAGAGCCGAGCGCCGCCTGGACCGACATCGATGCTTCCGGCGAGAGCATCAGCTCGGATCCGTCCTTGTAGGAGCGGAAACGAACTCCCTCCTCTTCGATGCCAAGGGTCTTCGCGAGACCCTGCATTTTGCGGCCGGTACCTTTGATCTCTTCGGCCACACCACCGTGGGCCAGTGAGAAGACCTGGAAGCCGCCCGAGTCGGTGATGATCGCTTTGTCCCAGGCCATGAACTTGTGGAGCCCGCCGGCCTCCTTGATCCGCTCGGGACCGGGTGCCACCAGCAGGTGGTAGGTGTTGCCGAGCACCATCTCGTAGCCGAAGCCGGCAACTTCGCGGGATGACATGCCACGAACGCTGCCTTTGGTCGCCAGCGGGATGAAGGCCGGTGTTTCGACCGGGCCGTGAGGCGTCTGGAGCGTGCCGCGGCGGGCGTCGCCATCCCGGGCCGAGATCTCGAAGGTCAATCTGGCGGGGTCGTGGCGCACCGCGACAGGCTACCCCAGGGGTGATGCTCCCCGTTCACTCTCCTGTGAGATGCGAAGGAGGAGCGATGTCTGAGACCCCTTGGTGATGCTCCCTGTTGGCTTCTCTGAGCGACACGAAGGAGGAGCGATGCTTCGTTCAGCCCGCGGGATCAGGCGATCAGCGAGTGCCCGGTCATTTCGACTGGCTGCTCAATCCCTAAAGCTTCGAGCACCGTCGGGGCCACGTCCGCCAGGATTCCGCCGTCTTTGAGCGGTGGTCCGGGCACGGTGAGGATCAATGGGACCGGGTTCAGCGAATGTGCGGTGTTCGGTGAGCCGTCCGGTTCGAGCATGTTGTCGGCGTTGCCGTGGTCGGCGGTGATCAGGCAGGCACCACCCGACGCCAGCACCGCCTCAACGACCCGGCCAAGACAGGCATCGACCGCTTCGATCGCCGTTATTGCCGCAGGGATCACGCCGGTGTGGCCGACCATGTCGGGATTGGCGAAGTTGATGATGCCGAAGCGGGGATGGTCTTCCTGCCAGCCGGCGATGAAAGCGTTGGCGGCAGCGTTGGCGCTCATTTCCGGCTTGAAGTCGTAAGTCGGCACGTCACGGGGGGATTCGACCAGGCGCCGGTCTTCACCCTCCCACTCTTCTTCGCGACCGCCGTTGAAGAAGTAGGTCACATGCGCGTACTTCTCGGTTTCGGCCACGTGGAGCTGCTTGCCGCCGGATTCGGAGATCACACTGGCCAGGGTCACTTCCGGGCGGCGTTCCGGGAAAGCCACCGGATAGGGCCAGCCCTTGCGGTACACGGTCATCGTGGTCAGGTCAACCACTGGTCCGCCGGATCGGGCGAATTCGTCGAAATCGGGGTCGGCCAGGGCGCGGGTCAGCTCCCGCGCACGATCGGGCCGGAAGTTGATGAAGATCGCGACGTCACCTTCGGCCATGCCGTCGTAGTCGCCGATCACCGTCGGGGTGATGAACTCGTCGGTCGTTTCGATGGCGTAAGCCTCTTTGATCGCGATCTCCGAGGTCGGGACCCTCGGGCCCTCAGCGTGGACCATTGCGTCGTAGGCGAGCTTCACACGCTCCCAGCGGGTATCCCGGTCCATGGCGTAGTACCGCCCGCTGATCGTGCCGGTCCGGCCGGCCGAACGCAGCCAGCGCTCAAGCTCTTCGACGTAACGCTCACCACCGTGTGGCAGGGTGTCGCGGCCGTCGGTGATCGCGTGGAAAACGACGTCCGGAACGCCTTCCTGGCTGGCCAGCTCAACGCACGCTTCGAGGTGTTCCCACCCGGAATGGACCCCGCCGTCGGAGACCAGGCCGATCAGGTGGAGCCGGCCCCGGGGGCTCGCTGCCGCCCGCCGGCAGGCTTCGACCAGAGCGTGATTCTCAAAGAACGATCCGTCGGCGACCGCGGCGTCGATCCGGGCCAGGTCCTGCTTGACGATCGCCCCGGCACCAAGGTTCAGGTGGCCGACTTCAGAATTGCCCATCTGGCCTTCCGGCAGGCCGACGTCAGGTCCCTGGGCACTCAGCTGAGTGGTGCGGTACTCGGACCAGAGCCGGTCGAAGTTCGGAGTGTTCGCCAGCGAAATCGCGTTGCCGGGGCCATCCGGGGCAAGACCCCAGCCATCGAGAATGACCAGGGCCATGCCCGAAACGGGCAGATCGGTCGGTCCCTCGGCCATGCTCAGGCGCCCGCAGCAGCAACGATGCCGCCGAAGTCGGCCGGATCGAGGGCAGCGCCGCCGACCAGGGCACCGTCGATGTCGGGCTGGGCCATAAGTTCAGCCGCATTGCCGGGCTTGACCGAACCGCCGTAGAGGATTCGAACCCGCTGGGCGGCTTCTGGATCCCGGGTCTGCAGCAGGTTGCGGATGAACTGGATCGACTCCTGGGCCTGCTCGAGGGTGGCCACTTTGCCGGTACCGATGGCCCAGATCGGTTCGTAGGCGATGACGACTTTGTCGAGGTCTTTGGTGTGGAGTTCGGCCAGGTCGGTGATCACCTGGTGGGAAAGCACCGAATCGGTGTCACCTGACTCACGCTCGCCTTCGGTCTCTCCACAGCAGAGGATCGGCTGGAGCCCGGCTTCGACCGCGCGGCGGACTTTGCGGGCCAGAGCCTCGTCGATCTCACCGAAATTCTGACGGCGCTCGGAGTGGCCGAGGATCACTGCGTCGACTCCGATGTCGAGAAGCATCGGGGCGGACACTTCACCGGTGAAAGCACCGGAGTCTTCGAAATACATGTTCTGGGCGGCCGACTTGACCGGCGTTCCGGCGCAACGTTCGGCGACCCGGCCCAGCGCGAGGTAGGACGGGCAGATCGCGACTTCCGGACCTTCATTTGTCTGGGTCGGCAGGAAGACGTCGAGGAACTCATCGGCCTCGGACGCCGTCTTGTTCATTTTCCAGTTGGCGGCAATGTACGGTCGACGGCTCATGGGATCAATCATGCCGCGTCGAGCGCTTCGACGCCGGGAAGGCTTTTACCTTCAAGCAACTCGAGCGAAGCGCCACCTCCAGTCGACACCCAGTCGACATCTTCGGTCAGCCCGAACTTGACCAGCGCGGCGACCGAATCGCCGCCACCGACGACCGTGAAACCAGGCGCCCTGGCAACAGCTTCGGCGACTGTCTTCGTGCCCGACGAATATGGGTCGAGCTCGAAAGCACCCATCGGACCGTTCCAGAGGATGGTTCCAGCGCTGGCGATGCGCCGCGCGTAATCGGCTGCGGACTTCGGACCGATGTCAAGGCCCATCCAGCCCTCGGGGACTTCAACTCCATCGAGGTCCCGGTACTCGGTGTCAGCCGAGAACTCCCGGCCGAGTGAGAGGTCGATCGGCAGCACCAGTTCGCATTCGGACCCTTTCGCTTTTTCAATGGCGAGTTTGGCCAGCGGGATGCCGTCTTCTTCGACCAGTGAGTTCCCCGTCCCGAACCCCTGTGCCCGGTAGAAGGGGAAACACATCGCGCCACCGATCAGGACCTGGTCGGCCAGCTCGATGAAACGGTCGATCACACCGACTTTGTCGCTGACCTTGGCCCCACCGAGGATCACGACCAACGGCCGGGTCGGGTCGTCCGCCACCGCGCTGAGGTGCTTGACCTCGGACTCCAGGAGCAGGCCGGCGTAAGAAGGCAGCTGGTGGGCGACACCCGAGGTGCTGGCGTGGGCGCGGTGCGCAGCGCCGAAAGCATCGTTTACATAGACGTCGGCAAGCTCGGCCAGGGCCAGCGAGAGCTCGGGATCGTTCTCGGTTTCACCTTCGTGAAATCGCAGGTTCTCCAGGACCATCACCTGACCCGGCTCCAGGGAGTTGGCCAGGGCCTTGGCAATCGGGCCGGTGGACTCGGTCGAAAGCCTGACCTTCGTATCGAGCAGTTCAGCGAGACGGTCTGCAGCCGGCTTCAGGGAAAGCGCGTCGACCCGCTGGCCTTTCGGCCGGCCGAGGTGCGAAGCGAGGATCACTTTCGCCCCGCTCTTTCGCAGGTATTCGATCGTCGGCAGGGCTGCCCGGATCCGGGTGTCGTCCGTGACCTGTCCGTTTTCGAGCGGGACGTTGAAGTCGACCCGGACCAGAACCCGCTGACCGTTCAGGTCAGCGTCCCGGACCGATTTCTTTCCGAAGCTCATGCCCGGACCTGTGATCCCGAAATACCCTGGTCCCCGCCCGGAGCCTTAAAGGACTTTGCCGAGCAGTTCAACGCAGCGGTTCGAGTATCCCCACTCGTTGTCGTACCAGGAGATCGCCTTGACGAGTTCTCCGTCACCGATGACCGAAGTAAGGCCGGAGTCGAAGATCGACGAATGCGGATCACCGACGATGTCGGTGGAAACGATCGGATCCTCGGTGTAGGAAAGGATGCCCTTGAGCGGCCCTTCGGCAGCAGCCTTGACGGCGGCGTTGACCTCTTCGACCGAGGTCGCTTTGGACGGCTTGAAGGTGAGGTCGACGACCGATCCGGTGACAACGGGGGCACGAACGGCGAAACCGTTCAGCTTGCCGGCCAGTTCCGGCAGAACCAGGCTGACGGCCTTGGCGGCACCGGTCGTTGTCGGGATCAGGTTGATCGCAGCAGCACGGGCGCGGCGCAGGTCGGAGTGCGGCATGTCCTGGAGGCGCTGATCCGAGGTGTAAGCGTGGATCGTGGTCATCAGGCCGTGGTCGATGCCGACTGCGTCGTTGATCGCCTTGGCGAACGGGGCCAGACAGTTAGTGGTGCAGGAAGCGTTGGAGATGATGTGGTGGTTCTCGGGGTCGTACTGGTCGAAGTTGACTCCAAGGACGACGGTCACGTCCGGATCCTTGGCGGGAGCGGAGATGATCACCTTCTTGGCGCCAGCTTCGAGGTGCTTGGCTGCATCAGGGCGGGCGGTGAAGAATCCAGTGGACTCGAGCACAACGTCAACGCCGAGGTCGGCCCAGGGAAGCTGAGCCGGGTCACGCTCGGAAAGGGCGGTGATTTCTTTGCCGTTGACGGTGATGGAACCCTCTGAGGATTCAACGGTGCCATCAAAACGACCGAGGATCGAGTCGTACTTCAGCAGGTGAGCGAGAGTCTCGTTGTCGGTGAGATCGTTGATCGCGACTATGTCGATGTCTGCACCAGCGGCCTGAGCCGAACGAAATACGTTGCGTCCGATTCGACCGAACCCGTTAATTGCCACCTTGACGCCCATTTTCGCAGCTGCCTCCTGAAATCGTGATTGGTTTGTTACGACGATTCTACGGTGTGGTGGGCTTTTTCCGGCCCACCCCTCCAGCGGAACTCAGTCAGTTCCGACAGTCAGTTCGATGTCGTGTCCATCGGGATCGCGCAGGTAGGCCGAGTAGGGACCCGAACCGTGTCCGCCAGGCTCGCCCGGCTTCGCGACGTTGGAGCCACCGACCCGGCAGCCACCTTCCCAGGCTGCTTTGACCGCGGCGATGCCGGGAGCTCCCAGACTGACCAGGGTTCCTTCAGCCCGGGCACCATTGCGCTCGGTAATGAAAAGGATCGGCCGCGAGATTCCGTAACCGATTGCCTCGGCGCTGTTCACGTGGCGGCGCCAACCCAATGGCGAAAGGAGCGCGTCATAGAACTCTGACGCGCGCTGAAGACTGGAAACCTCTAGGACGATGTGATGTAACACGGCGGGCAGGCTATTGGAGACTGCCCGGCGACCACTTTGAGGTCGGCGTGGTAAAGCGTTTGAGCGAAACCGCGAACGGATCAGTTGCGGGGGGTCCAGCGGAAGTACCGAATAGCGAGGAGCAAACCGGCCAGACCCCAGATCCCGACCACCAGCAGGTCTCCCCACATGAATCCGGACCCGATCGTGTTCGGGTTGTAGGCAGCGAAGAACGCCGTGAAGAAATCACGGATCGGGAAATGGTTGGCGAACGAGAGGACCCCGTCCGGGATCTCGCTTTCCGGGATGAATATGCCCGAGAGGAAATAGAGCGGCAGAGTGATCAGGTTGGTTACCGCCGGGGCTGCCTCCCTCGAGGGAATGATCGCGGTCATGGCGATACCAAGGCAGCAGAATGAAGCGGCGCCGATAACCAGCGTGACTGCCACTGCGGGCAGCCGGTCCCACGGAATTGGTGCGCCGTAGAGGATGCGGCCGATCAAAGTGACCACTACGACCATCAGAACCGAAATCACGATCGCGTTGCCGACCCGTCCGGCGATGAATACCCACGGCGGCAGCGGAGTGCCGCGGCCACGTTTGAGCAGACCGGCCTCGCGACTGATCGTCAGGTTCGTTGCGAGACTGACCATGGTGGCTGAAACCACGGCAAGGGTCACGATCGCCGGCACGTAATAGGTGGTGGTGGGCAGATTGTCCAGCGACTTGAGCTTGTCGCTGCCAAAGATCGTGGCAAAGATCAGCATGAAGATCACCGGCAGCATGGCGGTGAAGAAAACCGATGCCGGGTTTCGCCAGAACACTTTTTGCGTGTACTTGAATTCGTGGAGGACGAGGCGCACTGACTTCATGATTCGGTCAGCTGGAGGTAGACGTCCTCGAGGCTCGGCCGGCGTACTTCGAGGCCGGTCAACTCAATGCCCTCACTGATCGCCCAGCCGGTCAACCGGTTCAGGTCGGTGACGGAATCCTGGCTCTCGATTGTGACCAGCGGTTCCGGGGCGGCGTCTTCCTGCGTTGAGAGCCGGTCAAAGCCGGTGAGCCGATCGATGGTGGTACCGGCTGGCAGGTGGAAGGTGATCCGGGTTGGGAGCTGGTCCCGATTGCCCAGGTTCTCCGGGGTGTCTTCGGCGACGATCCGGCCTTCGTTGATGATCGCGACACGGTCAGCCAGGAATTGCGCTTCTTCCATGTAATGCGTCGTCAGCAGGACGGTCTTGCCGAGGTCGCGCAGGCCGGCGATCATCTCCCAGGCCTGGCGCCGCGCCGACGGGTCGAATCCGGTGGTCGGCTCGTCCAGAAACAGCAGCTCGGGATCGCCGACCAGGGCGATTCCCACGTCCAGCCGCCGCTGCTGGCCGCCGGAGAGTTTGCCGGCACGAACTTCGGCCTTGTCTTCGAGTCCGACCAGACCGATGACGTCATCGACCGGTCGCGGGTTCTCGAAGTAACCGGCGTAAAGCTCGAGCGATTCACGCACCGTGAGCTTCGTCTCCAGGGTGGTTCCCTGAAGGACGATGCCGATGCGCTCGCGCCAGGCCCGGGTCGGCTTTGCCGGATCCACGCCGAGCACCTTGATATCGCCGCCATCACGGTCGCGGTATCCCTCGAGGATCTCGACCGTGGTTGTCTTTCCGGCGCCGTTGGGACCCAGAACTGCCAGGATTTCTTCCGGTTCAACCTGGAGATCGATCCCTTTGACGGCCTCCAGCTCGCCATAGGACTTACGCAGTCCCTGAATGGATATGACCGGTTCGGGCACGGATTGATCCTATGACTCGCGGCAGTCCGGGCGGCTTCAGCCCGGTGTTGGCAGCTTCAGGGGATGTCGCGGTGGTTCACCCGGACGACCACGTCATCCCGGGCGGAAAGGTCGCGCCAGATGCGTTCAGCGACGGTGACCGAACGGTGGCGACCGCCCGTACAGCCGATTGCGATGGTCAGGTGGCTCTTGCCTTCGGCGACATAGGCCGGGACCAGGAAATCCAGCAGCGGCAGCAGGCGACCATAGAACTCCCCGGCCTGGGTGCCGGCTTCGACGTATTCCCGCACCTCCGGATCGAGTCCGGTCATCGGCCGCAGTTCAGTCACGTAATGCGGGTTCGGCAGGAACCGCACGTCGAGGGTCAGGTCGGCGTCACGCGGAGGTCCGTTCTTGAAGCCGAAAGTCAGCAGGGTAACCGCCATGCGCCCTTCGTCTCCGTCGGAGACCATCTCTTCCGAAATCCGACGGCGAAGCTGCGCCGCGGTGTCGGTGGAGGTGTCCATGACCAGGTCGGCCCGGGCCCGGAGCGGGGCCAGCAGTTCTCTCTCGGCCTGGATCCCTTCGAGGATCCGGCCTTCCGGTGCCAGCGGGTGACGCCGGCGCGTTTCTTTGAAACGGTCAGTGAGGATCTCTTCATTCGCTTCAAGGAAGAGGACCTGCGGACGCAGCCCTTCGGTCTCGAGATCTTCGAGGACCTGAAGGAGCTCGTCGAAGTATTCACCGCTCCTGACGTCAGAAACGACAGCGGCGCGTTCTACCCCACTGCCCGGGAGGCGGAACATCTCCCCCAGCGCACCGATCATCTGCGGCGGCAGGTTGTCGACGCAGAAATAGCCGTTGTCCTCGAAGGCGGCGATTGCCTCGGACTTGCCGGCACCGGAATGGCCGGTAATCACGACCATGGTCACGTTCTTGGCGGGGTTGCTCTCGCCTGACTTCTCTTGCTGCGACACCGTCTATCCGATTCTGTTCAGTTGCTCGTGTATTTCACGGGCAACCTTACCGGGCAGTCCGGGCACTGCTTCGATCTCCTCCCGGCTCGCGCCCATCACCCGGTCGGGCGAGCCGAAATGCTTGATCAGGGCTCGCTTGCGGGTCGGGCCGACACCACGCAGGCCGTCCAGTGCCGACTCGGTCATCGCCCGGTCCCGGCGGCCGCGATGGTGGCCGATCGCGAATCGATGGGCTTCGTCCCTGACCCGCTGGAGCAGCATCGATCCTTCGGAGTCGGCCGGCAGGTCGAGCGGATCGGAGCTGCCGGGGATGTAGACCTCTTCGAGTTTCTTGGCGAGGCTGATCACGGTGACCCCCAGGTCGATGAATCCCTGGAGAGCCCGGATCCCGGCGGCAAGCTGGCCTTTGCCACCGTCGATCATGATCACCGACGGCAAGGCAGCGAAGCTTTCGTCGCGGCTTCCGTCGTGCGGCGAAAGATCGGCCTGCTCCCTGTACTGGGCCATGCGTCGGCCGAGGACCTCTTCCATCGAAGCGAAGTCATCCGGCCCTGCATGGCCGGTTTCGCCACGCACCTTGAACCGGCGATAGTCGGACTTCTTCGGTCGGCCACCCTCAAATACGACCATCGACGCCACGGTGTGGTCGCCGCCCAGGTTCGAGATGTCAAAGCCTTCGATCCGGATCGGCAGCTCGGTCATGTCGAGGGCTTCAGCCAGGGCGGAAAGTGACTCGACCCGGCGCTGCTGGCGGTGTTCACTTCGAAGTCTGTCCTGATCCAGCGCCAGCCGGGCATTCTTTTCGGCCAGTTCACGCAGGCGCCGGGAGTCGCCACGTTCGGCGATGCGGACCTCAACCCTGGTCGACGCCCCGATGCGCTGGTCACTGAGAAAGGTTTCGATCGTTTCGGCACGGTCAGCCATGTAAGGACCGAGCACGATGCGTTTGGGAATCGAAGGCGAGGCTGCATAGAACTGCTCGATGAACTCGGCCGTGACTTCCGCCAGGTCGCTACCCGAAGGGTTATCCAGGTAGAAGCTCTGACGCTCGGCCAGGATGCCGTCGCGGACCTGGAAGACCTGCGCGTTCGCATCGGTGCCTTCGGCTGCCACCCCGATCAGGTCAGCCGTACCAACGCTGGTGCCGGAAATCCGCTGGCGTTCGAAGAGCGACCTCACCGACTGGAGCCGGTCACGGAAGATCGCGGCCGCCTCGAAGTCCTGGCGTGCCGCGGCCTCCTCCATCTGGCGTTCGAGGTCCTTGTCGATCTGGTCGTATCGACCGGAAAGGAAGTCGATGACTGCGTCGATGCTGGCCCGGTACTCGTCTTTACTGACGTAATCGACGCAGGGTGCCCCGCAGCGCTTGATGAAGTAATCAAGGCAGGGACTGCCGGAACGACGGCCGGGTTGCTTGCCTTCACAGGTCCGGTACTGAAACAGCTTGCCGAGCAGGTCGAGTGTGTCCCGCACCCTTTTGGCAGAGGAGAACGGGCCGAAGTAGACCCGCCCGCTGCGGTGCCTTTCCCGGGTGAAGTAAACCCGCGGATAGTCCTCGTCAAGACTCACCGCCACGTAGGGATATGACTTGTCATCTCGCAGCTTGATGTTGAAACGCGGCCGGTAACGCTTGATGAACGACTGTTCGGCGATCAACGCTTCCGACTCGGTCTCCGTCACCAGGAACTCGATCCGCTCGACCAGCACCGTCATCTCGGCGTTGCCGGCATTGAAATGCGAAGCAACCCGCTTACGGATCGAGATCGCCTTGCCCACATAGATCACTTCGTCGTCACGATCGCGGAAGAGGTACACCCCGGGGGCATCAGGCAGGGAGCGACGCTCGGCGACCATGCGCTCGACTCTGACTTCCCGATCTTTGGCGGATTCACCCGTAATTGCCATCCACCAGAGAGTAGGCCACACGAAGGTTTGGTCCATTAGACTCCAGCCAATGATCACCGGCGTCGGCACACCCCCTGACTTCAACACTCTCGACATCACGATCGATGGTGAAATCGGCACCCTGACCCTGAACCGTCCGGACTTGTTCAACGCGATGAGTCCCGAGCTGATCGAAGAGCTGACCGTGGCCATGGGCTGGTTCGCCGACCAGGCCAGACTGCGAGCATTGATCATCACCGGTTCCGGCATCGCTTTCTGCTCCGGTGGCGACATCAACTGGTTCGAGCGTGGCGTCGAGGATCCGGACATCGACATCGTTGCCGCGGTGCGGGCCGGGGCCGAACGCCTCCACCAGGCGATCGTCGACCTCCAGCGGATCCCGTACCCGGTGATCGCGGCAATAAACGGGCCGGCGGCCGGTGCCGGATTCTCGCTTGCCCTCGCCTGTGATTTCCGCATCTGCTCGGAGAAGGCCTTCCTTGCCTGCGCTTACGGCCGCATCGGTGCGTCGCCCGATGGTGGCATGACTTACTTCCTGCCGCGGGTGGTCGGACCCAGCCGGGCGCTGGAGATCCTCCTGGATGACCCCAACATGACCGCGCAGGAAGCTCTTGAAGAGAAGCTGGTCTCGGAAGTGGTGCCGGCCGACGAACTGATCGACCGTGCTCACGCCAAAGCCGCTGAGCTGGCCGAAAAGTCGCCCTACTTCGCGATGATGGCCAAGAAGCTGGTCCACTCCAGCCTTGACAGCTCAATCACCGAGCACCTCCAGGTTGAGCGTCACGGAGTCGCCGAGTCAATGGGAACCGAAGACCTCTCCCGGGCAGTAAAAGCTTTTCTCGCCGGAGAGAAAGCCGAGTTCAAAGGCCAGTAATCAGGCTTTCAGCAGGCGGGTGACACTTTCGGCCACGCAGCAGGGCTTTTCGTTTCCTTCGATCTCGATCGTGAACAGGGTCACGTTGTTGATCCAGCCGTTGCCGAGGTCTTCAGAGTCAATCAGCGCGGCTTTCGCCCGGACCCGGGAGCCGGCCGGCACCGGTGCCGGGAAACGGACTTTGTTCCAGCCGTAGTTGACGCCCAGCTGGAATCCGCCGGTGACCGAGATCAGCTGGTCCCGGAAGCCGTCGATCAGGGCGAGGGTGAGGTTGCCGTGGGCGATGGTCGTACCGAAAGGGCTTTCCGTTTTCGCGCGCTCGACGTCGACGTGGATCCACTGGTGGTCCCCGGAGAGCCCGGCGAAGGTGTTGATCATCTCCTGAGTGACCTCACGCCACTCGGTCGGCCCGACCTCCTTGCCGATCATTCCGTCGATTGATTCCGGTCCTGATATCTCGAGTCGATCCATGGCCGAACCCTATTCCATAGTTTCCAGACAGCTTCGTCCGGTTCATGTAAGCTGATTCCGTTATCGGAATCAGCTTCTGACAACTTACGAAGACTGGAGAGCAATGGAGAACGAAAACAAGCCGCCAGAGATGCCGAAGAACGGCTCCGAACTGATGGAGCTGTTCCTGCCGAATTCCCCGTTCGTCGCCGAGATGGGAATCACCCTGGCCGAAATCAGCGACGGCAAGGCGAAACTGCTCATGCCCTTCCGGCCCGAACTGGTGACGATCGGTGACATGGTCCATGGCGGGGCGATCGCCGCCCTGGTCGACATCACCGCAATGGTCACGTCCTGGGCCGGCGCCGATGTGCCAGAGAAACTCCGCGGCGTGACCGTGTCCCTCTCCACTGAATTCATCGACTCGGCCAACGCTGAAGACCTGTTCGGAGAAGGCACGCTGCTGCGGCGTGGAGCGACGCTCTCGATGTCCGAGGTCGAAATCCGCAGCGCGGTTGACCAGCGCCTGATTGCCAAGGCGCTGGCCACCTACAAAGTGGGCTGATTCAGGCGGTGAGTGCCGCCTGGGCCTCCGCCCGGAGCGCGGCAATCGGAGCGGCAGACAGCCCCTGCTTGATTCCCTGCTGGACGTGCTGCGGCTTGGCGGCCAGCGGTTCGACAATCGCGATCGAAGCCGGGACAACCTGGTCCTCGCTTGTGACCTGGTCAACGATTCCGGCGGCCAGGGCATCCGGGGCGTTGTAACGCCGGCCGGTAAGCATTGCTTCACGGGCAGTCCCGTAAGAAAGGCGATGGGTGATCAGGGCGTTCATGCCAGGAACGAAGACCAGGCCGATGTCCGCTTCAGGCAGACAGAAGAACCCCCGGTTGTCCCGCATCACCCGCCAGTCACAGGCCAGGGCCATCATCGCGCCGGCCGCAAACACGTGGCCGTTGATCGCCGCCACAGTCGGAGCGGGAAACTCGACCAGCCTGGCGAAAAGCTCGTAAACGCGGCTGAGGGTCTGGCGCCGGCCCTGGTCATCCGCCGCGGCGAGCCAATCCAGATCCAGGCCGTTTGAGAAAAACTTGCCTTCGCCGGTGAGGACCAGCGCCGACGGACCATCGATTGCCTCGATCTGGTCGAGCGCCACTTCGAGACCGTCCAGCGTGGTCGGGTTGAACCGGTTCTCACCCAGATTCATCTTCACAACCACGACCCCGCTGTCCTGAACCTCGACCGCGATCCCGCCGGTTTCTTCTTCAGTCACTTCTTCGCTCCTTGGGTTTCGATTGAAACGGCATTGCCGCTACGGATGGCGCCGACCACGAGCTGTTCGCCGGTGCGCAGGACGCCTTTGAGATTTCTTGCGGTCAACTGGTCCCGGCTATACATCGACAACACGCCGTTCCACGAGCCGAACAGGAACACGGTCACGGCCCGGGCCGAAACACCTTCGTTGCCACCGGCGTCGAGAGCCTCCTGAACCAGTTTCTCCAGCCTTTCGAGCATCGAGAAGATCGAAGCACGGATCTCTTCCCGGGCTTCGGCAACCCTTTCGTCACCTTCGCGATCAACGTCATGGAGCGACATCAGGCGGAGCGCGAGTGGGTTGTCGAGGTGGAACTTCGAATAGGCGCGGCCGACCGCGACCAGCTGTTCGAATGCATCCAGCGACTCGTCATAGGCGGGTTCGAGGATCTCTTCGTTGATCACCGCAGTGCGTTTGGCGAGCGCGAGGTAGAGGTCGCTCTTGCCGCCCTTGAAGTTGAAATAGATCGAGCTGACCGCGACATCGGCCTGCTCGGCGATCGCCTCGAGTGAAGCGGCACGGTAACCGTGCTCGATGAACAGTTCTTCCGCCGCATCCAGCACGGCCTTCTGGGTGCGACGGCGTCGACGGTCGATCTTCTCGGTCATGCCTTGATTGTAATCAGATTCCGAAAGCCTCACAGTCTTCCGACAACGAAACCAGACAGAACATATCTACAGAATGTTCCACTTGTGAGAGAATGCGCCATGGCCTCGAAAGCGTTGAGATTGATCTCGAATCCTGTGAAGAGCGCCGGTCCGTTCGCGGCCTGGGGCGCGCCGGATGCTGAGCTGTCCCGACGAATGGATTGCGATGACTTTGTCTAGGAGCCGGACCAGGTTCTGATCAGGGCCAGGATGGTTGACGCCCCGGCTGAACACGTTTACCGCTGGCTTACCCAGATGCGGGTCGCGCCTTACAGCTACGACTGGATCGATAACCGCGGCAAGAAAAGCCCGCCGTTCCTGATTGATGGCATCGATGAGCTTGCGGTGGGTCAGCAGATTGCCACGATCTTCAGAGTGGTTGCCTTCGAGAAAGACCGGACAATCACGATGCTTTACGAAGGACGGTTCTTTCCCCAGGCCGCGATGACCTACTCGGCCAAACCGGTCACCGATTCGAGCTGCAGACTCTTTGCCCGAATCCTCTTTCGGTATCCCAGAAACCCGTTTGGTGTTGGCCTCTCCCTCGTCCTGCCAGCCGGCGACCTGGTGATGATTCGCAGACAATTCCTGAATTTCGCCCGCCTGGCCGAGGAAGTACCGCAGCCCCCTGAGACTATTTGACCAGCTCGACTTCCATCGGCATCGGACTGATCGCACCGACCCCGCCGAGCAGTGCGAGGATTTTGGCGACGTAGGCCTGCGTTTCGGGATAGCTCGGGATGCAGTTGCAGGGCGCTACGGCTCCGGGTCCGGCGTTATAGGCGGCGAGGGCCAGCGCCGGTGACCCGAACTGTTTGAGCAGATCGCTCATCAAATGTCCCTGAGCGTCGATCGATTCGACCGGATCGAAAGGGTTGCTTAGCCCGTAGGCCGCAGCGGTCGACGGAATGAACTGGGCGATGCCCTGCGCCCCGGCCGAAGACCCGGCGTTCGGATCGAAGTTCGATTCGGCATACAGCTGCGCCGCGAGCAGAGCGGCCGACACACCCCATTTCATCGCCGAGGCAAGGATCGGCTTGCGATATTTCGCCGGGACGAATGAAGGCAGAGCGGTCGCCGATACGGATTCGGAACTCCCGCCCGCACCCACGCTGTTGCCCGCTTCGGAACACGGTGCCGGACCGGCCACAAAACCGTAATGCCAGGCCTCCCACGAATACCTCTGGGTGAATCCGAAACGGGAGGCGTTCGCCGCCAGCCAGCCGTATGCGGCGGACGGGCCGAGGTCGAGCTCGGTGGCGCAGCGGTGGAGCGAAGTTCCGGGCCGCGCCACCCAGGTCGGATCGGGGTTGGCCGCGAACAGAGCGGCCTGTTCCGCATCCGAACGAAAGGCGGATGTGATCGAGAGGGTCACCCCGGCCGCCGAAGCTGCCAGCGCCATCTGGTCGAAAGCGGCAGCGACGTCCGGACGCAGGCCTTTGCCCTGGCGTTCAGCGAGGGGTCCCGAATAACCACCGCCGGAAGCCATTGACGGCACCGAACCCATGGAAATCGGTGCACCAACCCGGGCTTCAGCCCAGTCGTCTGTGGTTTTGCCGGGGTCACCACCGACCACCCGGGAGCGAACGGTGACCCTGGTCGTGACCGGCGCGAAAGAAATTGAATCCGGGAAACGAACCGCCACCCGGAGCGGCGAGGCACCGTTCTTCACCGCGATCCGCACGGCTGTCAGGCGGGCACGCATCAAGTACTCGAACTTGCTCATGTGGGCCGGGTTGGGCGCGCCGTTGGGCAGGGTCGGGGGAGCCAACAGCCGCGGCAGGTCATTCTTCATCGATCGGGCCGAAGAAAGCGCCGAAAGGTCGGCTACGGATTGCGCCCTGGCTTTGCCGGTGATCGCCCCCGCAATCGCAACCAAGGCGATCGTGCCGAGGATCAGAACGAAAACCGCACCGAGTACCAGCGGAGTGGCCTGACCACTTTCAGCAACGAGGTCGGGCGCGCGGCGACCGCGACCCTGGCCCTGGCTGCTCCGCCTTCCGGCCAGGGCGCGGCGTGATGCCAGGCGACCCGGGGCAGCAGAAACCAACTCCGCTGTCCGCGCCAGTTCCCGAGCTTCGCCAAGGGCAAGCTCGGCCAGGGCACGGTCTCCTGCCCGGTCCGGGGGATCCGCCACAAAGACGATGCGATCCAGAGCCGTATCCGAAGATTCAACGAACTCGCGATAGCGGTCCGGTGGCAGCGCGATGGCAACCGGCGCTTCACGCCCGAGACCATCGAGCAGAGCGTGAAGGCTGTTCATGGCGCTTTCGTCATCAACCACCGTTGCAATACAGAGACTTCCCCTGGCACGGAAAGCAACCTCCGAAACGAGGTCCCGAAGCGAAGCTTCCAGAGCTTTCGTTTCGGTGGGCGAAACCAGCGTTGCCGACCGCGGCTGGTCATCGGTCACTTCAACCAGCAAAGGAGTCTTTCCGGCCGCCGTTTCCTCCATCAGAAGCGCGGCCGCGACCGGCGCCACCCCGGACGCTCCTCCAAGCGAAGTGACAAGAGTCAGCCTGTTGCCTGGAGTGTTGCCTGTTTCATTCATCCCGATTTCGCACTCGCCGTGGAAGTCAGGGAGATCCGGTCTGACAAAGCCGCAAACGGTGATGGTGGCCGGATGGTCACCTCCACCCTCTCGCCCAGCCGGCGAACCGACACCCGGGACCGGGCCCACCCGGGCAGGGCATCACGGACCGCCGGCTCAACCGGCTTGCCGCGAACCAGGGCCACCGCCCCGGCAGCCGCCGCGCCGTCGACGACAGTGGCCGAATATCCCGTCGCCAGCAGCTGGAAACAAAGCAGACCGGCAAGCAGCAGCGCGGCGATGCCGGCCACCGCTTCGATCGATGCCTGTCCGGAATCAGCCTTCACCGAGCGAGCTCGATCCGTATACGAAAGCTTCCGGCATTCCGGGCAGCAGCTTCGGGATTCGGACCCCGACTTCGACGCCATCGTCCTGCGAAACCTTTATGTCTTTTTGAAGTGGCTCTGGCAGAGCGTGCTCAGCGGCGCCGCGCGGATCCTTGCCGGTGAGCACCGCCCTCGCTCCAGCACGGGCGGCAATACCGGCTGACCAGAACGCGTGCCCGGCCAGGGCGATCTGACCGGCGATGAGCAGCGAAAGCAGGACGATCGGAATCGACCCGATCAGTTCGATTGAGACTGCGCCGCGTTCGCCATGAAGCAGTTTTCCGATCAGCCCGATTTCCATGGATCAACTCTGGGCCAAACCCGCTCACCGCTGGCTCAACAGGAGTGAAATATTGGTGACGAATCAGGTGCTGATGCGTGACACGACCGGCGAATGGTCGGAAAGGCGAACCATCAAATCGGAATCCGCGTCGGGAACGTCGCGGCGTTCCGGGGGCCAGATGACCGTCGGCTCGACAACGTGGCCACCGCGCAGCAGCAAGTGGTCAATCGAGCGTTCTTCGTTCGGTGCCGAGAAGCCGAACTCTTCGGTCAGCTCTTGGAACACGTCGCTCTTGCGCGGGCGGATGTTGAAATCACCACCGAGCACCAGCGGAACATCACCCGCCCATTTGACCGCGGTCGCAGCGGCGCGAAGCACATCGCGCTCGCCGTTTACCTGGCCGGTGCTGGCGTGGATGTTGGCGACGCAGAGGCCGTCTCCCATCCGGACCATCGACATGGTTCGCCGCTCGGGCCACCAGCAGAGAGTCTGGTTTGCCCACTGCGTGACCAGCGAGCCAGGCCGTTCTTTGCGCACCAGGATGAGGTTGCAGCCCCCCTCCCAGCTGCCCGGCAGGTGTGGCCGCAGACGGGCGATCGGGGACATCAAAGGTGACATCCAGTTGCGCGAAGTCAGCGCCCTGAATTCAAAAGAGCCGGTGGCCCTGGCCAGGCGCTCGTCCCAGCGTGGCGGAACCTCCTGCAGCAAAGCGATGTCCCACTTCGCGGCAGCCAGAAAAGCGGCGAATTCATCAAACAGATCCCGGTTCAGCAGGACATGATCGTCGCCCGGCAGCGGGTGCCCCATGACCTTCCATGAAAACCCACCATCCGCGATTTTCGGCTCAGGCGGAAAATCACGGCCATGGAAGAGGTTCCAGGAAAGCAGCCGGCGGTTCAGTAGCTCTTCGCTTCCGACCAGACCAGCCAGATCGCGACCCCGGCCGAACCCAGCAGCAGTATCCAGGCGAGAGTGCCTAGCCCGGTACTGAACATCTGGTCGCTTCCGGCAATCATCAGCACGATCAGACCGACCGCGGAGAAAAGGACCAGGCGACGTGAATCCGGGAGCGCCAGCATTGTCAGCTGATTGGCGCGGTAAGCCTGGTAGACAGCAAACGAAATCACGGCCAGGAACGCCATCGAGATGGCCAGCAGAACGGCACTCGCGAACGCCCCGCCGCCCGGCAGGAAAGCAACACCCAGGGCAAGCAGGACGATGATCGTTATGTTGCGCGCCGCTCTCACGACAACAAGTTTATCCGGCGACCATCAGGTAAATGCCCAGAACGATCATCGCCAGGGTCAGATGGCCGTCTACGACGCCTTAGCTGTTCTTGATTACGATGCCCTCGAGAATGTGCGCGGAGGTCTCGGTTGCGTCGATCGCCTTCTCCAGGACCGCAAAAATGTCTTTCCAGCGGATCACGACCATCGGGTCGATGCCATTCGAAAAAAGTGACGCAACGGCGTCACGGGAAACCCGGTCACCCTCGTTTTCAAGGCGGTGAATCTCGATCCAGTACTTGTCGAGGTCCTTGAAGGACGGCAAATTCTCAAGGCCGGCCGACAACTGTTCACAGCAGCCGACCAGAATTTTGGTCAGCTCCAGCGCCTGCGCCATTGTTGCTTCGATCTTGTACAGACCCAGGAAATCGGCGGCCTCTTCGATGTAGTCAACTACGTCATCGAGCTTGGTTGCGAGCCCGTAAATGTCCTCGCGGTCGATCGGGGTGACGAACGTCGAGTTGAGGCGCTTGATGATGTCATGCGTGATCCGGTCGCCTTCCTGCTCGGTCAGCAGGATCTCCCGGGAAAGCCCGTTGTCATCGGGCCACGAGTTCATCATCTCGTCCAGCATGGTGGCTGCACGCATTGTGTTCTGACCGGCCTCATTAAAAAGGTCGAAGAAAGTGTTGTCCCGAGGTAAGAGTGAGAATCGCATGAAGGCCGGGCCAACCTACCAGAGCGTTGGCAGGTAGAAGTGGCTCAACTCGCCTGCAGCTGAGCTGCCGCCGAGGCCAGGGCGTGGTGCCGCTCCCGCAGCTCCTCCTGGACGTTTCTCCGCTCGCCGCCCTCGGGGCTCAGCCTCGACCAGTTGCCGGAGCTGTCGAGCAACCAGGAGTTCGTGTTGTCGGCGAAACAGCGCTCGAGCACATCGAGCACCTGACCCCGCGCGATTTCGTCGTCGATCGGCGTGACCAACTCGACCCGACTGTCGAGATTTCTCGGCATCAGGTCTGCGGATCCGATCAGGACCGTCCATTTTTCGCCCCGGCAAAATGCGTACACACGCGAATGCTCGAGGAAGGAATTGACGATCGAAACGACCCGGATGTTGTCGGACATCCCGGGTACGCCCGGTCGCAGGCAGCAGATTCCACGGATGTTCAGTTCCACCTCGACCCCGGCCATAGAAGCCTCGTATAGCGCTTCGATGCAGCGGCGGTCAACCAGCGAATTCATCTTCATCGAGATCTTCGCTTCACGACCGTCGCGGTGGGCCTGGATGGTCTCTTCAATCTCGGCGAGGATCGTGCTGCGCATCGTGTCCGGGGAGACCAGCACGCGCCGGTATTCGATCGGCTTGGCATATCCGGTGAGCACGTTGAACATCTCGGCCACGTCAGCGCCGATCTCCTTGTCGGCGGTGAACAGGCCGAAGTCGGTGTAAAGCCGGGCCGTGGTCGAGTGGTAATTGCCGGTGCCTATATGCACGTAGTTTCGAACCTGATCGCCTTCGCGTCGCACGACCAGCAGGGCCTTGATGTGGGTTTTGAGTCCGGGAATTCCGTAGACCACATGGACGCCGACTTCTTCGAGCTTCTTCGCCCATTCGATGTTGGCTTCTTCGTCGAACCTGGCCTTGAGCTCAAGCATGCAGACGACCTGCTTGCCGCGCTCGGAAGCGCGGATAAGGGCCTGGACCAGCGGCGAGTCGTCACTGGTGCGATAGACGGTCTGTTTGATCGCAAGCACGTCAGGGTCGCGGGTCGCCTGGGCGATGAACCGCTCGACCGAGGTGGAGAAGGAGTCATAGGGATGATGGACCAGGACATCACCGTGACGGATCGCACCGAAGATGTCGACCGGATTTCCGTCTTCACCCTGGAGGCGCGGCTGGGTTACCGGATTCCAGGGTTTGTCACGCAACTTCGTGTGTCCGGGGAGCTTGACCACGTCCCACAGGTCCTTGAGGTCGAGGATGCCGGAGATCTCGAAGACTTCGTTTTCCTGCAGGCGCAGGACCTCGACCAGGCTTTCTTTTAGCGTCGGGTCCATGTGGCTGGAGACCTCGAGCCGCACGACTTCGCCGAAGCGGCGGCGGCGGACTTCCTCCTGGACCGCCTCGAGCAGGTCGTCGGCTTCGTCACTGACGTTGAAGTCGGCGTCACGGGTCACCCTGAAATAGCCGTAATCGATGACGTCGACCCCGGGGAAGAGCATCCCGAGGTTGTCGGCGATCACGTCTTCCAGCGGAACCAGAACGCTTTCGTCTTCCTTACCGAGGTCAATGAACCGGCCGAGCAACTCCTTCGGCACCTTGATCCGGGCGAGGACCTGGGTTGAAGTCTCGGGGTCCTTCAGCAGGACAGCCAGGCTGAGCGACAGGTTCGAGATGTAAGGAAAGGGCCGGCCGAGACCGATCACAAGTGGGGTCAGGGTCGGAAAGACCTGGTGTTCGAACCGGCGCCCAACCTCTTTCCGCTCTTCCTTCGTCAGTGAATCGAGCGAAGCGATCTTGATGCCGTGATTCTGGAGGTGGGGACGAAGGTCACCGTCAAAACAGTCGCGCAGCCGGCGATCGAGTTCAAGCGACCGACTGCGGATCGCCTGGATCTGCTCGCGTGGAGAAAGCCCGTCGGGCCCACGGGCATCGATGCCGGCGTCGACCTGGTCCCACAGCCCGGCAACCCGGACCATGAAGAACTCGTCGAGGTTCGACGCGTAGATCGCGCAGAACTTGACCCGCTCCAGCAGCGGAACGGTTTCGTCCTCGGCCATTTCGAGCACCCGCTGATTGAAGTCCAGCCAGGAAAGCTCACGATTGAAATAGAGAGATGGATCGTTCAGGTCGGTCAAGGTGCCATCGTATCCCCTGTGGAAATCGAGGTGTGAACTTGTTTCACTTCAGGGAAGTCTCGAGCGCGACCCACACGCCCTGGCGCGACTGTTCCAGCCACAGGCGCTTGAAGCGTTCGAACATCATGCGACGTCGGGTAAGCAGGTGAACCACGACCAGTTCCAGCCCGCGATACGAAGCCCGGTTTGGAGCCCCCTGGATCAGGATCGGGTCGAGGTCCCGGTTGCCACGGGCCCGGTCCATGATCGTCGCGACATCTTCTTCTTCGAGCAGCCGGATCTGCTCTCGCACCACCGGCAGGGCGAGGTCGCAGTCCCGGATCTCCCCCAGGATCTCCTGCAGGCCACGGGCTGCCCGGCGGGCGGTGTGGGCCTGTGTACCCAGGCCTTCGGCGCTCAGCTCGAGTGCGTAACGCAGCCTCTCCGCCGCAACCCGCATCCGGTGCTGGTCCTTGGCTGCGTACGGCTCCAATGCCGCGGGAACGCAGGCCCGAAGCCGTTGTAGCCTGATCGCGACAAGCTCTACGGCACTGTCCGGAACGTCATCCAGCGAGTGGTGCGAATTCCGATGCTCGACTTCGCCTTCGCCTTCGGCATTGCCGATAGCAACGTCCGAAAGGTCCTCGATCCGGACCCGAAAGGCCTGCATCCGCCGCCCGTGTATTGCCTGGGCCAGGGCGCGATTGGCATCGGCCTGTTCCCTGCGCAGGCGGTCGACCATGCGCAGGATTCCTTCCTGCTCGGCCCGCCCCATCTCGGCCCCGACCCCTTCAACCGTTTCGATGGCTTTGTCCGTGTTCCGGCGACGTCCCACCGTCTGGGTTAGAGCCCTGACTTCTTCCCGGCCGCCGCGGTAACCGGATTTGGAAAAGCAGGGACGAAAGAATTCGAGCGCAGCTCGAAGGCGACGGGTGGCAAGCCACATGGATTCGGCTGGTGAAGTATCGGTGACGTCCAGCAGGCCCTTGCTCAGGTTCGAGATCTGGTCGACCCGGTCTTCCAGGACGTACGCCGCCGCAGTACGAAAACTCTCGTCCGGGGTGTGTTCGGAGCCTGAGCCTTTCGGGACCATCATCGAGCGGGAGCCTATATCCCCTGCGCCGTCAGCTGGTTAATGCAGGATCGGTGACCGCCTGGTCGCCGCTCAGCATGTCGAGCACGATGCCTTCGCGGATTCCGCCTTTGCCGATCTGAAGTGGCTGGCCGAGCAACTCGGAAATCTTCTCGAGGATCAGCACGCCGGTAGGCAGGATCTTGACGCGGACCGGATCCAGCTCGAACTGTTTGGCGACTTCAGCCGCCGGATCTCCGCAGAGGACACGGATTCCGCGCTCGAGAGTTTCATATTCAAGCATCACGCCAACCAGCCGCTTAAGTGATGTCGCGCTGCCGCCGACCGCAACTACCTGGTCGGGCATCTCCATCTCGAAGTCACTGAACTCGTCTTCGATCCGGTCACGGATCTTGCGGATCTCCGAAGCAGAAGGCGGATCGCTTTCGATCAGTTCATCGGCCAGCATGCCCGAACCGACCGACCATGATTTGACTTCGGTCACTCCGCCATCGATCGTGCCGATGGTGATCTCGGTTGAGCCGCCACCGACGTCAACCACGGCAATGCTGCCTTCGACCGGATGCCCGAGGGCTTTGGTCGCGCCGATGAAGGCCAGCCGGCCCTCTTCTTCACCGCTGATGACATCGATCGGGATCCCTGTCCGGGCTTCGATGGCCGTGACGATTTCATCGGCGTTGCTTGAATCCCTGATCGCCGCGGTCGCCACGGCGCGGAACTCGGCTGCCCCCAGTTCACGGGCCAGATGGACCTGGGTCTCGACGACTTCGGCAACTTCGTCGATCTTCTCTTTTGAGATCCGGCCCTGGCTGTTTCTTGCTTTGCCGATCCGGGTGTAGGCCCGCTGCTCCATGACCTTCGCCAACTGGCCATCCTGCAGCTCGGCCACCAGGATGCGGGTTGTGTTGGAACCTATGTCGATTGCGGCGCGGAGCATTGATTTTTCTGAACCGATCTTCGCAGAAAGACCGGATGTGACCTTCGGGGCAACCGGCGTGTGGACCCGGTCCGGGAGCCGCAACCTTCTGGTGTGAAGGCCGCGGACTCTCAGATCGATGACCGGTCAGAGTGGATGGGAAGCATCCTCGAATTCGCGGAACAGCCCGGTGACTATGAAAGCCACCTGTTCACCGACATCGACTGCGTTGTCCCCCATGCGTTCAAGGGCCCTGGCGGCCAGGAGCATGGTCATCGCCCACTCGCGCAGGTCAACGTCGTCACCGATCTCGATCGCGAGGGCAAAGCACTTTTTGTTCAGCCGGTCGACGAAATCATCCTGGACGACCAGGTCGAGCGCCATCAGTTCATCCCGATCCGCAAAGGCCCTTTTCGCCTGAATGTTCAGGTCCCGGACTTTCTTGCCCATCGAAAGGATCTGATTGACCATTTCCTGATCGGTCGGCGGTTCGGACCCGACAATCGGAAGGAGCTTGCAGATATTGACGCACTGGTCGCCCATTCGTTCGATGTTCTTGATCACGTGAAGCAGGGCAGAAATCAGACGAAGGTCGGTCGCGACCGGAGACTGCGTGGCGAGCAGGGTGATCAGACCCTGGTGCACCTCGAGGTAACGCCCGTCGATCTGATCGTCATCACCGATGACGATCTGCGCGAGCTCGAGGTCCTGGTGCTCGACCGCCTCCATCGTCCGGTCAAGCGACCGGTTGACCAGGTCGAAACCTCCCAGGGCCTGTGTCTCGAGTCGGGTCAGCTCCTCCTGATAATGGATCCTCATCCTGCCGCTCGTCGGTAGTTCCGCCATGAGCTAGGCCACCTTTCTGGTTCCGCGGCCCTTGGCCCGCGGGGTCTCAATCATCGAATTTCTGAAAGCGATCAACCGAACCGCCCACTCACGTAGTCCTCGGTCTCCTGGTGAACCGGGTTTGAAAAGATCTTCTCGGTTTCGTCAAGTTCGATGAGCTGACCGGGATCTCCGCTGTGTTCGATGTTGAAGAAACCGGTCATGTCGCTGGCCCTGGCGGCCTGCTGCATGTTGTGAGTCACGATGACGATTGTGAACTTCTGCTTCAGCTCGTCGATCAGGTCCTCGATGGCCAGGGTAGCGATCGGATCGAGCGCCGAGCAGGGTTCGTCCATGAGCAGCACTTCCGGCTCGACCGCCGTCGCACGTGCGATGCAGAGCCGCTGCTGCTGCCCACCGGAAAGCCCCGATCCGGGCTTGTCGAGGCGATCCTTGACCTCCTCCCAGAGATGGGCTCCGCGCAGTGCCTTTTCGACGATCGTGTCCATCTGGGAACGCTTCATCCGTTTGCTGTTCAGCTTGAGGCCTGCCGCAGTGTTGTCGTAGATCGACATCGTGGGGAACGGGTTCGGGTTCTGGAACACCATTCCGATCTGCCGCCGGACGACGACCGGATCCATCGTCGGCGCGTAGATGTCTACCCCGTCGATGGTCACCGAACCTTCGACCCGGGCGCCGGCGACCAGTTCATGCATGCGGTTGAGTGATCGCAGAAAGGTCGACTTTCCGCAGCCGGAAGACCCGATCAGCGCGGTCACCTTGTTCGGCTGGATCGTCATGCTGACATCCTTTACGGCGAGGAAAGATCCGTAGTAGATATTCAGGTTCTTCACGTCGATCCGTCGCGCCACGCCGGAGTTCGGCGAGACCGGATTGCTGACGGGTGCTGTCATGCCCTGCTCCTTGGTTTTAAGTTTTTCGGTCAACGAAGCTCCGTTCCATATCGGCGCGAGATGAATCGGGCCACAAGGAAGAGCACCATCACAATCAGGATCAACACGAGGGCGGCGGCCCAGGCTCGCTCGATGAACGGTTCAGGTGGAACTCCCGGATTTCTGTACTGGTTGTAAGCGAAAACCGGCAGATTGTCCATGCGCCCCGAAAACGGATTCAGATTGACCGACGAAAAGGCGCCGGTGGTTATGAGCAGTGGAGCCGTCTCACCAATGATTCTGGCGACCGCGAGCATGACTCCCGTCACGATTCCGGCCATGGCCGTCGGCAGCACCACCTTGGTGACCGTCCTCCACTTCGGAACGCCGAGGGCAAATGAGGCCTCGCGGAGTCCGTCGGGAACAACTCGCAGCATCTCTTCGGTGGACCGGACGACGATCGGGATCATCAGGACGCTGAGCGCGACCGACCCCATCACTCCCATCCGGATGCCCGGACCGAAGAAGATCGCGAACAGGGCGAAAGCGAAAAGACCGGCGACTATCGACGGAATACCAGTCATGACGTCGACGAAGAAAGTGAGGATCTTCTTCAGCTTCCCTTTTCCGTATTCATGAAGGTAGACCGCAGCCATGATGCCGATCGGCACCGAGGCAAGGGTCGCCAGGCTGGTGATGATCAGGGTACCGGTCATCGCGTGGAGAATGCCACCGCCGTCGTTGATCACACCTCGCATCGAGGTCGTGAAAAACTCGACGTCAATCCGGTCGATTCCCTTGGAAGCCACCGTCCAGAGCAATGAGATCAGGGGGACCATTGCCAGCGCAAACAGCGACGAGATGCCCATCGTGATCGCGCGATCCAGTCCCTGGCGATGACCTTCGACCGCACGGGCCCAGAGGTAGATCGCCACCGTCGAGAACACCGCCGTGCCAACCAGAAGCAGGGCGATGTTGAAGCCGATGAGCGTGAGGATCGCCGCCAGCACCACCGCCGTTCCGAGGATCGCTGCCCACGGCGCCCAGCGGGGGATCCGGCCGGACCCTGCCGCGCTTGAGGCTATGCCCCTTTCGGCGGTCATCGGATCGGTTGCCGGAGTGATGTTGTTACGAGGCATCTTTGGCCTGCCTTCCGATTACCGCTCTGGCAATCATGTTGACAACCAGCGTGATCGCGAACAGGACGAGGCCGGAAGCGATCAGGGCGTTGATATCGATGCCCGAGGACTCGGGAAAGTCGAGGGCGATGTTGGCGGCGATCGTCGAGGGATTCGACGAGCTGATCAGGTTGAACGTGACCCCGCCGGACACCGAGAGAATGATGGTCACGGCCATCGTTTCACCGAGGGCACGACCAAGCCCGAGCATCGAGCCGGCGACAATCGCCGACTTGCCGAAAGGAAGGACGACCATCCGGATCATCTCCCAGCGGGTGGCCCCCAGGGCGAGTGCGCTTTCCTGGAGTCCGCGGGGAGTCTGGGTGAACACTTCGCGGGCAACGGCGCTGATGATCGGCAGGATCATCACGGCCAGCACGATCGCGGCGACGATCATCGTCCTGCCGGTGGTCGATGCCGGGCCGGCGAACAGGGGGATGAAACCCAGGTTGTCTTCCAGCCATCCCAGGAAAGGAACCAGCGACGGGCCGAGCACCGCGATCCCCCACAGTCCGTAGACGATGCTGGGAATGGCAGCGAGCAGGTCAACGATGTAGCTGAGCGTGTCGGCCATCCGGCGCGGAGCAAGATGACTGATGAAGAGCGCGACGGCCACTGCCATCGGGACCGCGATGATGATCGCCAGGGTGGCGGCCAGGACCGTGCCGAAGGCCAGCGGAGCGATGTACTTGACCAGTCCCTCACCACCGGGAATGTCCTCGGGGGCGGCGGTGATCGCCGGCCACGCTTCGATCAGGAGGAAAATTGCGACACCGGCGAGGAGAGTCAGGATCAGCAGTCCGGCGCCGACTGCGAGTCCGTTGAAGACGCGATCTCCGATGCCGCCCTTGGGGGTTTTTTGACCACCTGCTTCTGCGGGATTCAAAACTTGGTTCATCTCACCTTTTCGAATACTTCATCAATCTGAAACTGGAAAATAGCCGACCCGGATGGCCCACGCTGGGGCCATCCGGGTCGCTGTGCGGTCTACCGCCACTCCGGCGGTGCGCTGCGTTTCGGCTAGTTGGAGCCGATCGCTGCGATCGCGGGCTTGATCTGGTTGTAGAGCTTGCTCGAGATCGGAGCCGAACCGGCGTTCTCGGCTGCGACTTTCTGACCTTCCGGGCTCGCAATGAACTCGTAGAAAGCCTTGACGGCGGCGGCGTCGCTGGCCTTGTCGTAGCTCGTGCAGGCCATCTCGTAGGAGACCAGGGAGATCGGGTAGATGCTCGAGTCCTTGGTCGTGCGGTTCAGGTCGAAGGCGAAGACGTACTTGCCCTCTCCCGGAACTTCCTTGGAGATGTCGATGATCTTCGCGGCGGCTTCGGCGGACGGCGTGACGTACTCGCTGCCAACCTTGATTTTAGCTGCGCCGAGTTCACCGATCTGGCTGAGATCGGCGTAACCGATCGTGCCTTTACCGGCCTTGATCGCACTGATAACACCTGAGGTGCCCGAGGCTGCTTCACCACTCTTGATCGGCCAGTTTCCGTCGGCCTCGTAGGGCCAGTCCTTCGGAGCGGCTGCCGACAGGTAACCGGTGAAGTTATCTGTGGTACCTGATTCGTCAGAGCGGTGGACCGTGGCTATATCCAGGTCCGGCAGGGTCGCGTCCGGATTCTCGGCGGCAATCGCCGGGTCATTCCAGTTGGTGATCTTGCCGTTGAAGATCTTGCCGAGCGTGGAAGCTGAGAGGTTGAGGTTGTCAACGCCCTCGACGTTGTAGGCAGCAGCAATCGGCGAGATGTAAACCGGGATCTCGATGTAGTTGTCTACTCCGCCGCACTGCTTCTGCGCTTCGGGGAGTTCGGTTTCATCCATGGGCGAGTCCGTGCCTCCGAAAGGAACGGCGCCGGCGATGAACTGCTCACGGCCGCCACCCGAACCAACCGGATCGTACGAGAGAGTGATGTTGGGGTTGGACTCCTGGAAGGTCGCGATCCAGGCCTGCATCGCGGCTTCCTGAGAACTGGCTCCTGCTCCGGCGAGCTGACCCGAAAGGTCGGAGCTCCCACTGTCCCCACTGTCGCCGCTGTCACTTCCGCAGGCCGCGACGCCAAAGGCGAGCGCTGCCGTAATCGGGAGCACGAGCAGCAAGTTCTTGATTCTCACTAGGTTCCTCCATTAGTTCGGTTTGGTGCGGCCCACGTTTCGTGGCCACCACTGGGCAGTGAACAGGCCCGGAGGGCCCTTGATGTTACCGCCGTGTGAAAGTGACGAAAAAAGACTGGATTCGCTCAATCAGCGGCCGGACGGGGCGAGAAGCAGTATCCGAATCCGATGTGGGTCTGGATGTAACTCCAGTGGGGAAGGGCGTCTTCCAGTTTGGTCCTTACCTTGGAAACGTAAACGTCGACCGAACGGTCGTGTTCCCTCATCTTCTGCTTCCAGACTGCGCCGTAAAGGTCTTCTCGACTCACGATTCTTTCCGCTCTGGCAACGAGCGCCGTGAGGATCTGGAATTCACGGACCGTGAGCATGAGGGGACGATCGTCCGCCAGGACGGTCTTCTCCTCGAACCGGACCTCGAGGGGCCCGGCCCTCAGCACCGAGTCTCCCTGCTTGGGAGATGCCATCATCTGCCTTTCCGTAGTCCGATTCAGCGCCGAGCGGTTCGCGGCTGCCCATTCAGACAACCGGTAAATCGCGGGGCCGGTGTTATCTCCTTGTGAAAGGTGTGAAAAGACGATCTGGCTCAGACCGGGTGCGACGAGCCTTCGAACTCGCGGAACAGACCGGTGACGACAAATGCAACCTGCTCGCCGACGTCGACCGCGTTGTCACCTATTCGTTCGAGTGCCCGGGCCGAAAGCAACATGGTCATCGCCCATTCCCGCTGGTCCTCGGCGGCGCCGATCCCCAGAGCAATCGGAAAGCACTCCCGGTTCAGGCGGTCGATGAGGTAGTCCTGCCGGACCAGGTCCTGGGCCATCGCTTCATCTCGCCTGGAAAAGGCCAGTTGCGCCTGCCTCACCTGGGCGTGCGCCTGGCGACCCATCCTCGAGAACCTGGTCATCAGTTCTTCGTTCTCCGGCGGAACCGATTTCGCCAGAGGAGCGAGCTTGCAGATGTCCGCGCACTGATTGCCCATTCGCTCGACCCCCTTCATCACGTGAAGCATCGCGGAGATCAGTCGAAGATCGGTCGCTGCAGGCGACTGGGTCGCAAGCAGGGTGATCAGACCCTGGTGAACTTCAAGGTACCGGCTGTCGATCAGGCCATCGTTACCAACCACGATCCCGGCCAGTTCCAGGTCCCTGCGCTCGACGGCTTCGATCGTCTGGTCGAGGGCCCTGAGAACCATGTCGAATCCGCCAAGGGCGTGCTCTTCGAGCCGGTCAAGTGCTTCTTGATACGAAGTGCGCATTGTTGTGGTCATGCCCTACGACACTCTCAGCACGATGACCCGAAGTTGTTAGTCAGAGGTGTAATAGGTGTGACAAACCTGTGACCACGACAACATGTGAACGCCCGGAGAGGTGGGCGTTCGTACTACAAAGAAAGCGCTCTAGACCGACGCGGAGAACACTTGTTCAGTGCTCTGAGGGGCGGCTCGGTCGGAGCCTTCTTCTGCGGACACGGGTGCGTCCGGTATCGACGATTCGGCCGCGAATCTATAGCCGACGCCGAAGTGGGTGTGGATGTAAGCGAAGCCCGGTGAGCGCTTCTCCAGCTTATGCCGGAGCTTGCGAATGAAGACGTCGACCGAACGGTCGCCGTGGGCCATCGCGTATCCCCAAACTCGTTGATAAATCGTTTCGCGCTCCAGCACGTTGCCTTCACTGTCGGCAAGCAACTGGAGAAGTTCGAATTCGCGCCTGGTCAGGTCGATACTCTGGCCGGCGACGAATGCCTGGAACTGGTCGGCCCGGATCTCGATCTCGCCGACAACCACCGGACCAACGTCCCGCTTGGGCTGCAGACGACGGCGGCGCCTGGCCACTGCTTCGATCCGGGCGATCACTTCTTCCGGATGGCAGGGCTTGTTGACCCAGTCGTCGGCCCCGATGCGCAGGCCGCGTACACGCTGGGAAACAGTCGCGCCACTGGCGCAGACGACCACACCGAGATCCGGCAGAAGGCCAGTGATGCGCTCGAGGTAGGACCAACCTTCGTCACCCATGACTCCGAGGTCGACAACCACGGCATTCACTTTCATCGCAACCAGTTCCTGAGGAGGAACCGCTGACGCCAGAACCCGGTGCTGCCACCCGGCGGAGTCCATACGATTGGTGAGTACCCTGATGAAGCCGGAGTCGTTGTCGATGACGGCGACCCGGAGTGATTCGCGTGCTTGGCTCATTTCTCTTGGAAGTGTAGGGGACTGAGCCGCCGATACCTTGCTGACGGAGCCAAATTTCACAACTTGGTAACAGGGCATTGACCACCTCCCGGCCGCCGTTTACGGTAGATTTCCCTGTGTGAACCCAAGTCGTCGTCTCAAAGCGTCTCTGACCGCCATTTTCACCGCATTCGTGGTGCTCGTCATGGCTCCCGCAGCCATGGCCGCCGACGGTGTCGGACTGGCCGGACGGGTTGATGACAAGTTCATAACTTTCTTCTGCTTCGGGCTAATCGCCTTCTTCGCGATCCTCGTCACGGTCCTGTCACTCATCTATGACCGGCTCGAAGCAAAGAAAGAACAGCGCCGCCACGACCTGGACCGCTTTAACTCTTAGGCCTTGGAAGGCTTGATGCTCTCGTCGCTTTGAGTGGCGAGCGGCGCCCGGGAACGTTCTATGCACGCCTGGCTTCGTCGATCGCTCGCGGGTTAGGGAACGCACAAAAGTGCGCCCCCATCACCAGCTTCGCTCATTCCTCGCCAGGCGGGG
>Ga0105048_10001412_pt1 | contig 39099 bp, 34 predicted proteins | sample MAT05_FD_78382 | JGI IMG/M metagenome (GOLD analysis project Ga0105048, IMG submission 78382) | Freshwater microbial communities from Lake Fryxell liftoff mats and glacier meltwater in Antarctica - MAT-05 | ecosystem: Environmental > Aquatic > Freshwater > Ice > Liftoff microbial mat | place... | reverse complement strand
CGTAGCAATGGTTGTGGTACTCTGCCATACGGAAGTGAAATGCGCCCGTAGCTCAGCTGGATAGAGCATCTGGCTTCGAACCAGAGGGTCGGCCGTTCGAATCGGTCCGGGCGCACCAAATAACCCGCTTAGATTATTTTATTGCGGGGTGTTGTTTTTCACTATGCCGACTTTTGTGCGGGGTCTGCGCTTATTGCGTTCTACGCATTGCGTCGAAGACCTTTTCCTTCTGCGGATGGACGTAAACCGTCGTGGTGGAGAAGTCACTGTGACCGGCCAAGTATGCGAGCGTGTTAGGGTCCCACGCGCGATGGAGCCACGTCGAAATTATGGGCGTTCGGACAGCGATGCTCCGACCTACTATCCAAATCCTTGCGCCGTCGAAAGCCAACGCCGTACGCCGCTTCAAGCCACTGTCGATGAACAGGGCACGGGAGCTTGGCTGAATGCGGATTCCCTGGCGAGCGCGCGCCAAAGTTTCTGTCGACTACTGTCGAGAAAAAATGGTGGCCTCCGCAATTGAAGATATTCTTTTTGAAGCGGGCTATCCGCTTCCACAGTGCAAGGTGCAGGCCCGCGAGCATCTTCGCGTGATCGCCATCCAAACTTGGAAACGAATGGCGAAACCCGTTCGACATTAAGGCGATTGCATTCGCATCATTCATCTTTCGCCGGACATTTCGCTGGTTCCTGCTATTTAAGCACTTCGCTCCAAAGGTTTACGCCAAGACGGGGAGAGATGCATCGGCCCTACGCACGCTCCATCGCCTTTCTGATTCCGTTCTCGCTTCCTAATCCCTGCCGGTCCGCCTTTCGTGGAAGCTTCAAGCCAGTCTTGGACTTTCCCAAATGCGATCTGATCCACCGTCCTGGCGACCGCCTCGACGAAACCGGGATCGGTTGACGACCGGACTTCGCAACCTGCGCTGGCTGGCGGGCCGCGCCCAAACTTAAGCGGCGGTGAAGGCGCGAACGGAATCGGCGACGGTGGCGTCCATGAGCACGATTGAATCCACTTTGGTAATTCGCAAGACAGTAAGTACCCGTTCGGACAAGCCGGCCAAGCGAATCTGGCCGCCGGAATTAGTAGCCTTAGCGTGACAACCGACTAAAATTCCGATACCGGCGCTATCGACGAAGGACACAGCAGCCAAATCGACAATGATACGGTTATGTTGACTTTTGATCAAATCTTCGACGGTCCACTCAAAATGCTGGGCATCCCGGCCAAGCGTCAAGCTTCCGGAAAGCGTTAGAACTTCAATACCCGATTCAAGCGTACCGCGGTCAACTTTGAGCGCCATGATTCCTCTGGTTGAAAATTAGTGACCTTTATTTTAGCAGAGACCCGGAATGCCGGTTTTTATCCGGATAGTCCGCGAAAACGCCTAAAAGAGCGGGATGGAGTTTGGTTCGACGACGGGCAGATAGCGTCGAAGCGCGGCGACCAGTTCGTCGCGCACGATAGGTTTCGCAAGATAGGCGGACATGCCGGCATCCAAACAGCGTTGACGATCCTCATCCAAGGCATTGGCAGTGAGGGCGAGAATCGGCACGTGGGAAATGGGCGGCGGCAGGGCTCGCAGCCGCCGGGTCGCTTCCAATCCGTCCATGACAGGCATCTGCATATCCATTAGGATTAGGTCGAAGGTCTGGTGCCGGCAAAGTTGCACGGCCTGCGCCCCGTCACCGGCGATGATGACGTTACAGCCCAATTTTTCCAGCATAAGTTGAATCACGCGTTGGTTGGTCTGATTGTCCTCAACCACCAAAATACGGCCGGCAAGCGCCGGTTCGATAGGACGGGGAGAGCTTGCCGAAGGACGACCGTCCCGGGATGCCAGCGCCGTACGCAAGCGCTTACGCGACAACGGGATTAGAGACAGGGCGGTGGCGGATTGGCTTCCATCGATACTTAGAATGACGGCGCCGGCGCCTCCAAGGCGCGCCAAAATTTCATTGTGCCAGCGCTCGGCGACCAGAATCACGGGGAACTTCTCGGGAGGCAAGGGAGAGACACCGGAAAGGGCTTCGACATTCATGCCGAGGTCGCGACAAAATTCGGCCAGCGTTGCGCGGATATTGGAATTGGGATGGAGGATTAAGCAGCGACTGGAAATTGAGCTCGGCGACTCGGGCGAGCGAGCTGTCTGGAAGGGCAGTTCACAAGTGAAAGTCGATCCGGAACCGGAGAGGCTTTGAACGGTAAGGGTTCCCGCCATATGTTCGGCGAGTTTCCTGGAGATCGCTAAACCGAGACCCGTGCCGCCATGGGGGCGCGCGTCAGAGGAATCGATCTGACTGAACTCGCTAAAAAGCAACGGGATTTTTTCGGCTGGAATGCCGATTCCAGTGTCGATCACTTGTAGCCGCAGACGGATGGTTTCGCCCTGCGGAGGTAGCGCGCCGACGGCGATCCGAACCATACCGGAGCCGGTGAATTTTATGGCGTTGCCCGTCAGATTTAACAGGATCTGCCGCACCCGTCCGCCATCGCCAATTACGGTGCTGGGGAGCGCTGCTGGATAATCGACGGCCAGCAGGAGCGACTTTTCGCCGGCGCGAGCGGCGAGGAGCGTCACCACCTGTTCGCAGACTTCTTCCAAATCGAACGGCGCCGGCGTGATCTGAAATGTCCCCGATTCGATTTTGGAGAAGTCGAGGATATCGTTGATGACGGAAAGGAGGGCCTCGGCGGAGTTTCGAATGGTTTCCATATAGTTGCGCTGGCGACGGTCGAGCGGCGTATCGAGCATCACGGTCGTCATGCCGAGAACGCCATTCATTGGTGTACGAATTTCATGGCTCATGACCGCCAGAAACGCGCTGCGGGCTTTTCCGCTCTCTTCCGCCCGATTCTTGGCGATTTCCAACTCCCGCGTGTAACGCAGGCGGCTGCGCACCGCGTGAATGGCGAGTACGCCGGCGGCGGTAAGCAAAAGTCCGACTGAATACAGAAATCCCGAGCGAAGGTAGAACGGGTACGGAATATAGACGTTCGAGACCGCGGGCACGGTATCCACATCGCCCAGGGCGCCGACCGCTTGCACCTCGACACGATGCAAGCCCGGATCCGAAGCCGAAATGCTGTGTTCCCGGGTGGCCGACCAAGGCGCCCACGCGCCGCCGTCGACTCGGAAACGGGTGAGAATATCGGAAGGACGGATGGCGCCGTGACGCGCCAAGGCCCTCCAGCTGACTTTCCATTGTTCATTGCCAAGCATGGGTGGCTGAAAAAAGAGCCGCGGACTGGCATCAAGCCGTTCCTTCCGGTTCAGGCGAAATACGCCCTGACCCAAGCTGCCAAACCACAGGTTTTGTTCCTCTAAGAGCATGGCCCACGTTCTGAGGCCCTCGATCCCATATCCGGCGCCGGCCGCGACCCACGGCCCGCCGCGATACACTCCAACGCCATTGGCTGTGGCCGCCCACACTCTGCCATCCGCCTCAGCAAACACCGCCCAGACTTCGTTAGACGGTACGCCGTCCAATTCCGTGAAATAGCGAATTTCAGGTTTGCGGCCAGAGTGCCGCGTCAATCGCCCGACTCCTCCCATCTTCAACTGGTGGCAGAACCAGACACCGCCGTCCGCGGCCACCGAGACATCGAAGATCCTGGGACTTGCCAGGCCGCCCTCGCCTGGATAATGTTCCCACTTCCCATCTCCGAAGCGAATCAGTCCGCGCCGGGTACCGAACCAGTAGGCGCCATCGGGAGCTTGTGAGAACGACATCACAGAGGTATCGGGCATTCCGTCGGCGCTTCCCAGAAAGCGGAATCTACTTCCATTCCACTCAATCGCGCCCGCTTGGTCCGGCCTTCCGCCAGTCAGGGCGGCGTTGGTGAGAAACCACAAATTCCCCTTGCGGTCCCGCTTCACCCGATGGATCGGCCAGTCCGTGAGTCCGTCGTTACGCCCGAAATGCCGCCACGAGTCCCCGGAGAGCCGATAGGCGCCCCCGAATCCGGCCCCGCTGGTGACCCAGACATCTCCCGCCGCGTCCTCAGCCAAGCCGGTGATGATTCCCAGCCTCGCCCCTTCGACGGCGGCAATATAACGCCAAACGCCCTTGGCGGACTGTACGATGACGCCGTCGGAAGTTGCGAGCCAAAGTTCACCGTTGCGGCGCCGCAAGATTTCATGAGTATTGTTTCGCCAATCGCCCGGCGGGTGCGACTTTGCGCGGAGGGGAGCGACCTGGGCGCGAAAGACGTTGATGCCGCCCCGCGTTCCCGCCCAAATTTCTCCGTTCCCCCGGAAGTATATGCTGGTCGCGCGCCGCAGCAGTGCGCCGCCAAAGGTATCGCGAAGGGAAGCCCAGACTCCATCCGCGCGGATGCGGACATCGCCGGATTCAAATGTGGCAATGCCGTCGCCATTCGCGTCAAGCGCGGCAAGTCGCGCCATATCCGGGCCAAGCCGTTGCGCCTCGCCGCTGCCCCTCGAAGTCAGTTCCCATAGGCCCGAGTTCAGGCTGGGCTGGCGAACCGATGCAGCCAGGACGCCGGCGCCGTCCGTGACTACATCGAACGTGTCGCCGAATTCCATTACCGGCCGTTCCGGCCAGCGCGTTCCGTTCCAGTGCAACAATCCCGCACCGCCAGCCACAAGCCAGGGTTTGCCGTTAGCACCGGGAAACAATCGGAGGGAACCTTTCGGCGTAGCGATTGGAGTCGCGCGGTCCGAGTTAATCCTAAGGTGCCCAGTGCTTGTCACAACATAGAGGTCTGATCCTTCCAGGGGCGCGATGGCCGACGGCGGCGCCGCGACCGCTAGCCTGCGGAGGTTTCCATTCCGTCCGGTCCAGATCGCATCTCCGGCTAAAATTGCGATCTCGCCGTTCCCTTTTCGGACAATTTGCTTAATCTCGCCGTTTACCTCACCCTCACTTCCGGTTTGCGGCCGTAAGAACTGATACCCGTCGAACCACGCCAGTCCCTGGTCCGTTCCCACCCAAACGACATCGTCGCCATCGCTCTCCATTGCGGATACCCGGCCGGGAGGCAAGCCGCTCGACGCGTTCAACGTGATCCAGCGCCACTCCTCGTGTGAAGACACAAGGGCGCGGATGCTTTCCGTTCGAGCTTCGTTGGCGGGAAGCATTGCAATCGGGCAGAGTCCCGTCAAAACGAAGATGCGGATAACTTTGCGCACTCGAACCCAACTCGTTTTATCGACCAAAATCGCCGAAGCTTTAGTACTCTACAGTTCGAGCTTCTTTAAATAGGCGGCGCTCTGTTTCAGGCTGGCCATCGGATCGCCCGGGGTCTGGTCCTGTTCGACAAAGAAATGCTTCGTCCCGGTCGACTGCGCCACACGCAGGATCCGCGGCAGTTCCAGAATGCCCGCCCCCGCTTCCTTGAACGCCTCTTTCGGCACCTTCTCGTTATAGCGAACGGTGATGTTTGGGCCGAGATCCTTCACGTGCATCAGCGGCACACGCCCCTTGTACTTGTTCAATACGTTGATTGGATCCATTCCGCCCACCGCGGCCCACATGATATCGAACTCCAGCCCGACCAGCGCCGGATCGGTCGATTCCATCAAAACGTCCAGCAGAGTGCCCTTGCCGCCTGGCACAGGTTCAAACTCAAAGGCATGGTTGTGGTAACAGAGGTGAGTACCGGCAGCCTTACACTTGGCGCCGGCTCTATTCAGAGTGTCGGCGAGCTTCTTGATCACATCGACGCCGCCTCGATCCGCCGGAGCGATGTACGGGCAGACGACGTATTTAAAGCCTTTGAGCTTGGCGTCGTCCAGTGCCGCGCTCAGTTTGTCCTCTTCCACCGTGAACAGCCGGGTGTCGATATGCAGACTGACGGGCTTCAACTTCGACGCTTTCAGGGCATCCCATATCTTCGGCAGATTGCCCCGGACCGCTTCCACTTCGTCGTATCCGGCAGCATCCAACTGATCGAAAATCGCCTTGGGATTGGCATCGATCACGCTGCGCAGCGTGTACAACTGGCAACCGATGTTCTTAATCTTCTTGGCTTGCAGGCTAACGGAGCCGGCGGCGAGGGAGGCGAGCAGTTGGCGGCGATTCATACGATTCGCCTTTCATGATACTCGTTTAGTCAAGTTCACCGGAAAACCCTTTTTGTCCCGACGTCGCGGTGCGAAAGCCGTAAAGCGTGACCGCGGCGAGCACAAGAATCGCCAGCGTCCCCGAGGAAGCATACCAGTTCCCCCAATTCAAATCAGGCGGGGAACTCGACAACAAGAAGTACCCGCTCAGCACGACCACTGTAGCCAAATACCCGTAACGAACCAAAAAAACCAGCAATAGGCCGTTCAACAGGAAGCCGATTCCGAAAGAGAACCAGGGCAGAGGAGAATTCACGGCCCCCAGCCCCGCGAAAATAGCGGATACACAAGCTATCGCCAACCACTGATTGCGCACGAGGAGCCGCAAGCCTGGCAGCAGGAAGAGTGTATACGTGGCGTTGCCGACAGAATTAGCAAATACCGACACCAGCGATGCCACCTGGAACCGTACGCCCGTCAGCGCCTGCAGGTCCCCTAAGCCCGGATTCAAGCGGAAGTTCTTCTCCGCCACGCCGCTTATGCTGCCCAACAGCGCAATGACAAGTGCGCCGGCGATGCCGTACAGGCAGTGCCGTCCCACCAGCGGATCCTGAATGCGGCCGGAAAACAGGCGCGTCCAGCCGACCAGCATCTCCGGCCACCGCCGGCGCACGTGCGGCTCCAGCGCGAGATACATGGTGCCGAACAAGACGCCGACGAAAACGCTGACGGAAAGCCAGACGAATAAGGCGCGATTCAGATTCTGGAACGTGTTGTAGTGCGCCCCCAGCAAAATGTTCAGCAACGCGCCGGAGGTCACCAGCACCGCCAATCGCCATGCGCCGACGCGATCCGTCCGGCCGGCCTTCCAGTTCCGACGCGCCATCCATCCCGCGAACACGTAAGCGCTAACTAGCAGGACCATCGAAAAACGGCTTCCCCAATCCGGCCCGGGTGGGTTTGGCGCTGCTGGCGGCTCGCCCCAATCGACCGCCACGTTGAAATGCACCAGCATGCCGCGATACGCCGCGGCTTCGACCCGGAAAACATGCGGAATATGTTGGGAAATCGTCCCCGTCCATTCCATTCGCTGATCGAAGCTGACCATCGGCAATCCCACCGGCTCCGCCGGCTTGAACATTGCCATGTCGAGGTCCGCCAATTTGAAGAGCGGCGCCCAATCGAGCGGCTCGGCGCGGCCTTTGTCCGTCGCTTTCGGCAGAGCGAGGAAGGTTCGCAATCGGCCCTCGGGGTCGAGCGAAATCCGCACAATTCCCGGTTCGGCCATCGGCGGATCCCACTCGCCGGGATGTACGTTCCGGTCGTTCGACGGCCACAGTGCTTTCGGCGTAGTCCTGTACCAGAAGTTCACCAACGATGGGCGCGTGTGCATCAGGTGCTCCCACGCCTTCCCGCCGAAGTGCTTGTTCAATTGATCGCGGTAATCCGTGTTTTCGCTAAAGCCATAGACGACATCGCCCGGCCGTTCCGTATAGCCGAACTGGGCGATCATCTCTTTGGACTTCTGCGCCAACGCATCCGTCGGCTGATCGAATGGGATCTTGTCCAAAAGCGAAACCTGCCCGTTCAATATCGCCAGGCCAAACCAGCCCGCCACGATTCCCGCCACCAGAATCAACGCCGTCCGCAATCGCAGTCCGTCATGCCCGCCGGAGGCCGCCACCATCTCCGGCGTCGGCGTTTCTCCTGCGGCCAGGGCCGCGGCGAGGGGATCTCCGCCAGGCAACGCCGTCGCCACCGCCAGTGCGCTCGAGGGCCGCCGCGACGGCTCCGGCGCCAGGCAGCGTTCAATCACCTTCTCAATCGCCGGATCGAGATCCTTTACGAGACTCGACAAAGACGGAGCTGACCCACCGTCCTTCAAGCGCTGCAGTTCGGCGCGCGACTCCGCCTGGTGCGCCTTCTTGCCGCTGAACATCTCATAAAGCACCAAGCCGAGCGCGTATATATCGCTTTTGTGAGTGACTTCGAGGCCCGCCAATTGCTCGGGCGCCATATAGGCCGGAGTTCCGGATCTGGCATCGGACTGGACCTGCTCGACTAATCCGGCCAGACCGAAGTCGGTGATCATCAATTGGCCCTTGCTGTTCAGCAGCAAATTCGCAGGCTTCAGATCGCGATGGAGCACGCCTTTGTGATGCGCCGCGGCGAGGCCGGCGCACAATTGCCGCGCCAACTCGACGCCTTTGTCCTGCGAGAGGTGGCCGATGCGTTTCAGGAGCGTCGACAGGTCTTCTCCGTCGACGTATTCCATGGAGAGGTACGGCTGGCCGTCCGCTTCGCCAAGGTCATAGACACGGCAAACATTGGGGTGAGAAACCTGCCGGGCGATGCGCACTTCGTTGCGAAAGCGGTTGAGAATTTGTTCGTCCTTGGCCATCTCCACCGGCAGGAATTTCAAGGCGACCGGCTGGCCAAGAATGAGGTCGTTGGCGCGATAAACCTCGCCCATGCCGCCTTTGCCCAGAATGCTGACGATCCGGTAGCGCTAATTAAGCAGAGTACCCGGCGGGAAGCGGCCTTCGTCGATGGAGGACGACGTCAGGGCGGGATGGGACCGGGGCGTGGTCTTGGTGACGTCTACGTCGGCCATGTCAGCCTACTATAGCCTGTTCAAAGGCTTGGCCGAGCGCGAGCACGGGCCAATCTGCTCCGGCGCGCCCGACGATTTGCAAACCGACCGGAAGGCCTTCCGGTGTGAAGCCGCAGGGCACACTGACCGCCGGTACTCCGAGGATCGAAACGTAGTAACAACTTCGCATCCAATCGATATAAGTCGGCAGTTTCTCCCCGTTAATCGCGGTGACATACGGCTGCTCGATATCAAAGGGCGGAACTTGCACGGTTGGCAGGACGAAGAACTCAAATTCTTCCTGGAACACGTTTATTCGCTCCCGAAGCCGATCCCGCAGCGCATGCGCCGTCGCGATGTCCTCGGTGGTCAGCAGGGCTCCTCGTTCAATCTCCTGACGCACCGTCTCCTTAACCCGGTCCCGCGGTTTGTCCCGGTGGAGTGCGAAGAACTCCTGCGCCCGCAGGACGCGAAAGGATTCGTCCGCATCGGCGAACTCCGGCGTCGCTTCCTCAACGAGACAGCCCACAAGTTCGAATCGGCTCCGCGCCCGGTTCACCGTATCCCGCACGACCGATTCAAATGGCATCCCCGGAATTTCACCCAGCCAGGCGATCCGCGTCCCGCGAAAGTCGCGGTTCAGTTCCGGCACTTCCGTCAAACCCGCCAACACCGCTAGTAACAGCGCCACATCCCCGCAATCCCTACCCATCGGTCCGTTTACCGTCAAAAACGTACCACCCGGCACTAGGCCCGGAGTCGTCCGCAGTCCCGTCACGCCGCAAAAACTGGCCGGATTCCGTAGCGATCCACCCGTGTCCGAGCCATCCGCCAAAGCAATCATCCCCGTCGCCAGAGCGACCGCCGCGCCGCCGCTGGAGCCTCCGCACGTCTTCGCGGGATCGTATGGGTTTCTGGTTTTTCCGAACACAGGATTAAATGTCTGCGAACCCGCTCCAAATTCCGGCGTATTCGTTTTTCCTAAACAAACACAGCCCGCCGCCTTCATCCGCTTGATGATTTCCGTGTCAAACGATGGCACATAATTCGCAAATAGCGGCGAACCGAACGTCGTCCGGATTCCTTGTGTCTCCTGCAAATCCTTGTGCGCCACCGGCAAACCGTGCAGCAGTCCAAGGACTTCGCCGCGCGAAATAGCCCGGTCCGCCGCATCGGCCTGCGTCCGCGCCAATTCCGGCGTGAACGTTACAATTGCGTTCAATTCCGGATTCCGGCGGGCAATCACGTCGAAATGAGTTTCCAAAACTTCGCGCGCGGAAACTTCGCGGGCAAGCAACTGGCGGCGTATCTCGCGGGCGGTAAGCATCACACTTTGATATACTGAAATCGCTGTTCGCACAAGTGGCGGAGTGGCGGAATTGGCAGACGCAGCAGACTCAAAATCTGCCGTACTTCACTGTGCGTGTGGGTTCAAGTCCCACCTCCGCCACCACTTGTTTTCTACTTCTCCACAAAGAAGTACCCGGTAATCAGCGCATCGATACCGGACGAATAAAAACTGCGGACCGCGTCCCGCGGCGTACAGACGAGTGGATCGCCGAACAGGTTGAAGCTGGTATTGTACAAGACCGGCATCCCGAACACCTCCGCGGCTTTGTGCAGCAGGCGCCAGTAGAGCGGATTGTCTTCCTCCGCCACGGTATGGACGCGGACGGTGTCATGGCCCAGAATGGCACTGCCGAACTTATCCCGGTGAGCCGGACGGACGCGGCCCACGGTCGCCAGATAGCGGGCGTTGGGGCCGACTTCGAAGTATTCCGCAGCCAACTCCACCGGCACCGACGCCGCAAACTTCCGGAACGGCTCCCGATGTTTGATGAAGACGTTCAGATTCTCGGTGGAATACGGATTTACCGGGCTGGCGAGAATACTGCGGTTTCCGAGCGCCCGCGACCCGAACTCCATGCGCCCCTGCATCCAGGCGACGATGCGGTCCCGTTTCAATTGATCGATCGCGGTGGAAAGAATCGCGTCGGTCGTCAGCAGGGTCTGGAAGCGCAGCTTGCAGTTCTCGAACGCGCGCTTGATCTCCTCGCTCGTGTATTCCGGACCTAAACAGAAATTTCCTATATGCATCCGGTCCGTCTTCCCCAGAACCTGGTGCCACGCGATGCAAAGCGCGCCGAACGCTGTCCCGGCATTGTCCGCAGATGGCTGCACGAACACGTTCTTAAACTGCCCTGAACGTTCCAATGCCGCCACCAGTAGCGCGTTCAGAAACACGCCGCCCCCAAGACAGAGGTTCTCGCCGGATCCGGCCAATTGGAGCACAATTTTCTCCACGGTCGACTGCAACGACGCGGCCACATCCGCCGCCAACTTCTCCGGTACCGGCGCGCCATCGGCAAGCCCCAAGCCCTGATAGAAACGGGTGCTGAAGCCGCCGCGTGATATCCGCTCGCCGTCGAAAAAACGCCGGTCGGTGTGGCTGGCCCAGTCCCCATCGAGCGGAAATATCTGCTCGAACATAGGCGCATACGCCGGCGTGCCGGACGCCGACAGCCATTGCACTTTGTGTTCCTCGGCGTTCCCGTCGAAGCCCATTAATTCCGTCACACGGCTATAGAGGTCGCCGACCGAATCCGGATAGTACAACTCCTTATCCAGATTGAGTTGATTGCCTTCGCCGATCCACCGGGCGCCGCAGCGGAAATCGCCATTCCGGTCGAGCGTCAGCACGGTCGCTCGCTCAAAACCGGAAAGGTAGTAGGCCGCCGCCGCATGCGCCGTGTGATGCTCCGCCGCCACAACGCGGGCTTGCGGGAACTGCGTGCGCACTTCTAAGTGCAGTTCAGACTCAGACGAAAACGGCCGCGCGATGGCAACAATATCTACTTGTTCAGGCTTCGCCTTCGCCAGTTCCAGGCAGGTGCGAATGGCCTCCGTAGGCAGCACCCCGGGCGTTGGATTGCGGGCCACTTTCTTCTGTTCCACAGCCGCCAGAAGTTGCCCGTCGCGGGCGATGGCCGCCGCGGCATTTCGTCCTAATCCGCCCAAACCAAGGATGATCATTTTGTCACCGCCCGCAGGCGCGCGATCGCCCGCTCCCGCCCGACAGCGGTATAGAGATGGAATGCCGATGGCCCCACCGCCTGACCCGTTAACGCCGCTCGAGATCCGTTAATCAGCACTCCTGCCTTCACGCCGCGTTCCGTCGCCAACGCCCGCAAATGCGCCTCCACGGAAGCTTCGCTGAACTCCTGATCGGCCGCCAGCTTTTCCGCCAATTCCGCCAGGAGTTCCCGGGCCCCAGCTACATCCAGCTTCTCCATTGCCGCGGGTTCAATAGAAAATTCGTCCGAGAAATACGGCCGTCCTTTTCCGCCGAAGTCGAGCAGTGTCGTGTAGCGGGCGCGGATCAAATCCACGACACCGGCAAAATGCGCCGCGTCTTCCGGTATTGCAAACCCCGCCGCCTGCAAAACGGCCGTCACCCCTGGCAGGATCTCCGCCACGGGCAGGGACCGCAAGTGTTGGGAGTTAAGCCACAGCGCTTTCGGGTCGATCGGATCCTCTTCCGTGAAATTCACGACGGAGTTCGACCGGTTGATGCCCTCAAAGGTGAAAATGTCGACAATCTCCTGCCGGGTCATCTGTTCGCGATTATCCTTGGGCGACCATCCCAGCAAGCAGAGGAAGTTCACGTAGCTATGCGGCAGAAAACCGGCGTCGCGGTACGTCGTCACTGACACAACGGGTCCGTGCTTCCGTTTAGAGAGCTTGGCGCCGTCGGGCGCGATCAGCAGGGGAAGATGGGCAAATTGCGGGACTTCGGCTCCCAGGGCTTCAAAGATCAGGAGGTGCTTGAACGTATTGGTCAGATGGTCCTGACCGCGGATGATGTGGCTGATCCGGAGATCGGCATCGTCGGCGCAGGATGCCAGATGGTAGGTCGGCATGCCGTTTGAGCGAAGGAGCGCAAAGTCTTCGATGTCGTCGCAGGACTTGGACTGATCGCCGTAGACGTTGTCCTTGAACGTCACGGCGCGGCCCGCTTCGCGGGGTACGAGGAAGCGGATTACGAAGGGCTCTCCAGCCGCCGCCCGCCGGTCAGTCTCTTCCTTCGGCATGTCGCGTTGGCCCGGATTCCCGCTCCACGCCTGGCCCTCGTAAACCTTTTCTTCCGTTGAGGTATCGGCGGGAGTAAAGTCGCGGTAGGCGAAACCTTTTTCCAGGATCCGATTGGCCGCTGCGCGATGCAGTTCCAAACGGTCCGACTGCCGGTAGTATTCGTCCCAGTTCAAGTCCAGCCAGCGGAGGCCGTCAAATATGGAATCAATCGACGTCTGCGTATTGCGTTCCACGTCGGTATCGTCGAGGCGCAGAATCATCGTGCCGCCATTGCGGCGGGCGTAAAGCCAGTTAAAAATGAAGGTCCGGGCAGACCCGATATGCAGGTATCCGGTAGGAGAAGGGGCGAAGCGTACGCGAAGCATCCAATTACAAGGATAACTTGCGCCACAGCGCCCGCAGTTCATCAATGTTCAGTTGTTCGGCGCGCAGTGTGCGTTCCGGCAGGTGCTCCCAATCGGCTTGTGGATAGATTCCGTTCAGATTGTTCCGCAAATTCTTCCGTTTCTGACGAAATGCGTGCGCGGCGAACTTGAGGAACGGCTCCAGATCCGTGGGAATTTCCGGCCGGCTGGTCAGCAGGATGACGGAAGAATCTACCCTTGGCGCCGGCCGGAAGGCTTCTGGCGGGACGTGGACAACGTGCGACACTTCCGCCCAACTCTGGGTGACGACGGTCAAATACCCGTAATCACGGGTCTTCGGTTTGGCGCTGACGCGGTCCGCTACTTCCTTTTGAATCAATAGCGTAGAGGTCCGAATGGCCAGGCGGGCTTTGCGGATCCGATCCAGAATCGGGGACGTGATGTAGTACGGCAGGTTGCCGGCCAGCGCCGCCAATCCCCATTGAGCCAGATCGGTCGCAAGGACGTCGCCTTGATGAATCGTCAACTTCGCGTGCGCCGGGAATCGCCGCTCGAGATGGATGATCATCAGCGGGTCTATCTCAATGGCGTGAACGTGGGCGCCGGAGGCGAGCAGCAACTCCGTCAAAGCCCCTTGGCCGGGGCCGATTTCGACAATCGTCTCGGGCGAATCGGCGCAGACGCTCGCCGCGATCTGCTCCAGTATCGGGCGGCTGGCGAGAAAATGCTGGCCGAGGCGTTGTCCCAGAGTTTAGCCTTTTACCTCAATATGGCTCCGCCGCAGAGTGATACGAATGGTGTCCGATGCCGGTTGGCCGAAGAAACTCGCCGGGCGGAAGCTCATGAATAACAGGCTGTTTTCCACGGCTTTGCGCATCTGCGGATTCTTCAGCCAATGGCCGGAATCGCCGGCGGGCACGGCGTAGTCGACCACCCGGCCGTTCCCATCAATCCGCACATCAAGGGTGACATTGTCGAAATTGCCGCCGAACGGCGACAGACCGTAAACCTCCGCCGACTGGTACCACGCCGTGGGCACATCAGCCGTCACCGGCCCCTGCACCGCAAACGTGGGCATCAACGCGCAGAACAGAAAGCAAGCGGAAACAATCCCGCCGGCGGTCGGAATCGCCAGAGGGCGCCACAAATTGTTCAGGAACAGGCGTGCCTTGTTGCTCCACGCGTCGAGACGTGTGGCAAGATTGACACGTGAGTTTCGGCGCGCCAACTCCTTGGACGCCATCACCCGCAGATTCACCGCGAGATTTACCGGAACAGGCCGAACCGGGAGCCCGTGCAGAGCGCGCCGTTGATGGCGCGTCCGGAGGGCGAAGTCGGAACAGCGGGGACAGCCGGTTTGATGAACAGACAGTGTTTCCCGGAAACCAGCGTCCACACGCGAGTCGGCGAGGTCCCCGCACCAATATTCAAAAGTATGGCAATCGATGGGCCGCATCATTTCATAGCTCCTGGAACGAGCCCCAGGCCACCGCTGGCTCCTTGGGGGTCCATCTGCACGGCGAGAACGCGTCGGAGCGATTCCCGGCCACGCAGGATACGCGATTTGACAGTGCCGAGCGAAATTTGAAGGACGTCGGCAATTTCCTCGTAACTGAGATCTTCAAGGTCGCGGAGGATGACAGCGGTGCGGAAATCGGCGTTGATTTCGCGCAGGGAGGATTCGATGAGCTGGTGTCGCTCTTCGTTAAGGGCAAGCTCGTAGGGATCGCGAGCCGGATCGGAGATGGAGTCGAGCCACGGGCGGGAAGCCTGATCCTCGTCGTCGAGGCCCACTTCCTGCCGCCGGTGCCGGCTGAACCATCGCCGCTGATTATAGGCTTCGTTGACAGCGATTCGGTAAATCCAGGTTTTCAGCGTGCTTTGTCCTCGAAAGCTATCGATAGAGCGGAAAACTTTCAGGAACACTTCCTGGACAACATCGGCGGCATCCGCCGGATCGTTGACCAACCGGTAGCAGAGGTTATAGATGGGCTGTTGAAAGCGAGCGATGAGAGTTTCGTAAGCATCCTCGTCGCAAGACTTCAGCCGTTCCACCAGAAGGGCGTCGAGCGAGGCCGCGCTGGCCAAGCCGTCTGCCGGGTGGTTTTCGTCCAACCGCACTGTAATGAGCGTTTCGGCCATAGTGCGCATCCCCGTTTATGATCTCACGCTTGAACCGCTTGCGTGTTGTTCTGTTGCATTGGACGCCGGTTCGCGGAAAAAGTTCCCGGGCGGTAGCGTGGAGTTGTGTTGTGGAGAATAATTTTAATGTTGCTCGCGTTTTGGCCGGTCTCCGCCCAGGTTGAGGGGCTGACGACTAACGCGGACGGCAGCGTACTTTACTTCTCCACTTCGCTCCGCCAGACCGCCAGAAGGGTACCGATCAGCGGCATCATCCAAAGATTTACCGGTGGAGCGAAGCAGGCGGCCTGGAACTATTTGCGGAACGGGAACGGGAGCTTAACGGCCACGGAATAAATTACTTTGCGCTATCGCCGGTCTCGCTTTCGACGGACGGAACTACGCTGGCCGCGGCTGCCGGTGGCGACTGCTGGGCGTCGAGTCTGAATCGGATCAATTGCCTGTATAACTTCGAGCCCTGGTCCGGCGTCATCATTCGCGACGGCATCGCGATACTGGAGCATGGCCCAGGTTTGCCCAAAATCAGCCCGAACGGCCGCTACGCAACTTTTAGCCCCACAAAGCTAAGTGCATCGACCCCCAAACCGGTGTCGAGACCACAACACCTAATTCGCTCCGGGCGATCGCTGTGCTGAATGACGGCCGGGTTCTTTGTTACTCCGGCTCAATCGCGGTAATGTGGCAACCGGATAAAGCGGCTACCCCGGCAAAGGTGCCAATCGGCTACCCAAGCTACCTAAATCCCGATGCCACCGTCGCCGTCTATCAAAGGGACGGAGCGGTTTACGCGCGCCACCTCGAAACGGGTGTCGACAAACTTCTGATTGGCAGCGCTGTCCCGCTAAAGGCCCGGTTCACCGCCGACGGCAAGACCGTCTATTTCACTGGTCCAGCAATCAATCAGTTGACTCGTGTCAACGTTGACGGTTCAGACTTGCATACCTATACTTTCCTGCAGGATCTTGTCGTCAGTTTCGCCATCTCTGGTGATGGACAAGTAGCTTTTGTATCGTTCCCGAATGCCAGCGTCACCCGCATCTTCACCAAGTCCGAACATCAATCTGGGACTCTCCCTTCCTCCCCCAATATCAGCCAAGTCGAAGGCGCACTCGCTCCGGGCAGCCTCCTCCGGATCCGCGGCGGTGGTTTCCCCGATGATACGGCCCCAAATGCGCCATACAGTGTCGAGTACAACGGTGTCTCCGTAGACTTCGGCGTCACCCGGGGGCGTATCGTCGCCGTCAATCGCCGCGAGATACTCGCCCAGGTAACGTGGTCGCTCGCTGGCGTCACTCCCTGTAACTCGGATCCGGATCCATATCTTTTTCATGTCCGCCCCTGGACACCCGCAAACACCGGACCCTGGGACGCCCCGGAAGTATGGTTGCGCAGCGACTGCAATACGGCTGGGCCAGTTCCTGGTTCGCCCGCCGCGACTCACGAAAACGGCGAAGTAGTCACCCGTGAAAATCCGGCGCACCCCAACGAAGTCATTCGGATATTTGGCGCCGGCCTCGGCCCGGTAGATCAACAACAAGAGGACGGCGTTCCTGCCCCTGCCGGCCCCCCCGTTCTTGCAGTGAGCCCGTACCCGTGCGGCGCAACCCAAGTCGCGCCAGTAGCACTGGTTCCCGGACGAGTCGGGTTATTTGCCGCTTCAATCCGTAACCCGGCCACGGCTGTTAGGTCCTACCTCGCCTGCTTCGCTGGGGCCATCCCTGTTATTCCTTGATCACACTCCCTGCAGTTCCCCGCCGAAAGCGCCGATAATAAACCAGGATGCTTTCGCCCGAAGCCGCGCGGCCTGACCGTGCCACCGCCAATGAACCCGCCGGGACGGGTCTGGTGCCGCATTGGCAGTTCTCCCTGGCGATGTTCCGTCTGCTGCTCGGGATTATGTGTTCGGTCCTGGCTTTTGCCGCGATTGGGGCTCTGGCCCGAAACAGCCTTGCGCTCTGGATTGTTTATACGCTCTACGCGCTCGCCGCTGTCGCCGGGTATAGTCTTGAAAAGCGCGGCTACATGCTGCTCAGTTTGCTCGTCGATACCGTTTTCTTCCTCATTTGTACGGCGCTTCCGCTCGAGTACAACACCGGCATCAGTTCACTTTTTTACCTCTTTATACTGATGTCGGCGGCCCTGCTTCATACGCCACGGGAAATCTTCGCCGTCGTCCTGGCAACAACGCTCTTCCTCTTCCTGGCCAGACCCACGGAAAACGTCGTTCTCTCGCCTGGCGTCCTGCTCTCGGGAACGGCTGTCACCGTTATGGCATTGCAGCGGCAGGCGCTTCAAGTCCGCCTCCGGGCGTCGGCACGGCAGGCGGCGATGTTCCGCTCGGAAGCTGAGCACGCCCGTGAAGCGGAGCGGCAACGCATTGCTCACGACTTTCACGATGGCCCGCTCCAGTGTTTCGTTGGATTTCAAATGCGGCTCAAAGTGCTGCGCGTGATGATGGACCGGGATGCCGCCAAAGCCGTCAAGGAGCTCGATGAATTGCAGCAACTGGCGCGCGACCAGGGCGAAGAGATCCGGCAATTCGTGCGGAATATGCGGCCGCCGGAGATCGACGGCGCTGGACTGGTCCCGTCGATCAAGAAGCTGGTGGAGGGATTCGAACGGGACTCAGGCATAATCGCCACGTTCGTTGGGAGCAATACGCGGGTTACGCCGAAGGCGGAAGCAGCCACGGAAATTCTGCAGATTGTCCGGGAGGGCCTGCACAACGTGCAGAAACACGCTCAGGCCAAGCACGTAACAGTCTGTGTCGACCGGGATGAGGACACATTTGATCTTTCCATCGAAGACGACGGCAAGGGATTCGCATTTGCCGGCGCATACTCGCTCGACGAACTGGAACTGCTGAAACGCGGCCCGGTCACCATCCGCTCCCGCGTCCGCAATCTACATGGCGAAATGCTTCTCGACTCTGAGCCCGGCCGCCGCGCGGCATTGAAGATCCGTATCCCGCTATGATCCTTGTATGAAATTGTGGGCGGTACTGGCGAGTTTCGTTCTCGCCGGTTGCGGGAAATATGGAGAATTTCAACTTCCTCCGGCTTCAGGCGAAGAGAAAAATGTGCGCTGGGTCTGGGAACCACAGCCGGCGCCGGTTCTGAGCACTGGCCCCGCCGGCGCCTTTGACAGCATCGACGCGCTGAATCCGTCGATCACCAAAACCGCTTCCGGCTACATCAACCTCTATTCCGGCTGGGATGGGAAGGTCTGGCGGACCGGATTGGCGACATCCAATGACGGCGTGGGTTGGGAGAAGAAAGGACAAATCTTACAACCCGGCCCCGCGGCCTGGGAGGGCGCCTACATCGCCGCCAACGGCGCCGTTCACGAAAACGATTATTACTATCAGGCAGGAAATCCGCCGCAAATCGGCTTGGCCCGATCGCACAAAGAGAAAATCGCCCAGCCGGTTCTGGCCGCCGGTCCGCGAGGCAGTTGGGATGAGCGCGGCGTCGCCGACCCTTACATCATCAAGGCGGGCGGAAAACTCTACATGTTTTTCCTCGGCCAGGATCGCGCCCGGCGTCAACGCTTGGGTGTCGCTGAGTCAACCGATGGCGTCCAGTGGGTTAAGTCATTGAAAAACCCGATCCTCGAGCTCGGCGCACCAGGCGCATTCGACGAAAACGGCCTGGGCGAACCCGCCGTTTGGGAGCAGTTCGGCAAATGGTGGATGCTCTATACGGGCCGCGATAAAAAGGAGTGGAGGCGAACCGGGTTGGCGGTCTCAACGGATGGGATCAAATGGGAACGGGTCGGGGAGAAAGCGATCTTGGATGTCGGGGAGGGCTGGAATTCGAGAGTGGTTTGCGATCCGGAAATCGAAGTGCGGAAGGACGGGACGGTGAGGGTTTGGTTCGGAGGAGGAGACCGGCCGGAACCCGCCGAGAATCTGCATGGGCAAATCGGTGTCGGCGTGCTCCGGCCGGAGCCGGTTTCAGACTAACGCGTAGGACCGAAGAAGGCCACGATCCCGAGGGTCACGGTGTCCTGGTTCTTCCAGCTCGCGAGCGTGTTGCCACGATCGAAGTAGGGCTTGTCCGACCAGTCCCGGCGATACTCCAGACGGGCCAGCAGGCCTTCCACCCACTTGTATTCACCCGTCAACGTGAAGCTGTTCAACTTCTGCGTTTGACCGGTAATGAAGCCGTCCTGATCGTTGTAGTGCTCGTAGCGGATAGCCAGAGCCGTCCTTTCCGTGGTCTGAAAGCGGCTGGACAATCCGAGAGCCACCCACGTGGCGTCGCCGTTGCCGACCTTGTTTTCCTTGCCATAGTCGAAGTTCACATAGAAGCTAGCCTTGTCGGTTGGGTTCAAATTGACCACAGTGTCGAAAAAGTTGCGCTTTCCTTTGTTGGTTTCGTTCTTTTCCGGACCAACGTAGTAGTTGTTGTACCAGCTGAACTTCTTGTTCGGGGTGAACGCGGTGGTGAAGCCAAACGTTTTACCGGAGTTGTTGTCTTCGACATTGTTCCAGCCATTGACGACCTGCAAGCCGACCGCGAACTTGTCGTTCACGGGTTTCGAAATGCGCAATCCTGTGTGATAGTACGGCCCGTTGGTGTACAGATAGCCGCGGCCATAGTTCCATGTCAGATTGTTTTCAGTCAGTTCCGCTCCGGCGGAGGTGTAGAACTTACCGAAGTCGAACTGGAGCCCGCCGGCGTTCTTCGGCTTAAAGCTAACGTAGGCCTGCGGAATGTAGCGAACCACGTCGGTTCCGGCGGGGTCGGTAGCGTGGAAAATCTCCCAGGCACGGCCGAAGCCCAAATCTAACTTGAAGCCGACCGGATCCGCGTCATGCTCCAAAGTAAATTTGGTCATGTTCAGCGAAAATTGGTTTGCTTTTACTTCGAAATTGCGAAGGTTATTGTTCCGGCTGGCGGGATGGTTGGCATTGAAGCTATAGTAGCCGTCGATCAAACCGCTGAATTTAATTCCACCCGCTGACCATACGGGCGGGTCTGCCGGCGCGGCCGGTGGGGGTGTGGGTTGCGCCTGCGCCATCACGGCGCCCGCAAGGCAAAGGGCGGTTGTTGCGACGCGGAAAAACGTCGGAGTTTTCATCTACCTGATCTCCATTTTGATTTCGTTGATTACGGGACTGTTTGCGAGAAACGCAAGGTGTCTACGGGGAACCTTAAACGCAAGTCTACGAGGCGTCCGCCTTTCCGCGCCAATCAATAATTTCAATTGGACCCATACGAGGAAGGACCAATAGATTAATTGAATCGGCTGGATAGGAAAGTTTGACTTCCGCTCGGCTCCAGGAGCGTAGATGATAGCTATCACACGCCCAGTCCGCGTAGTCCGCCCCGTCGCGAGACAGCCCTAGAGGAGAGTCATGAAACGTATTCTTTTGATTTTGTCCCTGTCGGCCTTGGCCACGGCGCACCTTTTGGGGCAAGCCGCCACTCCCAGCCCGACAGCCGCTTTGGAAGCCGGAATAAAGTCGGCGCAAATGAACGCCGACAATGCGTGGATGCTGGTTAGCTGCGCACTGGTTTTAATGATGACCGCACCCGGCTTGGCCCTGTTTTATGGTGGCCTGGTCCGTCGTAAAAACGTCCTCGGAACCATGATGCAGAGCTTCATCCTCATGGCAATAGGCACCATACTTTGGGCGCTCATCGGCTATAGCTTGAGCTTCGGTGAAGGTAGCCCGTACATCGGCGATCTCCGCTATCTGTTCCTCGATAAGGTCGGCGGCGATCCGAATGCCACTTACGCCGCGACCATTCCTCACCAGACATTCATGCTCTTTCAGATGATGTTCGCAATCATCACGCCGGCGCTCATCACCGGCGCGTTTGCCGAACGTATGAAATTCAGCGCCATGGTGTTATTCACCATCCTCTGGTCGCTCATCGTTTATTACCCCATGGCCCACATGGTATGGGGCAACGGCGGACTTCTCAACGCATTCCTCGGCGGCGCCATTCCTTGCCTCGACTTCGCCGGCGGCACGGTCGTTCACATCACCTCCGGAGTCTCGGCGCTTGTCTGTGCCCTCGTCATGGGCAAACGCAAAGGCTTCCCCACCGAACCAATGAAACCGCACAGCCTGGTCCTCAGCTTCATCGGCGCCACGCTCCTCTGGGTGGGTTGGTTCGGATTTAACGCCGGCAGCGCACTTTCCGCCGGAACGCTGGCCACCTCGGCCTTTACGGCGACTCACTTTGCCGCCGCCGCCGCCGCGTTGGGCTGGATCCTGGCCGAATGGATGCAACACGGCAAACCGAGCATCCTCGGTGGCATCTCCGGCGCCGTCGCCGGCCTGGTCGCCATCACCCCGGCTTCCGGTTTTGTGAAGCCGATGCCCGCTTTGATCATCGGTTTCCTCGCCGGCCTCTTCTGCTACTACATGGTGGTGAAAGTGAAGAACATGCTGGGTTACGATGACTCTCTCGACGCGTTCGGCGTCCACGGCGCGGGCGGAACGCTCGGCGCGATCCTCACCGGCGTTTTCGCTGTCAGTGAGATCAACCCCGCCTTCAAGGACGCCGCCGGTAAGGTCCTCCCCGTCGGCATGTTGGAAGGCAACGGCGGCCAGGTGACGAATCAACTCCTGGGCGTCGCCATCGCCTGGGTTCTCGCCATCGTCGGCACATTTATTATCCTAAAGGTAGTGGATGCTGTCGTCGGACTGCGTGTCTCGCCGGAAGAGGAGACAATGGGTCTTGATTTGAGCCAGCATGGCGAGGAAGGGTATAGCCTGGAATCCTAGTCGGATTCGAATGGAGATAACGCGATGAAAAAAATCGAAGCAGTCATTCAACCCTTCAAGCTGGAAGAGGTCAAGGAGGCCCTGAAGGCCATTGGCATCGACGGCATGACGGTCACCGAGGTTCGTGGCCACGGCCGGCAGAAAGGACACAAGGAGGTTTATCGCGGCCAGGAGTATCAGGTCGACCTCCTTCCCAAGGTCAAGGTAGAGATGGTCGTGGCTTCCTCCCGTGCGGAAGAAGTGATTGCCGCTCTCTCCGCGGCGGCCAAAACGGGCAAGATCGGCGACGGCAAGATCTTTGTCTATGAAGTGGCCGAGGCCATCCGCATCCGCAACGATGAGCGCGGCGAAACAGCCCTCTAACAAAACCTTGCAAGCAATTCGAGCGCGCTTCTTCTCGGACGGGAACCCCGTCACCGTCCTGGCCGAGAGGACCGCTCTAGTCAACAACGTTCTGCAATCCGCTTTCCTCGAACATCTGGCGGCGGCCTTCCCGAAAGGGATTGCCGTCCTGGCTGTCGGGGGCTATGGCCGCTCGGAGCTTTTCCCGCACTCCGATGTGGACGTATTATTGCTCGTCGAAAGGGCGCCCGCCGATGAAAAATCGCGCGACGCTCTTTCCGCGTTTTTGCGTACCGGCTGGGATAGCGGTCTTCGCATCAGCCACTCCGTCCACACGGTCGACGAATGCTGCGAGTATCACGTTACCAACCTCGAACTCACCATCAGCCTCCTCGATCAACGTCTGATCTGCGGCGACACCGCCCTCTATCAGACACTCACCACCCGCCTCCCCAAATTCATCGCGAGCGAACGGCAAACCCTCGTCCGCCATCTCATTCGCCAGGCCCGTGAACGCCAGGAAAAGTTCCAGAACACGGTCTATCATCTCGAACCGAATATTAAGGAAGCTCCCGGCGGACTTCGCGATCTCCACGTCATCGGCTGGCTCGCCAAGCTCCAGGATCCTTCGCGCGAACTTCCGGACTGGCTCGGCGAACTTTCGTCCGAAACGCAGTTCCTTTACACCCTTCGTTGCTACCTCCACTTCGTCGCCAACCGCGACCAGAACGTGCTTCAATTCGACGCTCAGGAAGACATCGTCCGCCAGCCCTTCGTTACCGGGATTGACTCCGCCAAGCCAATCGAAAGCTGGATGCGGCTCTATTTTCTCGCCGCGCGCCGCATTCACCGGGCCGCCAAACAGGCCATCGACGTCAGCGAAAGTCTTGTCCCCAGCGGCCTGTTCAGCCAGTTCCGCGAATGGCGCACTCGCCTCTCGACGTCGGAAATATCGGTCAGCAAAGAGCGGCTCCTTCTCCGCAACCCGCAGACACTCGAAACCGATCCCGATCTCGCACTCCGGCTAATTCTGTTCACCGCGCGCCACGGTCTGGTACCCGCCACCGATACCGAACGTCGCATCACCCGCGCCCTCCCCGCGATCGAAAAATACTTCGCGGATCCGCGCCCGCTGTGGAACTACCTCCGCGAAATCTTCGCCCTCCCGCACGCCATGCTCGCCCTGCGAACGATGCATGAAACCGGCCTGTGCGGCGCCCTTCTACCCGAATGGCGAATGATCGAAGGCTTCGTCATCCGCGACTTCTACCATCGCTACACGGTCGATGAACACACGTTGATAGTGGCCGAAAACCTCCTCGCCCTCCGTGCGTCGGCCGAAGGTCCTCGCCGCCGCTTCGCTGAGCTTCTCACCGAAGTTGATTCCCTGCCCTTACTCGTCTTCGCAATTTTGCTGCACGACATCGGAAAATCCATCGACGGCCCCACCCACGCCCAGGAATCTGCCCGCCTCGGCGAAACGATCATGACGCGCATTCGCATGCCCGAAGAGGAGCGGCCCTTCGTCCGCTTCCTGGTCGAGCAGCACCTCGTGTTGTCGTCCATCATGAACTCGCGCGATCTCAACGATCCCGCCACCGCCAAAGACCTCGCCGCAAAGGCCGGTACCGTCGAAAATTTGCGCTACCTCGCCCTCATGACCTACGCCGATATCAGCGGCGTGAACCCAACCGCGATGACGCCCTGGCGCCTCGAACAACTTTGGCGCGTCTACTCCATCGGCCTCCGGGAACTCACCCGCGAACTCGACACGGACCGCATTCACGTTGAGCCGGACGCTCCGGCCAGCGACTTTCTGGAAGGACTACCCAGCCGCTATCTTCGTACGCACTCGAAGGAGGAAATCGAAGCGCACATCGGCCTGGAGCAGAAAGCGCGAGAATCCGGCGTCGCCGTCGATCTCACCCGCCAGGGCGGCGTTTGGAAGATGTCGTTGGTAACTTTGGACAAACCGCGCCTCTTCGCCTCCATCGTCGGCGCCCTCAGCGGCTTCGGCATGGATATCGTAAAAGCGGAAGCGTTTTCAAACGCCAAAGGCGAAGTACTCGACGCCTTTACCTTCTCCGACCCCGGCCGCGCGCTCGAACTCAACCCCTCTGAAGTCGACCGTCTGCGCGGCATGATCGAGAAGGCTGCGATGGGCAACCTCGACGTGCGCCAGATGCTCGATCGCCGTGTCCGGCCCAACGCCAAACCGCGTGGCGAGCGCCTTCGCCCGACAATCTATTTCGATGGCGAAGCCTCCAGCCACGCGACCTTGGTCGAGATTGTCGCCGAGGACCGCATCGGCCTGCTATACGATTTCGCCCGCGTCTTCGCCGAGTCCAATTGCAATATCGAAGTCGTGCTGATCGACACGGAGGCACATAAGGCCCTCGACGTGTTCTACCTCACTTGCGAAGGCCGTAAACTGACCGAGAACGAGCAGTTTGTGCTGGAGGACCGCCTCCGCGTCGCTTGCTTGGCGTAGTTTTGGGAGAATGCAGGCATGCACTTCGTTAAGGGATTTCTGAAGCAGGACCAACTCGATAAGGCCGTCAACGAGATGATCCCCCTGCTTGGCCCCGATGTCGAACGGCTGAAATATTCCGTGGAGGAAGACTGGAGTGGCGATCCCGCCATCTTGTTTAAGATCGTGCTTTCAGAGAATGCCAGCCGAAAAGTTCAACTTTTCGAAACAACACGCCGGATCCAAGCCGTAATTGACATGCACTTGGATCCGCTAAGCGAGTGGGGCCTTTTGCGGTACATCAACTATCGTAGCCATTCTGAACTCGCGGCGCGTCAAGATAAAGCCTGGGCCTGACAAATGGCTTACCCCGGTGAGTTGCTTCAACTCGCGGAGACAATGATGGATGCGGATTGGGGCCAGGCCTGTTTGAGGCGGTTCGATTCCACCGCGCACTACGCGCTGTTTCATCTCTTAATCGCTGAAGCCGTGCGTAACTGGCCACAACCGGAGTTCCGCGCCGAATTGGGACGAGTATTCGAGCACCGTAAGATGAAGCAGGCTTCCGTCAACAAAAGCGGCGCCATCAAGAACGCCCCGCTCACACCCGTTTCCAGGGATCTGCTGATCGTTGTCGATGCGTTTGTTCAACTGCAAGAAGGACGCCACGAGGCTGACTATAACACCGAGAAAACGTGGGACTATCTCGACGTGTTTAACCTTTACTCCATCGCCTCCCGCGCCTTTGAAAGCTGGCGACGCATCCGTGAGGCGCCCGAAGCCGAAGCCTGCCTCTTTTCTCTATTCGGATTCGTCAGCCGCAAGTAGGCAACGGGCCTTCTCCCGCTCCGTTGGATTCGCCTCTACCAATCAAATAAACCTGCGCCGAAGACACCACTTACTAAACGAACACCCAGCCCCGCACGGCCAAGTTTTTCGAGTTACTCGGCGTAACGGGACCGGCCACTGTAAATACTGTTTGTCAACTTCGCCACAATTGATCCACCGCCTCCGCAAACTTACCCTCATTCCCAAACAAGTCCTTCACTCGGAATTCGCGATTTCCCCATGGCTTACGCTCAATAACCTGCGTGATTAGGGCCCCTCGCCCCATAAACGCCTCCAACATCGCTTCGAGTCCCTCACAAAAAATGTGCACACCCACCGCTGTGCGGTTGCCATCCTCGCATAAATGGATCGCAACGCCGTCACGTTCTACAATGACGTAACCTCCGTCCGGCATCTCCATCGCCAGTTCAAATCCGAGTTGCCGCACATAGTAGTCAATTGAATCCCGAAAAGTCGATACTGGAATTTCAGGCGCAATCCGCGAAAGCCATGCCATGCGTGATTCTATCGGTCCCGTGTAGTTCCGCCGTCATCATCCGCCAAAATCCAGTAACCTATCAAAATGTCCTCCCGCCGCAGCTTCCTCTCCACCGCCGCGACGCTCGCCCTCCAGGCCCAAGCCAAACGACCCAATTTCCTCTTCCTGCTCCCCGATCAATGGCGGCCCGATTGGCTCCCCGGCAACCCCAAAATCCCCCTCAATCTGCCCCAAATTCAAGCCCTCGCCGCCCGCGGCATGCGGTTCACCAAAGTCCTCTGCCCCTCCCCGCTCTGCGCGCCCAGCCGGGCCTGCCTCGCTACCGGCCGCGAGTACAAAAACTGCGGCGTCGCCAGCAACCAGCACGATTTCCCGCTCCACCAAAAGACCTACTACCAAAGCCTCAGAGCGGCTGGCTATCACACCATGGCCTGCGGCAAAATCGACTTGCACAAGAAAACGCTCGATTGGGCCCTAGACGGCACGCGCCTCACCAAAGAATGGGGCTTTTCAGCCGCTATCGACAACGCCGGCAAAGGCGACGCCGTCCGCAGTGGCGCCGATACCCCTAAAGATCCCTACATGGCCATGCTGCACCATCGAAATCTCGCTGGTGAACACGTCGAAGACTTCAAAAGGCGCCGCAAATACAACGCTACCCACACCACGCCGCTCCCTGACGACGCCTACTGCGACAATTGGATCGCCGAAAACGCGAAAAAACTGTTGAAACAAGCCCCGAAAAACAAACCCTGGCATCTCGTCGTCAATTTCACCGGCCCTCACAATCCCATGGACATCACCGCCTCCATGGAAAACCGCACCCGCCAATACCCCCAGCCCAACGAAAACACCGAATTCGACGCCGCAACCCACACCAAAATCCGTCAAAACTATGCCGCTATGTGCGAGAACATCGATACTCGCATCGGCGAAATCATCGACGGCGTCAAACAACGTGGCGAACTCGAAAACACGCTGATCGTTTTTTCGTCCGATCATGGCGAAATGCTCGGCGACCACAATCGCTGGGGAAAACACGTGCCCTACCACGCCTCCGCCGGAATTCCGTTGATAATCGCCGGCCTGGATACCAATCCCAACAAGGAAACAGACGCGCTGACATCGCTAATCGACATCGCCGCCACCTTCCTCGACTACGCCGGACTCGAACAGCTGCCTCAAATGGAAGCGCAATCGCTTCGCCCCATCCTCACCGGAAAGACAAAAAAACACCGCGAAGTGCTTTATTCCGCCCTCGAAGAATGGCGTCTGGTCTGGGATGGCAGGCACAAGCTAATTGAAGGCTACAATGGAGAAATAATGCTCTTCGACCTTCAGAACGACCCTTTGGAAAACCAAAATAAAGTTACAAGTGGGAAAGAAATCGTTGCCCGCCTCGAAATACTCTTAAATTAACACTCCGTAACGTTCGGTCCGTCCCCGTCGCCCCTACAATACAAAACGCATGGCAGAAGAAATGATCGAAAAACGTCGAGGGTTCCTCGTCGGCTCCATTACGGCAATGATGGGCGCCATCACCGCCGCCCTCGGAATCCCCGCCTTGGGCTACCTGCTCGTACCCGCGCGGGAGAGGAAACAGGAAAACTGGATTGAAGCCGCGGACCTGACAAAACTAATGGTGAATCAGCCGGAACAGGTCATTTTCCAGCGCGTCCGCCGCGATGGCTGGAAACTCGTAACCGAGAAGGCCGCCGCCTGGGTCGTCAAGACCGGTGAACAGCAAGTTGTCGCGTTCTCTCCCGTATGCACCCACCTCGGCTGCGCCGTCAGTTGGAACTCGGGCGACAAGGCTTTTATCTGTCCCTGCCACACATCCTCGTTCAGCCCGGAAGGAAAGGTGCTGGCAGGCCCTGCCCCACGCTCGCTTGATCGCTTTGACGTTCGCGTCGATGGCATCAAAGTCATGCTTGGCGAAGTAAAGCAGTCGGCGGAGGGATAGAGATGGGAAACAGCGTTTTGGAATGGGTCGAGGACCGCACTGGCGCCGTCTCCGGTGTAAAGCACTTCCTCAATGAAGATATCCCCGGCTCCAGCGGGTGGCATCAAGTGCTGGGCAGCGTCGCCATGTTCTGCTTTCTTGTCCAGTTCGTGACTGGTATTTTGCTGGCTTTCAACTACGCGCCGACACCGCCCGACGCCCACGCCAGTCTTCGTTTCATCCTCACCGAACTCTCCGGCGGACGGCTCATTCGCGGGCTCCATCACTGGGGCGCCAGCATGATGATCGTCGTGGTCGGACTCCATATGCTCCAGGTCTTCCTTTGGGGCAGTTATAAAAAACCTCGCGAAGCGACGTGGATGCTCGGCGTTGTCCTGCTGCTTCTGACCCTCGGCTTCGGCCTCACCGGTTATCTTCTTCCGTGGGACAACCGCGCTTACTGGGGCACCGTCGTCACCACGCAGATCACCGCCAAAGCCCCCCTCGCCGGCCCCTATATTCTCCGCTTAATGGGCAGCGATAACGGCCAGATCGGCGTTCAAACATTTGCCCGCTTCTATGGCGCCCATGTCTTGCTGCTTCCCCCGCTGATGATGCTGCTCATCGGACTCCACGTCTTCCTCGTCCGCCGCCATGGAGTCGCCCCCGCACCCGTGGAAACGGCGCCCACGAAGAAATTCTATCCGGGTCAGGTTTTCAAAGACACCCTCGCCATCTTCATCATGTTCGCCATTCTGTTCGCCCTCGCGACTATCGTCCGGGTCCCGCTCGGCAAAATTGCCGACCCCACCGATAGCACCTATATTCCCCGCCCCGAATGGTACTTCCTGTTTCTGTTTCAAATGTTGAAATTCTTCGAAGGTCCACTGGAAATCATCGGCAGCATGATCCTCCCCGGCGTCGCTGTAGGCCTCTTGTTTGCAACTCCCTTCCTGGACCGCGGCGCCGCGGTTAAACTTCGCCAGCGGACATTCGCCATCGGGGTCGTGCTCTTCGCCGCTATTGGCTGGGGCGGACTCACCTTTGCGGCGATGCGATCCACCCCGCACAAAGAACCCTGGCAGAACTTTACTGCTGAAGAAGTCGCCGCCGTCGGCAGTTTCCGCCAGGCCAAGTGCTGGCAGTGTCACGGCGTCACCCCCGGAGATAGCAAGGCCGGTCCAAATCTCGCCGACGTTGCCGTTCACGACGAACGCGATGCCCTGGTCGCCCACTTTCAGAAAAACGCCGCGGATTCCGGCCTCAAGGATCTTCAGTTCCGCCAGCTAGCCACGTTCATCCGTAAACTGGACGACGAAAGCGTGGGAGCCATCGCTTCGGCGCCCGTTCCCGTCGTCAGCGGCGCCCAGCTCTACATGAAGAACAACTGCGGCATCTGCCACTCCATCAACGGCGCCGGCGGCAAATCCGGTCCGCCGCTGAACGGCGTCGCCAAACGCCGCGACCGCGCCTGGATGGAGGGACATTTCGGGGATCCACAGAAATTCTCGCCCGGAACCATGATGCCCCCCTATAAGTTCGATTCCGCCGGGATGGCCAATATGCTAGCGTACATGGATACTCTCAAGGACTAAGTCGTAATTTTTTTCGAATGAGTGAATCCACTGGCGGAGCGTCGCACGTACTGGCGAACAGGGTGACGGCATCCGGGTCCGAAAGGTGGTCCCTGCTCGTGATGCGAATTGCGGCCGGAGATTCCGGCGCCCTCGCTGAGTTTTACGATGAGTCTAGTCGCTACGTGAATGCTATCGCCACGCGGATACTCCGCGATCCGGAGGAAGCCGAGGAAATCACCCTCGATGTCTTCCAACAGGTGTGGCGCCTCGCCGCCAGCTATAATCCGGATCGCTGCGCCGTTTCGTCCTGGCTTGGGATGATGACTCGGAGCCGCGCCCTCGACCGCTGGAGGAAACTCCAATCGCGGCGTCGCTTCCTGGCTCCCGGGCAGCCCGGCGGTGTCGAATACGTTTCCCAAGCCGACGGTCCGGAAACACTCCTCGCCGCCACCCAGGAACAACTCCGCTTGCGGCAAGCGATAGCGATTCTTCCAGAAGAACAGCGCAACATGATTGCCCTCGCCTTCTGGGAAGGCCTTAGTCACTCCGAAGTGGCCGCGCGCACCGGCCTGCCGTTGGGAACAGTAAAAACACGCATTCGTCTCGGCATGATCAAATTGAGAGAGGAACTGGAACATGCTGGAAATTAGCGAACAAGCAGCCCTGTATGCCGCGGGTTCGCTGAAGGGTGAGGAACTCGACGCTTTTGAACGCCTTCTGGCCGCTGGCGACGCCGCAGCGACGGCCGCCGTCGAGGAACTGCAGCCAGTCATCGAAGCTTTGATGCTGGCTGCCCCCGGCGCCGCTATTCGACCGAATGTAAAGGACCGCTTGATGGCTGGCGCCTTAAAAACAAAGCCGAGAGGCTTCGTGGAGCCCGAACCCGGTATCCATGTCCTTCTCTCCGGCGACGGCCGATGGAAGGAAACCGGCTACCCGGGTGTCACCACCAAGATTCTGCATGTGGAGAATGAAACCCGCATGGCCACCACGCTGCTCCGCCTGGAACCCGGCGCGACCTATCCGCCGCACCACCACACCATGCTGGAACAGTGTTTGGTCATTTCCGGCGACGTTCACCTGGGCAAAAAACTTCACATTTTCGCTGGCGATTACGAAAAGGCGCTCCCCGGCACCGATCACGAGTTATTGTTCTCGGATTCCGGCTGCGAACTTCTCATCATCTCCTGCCTCGAAGACGAGATAAGGATCGCGCATTAATCGCCGCTACTTGACCGCCACCACGACGCCGCCTTGTGACGGCAACCCATCCATCGAAACAACGACCGTCTGCAAACCGGGCTTTACCTCAGGCGGCACGCGGACATTAATCTGTGTCAACCCAACCGTTTCGCCCGCAACAGTTCCCGCATAAAGTACTTCAGCGATCAACCCGCCGATTTTGACCGTCACATCCCCCTGAACACGTCGCAAACCATTGAGGTCCGCCGTCTCCAACGCCCCAAAGCCCGTCCCAAACAACGAAACCAGCGCGCCCGCCCGCACCGGTGAATTCGCATCAATCAGCGCGCCCGTATCCGCCAACTCCGCCGACGCCTGCCCATTCCAATTCACAAACAACTTCGGTTGGGCCGCCAGCATCGGCAGTGTCAGTCTCGGAATCAGACTTCGAGTCTGGCAAGACACATATACGTCGGTTGGCACGCCTGGATCCACCGCGTCCGGAATGGTAAAAAGCGCGCCCTTGACCGCCGCCTGATAGCCGCCCACCAGGATCGACATAGGCTCCGGGCACGCCATCTCCGGCGAGAGACGCATAATTTGATTCGGGCTTCCCGCCGCCGGCCGGTTCGTTGCCGCGTGTCGCAATTGCGGGGCGCTCTGTGGCGCCGGATAGGTGATTTTCTGGATCCGGTGATTGTAGGTGTCCACCACATAAAGATTGCCAAAACTGTCAACGGCTGTATCAAAAGGCGAGTCCAATTGTCGTTCCCCGGAACCTGCGCCAAATCCGCCCGCAACGGTCGTGACCTCGCCTTGAGGGGTGATTCGCTGCACTCGATTATTAGCTGTATCGGCAACAAAGAGGTTTCGCGCGGAATCCACATCTACTCCCACCGGATTCGCCAACTGGTTGATTCCCGGCCCCGGACCTGCTGTCCCACCAACAGTCGCGCCGGCTCCACCCGGAGTTACTTTCTGCACCCGATGATTAAAAGCGTCGCCGATATACAAATCGCCCGCATCATTCAACGCAATGCCAAACGGAAAGTTCAATTGCGTCGGTTCGTCGCCCGGTCCGCGCCCGCCGGCCACGTTGGTGATCACACCTTCTGACGTTATCCGTAGCACCCGATGGTTGTAGTTATCGGAGACAAAGACATTGCCGTTTGGATCCACCGCAACACCGCGCGGAAAGGCCAATTGCGTCAATTCACTTCCCAGTCCGCCCCGTCCGGCAATGGTCGTCACCGGCCCATTAGGCGCAAGCTTCTGCACACGTTGATTGTAGGAATCGGCGATATAGACAGTACCTGTCTGGTCAACAGCCAGGGTCCGTGGAAACCGCAATTGGTCATCCCCCAAACCGGAGACTCCGGTGCCCAAAACCGTCGTAACCACACCGTCGGGCGTCATTTTCTGAATGCGGTGGTTGTATGAGTCCGCAATGTAGAGATTGTCTAGCCGGTCAAATGCGACGCCGCCAGGATAGAACAACTGAGTTTCGCCGAAACCGCGCCCGCCGGCGCCCGCAACCGTTGTCACCATGCCCTGCGCGGACAGAGCTACCGCCGCCAGGCCAGCCATTAACACAATATTCATTCAGGATTGATTCCTCCATCCTACACGGTAACCGCCTTCGACGCATCCGGCATCCCTGGCTGGCTTAGTATTTCTCTTCGGCAAAAGCGATCCGAATCGCTTAAAAAAGTTGACTCCGGTTTCGCAGCGATCACGCAGGAGTTTTTGAGAGAAACCGTGAACAGATCCATGTTGGTCGCGGCGTGCGTCGCATTGAGCTCTTTGCCGGCAATGGCGGACCCAAGGCGCGGCTTGTCCTCGCGACCGCAACCAATGCCCCAGTCCCCGTCGAAATCAACTTCGGTGGATGCGCTCCGGCCGCGAAGTTCACCGTATCTCTGGCCTTCTCCGCCAACGGCGGCGCGGCCTCCGGCACCCGCTCCTTCGCTCTTCAACAGCCCTAATTGGTGACCTTGACAGGCATGGTACTGTGAGGTGTGGAATTGGCAAAATTACCGCCGGGCGATCCGGCGTTAATTTTCTCCCAGTACCGGAGCATCCCAGAAGTATCTGAAAACAAAGGACTCGGAACCCGAGCCGAACCCGAGAAAAACCTGAGATAACCCGAGCATCCCAGTCCGAACCCGGCTTATAATCTCATTTAGGAGATTTCATAATGGCCAACCGCCGCAAGTTCCTGCAGGGCTCCATCGCTGCCCCGCTCATGGGCACCGCCTTCACCGCATCCGCCGCCGCGCCCAAGCGCGACTACTTCAAGGAGCTCGGCGTTCAACCCATCATCAACGCCGCCGGGACTTATACCTCCTTCACCGCTTCCCTCATGCTCCCGGAAGTCATGGACGCCATCAACTACGCGTCGAAGTCCTTCGTCCGCCTGAATGAACTCCACGACGCCGTGGGCAAGAAGATCGCCACTCTCCTCAACGCCGAGGCCGCCATGGTCTCCGCCGGCGCCGCCTCCGCTCTCACCCTCGGCGCCGCCGCTTGCCTCACCGGCAGCGACCGCAACAAGATCCAGGCCATCCCCGATCTCGCCGGCATGAAGACCGAAGTCTTGATGCAAAAGTCGCACCGCTTCGGGTACGACCGAGCTATCCGCAACACCGGCGTCAAAATCGTCGAGTTCGAAACCGCCGAGGAAGCGCAGCGCCTCGCCGGCCCCCAAACCGCGATGATGCTGTTCTTCAACGATGCCAACAGCAAGGGCAAAATCCAGGCCGCCGAATTTGCCGAACTTGGCAAGAAGCTCAACATCCCAACCTTCATCGACGCCGCCGCCGACTGCTTTCCCATCGAAAACATGACCAAGTACAACAAACTTGGCTTCTCGCTGGTGACATTCTCCGGCGGCAAAGGACTGCGCGGACCGCAGTCCGCCGGCATCCTGATGGGCCGCAAGGACCTGATCGAAGCCGCCCGCATGAACGCCTCGCCGAACGGCGACGCCATCGGTCGCGGCATGAAGGTGAACAAGGAAGAGCTGCTCGGCATGCTCGCCGCTGTCGAAACCTTCATGAAGAAGGACCACGAGGCAGAGTGGAAGGATTGGGAAAAGCGCTTGAGAGTCGTGGCCGACAGCGTGACCGTCTCCACCGCCGTGAAGACCGAGCAGTACGTCCCTGAAGTCGCCAACCACGTCCCGCATTTGAAAATCACCTGGGATCAAAGCCAGATCAAAATCACCTACCGGGAAGTGGCCAAACGCCTCCGTGAAGGCGACCCGTCCATCGAAGTCACCCCCGGTTCCGACGACTCGCTCAACATCGCCGTCTGGATGCTCCAAACCGGCGAAGAGCGCATCGTCGCCAAGCGCATCCGCGAAATCCTGAAGTCCGCCTAACGCACCGGCAGCCGCACCGTTGGGCTGCTCACCTCCCCAACTCGAATGATTAACTCGGCGTCGCCGACCGCTGTTTCGTCGGGGACGATTGCATTGATCTGATTCAGCCCGACGAATCCCGTCGCCAGCCCGACGAAAAGGACAGTCGCGGAACGGCCGCCAATCAGCACGCTGACGGCTTCGCTGTTTACTCCGAGGCCCGTCGCATAAAGCTCGATGGCCCGGCCCCGGATCCCGGTGCCGTTGACGGCTGCCAATCGCCCATCAAAAGTGAAAACCGCGGGCGCCGCAACCGAAACCGCTGTTCGCGTCTCCGCGCCATTGATGGTGAACGTCGTGTCACCGGCCGGAGTTGTGGCGGGCACCAGGAAGTTGACCTGGGCGCCAACACCGCTATTGGCCACCGCGAATAGCGGAGCCGGTATTCCGTTCACCCGCACCGACACTCCGCTCAACTCCGTCGGTAATGGCAACCGGTCCGCCGCGACTATGCCGCTAACGCCGGGAATCGCGTTCAAGAATGCCGTCGCGATGCCACCGGGCGCAATTCCCGGCGCAAAGCTCGCCGCGCTCACGACCGAATTGACCGCGGCGGCCGCCGGATCCGCCGCCAGCCGCAGGATTCGCCCGTTGTGCGCAACCATGTATTGCTCGCCTGCTTCATCCTCGCCAAACGCCACGACGGGCAGGTTCGAATCGACAAGTTTGACCGTCTCCCAGTTCGCCCCATCGCGCCGCATTCCCCATGTTTGCCCGCTGCCATAGTCCGCGAAAAAGTAAATCCCCGTCAGGAACGGGAACCGGGTTCCGCGATAAACGTATCCGCCGGAGACGGAAACGCCGTCGTTCCGGCCGTACTCGAAAACCGGCCGCACCAGGTCTGCGCGGTTGGCGCAGCTGGCCAGATCGTAGCAGCGCGTGCCTTCCATCAGGCTCCAGCCGTAGTTTCGGCCGGCCACGCCATCGGCCGGTTGAAAGTCGATCTCCTCCAAAGCTCCCTGCCCCACATCGGCGATGTACATGTCGCCGGTCGCGCGATCAAACGAGAAACGCCACGGATTTCGCAGTCCGGAAGCCCAAATTTGTGCTGTTTTTGAGCCGTTTTCGACGTCCATTCGCAGCATTTTGCCCAACATTGAGCTCGGATTCTGCGCATTTTTCTGCGGATCGCCGCCACTTCCGCCGTCGCCCATCCCAATATAGAGCTGGCCGTCGCGCGGACTGAACTGCAAACAGCCTCCATTATGGTTCTCAAATGGCTGCGGAATGGTCAGCAACACCTCTTCGCTCGCCGGATTCGCCGTATCACCGGCCATCCGGTAGCGCGCGACGATCGTTCGCCGCTGCCGATCGACGTAATTCAGGTAAAAGTACTGTTTTGCGCTGAAATCCGGCGGAAACGCGATACCCAGCAGCCCCATTTCGCCTGCAAACTGCACTTTGGAGACAATATCGAGCACCGGCGCGGTGACCACGGCGCCGTCGCGAATCAACCGTACGCGACCGCGCTGTTCGACTACGAACAACCGGCCGCTGCCATCGCGGGCGCTCTTCAAATCCACCGGCGATTCGAGTCCAGCGGTGATCCAAGGCTCCCACCGGACAGAAGGCCATGCCGCCGCCAGCAGAAGCATTGTGAAGAGACTACCCATTTAGCACCTACAGTTCCAGTTGCGTGACCGTTTCCATGTGATACGTCTGTGGGAAAAGGTCGACCAAGGTCATCGATTTGATCTTGTAACCCGCCTCGCACAGGCCTTTCAAGTCGCGCGCCAAAGTCGAAGGATCGCAGGAAACGATACCGATCTTCGGCGAGTTGATACGGAGCAATTCCTTGACCACTTCGGGGCCAAGCCCGGCGCGCGGCGGATCGGCCAGGATAAAGTCCGGCGTTTTCTTCACACCGGTAAGGAACTCCTCGGTGCTGGCGCGAAAGTGGTTGACGTTCAGTTTGCGTCCGCGCTTGGCGTTCAGCTCCGCGTCTTCCGTGGCCATTTTCACGCTCTCGACGGCGTCAACCTGTTTGAAACGGTCGGCGAGCGACAACGAGAACAGCCCGACGCCGGCGTAGAGTTCGACTGCGGTGTGGCCACTCGCGCCGCCAATCGCCGCTTCGGTCAGCCCGCCAACGAGAAACCGGTTGACCTGGAAAAACGACTTGTAATGCACGCGGTATTTGTTGCCGTTGGCTGAATAGTCGATGGGCCCGGTGGCGGCGCCGGGCAGTTCCTGTTCCAGCCAGTCGAAGAATGGCCGCGCGACCCGCTGGCCGGCCATCGTCTCATGCACGTTAACCTGGACATCGCGCTCATTCGTGAAAAACTCAATCGACCGGACGAAGCGCGGAAAGCGATGATTCCGCACCATCCGCCGTAGCGCGCGCAGCGATTCGTTCAATTTCGGCGATGAAACCGGGCACTCCGAGGTATCGATCACCGTGTGGGAACCCGCCTCGCGGTAGCCCACCTTCTGCCCGTCAATGTGCAGTTGAATCCGGTTGCGATAGCCCCACGGTTCGCCGGTGATGGCTTCAATCGTCTCCGGTGGCGTGATCTTCCCGATGCGCTGCAGCACTTCGCGCAGTACGTCCTTCTTCATCTCAACCTGCGCCGAGTAAAGCGCGTGCTGATAATGGCAGCCGCCGCAGCGCTCAAAGACATGGCAAAGAGGCGCCGTCCGCGCCTCGGACCGCTCCAAGACTTCCAGCACGCGCCCGTTGAGCACGTCCTTCTTCTCACGCTCGATGACAATGCGCGCGGTTTCGCCGGGAAGCACAAACGGCGTCATTACAACTCGGCCCTCATGACGGCTCAGCCCGGAGCCGCCATACACTAACTTCTCAACCGGCAGCGTGAGCTCTGTTGCCGGTTCTTCGGATTTCTGCACACCCCTATTGTCGCGCACAGTACACTAACAGTTTGGAATGAAAGCACGCGTTCTCTCCGGGATTCAACCTACCGGGCACCTTCACATCGGCAATTACCTGGGCGCTTTGCGCAATTGGGTCAAGATTCAGCACGATTTCGACAGCATCTTCTGCATTGTCGACCTGCACGCCATCACCGCTTACCAGGAACCGGCGGCGCTGAAACAGCAGATCACCCAGCTCGCCGGGCTGTTCCTGGCCGCCGGAATCGATCCGAAGTCGTCGACAATCATCGTCCAATCGTCGGTTGCGCAGCACTCCGAACTGGCGTGGATGCTGACGTGTATGACTCCGCTCGGGTGGCTGGAGCGGATGACGCAGTACAAGTCGAAGACCGAGAATCAGGACACCATTCTCAGCGGGCTGTTGCAGTATCCGGTGCTGATGGCGGCCGACATTCTGCTTTACCAGGCGAATATCGTCCCCGTTGGCGAGGATCAGCGACAGCACATTGAGCTCGCGCGCGACATTGCCCAGCGATTCAATTCGCTGTACGGCGAGACGTTCGCGATGCCGGAAACGCGGCTGCCGACGGTCGGCGCGCGGGTGATGGGCCTGGATGATCCGACGAAGAAGATGAGCAAGTCCGCGGCTGGCGCCGGGCACAGTATTGGCCTGCTCGATACGCCGGCCGAGATGAAGAAGAAGATCATGCGGGCGACGACGGACTCGAATCCGGCGGTCGATTTCGACACGATGGGTCCGGGCGTTGTGAATCTGTTGAACATCTTCCAGGCGTTCACCGATTGGCCGAGCGATCAAGTGAAGAATCACTTCGCGGGGATGCGATACGGCGATTTGAAGAAGCAGGTTCTTGAGGCCGTTGTCGCCGGATTGGAACCGATACAGAAACGCTACGCCGAGATCACTGCCGATCCGGTTTATTTGAACAGTGTTTTACGCGAGGGCGCCGAGCGCGTCCGGCCGATCGCCGAATCCACCACGCGCCTGGTCCGCGAGCGCATGGGACTTTACAATCTCGATTAGCGCATGGGGTACCTCGCCCTCCTTCGCACAAACCGCAACTTCCGGCTTCTCTGGATAGCGCAGGTTATTAGCGAAATCGGCGATTGGTTCTACACGGTTGCGATTTATAGTTTGCTGCTCGAATACACCGGGTCGGCAAAGTCGATTGCGCTGGCGTTCACTTTGCAGGTGTTGCCGCAGTTTATTTGTTCGCCGTCGGCCGGGGTAATCAACGACCGGCTGAGCCGCCGCGGCGTGATGATCTTCGCCGACTTTGCGCGCGCCGGAATTGTGGCGTGCATGTTGTTCGTGCGCGGACCGGAGAGCGTCAACTTCCTCTACGCGCTGTTGTTTCTGGAAACGATCATGTGGGCGCTTTTCGAGCCGGGCCGCACGGCGACGATTCCCAATATTACTGAAGGCGCTGACGTTATCACGGGCAATACGTTGAGCTCGATGACATGGTCGTTCAACTTTGCGATTGGCTCGGCGCTGGGCGGGGTGATTGCGGCGTTCTTCGGCAGGCAGACTGTGTTTGCGTTGAACGCGGTGTCGTTCATTGTGTCGGGGCTGTTGATTCAGCGGATGCGTTTCGTGGAGCCGCATTTGAAGGATTTGGCGCCGTTCCATCCGCTCGATCTGCTCGATTTCAAGCCGATTATGGAGGGTTTTCACTATGTGAAGGCGAATTCGCGGCTGGCGGCGACGATGTTGGTGAAGGCAGGGCTGGGGCTGATCGGGACGAACTGGGTGATCCTGCCGATTCTGGGGCGGGAGGAATTTCCGGTGAAGATGGCGGGGTTGACGGGGGATCAATCGGCGACATTGGGGATGAGTCTGCTGCTGGGCGCGCGCGGGTTGGGGGCGATTTGCGGACCGTTGATTGCGGGGTATATCGCGAAGCACAAAGAGGAGCGGATGCGGCCCGCGATTGTCTATGGATTCCTGATGGCGAGCGCGGGGTATTTGCTGTTGAGCCTGACGAGTAACACGTGGCTGGCGGCGCTATCGGTGGCGTT
>Ga0105048_10001410_pt1 | contig 39117 bp, 34 predicted proteins | sample MAT05_FD_78382 | JGI IMG/M metagenome (GOLD analysis project Ga0105048, IMG submission 78382) | Freshwater microbial communities from Lake Fryxell liftoff mats and glacier meltwater in Antarctica - MAT-05 | ecosystem: Environmental > Aquatic > Freshwater > Ice > Liftoff microbial mat | place... | reverse complement strand
GTCACTGAAGGCGGCCATCCAGGCTTTCGTGGCACAGTAGCTGACATTGCCGGCGCTGCGTCCGAAACTGGCCACGGAGGCGACGTTGACGATGCCGCCGGCGTTGCGCTCGACCATGGCGGGCAGAACCGCGCGGCTGAGGCGGACGGTGGCCATCACGTGGAGGGCGTGCATTTCCATTTGGCGGTTTAGGGGGGTTTCGTGAAAGAGGCCTTGCGTGCCGAATCCGGCGTTGTTCACGAGGATGTCAGGCCGACGTTTCTCAAGTTCAAGGGCGACTCGTTCCAGGGCGTCAGGATCGGCCAGATCGGCAGCGATTACTTCCGCTCCGCCGACGGCTTTTGCGACGGCATTCAGGTTTTCCAAGCGCCTGGCGATCAGCAGGAGTGAGTACCCGCGCGCCTTTAGCTGTTTGGCGAACTCAGCGCCGATGCCCGCGGATGCGCCCGTGATCACCGCTACTCCCATTCAACCCTCCGCCTATGACACAATCGTCGAAATCCTATGCCTTCCCGACGCGATTTCGCACTCTCCGCACTGGCCGGCGCCGCTGCTCCGGCCGCGACGAAAAAACCATTGGAACCGCTGACGCCCGGCATCAAAATATCTCTTCAGGTTCCCACAAATCCCAGTGATGAAGACCTGGTTTTCGCAAAGCAACTGGGAGTGGAGTGGGTGAACATTCCGTCCGGCGGCGTGAGCGCGACGGCCGAGAGTTTCATGCAGTGGAAGTCGCGCGTCGAGGCGAATGGATCCCAGTGACCGAGACGGGCGTAGATGTGGCTCGGCATGTGGACGAGGTGCCCGGCGGAGGGGACCAGCTTTGCCAGTCGATTAGCGGCGGCGAGGGCGCGCTCGGGATTTGGCGAGGCTTCCACGGCATGGATGAAATAGTGGTTGGCGCCGGGATGGTCCGGCCAGCGGCGCAGCACGTTTTCCAGCACCGAGACGAACTCTAAAGTGTTCTCGGCGGGCACGCCGCCGGCGCCCCAAAACTTCCAGGGATTCAGGTTCATAAGGCTTTCGGCGTAAAGGGTGGCGGCATCGGGATCGTCGGGGAAATCGTGGTGCAGTGCGGCCATCGCCGACGCATAGTTTCTCGCGAGTTGTTTCCGGTCGTCTTTGGGATCGCTTGCGTAGCGAGACATGAGCGCGTCGATGTACCGCTGCTCATGCGCCGGGGCTCCGGCGGCGAGACCGCCAGCGCGGGCGATTGCGTCCCACGCCTTCCGCTCACGCGTGGCTTCGGGCTCATTATTAATGTGGCTACCCAGTGACAGAGCCATGCCCCAATGCGGCATCGGCGACTTCGGATCCAATGCGGCGGCGCGCGCAAACAGGCGCTGCGCTTCGTCATGATTGAAGCCATAGATCATCGCCAGACCGGCGTTGAAGTACTTCTGGCAGGCCGGATTCGTGGTATGAATCGGGAACGAATACTCCCCTATGGCCGGAAGTGCGTTTGCCGCGGAACCGCCTTTACTATGGTCTGTGTGGGCATGTTGCCCGTGCAGGCCCGCGGAAACCAAAAACATCAAAAACCAACGCATGCGATTTCTCCTGTTTATCTTTACCATGGCCACGTTGGCCGCGCAGCCCCGGATCCACTCCGACAACTTTCACGGCTGGTGGAACTATTTCGGCGATCACCCTATTGGAAGCTCCAGATGGGGGGCGCACCTGGAAGGGCAGTGGCGCCGGCATGACGTTGCCACACAATGGCAGCAACTGCTCATCCGGCCGGCCGTGAACTACTCGATCCATCCCAACATCACATTGACCGCCGGATATGGATATATTGCCACGAGCCGCTACGGTGATTTTCCCGTGGGCGTGCCCTTCCCTGAACATCGCGTATTTCAGCAGGCCCAAGTGGTCCAGAAGCTAGGCAAAGTTAACACTTTGCACCGTTACCGATTAGAACAACGGGAGCTGGGCGAGGTAGCGGCGGGGCCGACAGGCGAACGGCGTCTAACGGGCTGGCGTCATGAAAATCGCTTTCGCTACATGTACCGGGCTTTAATTCCGCTCAAGGGAAAGTGGTCGATTGCGTTATACGACGAAATCTTCGTGAACTTTGGCAAAAATGTCGCGGCCAATACGTTCGACCAGAACCGGGCGTATGCCGCACTCGCTTATATTCTGCCGAAAAAGTCCCGGTTGGAGATTGGATTTATGGAACAGAGCCTGCAGCAACGCAACGGCCGAATTATTGAGAATAATCACACGCTGATGGTGTCGATTTTCTCGGCGATGCCCTTCGGGAAGCGGAAGGACTAATACTTGCGCAGTACAGCGATCAGCTTGCCCTGGACCTCAACGTTCGCCGCTGGAACGAAGATCGGCTCCATTCCGGAATTGGCAGGCTGCAAGCGAATTTGGCCATTGGGTTCGCGGTAGAGGCGTTTCAGGGTCGTTTCCATTCCGTCAACGAGAGCGACGACGATTTCCCCATCGCGGACCGAATCGGTTTTCTGAATCAGCACGAAATCGCCATTGCAGATGTGGTCCTCGATCATGGATTCCCCGCGCACCTGCAGTGCGTAGGTTCCAGCGTCCCCGGCAAAGTCCTGAAAATGCAACATTTCCGGATTCGCGACGGCTTCAACGGGAACGCCGGCCGCGATCTTGCCGAGCAACGGTACGGCTAAACCGGTCTCAACGGCGCGTCGCTTTTCCACTTCCGCTGCATACCGGGGAGCGATTTCCAACGAGCGGCTCTGGTTGAACGCCCGGCGTAGATAGCCCTTCGATTCCAAGGAGGAGATATGTTTGTGGATGGTCGCCAGCGAGTTTAGCGAAAGCCCGTCGGCGAGCTCTTCGTAGGAAGGGGAGTAGCGATTCTTGTCGATGAAGTCGGCCAGGAATTCAAGAACTTCTTTTTGCCGTTTCGTTAGCGCCATGTCCCCCATAGTATGGGCGAATGAACAGCGAAGGTCAAGGGGAAAAGGGAAGAAACGGCGAAATCAGTTTTTGGAGCAGGAGCCGGGCATACCGCACATGCCGCTACCGCATCCGCCGGAGGGCATGGGCGCGCATGGTCCGGAACCCTTTGCGGAGGTGGAGCCCATTTTTGCGGCAAAGGTGGAATACTGCCGCTCCACCTTTTCATCTCCACAACCCGGGCACGCGACGGCAGGGGAACTGCTCCGCACCAGTTTTTCAAACTGGCCGCCGCAGGCGTCGCATCGATATTCGTAAATGGGCATGTTTCTACTCCAGTAATGTCGCTACCAGTTTATCAATCCCGTTCCGCGCTTCGGCGGCCAGCGTATTGTAGTTGTTCAACAAGACGGTGAAGGCCAGCCGGCCCATGCGCGGATGCTCCAAATAACCGCCGAGCGCGCTGACATGGGACAGCGTTCCCGTCTTTGCCCTGATCCTGGCTTTCTCGGCGGCGCCCTTAAACCGGCGGCCCAATGTTCCATCCTCGCCGCCAATCGGCAAGGATGCAAGCCACGCATCTTTCACCCCGGATGCCGCCATGTACACGAGGAGCTTAGTCGTCGCTTCCGGGGTTAGCAGCGTAAGACGGGAAAGGCCGGATCCATCCTCGAAATTTACGTCGTCTTTTCCGAGACCTACGATATTTTCCAGGAACGGCTTCAATTCAGTCAGCCCCGCTTCCCTGCTCCCGAATGGCTTACCCTGCCTGCCGGCTTCTCGCAACAGTAACTCAGCGTGTAAGTTCTGACTGACTTTGTTGACGACTTGCACTAACTCAGTCAGCGGAGGAGATTGGCGCTGCGCGAGGACAAAGGTCCAATCCGGACCGGGATCTTCAGTCCCGAGCCGGTGCCGCGCCATTGAGGCCCTCCGCACGCGTACGCCGCGGCGCTCCAGGGCCTCGGTCAACACTTGCGCCGCGTATAGCGCCGGATCGGGAACGGCGAGGAGGGCGGTGTACGGCTTCGCGCCGGCGGCGATGGTCCCGTAAACACGGAGTTCATTGGTGTTCGCGGCGCGCTCCAGACGGATCCGTCCACGCACACCGGCGGCCACGGTCGTGACTTGGGAGATTAGAACGATCTGTCCGACATCGGCGCTCAGGGTGGCATCGGCGGAATCTCCCTCCGTTTCCCCGGGTCTAACTTCCAATCGTAGCGAGTTATCCTGCAATGTTAGAGCGGATACAGGAGCGCCGTACTCATACAACGGATCGTCGATGCTCCATCCATCCGGAAAGGGCTCCCAGACAAAAGCGGTGTCGTCCCCGATTATCGCGCCATCGATTCGCCGCACTCCGGCCCGCGCGATCTGATCGGCCAGATCCTCGATGCCCGGCGCGGTGTCGGCCCACTCCTTGTCTTTGTCGTAGGGATAGGTCCGGCCGGAAAGGGAGGGATCGCCGCCGCCCACCAAGCGCACATCGCCATGAACTACTCCGTGGCCGTCGGGCGGGATTTCCGCCGTAACGCGGGTTGTCATGCGGTATTCCGGGCCGAGCTTTGTCAGGGCGAGGGAAGTGGAATAGAGCTTTGTATTCGACGCCGGCACGAACCAACTACGGGCGTTCCGCTCGTAAACGAGGTTACCTTTCAGGTCCACGACCCGAACCCCCACGTGGGCACGCGCCAGGGCTGGTGTCGTCGCGATTAAACTCTCCACGCGAACGGCCAGCGGTCGACGCGTTTTCTTCTTGGCCGCCGCGGAAACCGGCAAGTAACAAAGCAGCGAAAAGACTACGATTCTGCGCAGCATAACCAAGTCTCCCGATTATACTGTGGCCATGCGTTTCTTTCTGCTGGCCGTGTTGCCGCTGGCGGTTTCCGCGCAGGAGATCATGCCGGCTCGCCCGGCTCCAACCGAGTATCGGGCGCAGGCGACGATCAACGCCAAAGTGATCCTCGCCGCGGAGTTTCAGGGGCGTACCGTTCCCGCTCCAGATGCCGCGTTTATTTTGAAGCACTACGTGGTGGTTGAGGTCGCGCTTTTCACCCGCGATTACGAATTCAACTCCGGCCGATACTCGCTGCGGTTAAATGGCAAAACGCCGTTGTTGGCCCAGACTCCGGGAATGGTCGGCGCATCGTTGAAATACGCGAACTGGGAGAATCAGCGGCAAGTAACCGCGGAGGCGGGCGTGGGAAACGCCGGAGTTATTCTTGGCAGGCAGGACACAGCGCCGCGCTTTCCCGGAGATCGCCGGGCGCCGGCGCCTCCGCCGGGTACGCCGCCGCAAGAGACGTCGCCGGTTGAGACTGCTCCATGGGATTGGGTCGCCAAACTGGCGTGGGAAGACGGGCCGGTGAAGGGGCCCTCCGGGGGGCTGATGTATTTCCCGCACAACGGCAATCTGGCCAAATTGAAGACAATCGAGTTGATCTACAACGGTGAAGAGGGGCTCTTCACACTGCATCTGCGCGGGTCAAGCGCGTCTCCAGCCAAATCAACAGGACCAGAACGCAAACCATGATCGAGCCAAGGGCGGGGATCAGCATTACAGTGCCGACTCCCCACTGAGCGGCGGCGAGACCCAGAAGTCCGGGAGTCAGCAGGCCTCCCATGAGACCGAGAGAAAAAATACCGCCGAAAAAACCGGGGTGGTAGTACGGGAAGCGGTGGGCAATCGATTCGACCGTTAGCGGATAGATCGACGCAAACCCGCCTCCGATGAGGATGATTCCGGCAATCGCGCCACCCATTTTCTCGGTCATACTGAGCAATATACAGCCGAATAGGGCCGCGAGAACACTGCCCAATAACATTCGCGAATGACGTACCCGCGGCAGCATCGCCTGGGCGACGATGCGTCCGGTCAATAGCGCCGTCCAATACAACGCCAGTATCAGAATCCCGTTGGCGGGACTCATTCCCAATTGCTGAATAAGGAACAGAGGCAGCCATCCCGCTATCGCCCACTCGTTGCCGAACTGAAAGAAGAGCAAAAGGGTGAAGAGGATGGCGCCGGGCGAGCGAAAATCGGCAAGCGCTTTTCGGAAGGAAGGGAAAGAGTGCGGGGTATAGACGAAGGGTCCGCCGATGGCGAAACCGATGGTGAAATAGAAAGGAATTACGGCGAGCAGGACGAGCATGCTGGGGACGGTGTAGTAGTTGAAGGCCCCGGCCGTCAGGAGGGCCGTAGTGAGACATCCAAGGCCGAAGAGGCCGCCGGAGAGGTTGATGGTCGCCGCCGGGTCGTGCTGGTAAAGCGGCGTTATGGCGTGGAAGACGGCCGTATTGACCATGGCGCCGGCGCCGCCAATCAGGAAGAGGGCGAACATGCGCTGGGAAGGCGGCTGGGGCCCTGAGAGATAGGCGAGAGCCAGCAGTCCGGCGCAGGCAAGCCCGCTGGACACCGCAAGGAGCAAGCGGAGGCCCGTTCTAGCAACCAGCCAGTGACAAGCCTGAGAACCGACGTAGATGCCGAAAGTCAGGAAGAGGAAGTATAAGCCGACGGTGGCGTAGTCAGAGTGAAGATGATAACCCCAGGCCGGCAGGATCGCGCCGAGAAATGAAAACAGGACTCCTGAAAGGAAGAATCCGCCTAACGCGCGGCGTCCGCTGGCGGCTTGCAGCGTGGGCTGCCGTCCCGTGGCCGAAACCGGTGTTCCCTGGGTTGTCGCCGCCATTCGCCCCATTGTAACCCTCCTTAGATCCGTATTCTCCACATTTGCGGATTCGGTACAGCGTGTTAAAGTTTGTTGCGCAATTCGCACCACTCTAATGGATGCCAAAAAAACTTTACCCCAACGCACGGTATGGCAGTGGGAAAACTATTGACAACGAAAAGGGTTCGCCTTAGGATGGCCTTATCACTGAGGAAGGAGGTGGTCCAGTCATTATGGAAATTGGAAGTTCTTCTGGGCGCAGGGAGGTAGTCGACAGTTGAGTCGGCCCTTCTAATCGTTCAGGCTTCGATACAGTGGCGAGGCCGCCGTTCCTGCTGTTTGTCTTAACGGACCGGTGCCTCCCTGCGCTACAAGCCAAGCCAAGTAATACCAGAATACGCCCGCTGCGGGTTGGTCCCCGTGGCGGGCGTTCTGTCCTTAAATGTGTTATTCTAGTGTTTGAAAAGTCATGAAAGCCGGAATCCACCCCGCCTATAACCCCGTTAAAGTGATTTGCGCTTGCGGCAGCCAGTTTGAAACCCGTTCGTCTCATAAAGGAGACATTCGGTTGGAAATCTGCTCCGCTTGCCATCCTTTCTATACGGGTAAGCAAAAGCTGATCGATACCGAAGGCCGTGTCGATCGGTTCCAAAAGAAGTTGCTGAAATCCGCCGCCATCAAAGCGGCGCGCGAAACAGCCGCATCCAACTAGTTCGATTCTTCGACACAAACAAGAAAAAGGCCTTGCCGCCCGGCAAGGCCTTTTTCTTGTTTGTGTCAATGGGACTACATTCCGCCGCCGCCAAATCCTTGCCTGCGCTTCGCGTCGCGTTCGGCTCGCATTTTGTCGTACTCGGCCATTTGCGTGTCGCTGAGGATTTCACGAATGCCGGTCGTTTGATCGGCCTGAATCTTTTCCATTTCGGGTTTGGTGCGTTCGCGAAAAGCGCGGTAGCGATCCCGGGTGGCGTCCAGCACCTTTTCCACATTCGTTGCCTGTACATCCGTTAACTGAAGCCGTTGCTTCATTTCGGCCATGTAGGCGTGCCGATACTGTTCGGGTGTCTTTCGAAGCGATGTCGCGCTGACATCCTTGACGGTATAGAGCCGGTGCCCAAACGCGCCAGCCGCAGTTCCGCCGGCGAAGACAAGAAGCAGGTAAGACGCAATCGTAAGGTTGCTGCGGTTCATTTCTGTTCCGTCGCCGCTCCACCGGACCCGCCAGCCGTTTCCATGGAGACCGGGTGCATCGCCGCCAAGTCTTCCGGCGCGGCATCGTCATCCAATGCCTCAATATAGGTGGATTGGTAGAACTGCGAGGAAGACAATGCGGTTCCCATCACGAAACCCAATACCAAGCACAGGGCTAATGCCCCGACCAGGGCCCGGCGGCTCAGCGCCACCCACTGTAGCGCCGGGTTACGCCGCGCTTCGATGCGCTGCCACAAAGCCGGCATGAAATTCGCGCCGGGTTCAGGATCCGGACACGCGGTCCGGTAGTCCGCGAACAATCGGTCCAGGCGCTGCTCGTGATTATTTGCCAACGACATACGGTCTCCCAAAATTCTACCCGTTTTTCACCGGGCCGGAGGATACATTCGCTCGCGCTTCCTGTTCCTCGCTCTTTGCAAATGCTTTTAATACACGCTGGCGTGCGCGAAACAGCCGCACTTTCAACGCATTTTCGTTCACTTTGTAGACATTTTCCAACTGTTTCAGCGACAAACCTTCCACTTCCTTCAATGTCAACAGAACCCGGTCTTCCTCGCTGACAGCTCCTAACAACGAATTCACAAAATCCCGGACTTTTCCCTGACGAACCTCTTCCCGTTGCGCCAGCGTACCGGCGTCGGCATCGGCCATCACGACTTGTTCTTCGCTCAGGTCACTCATGCGCGCTTCCGGCCGGCGTCGTTGCCGTCGCAAATAGTCATAGGCCGCATTCACGGTCAGGCGATACAACCACGGCTCAAATACGTCCGGCTCCCGAAGCTGATCCAGAGAATAATATAGGCGGACAAACACTTCCTGTCCTACGTCCTCCACATCCTCAGGCCGCCCAATGAGACGCGCGATCGTACCCAGTATCCGTCGGCGGTACGCCTGCACAATCTGATTGAATGCCTGATCATCGCCTTGTTTGGCCTTTAGGATAAGATCAAAGTCAACCAGCATCGAGGCTCGCCACCTAGTCCGCGCGGCACTGCTCAACTGTCTTCGGCCGGTCTTTTTGCTGCTTCCCGCAGACCGTACAAAACAGTAGGCGCTTAACCACTCTCTACAGGTTACAGCAGTTTCCTCTCCCGGCGAAGAAAGAGAAAACCTTCATGTTCCTCACGCCGCAGTCGCGGACGGGGCCGGCGTCTCCCCAGACCGCGGCGTACCGTCCCTTTCCTTCGCGTAAGTCTCCAGGGAACGCATCAAATGGTTAATCGTCCGCCGTCGTTGGAGCAAATATGACAATTGCTCTTCCACGGGCGCAGTCCTTAGCGCCGGTGGCAACATGTTTTGGGGGATCATACTCTAGTATTAGAACTAGCAGTACCAATTTCGTATTGCAATGAGACTTTAGTACTACGACCAAGTTCTCGCGGCCTCCCAGACGCTTCCCATCCAGCGCACTCGATTTGCCAACTCGCGAATCTCAGAGAGCCGGATTCCCAACAGTTCCGTCTCAAAACTGACGCCAAAATATCGCCGCGGTTCGGCCATCGGCCGAAAGCCGTAGAGCCGTTGGTAGACCTCCGAATGCTCTACTCGCGGAGAGGCCGCTAACCACTCCACCCCATAGCGCTCCCCCAACGCCGCCATGTTGCCCAGTAATCCGTAAAAAGAATCGCGCCGGGCGGTACGGGCGAACCACAAACGGCTGGCCTCGACGTATGACGATCCCGCCATCGCTTGAAAGGCCGGATGATCTCCGAATACCCGCTGAGCAGGCGACTCAATCCAGCCGAGATCCGCACGCACGACCGAAATACGAACGGTGGCAAGCGCCTCTTCTTCGCTGTCGCGGACGAGGTAACTGAACTGGTTCTCCAAGTCGTCGAAGGAGTCTCGAAACCGGTGGTCCGGCCGTTCCGAAATTGCGTCGCGGCGGTGGTAGCACTGATACCGGAGCCGGAACACGTCGCCCATTTCATCGGCGGTCCGAGCCAGGAAACATTGTCGAACCGCCGGATACTCAATTGTGTTTGTCATGGCGCCCTTCTTAGCGCACAACTACTTCCCGAGGGGCCAGTATTCGATAGATTAGGCGCACATGCGCTCGTTTACCGTACCTACCTGGCCTCGCCGCCGCACTCTCCGCCCAGTTGCCGGAAGAACCCTCGGTTCGGATCACGGCCGGCAATGTCCCGCTCGATGTTGTCGTCACCGATCGGAAAGGCAATCCGGTTACCGGTCTCAAGCCATCGCGGACTTTAAACTGATCCGGGTCGAGAACGTGGCCTATCCGGTCGCGGCGGGCCGTTTGCATCTGAGCCGCCGAGCCGCCGCCGGCAATTACACGTTGGAACTGATCGTCATCGATCCCGGGCTTAAAGGTGAGAAAGGCGGCGCCACTCAGTTCACGTTCTTTACCGTCACGCCGCGCTAGGGGAGTGCGAACGCGACGTAGGCGCCGTTGATTTTCGTCTGCGTTCCGGCCGTCAAACCGACTTGTGCGGCGGCACAGAAGACTATGAATTGTTTGCCGGCTACGGAGTAGACAGCAGGCATGCCCTCGAGCGCCGCGTCGACTTCCGCCTCCCACAGAGGCTGGCCCGTGTCGACGTCCAGAGCGCGCACGTAACGGTCCCGCGTACCCGTGAAAATGATCCCGCCGGCGGTAACCACCGGGCCGACTTTCGGGTAATGCGATCCGGTATTCTTAATGCCCTTCGCGGCCAAATGAGGCACGTCGCCCAACGGTATCTGCCAGCGAATCGTCCCCTGGTTCAAATCATAAGCGGTCAAGCTCGACCAGGGCGGTTTGATGGGAGATAAGCCATCGCTGGCGATCATGAACCCGAAGCCGCTTAGGTACCGTTCCGCATCGGCCCAATTGTTCCCGGCCGGAACTGTTGCCCGCGCACGCGCCGGGTTGTAGAGATAGGCGATCAGTTCATCCATTTCGGCATTCGTCAGCTTGGGGTAACCCGGCATCGGCCCAACTCCCTCGCGAATGGCGTTCACAATCCGCTCACGCGGCATGCGCACGGCAATGTCGTCGAGCGACGGCATTGCCGGGGGCGCGCCTCGCCGGTCCGCCTTGTGGCAGGTTAAGCAATGGACTTGATACAACGACTGGCCGCGCTGCTCCGCCGAGTCGGTGAAACCGCTCTTGGCCGTTCCCTCCGGCTCCAGTTTCAGCATGGCCGGTAAGTCCTTGGAGACGACGTACAGGAATCCGCGTGAAGGTTCCACGGCCGCACCGCTCCAGTTTGCGCCGCCGTTGTTTCCCGGCATTTGAATCGTGTTGCGCGTCCCTGGCGGCGTGAACAACCCTTCGTTGCGAGCGCTCAGAATGTCATCGCGAAACTTGGCGCGGTCGGCGGGGCTTAGATGCGGACTGAGATCGTCGACTGTGAACTTTTGCCGCGCGAATGGCGGGGGCTTCGTGGGGAATGGCTGCGTCGGCCAAGTCTTCTCATTGGGCATGTCCGACTTGGGGACCGGCCGTTCTTCGATGGGCCATAGCGGCTCGCCGGTGACGCGGTTGAACACCCAGATGAACCCCTGCTTTGACACCTGGGCGACAGCGTCGACGCTCTTTCCGTCATGCTGGACGGTGATGAGTTTCGGGGCGGTGGCATCGTCATAATCCCAGATGTCGTGATGAACCATTTGGAAGTGCCAGATGCGTTTACCGGTGCGGGCGTCGAGGGCGAGCAAGGAGTCGCTGAACAAATTAGCCCCAGCGCGATCAGCGCCGTAGAAATTGTATTTTGCGCTGGCGGTCGGTGCGTACAGGATGCCCCGCTTTACGTCGAGCGACATCTCGCCCCAGACGTTGGCGCCGCCGACGGTCTTCCAAGCATCTTTGGGCCACGTGTCGTACCCAAACTCCCCGGGCCGAGGCACGGTGTGGAATGTCCATGCCAGACGGCCAGTTCGGACGTCGTAAGCCCGCAAATCGCCGGGCGCCGATCCGTAGCCCTGATTCGTCGCCGATCCGACAATGAGCAGATCTTCGAAGACACGGCCGGGCGTAGTCGATTGGACGAGGGCGATTGTCGAAGGATCCCGGTCGAGCCCTTCTTTCAGATCGACGCTGCCATCTTTACCGAAAGTGAGAATGGCCTTTCCGGTCGAGGCGTCAATGGCGCGAAGCCGGTGATTCGAGGCGAACAGCAGTCGCCGTTCCTTTCGGTCCTTGCTCTCCCAGTAGTTGATGCCGCGATTGGTGATGACTTTGGTATCCGCTCCAGGCGCGAACGCCCATTTTTCCTCACCGGTGGCAGCGTCCAACGCCACAATCGAATTGTTTTTCGCCAGCACGTACAGGGTGGAATCCACCATTACGGGGTTAAAGAAATAGCGATTCGAATCGCCAGTGGGAAAAGTCCACGCGCGTTGCAGTTTGGCAACGTTGGAACGATTGATCTGCGTCAGCGGCGAATATTGCGAAGCGTCGGCGCCGCCCCCGTAGTCCGGCCAACTCTGCCCCAATGCGCACAAACCGCCCAGCAACAGGATAAATCGCATCTATCCAGAATACCCGCACTTCAATATGGTGCCTGGTTACCGGCAATCCCCGATGCCGGATTGCTCCTATTCGCCGGTCTTTGGCTTAGCCCATCGCGTCAGGACCTTTTCCATGCCGCTCAGTTTTAGCTCTTTAGCGAGCCAATACAGCCGGTCCCGCGTTGCTTCGAAGGAGGTGAAATTGTGGTCGTCCTGGTACCATGTCAGCGACTTTGGGCCGCCCGCCAAACGGTGTACCTCCGGACAGGCGCGCACATTGTCAGGCGTATCGAACTTCGCGCATTGGACGAAAACCGGCGATTTGCCGTGTGGCAGGAATTGCTCCGCATCCACTTCGGCGATCCCAGAGAGAACGCGATCCAGATCCGGCCTCGCGCGGATCGGGGCGCAGTGGGCAGCCGGCGATTCTCGAATATGCTGCGCCAGGGACGGAATGGCTCCGATCAAAACATACGCCGTGATCCTAGGATCGACTCCTGCCAACACGCCTCCCGCGTAGCCGCCGTAACTGTGCCCGACATATCCAATCCGCTTCGGGTCCACGCCCGCCTGGCGCAGCAACAGATCCAAGGCCCGCCGTTCCGTGACGACAAGTTCCACCACCGATTCCCGCGAATTTGCTCCCGCGGCATCGACGATCAGCGATGTCACGCCCAACTCCGCCCGGATCAACGCCTCAGAGATGTAATTGGACATGGACTGTCCGCCGCCATGCTGAAAGAGAACGCCCGGATGCCGCCCTCGCTGCTTCGGTTCCACCAGAACAAAGTTCGTTCGACCCGCGCCGAAACTTCCGCCCCACATTCTCGCCGAGCGCCGCTCCGCCAGTGGCTCCGGCCGGGCGGCCAGGGGTGCGGTCCGGTCGTAGTCGAATTGAGCCAATACCGGCAGCGAACAGGCCAGCAGGAGCAAACGCATCGATCTTAATCTTGGCGAATCGCCGCCACCGGGTCAATGCCCATTACCCGCCACGCGGGTATTATGCACGCTGCTCCCGCCACGGCCAGAAATAGCAGGCCCGCGATTACGAATGTGGCAATGTCCGTAGCGCTGGTTGCGTAAAGAAGGTGCGCCAGGAATCGCGTCAATATTGCCGCTCCCCCAACACCGATCGCGAGACCCGCTAGTGTCATCGCCAAGCCCTGCCCGGTGACTAACTGCAGCACCGAAGCCCGAGGTGCGCCCAATGCCAGCCGGATGCCCAATTCCTGGGTTCGCTGGCTTACGGCCAAGGCCATGACGGCGGCCAATCCGCTCATGCTCATCAGTAAGGCCAGAGCTGCAAAGAGGCCGAGGAGCATCGTAGTCAGTCGTGCCGGGGCCATCGATTCCTCCTGGAATCGGGTGATCGTCGAGACTCGGTCGACGGCTAACTCCGGGTCCACGGCTGCCAAACTTCGCCGCACGGCCTCGGCCATTCGGAGCGGTTCGCCAGCCGTCCGCACGATCAAGATGCCTGCGGAGCCCGATTGGCGCGAAGGCAAATAAACCTCATCCCCCATCGGCTTGTCCAACCCATACTCCTTCACATCGCCGACGACGCCGACAATCTGAATCCAGGTTTTCCCTGCGTCAAATGTAATTCGCCGGCCGACCGGATCCTCGCCCGGCCACCGGTGTCTGGCAAGCGTTTGATTGATTACAGCGACTTTCAGCGCCTCGTTATCGTCGCGATCGGAAAACTCGCGGCCCGCCAGGAGAGGCTGGCCGATCGACGTAAAATACGCACCGCTAACGCCGGTCGAATCTACGGTCGGCGCCAGCGTTCCCGGCGCCACCGCTTGGCCTTCAATCTGAAAATCCACGTTACCCGGTCCCGCGGCGATCCCGGCTGGATCAAATGGGGCATTCGACGTTGTGGCCGCGGCCACCACTCCGGGTACCTCCCGTACTTTTGCCAGGACGTTCTGCCACATCACGTCCAAAGCCGGCCGGCCCTGATAACGATAAAAATTCGGTGTGACGCGCATTGTCAGCAACCGTTCCGGTTGAAATCCCGGCCGTTCACTCTGCAGTTTCTGAAAGCTGCGAACCATCAATCCCGCACCGACCAGCAGTACGAACGAAACGGCGACTTGCGCGACAACCAGCAGCGCTCGCAGCCGGCCCCTGCTGCGGGTACCGGTCTGCTTCCCCGCCCCGCTCTGTACGCGGCTCACCGCCAATGCGGGCGCCAGACTGAACAGCAGCCCGGTGACCAGAGCCAAAGCCAAACTGAATAGCAAAACGGGTGTATCGATCGACACCTCCGCCGCGCGGGTAGTGAATTTCTCCGTGAACCCCACCAATGCCCGCAAGGCCAGCGGCGCAAGAAGTATCCCCAGCAGTCCACCCGCCAGCGACAGCAAGACACCCTCGGCCAGCAGTTGGCGCACCAGTCGCCAGCGGCTCGCGCCGAGCGCCGCCCTTACCGCCAATTCGCGTTCCACTCGCAGCAGCCGCGCGAGCAGGAGGTTCGCCACATTCGCACAGGCAATGAGCAGCACAAATCCGGTAACCCCAAGTAGCACCAGCAGCAACGGCTGGGCCTTTTCCGTGAGTTCGTCGCGCAAACCGCGCGCCACTATTCCGTACTGCCGCTCGCGAGGATACGCCTCCGGGTACGCCTGTGCCATGCGGCCGGCCTGCGCCGACAAATCCGCCTGCGCCGAAGCGAGCGTTACGCCAGGTTTCATGCGCCCAAACACCGTCATCATTCGCCCATTCCGGTTCTGTTGAAACCGCGCGGAGGAGCGCGTGGGGCACTGCGAGGTCGGCATGTAGACATCGCTCTCCTGCGGGTACTGTGGAATCGGAGGTAGGACGCCGATCACAGTATGCGCCCGGCTGTTCATCTGGAACACCTTGCCGATGATCGCCGGATCGCCAGCGTGACGGGTCAGCCAGTAGTTGTGGCTGAGGATCAATACGGCATCAGCCCCGGGTTTCTCGTCGTCGGCAACAAAGGTTCGGCCATACTTCGGCTCGACGCCCAAAACCGAGAAGAAATTGGCGGACACGACGGCGGTCTGGACGCGCTCGGCCATGTTCTTGCCGAGTAACAGGAAGACCATGGAGTGGTGTTCAACCACGGAGGTCAGCGTCTTATTTCCCTCGCGATAGTCGGTTATCTCCGGGACCGAGAAACGCAAGTCGTTCGCAGTCGCTGTTTTCTGATGCAGGACTACCAGATCGCTTCCTTGCGCGTAAGGCAACGGCCGCAACAAGACTCCGTAGACAAGACTGAAGATGGCCGTATTGGCCCCAATCCCCGCCGCCAGTGTCAGCACGGCGGCCAGAGCGAAGCCGGGGTTTTTCAATAACACGCGCACGCCATAACGGAGGTCCTGCCACGTCGTTTCAATCATTTGAGCCTTCCTACATTCCGGCATTCGTCCTTGATCAGTTCCCTGCGTCCGAAGCGTCGTTCGGCGGCCCGATAGGCCGCTTCCCGCGACAAGCCGCCCTTCATCAATTGCGCCGCTGATTGGTCAACGTGGAACCGAAGTTCCCGTTCCATGTCCTCTTCAAACCGTCGCCTCCAGTATCCGTCCCACCGCTCCGGCCAGCCTCGACCAGCTTTCGCGCTCCGCCGCCAATTGCCCGGCGCCCTTCGCCGTCAACGAATAATACTTGGCTTGCCGATTGTTTTCAGTGGGGCCCCATTCGGATTGAATCCAGCGTTGTTCCTCCAGCCGGTAAAGGGCTGGGTAAAGCGACCCCTGGTTCACACGCAGAACGGACTCTGAAATCTGTTCAATCCGTTGCGTAATGCCCCACCCATGCATCGGACCAAGGGCGAGAATCTGGAGTACGAGCATGTCCAGGGTGCCTTGCAGCATATCTCTAGACATTATGGAGAAAGGCTACGCTGGTTCCTCTCGGCAGTCAAGAGCAATTAATAATCCCTTCGCTGGAAATGGTGCATCTGTTCGTGGGAGGAAACCGAAAAAGGCCCGCTTTACCGGGCGCTCAGCGGGGACTCGTATCCGATTGATCAGGAGATTGTACGTGAATCGAAAAACCCTTATTGCACTTTTCGCCGGGATGTTGGCGGTAACCTCCGCCTTTGCCGCTCCGGCCGCCGATGGCTCCAAGCACGACATTATCGACACCGCCGTCGCCGCCGGATCCTTCAAAACTCTTGCGGCCGCGCTGCAGGCAGCCGGCTTGATTGACACGCTGAAGGGCGCCGGTCCTTTCACCGTTTTTGCCCCGACAGACGATGCATTCGCCAAACTTCCCGCCGGTACGGTGGAGACGCTGCTGAAGCCTGAGAACAAGGCAAAGTTGACGGCGATTCTCACCTATCATGTGGTTTCGGGAAACGTTATGGCCAAACAGGCGATGAAGCTGAAGTCCGCCAAGACCGTGAATGGCAAGGAATTGAAGCTGAAAGTGGTGGGCGGTTCATTGATGGTTGATGGCGCCAAAGTTGTGAAGGCCGATATCGCGGCGACGAATGGCGTGATTCATGTCATTGATTCCGTCGTCCTGCCGTAGTTCAACATCGTTCGTTCAATTTCGACAAAAGCGCTGCTCCCGGGCAGCGCTTTTGTGTCTGCAGACTGGTTGACGGATCTCCGGCGGATGTGTAATTATTCAGTGAATTGAATAAACATTCAATTCAGGAGTTTGGAGTCCATGGCCACGTCGCTTGTTGAGCAGTCTGTTTTCAAAATGTCCGCGCCGGATCTGCGCAGCGATTTGGACCTGACTGTCGATGAATTGACGCGTCTGCTGCGGCTTGCCGCTGACGTCAAAGGCTTTCCGGGGCGATATGCGACGGCGTTACAGGGTCGAGCGATTAGCCTGCTTTTTGAAAAACCGTCATTGCGGACGCGACTGACTTTTGAGCTGGCAATCCAACAACTGGGCGGGCACGCAGTAACGAGTATAGGAATGATTGGCGACCGGGAGCCGTTGCGGGACGTCGCGCGGAACCTGGACCGGTGGACGCAAGGGATTGTGGCGCGTGTCTTTTCGCAGGACACGATTGAAGGACTGGCCGAATGGTCGCGCGTTCCGGTGATCAATGCGTTGAGCGATCTCTATCATCCGTGCCAGGCACTGGCCGATGTGCAGACGATGGTGGAGCGTTTCGGGGCTTTGGACGGCCGAAAATTAGCCTATATCGGCGACGGAAACAACATGGCCCATTCGCTGATGCTAACCGCGGGGCGGCTCGGCGTGGGTGTAGCGGTGGCCGCGCCGGCCGGCTATCAGCCGGACAAAACAATCGTGGAAGCCGCCCGCACCGCGGGAGTTTCGATTTCGGTTACGGAAGACCCCTCCGAGGCCGCTTCCGGCGCCGACGTCATCTACACAGACGTCTGGGCAAGCATGGGTCAGGAAGCGGAAGCCGAGGAGCGTAAGCGCATTTTCGCGCCCTATCAAGTGGACGACGCTTTGATGGCGCGCGCTTCGAGCGACGCTATCTTCCTCCATTGCCTGCCGGCCAAGCGCGGCCAGGAAGTCACGGATTCCGTGATGGAATCGGCTCAATCGGCAATCTTCGATCAGGCCGAGAATCGTTTGCACGCCCAAAAGGCGCTGCTGCTGATGCTCATTCAATAATCATGTCTTCTGAAAAACTCCAGCTATGGGGCGGCCGGTTCCAGTCCGGCCCCTCCGCGATCTTTGAATCGTTTTCCGGCTCCTTACATTTCGACAAGCGGCTGGCCGATTGCGACATTCGCGGCTCGCAGGCATTCGCTCGCGCGTTAGAGCGCGTCGGAATTTTAACGGCAGCGGAGCGAGAAGAGTTGGTTTCCGCGTTTGACGCCATGCGGATTGAAGCGCGGGAACCAGCATTTTACGAAGGCGCCACGGATGAAGACGTTCACACGCTGGTAATCCGGCAGTTGAAAGCCAAGGTAGGCGGTCTGGCCGATAAGATTCACACGGGGCGAAGCCGGAATGAGCAAGTGTCCTTAGACACGCGGCTCTGGCTTCGTGAAACCATTGACGAAACCCGTGCCTTGCTTCGACTGTTTCTGGCGGAGCTGTTGGATTTGGCCCGGCGGCATGCCGACGCCGTCGTCCCCGGTTATACCCATCTGCGGCGGGCGCAACCGGTGTTGTGGGCGCATTATTGTCTGGCCTATTTTGAGATGTTCCTGCGGGACGATGAACGTCTGGCCCAGGCGCGGGCGCGGGTGAATTTGTGTCCGCTGGGTAGCGGCGCACTCGCGGGGTCCGGGTTCCCGTTTGACCGGGAAGCGATTGCGCGCGATTTGGGGTTCGACGGGATCACTCGCAACAGCATGGATGTGAGCGGAGACCGGGACTGGGCGCTGGATTATCTGTATGCCACTTCGACGTTGATGCTGCACTTGAGCCGGCTGGCCGAGGACTGGATTCTCTATTCTTCGGATGAGTTTGGCTGGTTGGAGTTGGGTGATGGAGTGACGAGCGGCTCAAGTTTGATGCCGCAAAAGAAGAATCCGGATTCCCTGGAATTGATCCGCGGAAAATCGGGGCGGGTATTCGGCAGCCTCACGTCGCTGTATGTGACGTTAAAAGGCACTCCGATGACCTATAACCGGGACATGCAGGAAGACAAGGAGCCTTTGTTTATCGCGGCAGACCAATGCAATGGTTCGTTAGCAATGATTGCTGAAGTGACTAAGACGGTCGTCTTGAAACCGGACGCTCCGGCGGAGGCGGCGGAGGTAAGCTGGGCGGTTGCGACCGATATCGCCGAGGCTTTGGCGCGAGCGGGAACACCATTCCACCAGGCGCATAAACTGGCAGGGAAACTGGTTCTTTACAGTCTGCAGAATGGGATGAAACCGGCCGATTGGAGCCCGTCCGAATTAGCGGCATTCGCGCCGGAGATGCGGCCGGAGATGGCAGCGCTGATGAATCCCAAAGAGGGCATGAAAAGCCGCCTGGTTCCGGGAGGAACGGCGCCGGAGAAGGTGCATGAGGCGTTAACCGCGGCGGCGGAACGGTTGGCGGCGTTAGCGCCATGAATAAGGCGTACCGGCAGGGTCAGATTCTCAAGGTAATCGAACGCCAGCAGGTGCATACCCAGGACGAGTTGGCGCGGGAGTTAGGGAAGGCTGGCCTGCAGACGACTCAGGTCACTTTGTCGCGCGACATCCGCGAACTGGGATTGGCCAAGACGGGCGCGGGTTATCAGAGAATCGGCGGCGAAAGTGGAAGTTTTGGACCTGATTTAGCGACCATCGCGGGTGAGTTTTTGACCGATGCGAAGGTAGCGCAGAACCTGCTGGTTTTGCGAACGTCACCGGGAAACGCGTCGTCGCTGGCATCGGCGCTGGACCGGGAGCAGTGGGATGAAGTAATCGGCACGCTGGCGGGCGACGACACCGTCCTGGTGATTACGGGCGACACCCAGCAGGCAACGGTGGTGCGCGATCGCCTGCTGACAATGGGATAACCACATTTTCCACAGGATTTCAACAGGATTAGAACGCCCCTACGAGTTTTCGTGTGCCAGCCTCCAGGACCAACCACGCTTTCTCCGGGGTCGACAAACGAATCCGTTGATCAAAAACGCGAAACTCCTGCTCCTCGATCCGGCCGAGCAGCCGGTAGTAGATCTGAATCAGCGCCCACAGGGACGCGCGGCTTTCAGGACGCACCATTTGTATGAGCGGCATGGCTTCCAGGTAGTACCCGCGCGCACGGTTCGCCTCGAAACGCATTAACGCAATGAATTCGGGAGAATAGGATATCTTCGGCGGCATGACTCCAAAACGAATCAAGTCTTCCGCCGGCAGATAGACGCGCCCCAGGCCGATGTCCTCTTGAACGTCTCGCAGAATATTCGTCAATTGAAAAGCGATTCCGCACTTCTCGGCCAGTTCGAGCGCTTTTCGGTCATCGAATCCGAAGATATGAATGATGGTGAGCCCCACCACGGAAGCGACGCGGTAGCAATACTTATAAAGATCCTCGAATGTCTGTATCATTTGCGGCGCGAGATCGCTTGAGACCCCATCGATCATGTCGTGAAAATAGGTGTGAGGAATTTTATAGCGCGTGACGGCGTCGTGGAACGCGGGCCACACCGGATGATCGCCGAAGTCGCCGTTGAGCGCTTTGTCGAGATCGGTGCGCCACAGCCGCATCGTTTCCAGTGTGGTCGCGCCGCTTTCGTCGCTCAAGTCGTCGCAATAGCGCATAAAGGCGTAAATCGCGCACATTGCGTCGCGCTGCTCACTTTTCAGAAGGACGAAGGAGTAGTAGAAATTCTTAGCCCGGCGACGGGCAACGTCGCGGCTGTAGGCGTAGGATTCCTGAACCGAAAGATTCACGCCGCCGCCCGTTGTACCGCGAACGAAACCAGCGCGCGGAGTAGTAAGCGGACCCGTTCACTCTTGCTTATAGTTGGCCGCGCGGTCAACACATCAAATCCTTGCTTCTCGATCTTATCAAGTATGTACATACCGCCGCGTGAGAACAAGGTAACATCCAGAGCCAGTCGCCGGTCGAGCAGAGGGGGCAGCGCACAGCCTTTGACGAAGAGTTCCCGGGCGACGGCGCAGGCGTCTCGCATTGCGGAGGCAAACGCCGGAGTAAACCGGCGGTTGTAGACGTCTTCGATAGGAACGCCGTGGCGGGCCAGCAGGTCCAAGGGAAGGTACACGCGATCTTTCTGCAAATCGACGCTGACGTCCTGCCAGAAGTTCGCGAGTTGAAGGGCCGTACAGGTGGCGTCGCTGAGCTCATACCGTTGAGCGTCGGTGTAGCCCCCCAGACCGAGAACCAGGCGTCCAACCGGATTGGCAGAGTTAACGCAGTAGGCGAAGACCTCGTCCCAATTGGCGTAGCGGGTGACCACCTGATCGTGTTCGAACGCAGTGATCAGGTTCGCGAACGGGGTGACCGGCAGGCCATGCTTGAGAACCGTCGGCAGGAGCGCCACAAAAACAGGGTGGGTTGCTTCACCGGAGTACATCCGGTCAAGTTCCTCACGCCACCAACGCAACAAGCGCAGACTCTCGGAGGTGTCGCCGATTTCGTCTCCCAGATCGTCGGCCCACCGGCAAAAAGCGTAGACGTTGTAGAAATCCTGGTGCAGATGCTTCGGCAAAAGGAAGCTGACGACGTGGAAATTCTCATAGTGCCCGGTAGCGATCCAACGCGTGTAGGCCAGGGAGTCGCCCATCGGCCATGTACGTCCCATCGCGGCCGGATCCGAGACGAAATCCTTCGGCGATAGCATTTTAGTCTATGGGATGATGGCGGTCTTCAGCCGGCCGCTGGAGTTCATCAGCCGCCGGAGAACGTCTTTCAAGCTACTCAGCGGCGCCTGATCGGTGACGAAATCGCGGGCGCAGATTTGTCCCTGGGCAACGGCGTCGAGCGCCTTCTTAACCAGACGCGGAGTGTGATGGAAGCTCGCCTTGCAAGTGAGTTCGGAATAGTGAAGGAGATTCGTGTCAAGTTCCACCCGGGTCTCATTCGGACATCCGCCGAAAAAGTTGACAGTGCCGCCCTTGCGCAGAAGCTGCACCGCGAGATTCCAGACTTCAGGTTTGCCGACGGCTTCGATGACGACATCGGCGCCGCGCCCATCGGTCAATCCGCGAACAACACCTATTGGATCTTCCGTTTCCGGAAGGCAGATCAGGTGCGCCGCACCCATCCGTTTCGCGTCGTCCAGTTGAGACTCGCGGCGGGCGATGGCGACTACCTTCGCCCCCAGCACTTTCGCCATACGCACGAACATCAAGCCGATAGGGCCCAAGCCAATAACGACTACGGTATCCCCCGAGCGGACATTGGACTCTTCAATCCCGCGCAGGACACAGGCCAGCGGCTCGGCAAGGGCAGCGTCCTGGTAATCGACATGCGCCGGAATCTTGTAAAGATTTTTTTGGACGATGCGGCCGGGAATGCGAATAAACTCCGCGTAGGCGCCATTATTGAATAGCAGATCCTCGCAGAGATTTTCCAGATCGCGGTGGCAATAATAACAGTCGCCGCAGGGGGCCGAATTGCCGGCCACGACGCGATCCCCCTTCTTGAATGTGGTCACCCGCTCGCCGGCGGCGACAATGTCCCCAGCCAGTTCGTGTCCAAAAACAGCCGGAGGCACAATCATCCGGGCATGATAGCCGCGGCGGAAGACCTTCACATCGGTCCCACAGGTGAGCGCGGCCTTGACACGCACAAGCACGTCGAAGGGCCCGACTTTCGGGATGGCCACCGTCTCGACTTTGACGTCTTCCTTGCCGTACAGTACGGCGGCCTGCATTTGTTCTGTCACTGGTGATGTCCCTGTGGCCTTACAACAATTTTCAAGGATTCCGTCGTCGGATGCAATGCCATATCGAAACCAGCGGAAATTTCGTCGAGGCCCACGCGATGGCTGACAAGCTCACCGACGGGGATCGCGCCGCTAAACACGAGATCGGCCGAAACGCGCTGTAAGTCCACATCCGCGCTGTAAGATCCGAAAATAAGCCGCTCCCCCATGCAGATGTCCTTGCCGGACAACTCGATTCTCTCTTTATCGGACGTTTGCGCAAACAAAAGAATCTTTGCTCCTGGCCGGGTGGCGCGGACAGCCTGTTCGACGATTCCAGGAGCGGAGACGGCGATGAAGACGATGTCGGCGCCGCGGCCTTCAGTGATAGCGGAACAGGCGGCGGCGAGGTCGGAAGTGCGAGGATTCAGACATTGTTCAGCGCCGAAACGCTCGCTGAGTGCACGGCGTTCCGCCATCGTATCGGTGGCTAACGTACGAATGCCTCTTTGTTTCAACAGCATGGTGAAGATGAGCCCGATTGGCCCCTGCCCCATGACGACGGCGAGATCGCCGGGCTTGGGATCGGCCATCCAAACGGCTTTGACGCAAGTATTAACGGGTTCGACGAAACAGGCCGTATCGAAACTCACGCCATCGGGGATGATCTCCACGCCGCGTTCAACGATCCAATCCATGATTCGAATGTACTGCGCAAACCCGCCGCCGGCCGGTTCGAAACCGGCAGTGATGCCCACTTTCTTATAAACGGGGCACTGCGCGTAGAGCTTACGGTCGCAGTAAAAACATTTTCCACAGGGAATGTGGTGGAACGCGACCACGCGATCGCCGGGCTTGAAACGGGTGACGCCGTCCCCCGACGCGGCGACTACGCCAGCGGTCTCGTGCCCGTATATGCGGGGCGGAGGAAGCAGATCATACTCGACCTTCTTAAGATCCGTGTGGCAGATTCCGCAGGATTCGACGCGAACGAGTAGTTCGCCAAGGCCGATCACGGGAACCGGAACCTCTTCGACACGAACGGTACTTTGGCCGCGATAAACGGCGGCGCGCATTGTAGGGGAGTTAGATGCGGGCATTGGCAAGGAACACTCCTAGGATCTCAGATGCGGCGGGTGCGCGGGAAGCCATACGGTAAAGGTCCGGCGCGAACTGGATCGGATTCTTTAGCGCGGCGAGGGCAATCCGGGTATTGGAGAATCGGCCGGAATCGTCTCGATAGCGATTGAAATCGAGTGCAAATCGCTCGTCGGCGCGGTCGCTGACAACCTTAATCGCAAAGAAAGGGATCCCTTCCGCCGCCGCGCATTTGGCGATAGGGGCGGCTTCCATTTCGACAATGCCGAAACCCTGCCCGGCCCATTTCTTCTTTTCGGCCGGATCGCCGAGGAATCGGTCAATAGAAATCAGTGCCTTGGCGATCCCACCGTTAAGTGTCCCGCCAGGCCAACTCGTATCTCCATCCGAGACCGCCGTCGCGCAACATATGTCGTCGACGTTCAGATCGGAGTCCAACGCACCGCATAGCCCGACGCTCATCAAAGCATCAAAGGGACCGGCCAGTCGAAGCGCGGTCTGGAGTACCTCAGCCGCAAGCCTCGGACCGGGCCCGCCAGCCACCGCGTATAGGTTCGCCTCGTTCCATCGTGCAGTTTGCGCATATTCGAGCGGCCATCCCAGATCCTTCGGCGAGGCGCAGCGGCGAATCCAAGGCTTTAACTCCAGCGCCATCGCCGCTACAGCCAGAATCTTCATGCGTAACTCTTTTCGCGGAACCAGGCTACGGCATTGCCGAGCGCCACAGCGGCCGGCGCGGGCAGGTATCCCAGTTCCCGTTCCGCCTTGGAATGGTTTACCCACATTTTCTTCCTCGCCATTCGCACACCCTCCATCGGGGCACGGGGCGGTTTTCCCGTCCAGTTCGAAATCATGCCGCCGATCGCCGCGGCAGTCCAGGCGACGCCATACGGGATGCGAATTTTCGGCGCCGGCACGCCGCTTTGCCTGGCCAGTTCGGCAAATATCTGCTCCAAAGTCAGATTGTCGCCGCCAAGAATGTAGCGCTCACCTACACGGCCTTTTTCGCACGCCAGAAGATGCCCGCGAGCGACGTCGCGGACGTCGACAATATTGAGTCCCGTGTCGAGATAGGCAGGCATTCGACGGCGCAAGAAATCGACAATGGTTTGTCCGGTGGGCGTAGGCTTGAAATCGTGGTCGCCGACGGGTGCGGTGGGGTTGACGATAACGATGGGCATTCCCTTCGCGGCGAATTCGAGCGCCACCTTCTCGGCGAGGTACTTCGAGCGTTTGTAATGCCCCGACATATCGCCGAGCGAGACGGGCGTGGTCTCGTCGCCAAGACCGCCATCAACGAAACCGATACAGCCGACCGTGCTGGTATAAACCACGCGATCAACTCCCGCTTCGTTCGCGGCTTGAAGCAGATGCCGCGTTCCCTCTACGTTAGATTGGTATAGTTCGGCGGGATTGGCCGACCAGAGGCGGTAGTCGGCGGCGACGTGATAGACGACACTGCAGCCGTCGACGGCACGTTCCAGGGATGCAGGGTCTGTCAGATCGCCGATAACGGTTTCAACGTTCAACTCCGGTACGGGATGGCGGCCACGAGTCATCGCCCGGACAGGCAATCCGGATTCAGCGACGAGCCGCGCTACATGCCAGCCAAGAAACCCGGATGCTCCCGTTACAAGAACAGGCCGCACGGCTCAGTTGTCCTGCACACGCGAATTGCGGAACGTCGCCAGCGCCAGCAGCGGGAAAGTGTTCCGGTACATGTGGTAGTTCAAGTAGAAGACCTTCGGGAACCCAGTGCCGGTGGCCTGCGGTTCATCCCACGTTCCGTCGGGCCGTTGGGTGCGGATCAGGTACTCCGCGGCGCGATCGAGGCTTTCACTCCGGGTGTCGCCGCTAGCGATCAATCCCAGCAGCGCCCAAGCCGTTTGCGAAGGCGTGGAGACCGCGTTGACATAAACGCCTTCGGTATAACTTTCCGGACTCTCGCCCCAGCCGCCATCGGCGTTTTGAATCGCCCGGAGCCATTCGCTGGCGCGCAGTATGTGAACTTCCAATTCGCTTTCGCCGGCCGCCCGGAGTCCGCGCAGCGTAAGGTAGGTTCCGTAGATATAGTCAACGCCCCACCGACCGTACCAACTGCCGTCGGCTTCCTGAGCGCCAATCAAATAAGCGACGCCGCGTTTCATTGACGGGTGCTCCGGCGGAACTCCGTGCAGCGCCATCGCTTCCAACACGCGGCCGGAAATGTCGGGACACGTGGGGTCCAGCATTGCGTTGTGGTCGGCGAATGGAACGTGACTCAGCACGGGCCAATTGTTATCCACATCGAAGGCGGCCCAACCGCCGTCAGCCGCCTGCATCGCCATGAGCCACTTCAGGGCGCGTTGCACCGTCGCCTCTTGCGCGGCGGTGTTCGCGGATTTGACGTACCCGAGGGCGATCATCACCATTCCCGTATCGTCAACATCGGGATAGTATTCGTTGGCGAATTCAAAGTACCAGCCGGACGGCTCCACCGCGGGCCGGTGAAAGCTCCAATCGCCTTTCTTGCGAACCTCTTTACTGACAAGCCAGCCTGCGGCGCGCGACAACGATTCGGAGGGCGCGGTACCGGCCTCGGCAAGCGCGTGCACCGCGATGGCGGTGTCCCAAACGACCGAGAAACAAGGTTGGAAGAAGAACCTCTCGCCGTCATCGACCATCAGGTTCAGGAACTGTTGTTCGGCCTCATCGCGATCGGGATGGCCGGGGGCGCAACCGAGCAAATCGAGCGCCATGATGGTGTACATCATGGGAGGGTAAATGCCGGCCAGGCCGTCCGTGTAGCGCGTACGCTCCAGCACCCACTGCTTACACTTCTCGATAGCTCTCGCGCGAATCGACTGACTGCCGTGGCGTTCCCAGAACTTACAAACTTTGTCTACTCCCAGAAAGAACGATTTCCAGGATAGCCAGCTATCCGGACACGGAAATGCCTTTGAGACACCGGGCACGAATAACTCGTCTATTGTGAAACCGTCCGGGAGGGGACGACCCTTGTTCAACGATTGGACGATGGCGAGCGGCACAACGATGGCGCGCGCCCACGCGCTCATGTGATAAAGCACGCGGCCCATCAAAATCATCTCCGGCGGCACAGAGGGCACGTGTTCGCGAGGATAGAGATTGAAAAGGCTAAGATTGATCCGGACGTAGCTATTACAGGCTTGCAGACCGCCGCGGGCAAGGATGCAATCCCTCAGACGCGTCATCGGATCGCCCGGCGGATCGACGCCCGCGACCTTTAGCGCGAAATACGCCTTGACGGACGCACTGACATCGGACGGCCCGCCTGGATAAATGGAAAATCCGCCGTCAGTCGATTGCCGGGCGAGAATGGACGCGACGGCCCGATCGACTTGGGCTCGCGCCGGCGGGTTCCATTCCCGCCCGCGAGGTGCATAAAGCCACAATTGGAGCAGGATGTAATCCGCTTCCAATGTCGTGTCGGCCGTCAGATCGCCCCACCAGTAGCCCTTCTCGCTCTGCTGAGCAAGCAGCCACTCCGACGCTCGCGCAATCGATTGCGCGACGCCGGCGGCTACCGAGTCTGTCATTTGCAAACTCGGGCTCATTCTCAATTGGTGGTACTGATCTGGGTTAACCGCGCAGCGCTAAGCTCCGGCGGAAGGGAGAAACGGACATCTTCTTCCCGCACTTCTAACGTTTCTAAAGTGCCATAGCCATTGGCGCGGAGGAACTCGATGAGGCGTTCAACCAGATGTTCCGGGGCGGAAGCACCGGCCGTAATTGAGACGGCGTTGACGCCCTCGAACCACGAAAGTTGAACGTCGGCTTCGTCGTCTACAAGATAGGCCGGACGCCCCTCTTTTCGGCAAACCTCCACCAGGCGTTGCGAATTTGACGAGTTCCGGGAGCCAACGACGAGCAGCAAATCCGTAAGTGGCACAACGGCCTTCACCGCTACTTGTCGATTCTCGGTCGCGTAGCAGATGTCCTGCGAATGCGGACCCTCGATCAGCGGGAAACGTTCGCGCAAGCGGGCGACAATGTGGCTCGTTTCATCCAAGCTGAGGGTCGTCTGCGTGAGATAGGAGATCTTCGATTCGTCGGCAACCTGCAACCGGTCTACATCTTCAACGGTCTGCACCAGCACCATGGAGTCAGGCGCTTCGCCCAGAGTGCCGATCACTTCATCATGATTCTCGTGACCGATCAGGACTATGGAGTAGCCCTTCTTGGCGAACTTCACGGCTTCTAAGTGAACTTTGGTAACCAACGGGCAGGTCGCGTCGATGACGTTCAAACCGAGGGCCTTGGCCTGCTGCCGGACCGCCGGCGCGACGCCATGCGCGCTAAAAATAACTCGCGCACCGGCCGGAGCTTCCTCCAATTCCTCGACGAAGATCGCGCCCAATTCCCTGAGTTCGTCCACGACATGTTTGTTGTGAACAATTTCTTTGCGCACGTAGATCGGGGCGCCGTATGTTTCAAGCGCAATCTTGACCACATCAATGGCACGCACGACTCCGGCGCAAAATCCACGTGGCGTGAGGAGGACGATTTTCTTCTCCCCGACGATCTTTTCTTCCACCAGGGTAGCGGTCCCAGATTCCATCATTCCCTCACATTATAGCAACGCCACTTATTACTTTTTAGTCTCTAGGAGCGTAAAGAGCGTCTCTTCATTCTCTACTTCGATGCCGATGCGAAGCCAACGGATGCTTAACGGGCTCAATATTTCTTCCGCGCCGCCAGGCAGATTCATCCAATCCTTTTCTGTCGTCAACAGTACGGTGGCCCCGGATTCCATGGCTTGAATACGCAACCGGGCGAGTTCCGAAGGACGGTATTGATGGTGATCCCCGAAGGACCAACGGTAACAAGTTTCGATTCCCATTTGCCGCAGCGTTGCCCAGAATGAGGCCGGATTGCCAAGACCGCAGAACGCGGCGTATTTGCCCTCCGCCAGCGGACCAGGCATCCAACCGCGGGGAACCACTCGGGAGCGAAAGATGGGAATCTGGGGAGATATCCCATCGATGTAAGAGCGCAATCGACGATACTCACGGCCGCGTTGAACCCGGGTCAACAGGATCGCGTTGGCACGACGCAATCCTTCCGGATCTTCGCGCAGCCGTCCCAACGGAAATACGGCGCCGCCGCTAAGCGGATCCTGTGCGTCCAGAAGTACTAGATCGAAATCACGATAAAGACGGCGGTGTTGAAAACCGTCATCGAGCAGAATGACGTCGACGCGCCATTTTTCGAGAAGTTGGCGACCGACGATAACCCGGTCACCGCCGATGCCAATATGCGCAATCCCGGCGTTGACGAAAATCTGGGCCTCGTCTCCGGTCTCGGAAACCGGCGCGGGTTGACCGGCCTCGATCAGTGTGAATGGCGCCGGAGAGACTCTGCGATAGCCTCGGGTCAAGATGCCTGGAATTCGGCCCTGCCGGCGAAAATGTTCGGCAAGGTGCAGGACCGTCGGGGTTTTGCCCGTACCTCCCATCGCCAGCCCGCCGACGCAGATTACTGGTACGTTGAGCCGCTGCGCTTCAACGTTCTGCTTGCGGCGGGCGCCCCAGGACCAGAGCCAACTGAAAGGAGTGAGGAGAATGCGCTGCAATAGCGGCCGGCGCAGGCAAGGCCAGTTGGATTCCAGGATTTCGATGGCCGCCCTGCATGCAATGCCGGTGGCGCCCCGCTTCGATTTCGCTAGCTTCCGCCCTTTCTCGCCTGTGCCTCCTGGGTTGTCGAACAGTTCCTTAAGCCGAGGCGCAAGTTCGTGCGCGGCGGTGATACGAATCAATGCGCCGCGGGCAGTGAATTCGGCGGCAATCTCGGCGAAGTTCTCCATGTGCGGACCGGCGATCACGGGCTTACCAAAAAAGGCTGGTTCGAGAATATTGTGTCCGCCGCGCCTGACCAGTGTTCCGCCCATGAATACCGCCGTGGCCAGCGGGAACAATCCGCTGAGTTCGCCGAGGGTGTCAAGCAGCAGAATCCCGGGAAGGGCCAGTTCGTTTAGCGCGGACCGGCGCACATATGGAATGCCGCGGGCAGTCAATTTCGCGGCGACGACCGCGAAGCGTTCCGGCCGGCGCGGAACATGGATCCAAAGTAGCCCGGGGGTCTTGAGTTCTTGAAACGCCTCAAGCGTAAGGTCGTCTTCGTCGCCGTCACTCGAATCGATACCAGGCATGGTGGAGGCGGCGATGACGATGTGCGCCGGCGCCTGCGCCGCGATCCAAGCGGCGATTTCGGGAGCTGTTTGAATCCGGTCCGGGTTGAAATCATATTTTAAGTTCAACCCCAGATGCAGTTTTTCCGCGGGAGCGCCGAGGCTGCGATAACGGGCCATATCCTGCTGGCTCTGCGCATAAATTGCGTCCGGAATGCCCAGGATTGGCGCAAAAAACCAGCGCATCTTCTCATACCGGGGAAACGCCCGATCGGAGATCCGGGCGTTTACGATGAGCAGTCCCGCCCCGGAAAGCTTCGTCTCCCGCCACAGGTTGGGCCATATTTCGGTCTCCATTACCAGCAGCAGGCTTGGTTGCATGGCGCGCAAAATGCGCCGGACGGCAAAGGCAAAATCGAGCGGTGTGTAGAAAATTCCGTCGCAAAGGCCGGTGAGTTTTGTCTGCGCGAGGGCATGACCGGTGACGGTGGTGACGGAGACATAGAGCGGAGTGTCGGGGAGTTTCTCACGCAGCGCTTGCAGCAAAGTGGCGGCGCTTATTACCTCACCCACTGAGACCGCGTGCAACCAAATGCCGCCGGGACCCGTCACCCGGAAGGGGAGGCCGCCGAACCGTCCAGGAATGGACCGAAGCCAGTCCCGGTTCTTCGACCCTCGCCATAACAGGTACAGTACGATGAGTGGTGAACCAACGACCTGCAGGAGGCGGTAAATGAAAAAAATGAATCGCGGCAAGTGCCTTTTACTTTGTCTGAGTATAGCGGTGGGCTTTGGCGCCGACAAGAAGGACGCGCCGTTCCGCCCGGAGCCCGCGGACAAATTTGAAACGAAGCAAACGATTGAAGGACTGACGATCGCGGTGCAGCCTTTCGACGATCCGGAAGAGGCCAAAACCGCATTCGGCAAGCTGAACCCCTATGAACATGGAGTGCTGCCAGTGCTTGTCGTTATGAAAAACAACGGTAAGGGCACAGTGCGCTTCGACAGGATAGAAGTCAAATACGTCGCCCCCCGAGGCCGAAAAGTGGAATCGACACCCGCCGCCGACGTCTTGTATTTGAAAGCGGGCGTAAGGCCCAAAGTTTCCAATAGCCCAATTCCGACCGGCGGACCGCGCATCAAGATTTCGAAAAATCCGCTAAAGAACGACGTGATTATTGAACGCGGATTTTCCGCCAAGATGCTGCCGCCCGGAGACGCCGCGCACGGATTCTTCTATTTCCAGACCGGCCATTCCCGGGGCACCTCGGTGTACATCTCAGGCATTACCGAGGCCGCCTCCGGGAAGCAGTTCTTTTTCTTCGAGATTCCGCTGGACTAACGCTACTGCTTCTTCGCCGCGGGAGGGGCGGCCGGCTTGGCAACTGGGACTACCCTTTTCACTGCCGGGGAAGCTTTCTTCACCGCCGGGGCCGGCGGTTTGGGTGCGTTCGGATCGGCATAGCGAGTAATGACAACGCGGCTCATCTTAACCGGAACATCGGGTTTATCGCCGCGGCCACGGGGTACGCGGGCGATCTTCGTCACCAGTTCCATCCCTTCGATAACCTGACCGAAGATCGTGTGGCGGCCGTTCAAATGGCCAGGAGTGCCTTCGGTGATGAAGAACTGGCTGGAACCCGTTCCAGGACCCGCGTTGGCCATGGCCAGGCGTCCGGGAATGTCGAAGCGCAATGTCGGATGAAACTCATCGGGAATTGCGTCCGTGCCGCCCATGCCATTGCCCTGCGGATCGCCGCCTTGAATCATGAATTCAGGAATCACCCGGTGGAAAGTAAGTCCGTTGAACAGCGGCGCCTTGACGCGTGTACCCGTCTTCGGGTTCAGCCATTCTTTGCGGCCCTGCGCGAGATCGACGAAATTCTTCACTGTGATCGGCGATTCCTTCTCGTAGAACTTAAAAGTGATGCTACCCATCGGAGTAACGCCATGGGTGATGTAAAGCGTGCCGTACAAACCCGGCTCACGCACGGGCTTGGGCGGAGTCATTGGAGGCTTCACGGCAACTACCGGCTTGGGCGCGGGTGGCTTCGCGGCCGCAGGTTTGGCGGCGGCAGGTTTGGCGGCCGCTGGTTTGGCGGCGGCTGGTTTGGCGGCGGCTGGTTTGGCGGCGGCTGGTTTGGCGGCGGCTGGCTTAACCGGCGCCGGCTTGGCCGGGGTCACCGGAGGCTGCGCCGATACAGCAAATGTAAAAAGAGAAAGTGAGACAAGAGTACGTACAAGCATCAGTTAATAGGATACAAAACTAGGCGCGCGCGGCGATACCGCCGCGCGCGCGGATCCTCACGGGACGCGGGACTTAGGCCGCTATTGGGCCATCACCGGCGTCCTGCGAGACTCGGGGGAGAGTGGCGGAACTTGTTGGTGCGGATGGAATTTGACCGATACGAGCTTGGATACACCCGGCTCTTCCATCGTTACCCCGTACAGCGTCTGGGCGGCCTCCATCGTGCGCTTGGCGTGCGTGATCACGATGAACTGCGTTTCCGACGCCATTTCTTTCAGTAACCGGGCAAGCCGGCCGGTGTTAGCTTCGTCGAGTGGCGCATCCACTTCGTCGAGGATGCAGAACGGACTCGGCTGATATTTGAAGATAGCCATCAGCAGCGCCATCGCCGTCAACGACTTCTCGCCGCCCGAAAGCAGCAGGACATTCTGCAACCTCTTGCCCGGAGGCGAAGCGATCATCTCAATGCCGCACTCACCGATGTTGGATTCATCTGTCAGCCGCATCTCCGCGTGACCGCCGCCGAACAAGGTCTTGAAAATCTCCTTGAACTGCGCGTTGACCGCTTCAAACGCCTCGGCGAAGCGCTTCCGAGACTCAACGTCGATCTCCTGAATCGCCTTTTCCGTATCGCGGATCGAGTCCAGCAAGTCCTGCCGCTGCGTATTCAGGAAGTTGTAGCGAAGTTCGGCTTCGGTGTACTCCTCCAGCGCCTGCGGATTCACGGCGCCGAGCGCTTCAATCCGCCCCCGCACTTCCATATATTTAGCGTCGAGTTCGCCCAAAGCCAACTCATCAAGATCCGGATCGTCATCCCGTACCAGTTCGCTGGCAAGAGATCCCAAATCCTTCCGCGCGTTCTCATCCAAATGTTTCAAATCAGACTGCAATTGAACCAGATGAATCTCAATGTGCGTACGGCGATCCTGCGCTTCTTGCACCGCCACGCGGTGAGCCTTCAAAGTCTCATCCAGTGCCGCAAGCTGCGCGCGCATTTCATGGTCCTTCTGCGCCGCCACATGCACCTGACCCTGCAGCCGAAGAATTTCCTCCTGGAGCAAGTTGACCATGGCATCCAGCTCCATGTTGTCGTTCAACAGGCGCGTGCGATCCAATCCCAGCCGTTCCAGTTCCGCCGCAATCGCGCCGCGGCGGCGCGTCAATTCGCCGATCTGCGCTTCCAGGCGCTGGCGAGCGGCCGCTTCACTCCGCTGCCGCTCGTCCAGCGAGGCCAATTGCACTCGTAGAACCGAATGCTCCTCCGACACTCGCTGGACCGACTCCCGCAGCAAATCGAGTTCGCCGCGGCCGCGCTCCAATTCCTTCTCCTTCAGGGAGCGGGCTTCCTCTTTTTCCGTATGCAGCCGGTACTTTTCGTCCTTCTGACCCGCGGAGCGCTGCGCGTCCCGCTCCAATCGTTCCAGTTCCAGGCGGGCTGCCGAAAGGCGCGCGTTAGACCGGTTGGTCTCCTCGCCCATACGCCTCATTTCGTGATCCAGTGCCAGCGCTTCCTTCTCTTCCCGCTGCTGCTGTTGACGAACCTTTTCCTGCTCCTCACTCAACGTCTGGATCGCATGTTCCAACTCGCCGATCTGGTGCTGCGTGCCTTCAAACGCGCCCTGTTTGGCGGTGACTGTCCCCGTCAACTCGCGCAATTCGCGCTTCAGCCCTAACGGCCCCGAACCAGTTTTCCGTCCGCCGCTAACGGCATGACCGTGGTAGCAAACCCCATCAGGCAAAAGGAAGAAAATGTCCGGATATTGGCCGGCCAGCCGCTGAGCGGCGGCGCGGTCCTGCACCAGATAGCACCGTGACAGGCGCGGCAGCAGCTCCGCCGGCGCCTTGGTCAGGCCGTTGGTCATTTTCAGGTAGTTGCTCAAGCGGCCGATTATCCCGGTCTCCGGTCCGATCGGTGGTTCCGTGGCGAGCGCGCTGGCGTATTTATCTTCGAGTTCGGGATGAACCAGGAATGTTGCCCGCCCATCCAGATCGCCGCGCATCAGGTCGATACCGCTATCGGCTTGCGACCAGTCCTTCACCACCACGTACTCAAGTTCTTCGTGCAGGAACTCTTCGGCGGCCTTCTCGAATGCCGGGTCCACTTCAATGAAATCGGCCAGGACTCCGGACGGCTTCAAGGCAGAGGTTTGGCCCCGTTCAACGGCAGTGAAAAGGCGCTTCACCGACTCCGTCGTGTAGGCCCGGTGCGACAGAATTTCCTCGAGCGAATCCTTCCGCGCCTTGATTCGCGACAGTTCGGCCCGAACGGCTTCCAACTGCCGCCGAGCTTCGCCCAATGTCGATTTTCGGCCCAGCAGTTCCTCTTCAACTCGCTTCTTGTGATCGGCCAGCGATTCCAACTGCATCTGCCGGTCGCCCAACGTCACTTGCAACTGTTGGCGCTGGTCGGCGAGGCGCGCCAGATCCGCGTTCGCCCCTTCTTCTTCCTTGCGGGCGCGGTTGCGATCGCGTTCATTGGACGCGAGATATTCTTCGATTTGCGCCAACTGATTGCGCATCGTCGAGGCTTCGCCCAAAAGCCGCAATACTTGCTGCCGTGCCGCCTCCAGGCCCTGCTCGCGCATTCGCAACTCACCCTGGTACTGCTCCCGCTCTTCATTCTTAATCCGCAAGCGTTCGCGAGCTTCATTGGCGTTGGCCGACGCTTCCGCCAGCGAGGCGCGATGCTTTTCCACATCGGCTTCCATCGCCGCCAGCCGCTTCTCCACTTCCAGCGATTCGTTTTCGCCGCCGCCCAAGCGTTGCTCAATTGAGGCAACCTGCTGCGACTGGCTGTTCAGACGGCCACGCGCGCGTTCGGCTTCAATCTGCAAATCGGCCAACTCTTTGCGCTGCGCTGTCAGCGCTTCTTCGTGCTGGTAGCAGGTCTGCTGGAGCGCGGTGTATTCCGTTTCCTTCGTGCGAAGTTCGACCCCCAGCGTTTCGAACGACGATGCCGCCTGGCTCATTTCAATCGCCGCCTTGGAAGCCTCGCGCTCCAAAGTCTTATACTTCCCGGCAATCAACAGGCGAAGATGGGTCACCATCTCCTCGCGCAACTTGACGTAGCGCTCGGCCTTGGCCGCTTGGCGTTTCAGCGAGTTAACCTGACGTGTGACTTCTTCCAGAATGTCGAAAACACGAGTCAGATTCTGCTTCGCGCCTTCCAACTTTGCTTCGGCCAAACGCCGCTTGGTTTTAAAGCGCGTCACGCCGGCAGCTTCTTCGATAACGGCGCGGCGGTCCTGCGGACGGGAACTCAAAATCTGCCCGATGCGGCCCTGCTCAATAATCGCGTACGACTCCGGGCCCAGGCCCGTGCCCATGAATATATCCTGAATGTCCCGCAGGCGCGCACCCTTGCCATCGATCAGATATTCGCTTTCGCCCGAACGGAACAGGCGCCGCGTAATCGTAATTTCCTGGCGCCGTTCTTTCTGCGCGTGCACGGCTTTCGCTGTCGTCACGGCGGCCGATTCGCCTTCGGCCGGAACAACCGGTTCAAGTTCCGGCAATGCAACTTCATACGTCGGATCGAAAAGCGTCATCGTGACCGACGCCATTCCGAGCGGTTTGCGATCCCGGGTTCCGGCGAAAATCACATCTTCCATGCGGGCGCCGCGAAGGCTCTTGGCGCTCTGCTCGCCGAGTACCCAACTGATGGCATCACTGAGGTTGGACTTGCCACACCCATTCGGACCAACGACCGCGGCTACGCCGACGCCGTTAAAACGCAATTCCTGACGGTCCGCGAAGGATTTGAATCCTTGGATTTCTACGCGCTTGAGTTTGAGCAACGGTAGGTTCCCCTCAATACATAAAGTTCGCTACGGCACATGCCATAACGCTCGGGGGGGAATCTCAATAGTACGTGCTATCGGTCCGAAACGCAAGCACCATACACACTCCCCTTTGTATTGTTTCCCAGGTCACCACTACATATTGCGCTAGAGCTTCCAACGAATCACCAGTACGTAGCGGTCCGCGCCGCGTGCAGGATCGTCGATTTGCACCTTGCCGGTGAAAGAATTCGCGACGTTGGGAGCCTCCAAAATCTTTATCGTGCCTCGCCCTTTCGTCTTTCGGACTTCAAAGTCAGCGAGCGAGCGCGCCGGCAACGCACCGTCACACCCCATACTGGAATCCTTCTCCGCTTGACCGTTCAGAATCTGATAGGACGCGGCCTCACCGCGCAACGCGATAACCGCGGTACCGTCGATGACCGCCTCCAGTTGGCAACTGCCCTCAGTTGCGAAACCGGCGGCCGGCAAGTCAACCGAAACCGCCGCCGCGCTTACCGCCGCGGACGCCGGAACTGGCGCAGTCGCGCCGATTCCGAGATAAGGGTTGTACAAGTATTCAAGATCGACCGGCAGCGTTGCTGGCCACGTAATGTTTTTTGTGACCGAATACGCCGGATCAAGCGCCCACTGCCCAGTATTCAGCACTTTCGCGCGCCGCGTGCGCTCATCGTGCCAGCCCCAGAACGGCTTCGCCTTGTTCACGCCCTGCTTCCGGCCCCAAAACGAACCCATGTATCGCTGCCCGCCACCAGGTCGATTCCCGTAAGGTTGATAGTCGTAGGCGGCGTCAAAAACGCGATCGTTTGCGGCCTCCTTCGCCCGCAGCCACCAAGTGTCCTCAATCGAAATCAACTCGTACCCGACGTTGCGGTCGTTCCCATGCTTCGCGCGCTCGGCCGTGCCCTTGTAAACCAGGGTAATTCCGGTGCCGGATGTAAAATCCTTGCGCGCCGCCGAAAACGTCGAGTTGCGCGCCCCTACCGCGAGAGCGCCATGACCGCCCGCCTCCAGAAAAACCATCGGCCGGTGGCCCTCGTAAAGATCGATCTTCGCGTCAATATCGTGAGCGCCTTTGCGTAACCGGTTGTCGTTCGCGTAGGAGTAGACGTTATTGTGCGCCAGTGTCTCCATCAACTCCAAAGAACCGAACTCGCTCCCATCCTTTCGCACGGTCAGGATAATTCCCTCGTTGTCGTTTTCATGGCAGGTTCCGGCAATGCAGTTGTCCGAGTAATCGCGCGGGTGAAAAAAATTGTAATGCAGGAACCAGTGAGACTTCGTTTCCACGGCGGCGTAGTGCACATAGGCCTGCGAAGTCCCGGCGTCCATGTTGTCCCAGTTGTTATCGCCGTTCCAGTCGCCATCGAAATCGAAGCGCGTCGGAATATCGGCCTTGGGTTGCCACCACGTTTCCTGAGCCACAAAGGGAGCCCACTTTTCAGCGAGATTCCTGTAGCGGTTGGTGTCGGCGGCGGCAGCAAATTCTGACTTCTCCATGGCTCTTCTGGTCGCGGCGTCGGCGGCCACCGTTACCTGGGTAGTCCCCTTGATACCCTTTGCCTCGGCCTCCACCGTGTAGGTGCCGGGTTCGAGCGGAGCGGTGTAGAGAACCGCGTCTTTTTGTACAAATTGTCCGGAAACCGACTGGAAAACCTGGGCAAAACCCGCACTTCCGGAATTAACATATCCGCCGTCGTCGGCGCCTTGAAACCGGAACGGCTTCGAAATCCAACCCTGTCCATCGGCCGCCGTTACAGTCGCCGTCTCGCGCAAGCGCCCGGTAGTTCGCGTCCCATCCTTGGCGACCGCGTCGCCCCAGACCTGCACCTGTATGGAAACGGATTCGCCCGCCCGCAAACGGGCATCGCCATCGAACTTGAATTTCAACTCCTTGACTTCGGTTGTTTGCGCCAACACGGTCAGCGAACTGAGCAGGAAAAATAGAGTTCTCACACCGAATATTATGACTGCGTCACAACCCATCCGCCACGGAGCAACGGGACGGTTGCGCAAACCGGGCCCCCGTCTTTTGAACGCCCGCTTATCTCGCCCTCCAAAATCGAACCGGCCGGAACTGTCATTAATGAGATCTTCGCTCGCCGCCCCCAGACCGTGCCCGCCTGTCCAGCGTAGGTACCACTGCAAACATAGAAGAACCTTTGGGCCGGCGGCCCCATCGCCAGTTTCCCGCGAACGCCGCCTTTCGCGTCTCGTTCGAACTCCAACACGAAGGTAATGTTCGCGCCGGTCGAGAGCGTCTGCTGACTCAAAACATTCGCTCGGTCCTGAAGGCTGAAAAGCACTCCGGCCGGGGGATCGATCAACGTGATTTGTATTTGCACTTTATGGCGTCAATTGAATCCGTTCATGCGTGGCCGCCTCCACCGCCTTTCTCGTGAACGGCATCGGGTGATAGCGCCCGTTGGCCCAGTCGTCTATAAGATCGGAATAGTGCGGACTCTCGGGATCGCCCGACTCACCGGGCATGTTCGTCATCCGCGACCGGTCCCAGTCGGCGAGGTCCAACAGCATGCGAAAGCTCGCGCCAACCGAGGCCCGAAATCCCGGCCCGGCCGCCACATTAATCGTCGAAGCATCGCCGCCGAGAGGAATCGGGCCCCGATCGAACGCCTTGTCAACCGCGGGATGTTTGAGATAAAGAAAGTGGATATTCCCGTAACGCCAGCGGCCGCGATCCGGTCCCAACGCCGTTTCAAACTCGCTAACTGTCGCGTCGAGCGTCTTCGCCAACAAGTCCGGCCGCGGCTTGTTTTCCAACATCTTCAATGTCGTCTCGACACTGCCCGCCAGTCCCTGGGGCGACTCGACGATCGCGGCCGTCAATCGCGACATCCACATCAGGAATATCGCGGCGGCGCTCGAGTCTTTGGTCATTCGTCCGTCCCATTCGCGCAGGATTGGCATCACCGAGGCCGCCTTCGAACCCGCCGCCGGAGTCCAACTCTTCGCGATCGCCAGCAATCGTCTCGCCGGAGGTGATTCAATATCTAACTGCAAGGCCTGCATCGCTTCCATGGTCCAACCGCGCCGGGCCTGCAGTTGCCGCGCAATCCGGTGAACGCGAAAATTCGGAGCCCATTCGTACTGAATCGGATGTTTGTAGTTAGCGGGCAGGATGTTGTTGTTCGCTGACGCGAAGAAGCCAGCCACCGGATCCAGCGCGCGAGGCAACTCCTCGGGTCGCAAAAAACCCTTCCACTCGTACTCTCCGGTATGGCCGGGCACGGGCAACAGCCCGGTCCAGTTGCCGCGAACCGGCGTGAGTCCGGTGACCGCAAATCCAATATGCCCAGAGGTATCCGCGTAGACCAGATTCTCCGCCGGGGCCTTGTATCGATTCACCGCGGCCAAAAATT
>Ga0105048_10001403_pt1 | contig 39186 bp, 31 predicted proteins | sample MAT05_FD_78382 | JGI IMG/M metagenome (GOLD analysis project Ga0105048, IMG submission 78382) | Freshwater microbial communities from Lake Fryxell liftoff mats and glacier meltwater in Antarctica - MAT-05 | ecosystem: Environmental > Aquatic > Freshwater > Ice > Liftoff microbial mat | place... | reverse complement strand
CTATTCCCTCCTGTACTTCCTACATAGTAATAGCTAAGATCAAAGTTTTTATTAACAGGATTGAATGCATTTGTAAGTCCTGCGCTCATAAATACATCTGTTATAGCATTTGGACCTTTGGTAACAACGCAAGTGTTGTCATCCTGTACGTCAATATAAATGTCATAACCTGATCCTCCCAGGTCACCAAGCCAGCACCAGCATTTTGTAGCAGTAACCGGGGTGAGGAACTTTTCTTCATCGATCTTACGCGGGCCATTTACAGGGTGTGTAAAAACACCTTTGCATTCGTAGTTTCCAGCATATTGGTTAGCAACAGCAATGGTGGTTTTAGCATTATTAGCAACTTCGCGTCCGTCGGACATAACAGCTACATAACGGAAAGTCCAGAAATCACCAATATTCAGCGTTAACTCATTAGCTGACATAGCACCACTGTCGATAACTAGATCCTTAATGAGGTCAGCGTATGCAAGTGTAAAGGTCTGACTTAATTCTTCAGTAGCATTAGCACCAGCAACGTTAATTGTACTCATTACAACTTCGTTTGATAATAGTGTGTCTTTCTTGTTGGTATAGCTATTCATAACTTTTATAGAGGTAATAGCAGGCCCAACAGGAACTATAACTACAACATCAAATGTTGGAGTTGCGCCAAGTTTGTACGGAAAATTTGCAGTAACCGGTTTTACAAGTCCTCCGGCTTTTGCATTTTCAGTAAGGATGTCAGTATTTTCCATACATGAGTTTGCAGTAAACATCAGCAGGAAAACAGATGAAGCCCAGATTGATTTTTGAAATATATTTTTCATATTTTTTGAAAATTTATTAATTAAAAATAACATCTAAGAACATGTGGCTTATTTTACCACAATGTTGTCTTCAGTGTCCCACCATACGCGAGTTTTCAGGTCGTCAGGTCCATTAAGAAGAGTTATACCTGCATCACGGTTTGTATTGTTAGTACCAAACTCTACTATCGGATAGGAGACCCTCTGAGGTATAGTTCCATCAAGGTCGCCGTCTTCAGCGGCAATAAGAACTGGGTAACCGATACGTCTCCATTCGAACCATGACTGAAGTCCCTGGTCAAACATAGCAACCCATTTCTGAGTACCTATGAGTTCCATTTTATCATCTTCGGTATAACCAGCGTTCCAAGTCCAGTTGTCGTTTGCATAAAAATCATTTGCCAAACTGTCAATATCCCAGTCGTCGTTAACCCAAATACCAGCCGTAGCAGCAACTAAAGCATCACCAAACTGATAATAAGAAGCTTTAACAGCAGCTTCATAATTCACTTCAGCCTCAAGATCACCACCTCCAATATAACCTTTAAGAGCAGCTTCTGATTTTATGAAAAGTACTTCTGCATAATTCATCAGTACACCAGGAGCAGTAGCTGCAGTGAAATAAGAACCAAGCTTTGAAGTATATTTCAGACCGTTTCCATTATAAGCCAAAGCTTTTGGTGAAGTTAATCCATTGGGTAATCCCACGAAATAACCATTTGCACTACCTAAATTCTGAGCAAAAAGAGCAATACGGTAATCCATATTTGGGGAATTATTCCACATTAAATCAACAACTGATAAGCTAACCCTGTGATCATCACGTGTTTTGCGGTTCTCATGAATTGGGTTGTTGCTTGGTAATGAGCCTAAGAAGATAAGCTGAGCATTATCATCATTTGATTCAAAAACCGGATACTTAGCAGCATTACCAAACATCCTAGTCAGTTCATCTTTTGCAAAAGGTTCATCTTTTGCCGACATGCGAAGCACCAAACGTGCATGAAGTGAGTTAGCAAATTTTTGCCAAGCAGCAACATCGCCACCAAAAAGAAGGTCACCTTCAATTTCGTCTGTACCACTTGCAAGATATGAATTAGCAGAATCAAGGCTGGTAATCAGAGCTCTGTAGATAGATTCCTGATCATCATAAGCTGGTTGCAGAATTCCACCATCGGCGGCACCAGATCTCCATGCTTCACTGTAAGGAACGGGTCCAAACAAGTCAGTGAGAACTGAAGTAATATATGCTTCACAAACAAGAGATATACCTTCATAATTCTTAAGACCCTGAGCAATAGCGATCTTTTTCAGAAGAGCATTATCCATACCACTGGTTGCATAAAAGCTGGTCCATGTGTTGTTAATAACACCGGAACGTGGCATGTAACGATCTTCGTCAGTGTACTGAACTTTTGCCATGTGTTGTACCCAGCAATTGCCCATTTCGTGACCAAGGAAGATTTCATAAGTTCTCTCAGTCATGTTTTCAATCACGTTAGGGAGAAGCAGTTTTGGCAACGCCGTCTCCAACGCAGGATCATTGGGATTAGTGTTAATTTTATCAAAATCCTTGGTGCAAGACTGCAAAACCAAAGAAGTTGCGAAAATTATGATAAATCCTCTAAATATTGTTGTTTTCATATTTTATTGCTTTTCTAAGTTCCTTAAAAATTAACACTTACATTAAATCCTAAGCTTCTGGCTGAAGGTAACTGTCCAAATTCAATACCCTGAACGTTAGTGTTATCAAATGAAGTTTCAGGATCAATATGTGGAACTTTAGCCCAAAGAAGAAGGAGGTTTCTTCCTACGAAAGAAACATTAAGATTACGTATTGGCAGATTTCCAATTTTATTGAAAGTGTAGCCTAAAGTTACTTCACGTAATTTAACATAGCTGGCGTCAAAAACACTTGGGTAACAAATGTTGTTCTGATAAACTGCTTTGTTGTATTCTTCAGATGAAACAACTACATCATTAGCAACATAACTTCCGTCAGCAAGTTGTTTTGTACCAATACCAACTATACCGCCTTCTCTTCCAAGAAGAGTTTCTTCAAGAACACCTGCATATCGACCCCATGAGGTTGTCATTGAATACAATTCGCCACCCATTCTGGTGTCAATTAACACACCTAATGAAAGGTTTTTGTATCTGATGTCATTTTTCATACCACCGGTCCAGTCGGGTTGGTAATTTCCAAGAGCTTTAATATCACCTTGTTTTGGAAGACCGTTTACGTTCAGGATATTTCCATCTGGGTCACGTTTAACATCATATCCGTAAAATGTTCCGTAAGGCTGGCCGGGAATAGCAATAACCTGCATGCTCCAGTAAGTTCCAAGTACATATTGGTCAACACCAGGGGCAAGTTCAACAACTTCGTTGATGTTTTTAGCATAGTTAATAGTAATTTCCCAATTAAAATCTTTTGTTTTAACAGGAGTGATATAAACCATAACTTCAACACCCTTATTATCAATACGACCTGCGTTAACACTTTTGAATGTAAAACCACTGGCAGGAGAAACAGGGATATCGATAATCTGATTGGTTTGTTGTGAACTATAATAAGTTGCATCAACACCTAATCTGTTGTTAAAGAACTTCAAGTCAACACCAAATTCAAGAGAGTTTTTAAACTCAGGTTTTAGGCCTGCATTAGGCAGAGTGTTTGGAACAAACATGTTAGGAACTTTTGTTGCTGCACTCCAGCCTTCACCAAAAGAAACGATTGGTAAGAGTTTGTAAGGATCAGTATCGCTACCTACTTTTGCATAAGAAATTCTGGCTTTACCAAAGTTCAGAACTTGTGAATCAATATTCAAAAGATCAGTGAAAACACCAGAAAGTGCTACTGAATAGTATTGATAAGAGTTTTCTGATTCAGGTAAAGTACTTGACCAGTCATTTCTGAAAGTACCATCAAGTGTAAGAGCATCTTTGTATGTCACCTGACCAGCAGAATAAAGTGAGTTAATTCTCCTTTTTAAAAGCTTATTGGTAGTTTTCTGCGCAACTGCTGAGTTAGAAAGGTTATATACGTTAGGAAGAACCAATTCTTCAGCAGTACCGTTGTTATAATGGTTTGAATAATCCATACGGCTACCTCCAACGCTTAAGGAGAAAGACAAATCCTGGTTAATCTGTTTATTTGCAGTTAACAAGAAGTCAGAATTTATTTCTCTAACTGTTCTAGCTGATTCATAGTAATATCCAAAAGGATTGTCAATATCACCAAATGCGCGTCTTTCAGTATTGATATTTGAGTAAATATCACCACCGGTTCTAACAAAGCCGCTTAACCAATCAGTAAACTGGTAAGAAACTTTTGCATTACCCATGAATCTTTCACGTTGCATTGTGTTTGTGTTCTCGTTCAAAGTGTAGAATGGGTTGTTGTGATAATTATTGTTCCAGCTGTTTTTGGTGCCATCAGGATTTGTATAAGTCCTAAGGTTATCCATGTTAACTTGACGACCAAACCAAATAAACTGTTGCATGATGTTCTGAGCATCATACCCGTAACTTGGCATGTTATTGGAAGTTGAATTAATATAAGTTGCACCACCGCTTACTGTCATCTTGTTGGTAACATTCAGGCTACCATTAAGAGCAAGATTTTTCTTAGTAAGATCAGTATTTGGAACCATACCTGTCTGGCCTGTTCCTGTATAAGATGCACGGAAAGTAGCTTTATCGTTTCCACCGGAAATAGCAACGTTAGTAGAAGATGTTTGTCCAGTGTTAAATAAAGATCTAACGTTATCTGGCTGTGACACCCAAGGTGTAGCTTCGCGAACACCACCAACAACTGGTGAATCAAATTGTGGAATCATTAAACCAGCGTCAAGTTTTGGACCCCAACTTTCGTCAGTTCCGTCATTGATACCACCACCAGCACCATCAACGAATTCAAAAGCACCACTTGATCCTTGTCCGTAACCATTCTGGAAATCAGGAAGTCTGAGTGGAGTTTCGAAAGAAGTAGAATTACTAACTGAAATTCCAAGACCTTTTGAGCCTTTACCAGTTTTTGTTTCGATAAGAATAACTCCGTTTGATGCGCGTGATCCGTAAAGAGCAGCAGCATTTGGCCCTTTTAGCACGGTCATTTTTTCAACATCATTTGGGTTGATATCGGCAGCACCGTTTCCTCTGTTTACACCGTCGTTACCGGTTCCCCCCATGTTGGAGTTATCGATAGGAATACCGTCAACAATAAAAAGAGGCTGGTTGTTACCACCTAATGAAGAAGCACCTCTGAGAACAATTCTGGTAGATGCACCAACGGCACCTGAACTATTTGTAATCTGTGCCCCGGCTACTCTACCGGATAAAGAGTTGATGATGTTTTGTTCACGTGCTTTGGAAAGATCTTCACCCGAAACATCCTGTACGGAATAACCGATGGATTTCTTTTCTCTTGAAACTCCAAGAGCCGTTACAACTACTTCACCAAGATCCAAAGCGTCGGCCTGCATCACAAGGTCAATGATAGTTCTGCCTTCAATGGCTAAGTCCAGTGCAATCATACCAACAAAACTAAAACTTAGGCTGGTAGCACTTTGAGGAACGCTTAGTTCATAGTCACCATTAAAATTAGTAACTGTACCAATTGTAGTTCCTTTAACTACAACCGACACCCCGGGTAGTGGCGACCCGTCATCGGCACTGGTCACGTTACCCGTGATCTGTACATTCTGTGCCTGCAAAGCCTGGAAGCCTACAAACACGAAGAATGCCAGTAAAACTGTAAATCTTTTCATAGATAAAAATTTTAGGTTTATAAATAGTTAATAAAAGAATTATTCTGTGATGCCAAATCTATAAAAAAAAAACAAAAGAAAAAACAAATTACAGTCTAACAAAGGGCTTTGTAAGTACTGTGTCGGTAAACGCCATGACGTATTTTTACGTGAATTACAATGAACATACTGTAAACATAAGGCTTTTAGAGAAAATAAGGCAGGAAAACAAATTTTAAGATATGTTAATAAATATTAAAATTCTTTTCGTCAATCTGTAACAAATTTAGGTTTCATTCGTTATCGGCAAAAAGTAAAGTGGAATTTATCAGTGAAAGGTTCATTTCTGCTTATTCAGAATAAGGTCAATTTCTTCCAAAATACCAGCTTCAGTTCCTATTGTATTATTAATAATATTTTGGCCTTTTTCAAGAATATTATTTACAACTGATTTGTCTTCAAAAGATGATGCATTAATCTTAACATTTAGCCAAGCTCCCATAATACATGAACGTATTGCCAATGCTCCAACACCTGCATCGGATACAGAATTCGGATTACCGGTTTTAACCATTTGCTGTATCAGCTCAAACCCTTCAAAAGCTGTTTGCATAGTTTTTAAAGGGATTTCAATTGCATTAAGGGTGGCCTTCTGTATGGCTGTTTTACGAATTTCTTTTTCTTCGGGGGAGTTTTTAGCCAGCGAAAACGCTTCCATTATCGCATTAAATGCATGTGTATCTTCATCAATCAGCGCAAGTAATTCGTTTTGCAATTTCTTTCCTTTTTCTGCGTGATTGCTGAATTCTTCCCAACGGTCATCCCATCCCTTTTTATGGGAAGATAAATTCGCAACCATGGTACCAAGTGCTACTCCCATGGCACCCATAGCAGCACTGATTGAACCGCCACCTGGTGCGGGGGATTCAGAGGCGGTTTCGTTTACGAAATCTGTCAGATTCATCGAAACGAGTCGTTTTCCAGTCTTATTTTCTAATTTGTATTCGATGATTTTCTCATTCGGGTTAAAAGGAGCCAGTTCATCTAATCCAAGCGATTTCACTGCGATTTTAATAAGCTCTGCATCGGAAACTCCCAACGACCTTTTTTGTTTTTTGAGAAAATATTTTCCTGCCTCAAGCATAGCTTTCAGTGGCACCATGCCTACCAGTTCAGATCCGGTAACCCTCATGCCCCGAGCCTCCGCTTTTTTACAGGCTTCGTCAAATGCAATGTGCATCGGAGTTATGCTGATATTTGTGAGATTGATGGATATCTGCGCGATGCCGTATTCCTTAATATACCATCCGATTGCCTTGACCGCTTTGAGAGATCCCTGAATATAAACGGTATTACCTTTTTCATCTTTCACGATTTTTCCGGCAACTGTGTCGCCATCCCTTTTAACTCTGCCTTTTTCCCGGATGTCGTATGCTACGGCATTAGCTCTTCTAACCGATGTTGTATTCAGGTTTATATTGTATGCCACGAGAAAATCCCTTGCACCTAGTGCTATTGCGCCGATTTTGGGATTAAACACCGCCGGTCCGAAATCAGGTTTCCAGTGAGGATCGGTCAATTTTCGGGGGAGACCCTCGTACTCTCCAGAACGGACCTCAGCGAGGTTTTTCCTGCTTTCATGAAGTGCAGCACTTTCGTAACAATATACCGGGATTGACAGTTCATTTCCGATTCGTTCTGCCAGTTTATGAGCAAAACCAACCGTTTCTTCCATACTGATCCCTGAGATCGGGATAAGAGGCAAAACGTCTGTTGCCCCGAAACGGGGATGTTCACCATTATGATGAGACATATCAATTAGTTCAGAAGCTATTTTTGCAGCCTGAAATGCAGCTTCAACAACTGCTTCCGGTTCGCCCGCAAAGGTAACAACCGTGCGGTTTGTTGCTTTTCCGGGATCGACATCTAAAAGCCTTATTCCTTCAACTTTTTCTATTTCATTGGTAATCTGCTTAATAATACTCATATCTCTGCCTTCGGAGAAATTGGGTACACATTCGATGAGACGGATCATATTGGTGTTTTCTGGATTTGAGTACAAATATCTGTAATTATTTGGTTATTTGGTAATTTCGGGAAAGAGGTACAAGGGTAATGTTGGCTGAGACTGCCGAACCAGCAAAAACGATGACCCCCCAGGCTAAAACCCTGAGATATCTCAAAAAAAAACCCGGAATCCAAAGATCCCGGGTTCTAAAAAACTAGAAAGAAGTACTTAAATCGCTTTTCCACCGCGCTCTCCGGTACGAATCCGGATAACTTCTTCAAGCGGGGTAATGAATATCTTTCCATCTCCCACTTTACCATCCGGACCATCAGTACGAGCAGATTTAAGGATCGTTTCGATAGTAATATCAACAAATTCTTCGTTTACGGCTATTTCAATTTTAATTTTAGGAATGAGATCAGGTACAATTACCTGTCCTCGGTACATTTCTTCAATTCTCTGTTGTCCGTGACCTGAAACACGGCTTACAGAAATTCTTTTTATATCAGCTTCGATGAGTGCTTCGCGCACCTGATCGAGTTGAGCTTCTCGTATAATTGCTGTTATTAGTTTCATTTTTTTTACTAATTAGGGTTAAGCATTCCATATCCTCTTTCACCGTGGTATGCGCGGTCAAGACCAGCCATTTCATCGATTTCAGACGATTTGAACTTAAATATTTTGTCAATTACAAATATAATTATAAGCGTCATTACTGCTGCATAAAGTATTGCAACCCCAACAGCAAGCGCCTGTACTCCAAGCTGATTCAAAACTGTCCAGTCGCCACCAAAAGCTGCTGAAGCATTAGCCATCCAGGATGGACGAATAAAAAATACCAGCATTATTGCACCTACAATTCCACCTACACCATGAATTCCGAATGCATCAAGACTATCATCATAACCCAGTTTGTTCTTCAACATAATAGCCATGTAGCAAATTATTGATGCCAGCATTCCAAGTATCATTGCACCGTATGGCTGAACCACACCCGCAGCAGGAGTTACAGCAACTAGTCCGGCAAGAATACCGCTGGCAAATCCAAGTGCAGTAGCTTTTCCCTGATGAACCCCTTCAATAATCATCCACGTCATTGCTCCGGCAGCTGCTGCAACCTGAGTAGCTGTAAGGGCCTGAGCTGTACTGAGTCCGCTGGAAATACTGCTTCCAGCATTAAATCCAAACCAACCAACCCAAAGTAAACCAGCACCAAGCATTGTTAATACCAGGTTATTTGGGCGAATTACCTGATAAGGATAACCTCTTCTGGCACCCAGATAAATAGCTGCTACCAGCCCACTTACGCCGGCAGAAATATGAACAACTGTACCCCCTGCAAAGTCAATGGCTCCGGCAGCTCCCAGATTAAAAAGGAAACCATCGCTTGCCCATACCCAATGACAAAGTGGGTTATATACAAAAATTCCCCATATCGCTATAAAAAATACATAAGCCTTAAAAGAAACCCTTTCAGCAAATGCACCGGCAATCAGTGCAGGTGTAATAATTGCGAATTTTCCCTGAAACATTGAAAAGACGTATTCAGGTATTCCGGCAGGCATTATATTTTCATCGATTCCCTTGAGAAAGAAATAATCAGGGTTCCAACCAAACCATCCTCCCAGCACATTGTGTCCGAAACTCATGCTGTAGCCAACTGCCACCCAGAGAATACTCATTATTCCCATTGCAGCAAAACTATGCATAATTGTTCCTAAAACATTTTTTGTTCTAACGAGACCTCCGTAGAACATGGCCAGACCAGGGATCATTAGTAACACCAGTGCTGTGGATGTGAGCATCCATGAGGTTGCTCCAGTATCAATTGGTGTTGTGTCAGCAGCAAATATCCCTGAGCTGCAGGCAAAAAGCAGAACCAATGATAACAGATTCTTTTTACGCAATAATTTCATAAAGCAATTTTTTTTAAATAAATATTGTTTTCGGTGCAAACATATATTTTTTATGGCATCTAACCAATTTATTTATTATTTTTTTTGTTTCACACCCCTGTTTTTTATATACTAATTAAATTATTATGTGTTTATTTGTTAGGTAGCTAATTTTAAAAGCGACATATATTAAATTCTTTTGGATTTGAATAATTTAGGATTTTCCAGATCCCTACCGATATTTGATCCCTAACGGGATCATATCGAAGCGACTATATCATTGATAAATAAAAAGCTATTAATATAGAGTCCTGTTACAAACGAGGTATTGTTGTAACGGATAATAGTGAAAAGGATCTTTAATTAAAGAAATTGGATTAATTATCTGATTAACTGCCCTTTGCAGTAAACATGTTCAATCAGATCAGCTCCGAAAGAGTAGGGAATAAATTCCAGTCCGGGAATTTTGCGGGTAATGATAAATGAAGCCGATTTTCCGGGTGTGATGCTTCCTTCAGTGGACTCAACTCCCATTGCATAAGCAGAGTTAATGGTAACTGCATTTAAAGCTTCTTCAGGTAGCATGCGAAGTTTAATGCATGCAAGAGATAGAATAAAACTCATATTTCCGGATGGGGATGACCCGGGATTGTAATCTGTTGCTAGTGCGAGAGGTAATCCAGCATCAATCATTTTACGTGCAGGCGCATATCCAATCCCCAGAAAAAAAGATGCACCTGGAAGTAGCGTAGGGATTGTATTACTACCCAGCAACGATCTAATTTCATTATCTTCAACATATTCAAGGTGATCTACAGATAAGGCATTATGCTTTACCCCTATCTGAATGCCTCCTGATAATCCCAGTTCATTGGCATGAATCTTAGGACGGAGTCCGCATTGTATCCCAGCACTTAGAATTTTATCTGTTTCCTCCGGTGTAAAAAAGCCATGATCGCAAAAAACATCAATATAATCTGCCAACTCCTCAAATTTAACGGCAGGAATCATTTCTGTGATAATTTTTTCGATATACTCTTCTCTATTGCTTTTATAGTCTTCCGGAAGGGCATGAGCGCCTAAAAATGTTGCTTTTACTGTGAGTGGGAATGCATGTTTGATCCTGCGAATTACACGAAGCATTTTTAACTCATCTGCAGTATTCAATCCGTAACCGCTCTTTATTTCCACTGAGCAGGTCCCAAGACGCATAATTTCCTTAATCCTTTCGGCCGATTTCCTAAAAAGTTCATTTTCTGGAGTATCGTGAAGGATTTTTGCTGAATTCAAAATGCCACCTCCGTTTTTTGCTATTTCCTCGTATGAAAGACCTTTTATTTTATCAATAAATTCAGTTTCCCTGCTGCCGGCATACACAAGATGTGTGTGAGAATCACAAAATGCAGGCAACACCAACCGACCGGATGCATCGTAAATATTATCTGATTTCATGTATTCCTGTGGAATTTCGGACATACTTCCAAAATCCACAATCTTTTCATCCTCACAGTACAACCACGCATTTTCAAGCGAAGGAATCACCTGCATCTCTTTGCCTTTGCGGATTTTAGGGTTCTGGTCGGAAACCTGAAAAAGATTTTTGATATTGAATATCAGTAGGCTCATGGTTGTGAAAGCTAGCTAAAATATTTCAATGTATAGGCCACAATCACACCCAGATAATTTCCAATGGCGTATCCAATAATCCCAATAATTATACCCGATAAAACAATTGCTTTATTCTTCAGGACACCAGCAACAACAGGGACAAATGGTGGCGACATGGAAAGGGCAACTGTTGTTATCAGAAAATTATCCACATCAATTTTAAATATCCATGAAAGAATTCCATGAATTAGCATTGCTCCGGGCACAGCAATAAGTATGTACAAGAATATTGAAATCAGAAACTCAGAATTTTCGCTGTTAAACATCTTGCTCAGATCAGCTGTAGAAGCCACAACCAAACTGAAAATGAGGATGAAATACATTCCCAGCTGAAAGGTCTTTTTTATGCGATTTATTGCAGGAAAGGTTGATGCAACAATCCCAAGGGAAGTAATAATTAGAATTGCAATTACCGTTTGGTTGTTTTTGGGAAACAACATGCTTATCCCACCGCCAATTGCGGAAATGAGAACAGTTAATCCAAATCCCTTTAATAATTTAAGAAAAATAGTTTTTGAGAATATTCCACTATACGATTCAAATTCGCTCACCATTTCCTCTGTACGATTCAGATTTTCAATTCCATCTGTTGATTTGTAAGGTCGCATAAAGAGTAAAAAGAAACGTTGGGCAAAGGTTAGCAGGAATAATAATACAACCGAGCCAACAACCAGATCTGCGGTATTGGTTAATATATAGGTTTCGTTGTCGACGTCAAGCATAGTAGCTAGAGCAGCAAGATTCGGTGTGCCACCGGTATAAACACCAATAAGCATTCCTGAAATTTTCCAGCAATCGGGAATATGACTTCTGAAAATAAAAAACCCGATAACAACCATGATGGTTGCCGCTAAAACTCCCAAGAGCAAGGAAATAAAAGTCGTTTTAGCCAGCTTAACCCATTTTCTTATATCTTCAGAAAAGAGTAAAAGTGGGATCGCAAGCGGAATAGTAATGGAAGTTAGAATATCATTCATACCTTCAAGGTTAGAAGGAAGAATACCAATATTACCTACAAAAAGGCCAACGATATAACAAATAACAATTGATCCGATTTTGCGGATATATGAATAGGTGTTACCCAGATAGATTACAAGTACCGGGAAAAGTAGAAAGAATGCTATCAACAGAATTTTTGCAGTCATTTCGGGATTAGTTGGTTAATAACGGGTTAAAATAACTAACAAATCCGTCGAAATCCAAATCTGCCGTTACGTAATAACAAGAAAATCAAAATTACATTTTCGTAAAATACTGAATTTCTGATTTATACAAGGGTTAGAAATTCAGGAAACATAAAAACGTCGTTTCTCACTTCAAAAAAACAGAACTTGGATTTTCCTGATTATTGATTTAAAAAGTAAGTTTTCATAAGTGGATAACCTACTTCGTTTAAAAGATCACTGTCAAGGGATATCCGTCCTTCCCCAGTGAATTTCAGGAAAATATACGTTTCAGAGTTTTTCCCTTTTAAACTGAATTCCAGCTTTCCTGCGTCTTTCGTATAAGTGTAATCACCAACACCTCTGGTAACTTCAACGGATATGGAAGGAGGAAACATCAGTTTAAATGTATTATTGAACATGTCTGTATTCGACAATCCCGCCATATAATCTGTGTTTTTCTCAAGGAATGTACTATCAAAAAGAGAAAGTATATTTGGCTCTGATTTGAATGCCGGAATGTCTTTTATTCCTATCGTTGTTTCGGTTGTTGCTGTAAAAACCGAGTTAGGCATATTATATGACACGGTGCCTCTTTGAGTATCATAAACATCAAATGTCAGTAAAACACAGAAGTATTATCTAGAATTTGTAACCCAGTAAAAAATAATATTTGCTGGTAGATGACTTAATAGTTGAAGTGTTTTGCATCCCGTTTCCCTTTTCGAATCGGGTTTCCAGAGAGAAGTTTTTGTATTTGGCACCCAATCCAAACGCATATCCACCTTCATATGCACGAGTCTCATTTAAAGCAGCTCTTTCTGGAGAATAGGTTTTGACTCCAGAAGTAACCTTTTCCTCTTTCAAAAGGTTAATTTCATTAATAACGTACCCACCTGTCAAGCCTGCATTACAAAAAATGAAACAATTACCTATTGGGTATTTATAACGAAGCATATTTGTGCGACGAATGTATGAATATCCAATATTCGAATGAAAAATGGTGTAATTCGTGAGATTAGGAAGGTTCCTGTAAGAGTTCTTTATTTCATAAGCAGAATAAATTAATTCGTTATACAAAGACCATTTATTGTTTTTACCTCTGAAAATGATATCAAGGAATAGTCCTCCAGCGAAATTAAATGAAGGATTAATATCACTACCTACCAGATAATCCATAGCAGATCCTGTAAAATATACTTTGGTTAATGACATTCCACCTAAAGCCCCAAAATCGAACCCGATTTTCTCAGATTTCCGCGAATTTAGAGATTCAGAACCTGAACCGAAATTCCGAAATTCACATACAGAACCTGAACTGTTATAATATAATTCTAACAACTCACCCAATCCATCTTTTGTATACTGCAGATTCTGGAGTTCAGGTTGAACTGCAGGAGAATCTTTAAAATAGGCCAACAATTGCCCCCTGAAAACACAATTCTCAACAAGCTCAGTATTGCCAGCCTTTTTTACGTAAAATTTTTTGTAAATTAACAATTGGTATTTTGAATCCTGAACTATATAAAACTGTTCCTTTTTGTCTGAATTTTTATAACAATAAAGACTTTTTGAACCTTTAATTATTGTTTGAAGAAAAATTGTGTCCGCTACAGTTTTTAATGTTGGAGTATTGTCATAGCTATTCGCTGAAACCACCTCAGATTGCACAATAGCACCAACATATAATTCACCATAAACTCCAAATTTTTTTATATCGAGAGGTAAAAATATTCTGACCTGATCCTTTTCATTTTGCCTGAATTCTATCTTTTCAGGATTAATTTTCCAGTAATTGTAATTGATGGTTCCCTTTAAAGTGTCTCCACTTAATGAAATTACAAAACCGGGTTTAAAATTTTTTTGAGAGTTTACTGCAACAAAGCAGGGTAATATCAAAATGACAATCGCCAATAAGCGAAAATGCGTTAAAGTCATAACTTAATAATCGTATATATTAACATTTAAAATTTCAGTCTGAATCCTATGCCATTTCCTAGAATTGCAAGTTCGAGTTCATGAATATAAAGATTTCTATTTACCGAAAGGCCACCATTAAAAGTATTGATGGCTTTATCAGCTTGTTTATTAAACTTCTTAACAACTGGGATAGAAATAACAAGTAAGCCGACACCTACTCCAGCCAAAGCCCATTGAGGATCACCGCCTCCCATTGCAGTTCCTATGGGCCAACCTATCAGCCCTCCACCAAATAAACCAAGAACCATAGCCGTGGAGTATGTAGACTTTGCTTCAATAATCTCCTTGTGAGCTTGCTCATTGCCTTCCATTGCTTTTACAAGTCCTGGCATAGTAAGAGCCTTACCATGTTGAGAGAATTGATAACCGCCGAAAACTTTTTTCATGGCGATACTATCGGATTGAGCATTTACAATTGCAAAACTGGCAAAAAAGAAAAAAAACAGGTTGATTAATGCAAATCTTTTCATCTTGGTAACATTTTAGCGGATAAAACTCATTTAATCTTTTAATTCAAATGTTACCGGAAACATCTTAAAAATAAATAAAAGGTATTGTTATCTAAACTATCTACTCTTTAATTGGGGAATCGAAATTAGTAAATATTTTCAGGAAAATAAATTAGGCTTGCTAGCAATGATTATTTTAAATAATTCTAAATAATATTTGCCCTTAAAAGCTTTTGGCCTATCTTTGTCCAACTTTTAACCTAATCAATATTTGTATGTCTTATAATCTTCTTAAAGGAAAAAAAGGTATCATTTTTGGTGCTCTGAATGATCAGTCAATTGCATGGAAAGTAGCAGAAAAAGCTCACGAAGAAGGCGCTGTGTTTACGCTTTCCAACACAGCTGTTGCCCTTCGTTTGGGTACGCTTGATGAGTTAGCCAAAAAAACCAACTCCGAAATCATTCATGCTGACGCCACCAATGTTGCGGAAATCGAAAAAGTTTTTGCCCGCACTATGGAAATTTATGGAGGCAAAATAGATTTTGTATTGCACTCGATTGGGATGTCACCTAATGTGAGAAAAGGTATTCCTTACGACAATATAGATTATCCTAACTTCCTAAAAACACTTGATATTTCAGCGCTTTCCTTTCATAAGATGCTACAGGTGGCACGTAAAATGGATGCTATCAATGAATGGGGATCTGTGGTTGCGCTAAGTTATGTTGCAGCTCAAAGAACCTTGTTTGGATACAATGATATGGCCGATGCTAAATCTCTTCTTGAATCTATTGCCCGTAGCTTTGGATATATCTATGGCCGCGATAAAAAAATACGAATTAACACAATCTCTCAATCTCCTACCCGTACAACAGCAGGTAGCGGAGTATCGGGTATCGATACTTTGATCGACTTTACAGAGAGAATGTCTCCCCTGGGAAATGCAAGTGCTGAAGATTGTGCCGATTATTGCATCACAATGTTTTCTGATCTAACTAAGAAAGTAACCATGCAAAATCTTTTCCATGATGGTGGCTTTTCAAGCATGGGTATGAGTTATAAGGCTATTACTCAATATAATAAGAGTTTTGAGGAATGTGACTAATATGATTTGGGGGATTGTGGTCAAAAAAAGTTGGCGATTTTCAAAAAAAAAAATTATTATAAGCTGATTTTTAGTTTTTGACCGCATTAAACATGAGGGGTTTAAACCCCGTATGTTTTTGGAGTTACCTGTATTTCAATTTACGATAGTAATTCTCTGGCATTCGCCATTGCAGCATCGGTAGTTTGTTCGCCGCTTAGCATACGTGCTATTTCGACAAGCCGGTCATTTTTCTCTAATTGCTTTATTTCAGTAATGGTACCGGAGGCTTTTTCAAATTTGTAAACCAACAAATGCTGATCGCCTTTGGCTGCTACCTGAGGAAGGTGCGTGATTGCAAAAACCTGGCGTGAAGCCGACATTTCCTTCATTATCTTCCCAACTTTGTAAGCAATTTCTCCGGAAACGCCGGTGTCTATTTCATCAAAAATTATGGTTGGAAGCCCCAGTGATCCTGAGATAATGGATTTAATACTGAGCATTAACCGGGATAATTCGCCGCCTGAGGCAATTTTAGCAATATCCTGAAGATCGGTTTTCCTGTTTGCTGTGAAGAGAAATTTCACTGAATCAAAACCATGAAGTGTAGGTTCTTCAAGGGTCTGACATTGAATTTTGAACTGAGCGTTAGGGATTCCGAGTTGCATAAGAAGTTCGATAATTGTGGCTTCCATTAAAGGGACTGACTTTCTTCGGTGAGCAGACAGTTTTCCTCCAAGTTCCTTAACTTTCATAGAACGAGATCCTAATTCTTTTTCAAGATCGCTGATGCGGAATTCAGCAGAGTTAAGTTCAAGAATTCTGTTATCCATTTCTTCTCTAAGGCGTATCAGTTCTTCAATCCCGTTAACTCGGTGCTTTTGAAGCAATAAATACAAAAGATTTAGCCTTTCCTGAACTTTTTCAAGGGATGCAGGGTCAACCTCGGTTTTATCGGCAAGCTTTTCAATTTCCGAGCTGATATCTCTTAATTCGATCACTGAACTGCCGATTCGCTGTTTAAGGCCTTCAGCGGCAGGATAAAACTTTGAAAGCTTCAAAAGGGTATTTTCCGCTTCTTTTAAAAGGTTAACCACGTTGGCCTCATCCCCTGAAATAGTCTGATACACAGAATAAAGTCCGGATTTTATTTCTTCAGCATGACTCAAGATTTCAAGTTGCTTTTCCATATCTTCAACTTCACCTTCTTTAATATTTGCCTGATCAAGCTCGGTAAACTGAAATAAAAGAAAATCGAGTTCGGCTCGGGCTTTTTCCGAACTTTGTTTTAGAATTTCAAGTTCTTTGTAAATAGAAGTGTACCTTCGATATTCTTCCTGAAATTCCTCAAGTAAAACAGTTGAAGCAGCGTATGCATCGAGCACTCCAAGTTGATATAGATTATGGTTCAGGTCAAGGTTTTCGTGCTGTGAGTGAATATCAATTAAAAAATCACCGGCATCTTTCAATATCTGAAGACTTACGGGAGTGTCGTTGATAAAAGCACGGGATTTACCATTCGGACTAATTTCTCTTCGCAAAATAATGTTGGAATCCGGTTCAATTTCATTTGCTTCGAGCATAGCGTCGAGACGTTGGCTTTTAAATGCAAATATTCCTTCAACTACACATTTAATTTCTTTATTTTTCAAAACTGAAGCATCTCCCCTATTCCCCAGAATAAGTCCCAATGCCCCAAGCAGAATGGATTTCCCTGCTCCCGTCTCCCCAGTTATAGTAGTCAGCCCACCCGAAAACTGAATTTCAAGTTCTTCAATAATAGCGTAATTGCTTACCGAGAGTGAGCGGATCATAGATTTTTCTTTGAATGATTTATTTCTTGGCTTCGGTTATGGCTTTATATTTGGAGGAATTTGCCTGATCAATTTCATTCAAAATTGCAATAACCCTTGATCTTTCTTCTGGAAATGATTCCGAAAAAAGCTTCACAAATTCATCACTTTTGGCATCGAACAAAACGTGCATTGGATGCATAAAAGGGTCGGGTTTCTTGCGGTATACTGCCTGTAAAAGTTCAAGATCAGTAGCTATTGATGCGCGGGCTTCAACTGGCTTTGAGTCCATTAAATCGAGGCCCTGACGGTGATAACGATAAATAAAATCGCGGCATGGGGCATAATCCGCATCCAAAAGATCTTTAACAAGCCAGTAGCGGTTTTTATGAGAAGTATTATCGAATGGTTTCCAGCCTTTATCGGGTGCATTCTGCGCATTGTCTACAATTTTTTCCGCTGCTTGAAAATAAGGCGTTCCCCCGTCAAATCCAAACGAATCGTAATCCAAACCCAAAACAAAATAAGCATAGTAAGCCAGAATGGAAGTAAGGTTTGAAATATGACTTGTGGGATCAAATTCCAGGGGTTCAAATTCGATATATCTGAATTGAAGGTCGTTATCCATATAATTCAGCATCACAGTATTATAATTCGTATTAAAGATAGTGCGGCGTGACTGAATCTGAAGTGTACCTTTGAATTCGTCGGCGGAGAGTTGTTCCTGAATATTAAACATCAGGTTGCATTCTATTCTTTCCTCGATGCCAAATACATGATTAGTCCATACTTTGTTATTCATAAATTCAAAAATAGCAGTTTGAAGAGTCTCGAAAACCTGTTTATTCGTTCCCTGAACCTGCTGACTAACCACCTGAACATTGCATTTTAGCTCTTGAGCTTTTGCAAAGCTGAAAAGTGATATAAGCACAAAAATCCCTGCAATTCTCTTCATAATCACTTTATTAATGCGATAAGTTTATTCACAATATCTACGGCAACCTCCTGCTTAGATTTTAACTCAAATTTATCAATATTATTGTTTTTGTCAATAATACTAATCTTATTAGTATCGGTTCCAAAACCTGCACCTTCATCGTTCATGCTATTTAAAACTATGAAATCCAGATTTTTACGCTTCAGTTTTTCTTTTGCGTTATTTAGTTCATTATCTGTTTCCAGAGCAAATCCAGCTAAAACCTGAGATTTAGTTTTTAAAATCCCTAATTCAGCAGCAATATCTTTTGTTGGTTTAAAAGTAATACTCCAGTCAGACTTTTCGCGCTTAACTTTCTTACTTAATGTTTCCAAGGGAGAAAAATCAGCTACAGCGGCCGATAAAATTGCAGCGTTGCATGAAGAAAAAATATTGACACATTCTGCATACATTTCAGCGGCAGTTTGCACTCGAATCAGTTTAATGGTCTTATTTTTTGTTTCGAGGGATACGGGACCGCTGATCAGAATTACCTCTGCGCCTTCATTTGCGCAGACTTCTGCAATAGCAAAACCCATTTTACCGGTTGAATGGTTTCCAAGAAAACGAACAGGATCGATAGGTTCAAATGTAGGTCCTGCTGTGATCAGGATACGTTGCAACTCAAGTTTTTTTTTTCAGGAGAGAGCAATGGAAGAATTCGCTGAAGGATTACTTCAGGTTCCTGAAGCCTGCCAATTCCCTGTAAACCAGAAGCCAGGTCACCACTGGCAGGTTCAATTAAAATATTCCCGTAGGATTGTAAAACAGCGATATTTTTTTGTGTAGAGGGATGTTTGTACATATCGAGATCCATAGCAGGTGCGAATACCACAGGACATTTAGCTGCCAAATATGTAGCAATCAACAGGTTATCAGGCATCCCGTTTGCCATTTTCGCCATACTGGTAGCAGTAACCGGAGCAATAAGAAAGAGGTCGGCCCAATTACCTAAATCGACATGACTGTTCCACATTCCGTCGTCTTTAAAAAACTCAGAAAGTACAGGATGTGTGGATAATGCGGCTAATGTTCCTTTGGTTACAAACTTCTCGGCAAAAGGAGAAAGAATAACTTTTACTTCAGCTCCTTCACGAATCAACAGACGAAGAAGAAAAACCGCTTTATATGCAGCGATACTGCCGGTTATACCAAGAAGTATTTTTTTTCCTTTTAAGTCCATAATAGTATAGTTTCAGGACAAACAAAACCTAATGAAAGTGGGTTAAAGACTTTATAATCAACACATCTCCAATGAAATAGTTTGAAAACAAAAATCAAAATCACGAACAAAGAACAGAGCTTAGTTACTTTCTGTATCCTCTTCCAGTTTTACTGGTTCCGACACACGGTAATAAATACCATCTTCGAGAAATTCCTGAAGGGCAATAAGTGTTGGTTTTGGCAAACGCTCATAAAACTTAGAAATTTCGATTTGCTCACGATTTTCGAAAACTTCCTCCAGGTTATCTGTGTAGTATGCAAATTCTTCAAGTTTACGATTGAGTTCCTGTTTCATCTCAACGCTGATCTGATTAGATCTTTTGCTAATGATCATAACACTTTCGTAAATATTTACAGTATTTACACTCATATCGCGCAAATCCTGTGTAACAGTTGTTGCGGCTGCTTTACTTTTTTTGTAATCTATCATTACTGTATGGAGTTTTGATTTGTATCTTGTCCTAAAAAACGCATTGAAGAGTCGTACATTTTTTTTGCATCATCGGAATATTTCCCGGTTGGAAATTCTGAAACAAAAGAATAATATTCGTCGACGGCGGCCTGATATCTGTCTTTAATTTTACTTGCGATAGAATTCTCAGCCAAAAGGTAACTTGACTTAAGAAGAAGAAACATAAGTTCTTCTCTATATTTTGTATCGGGATATTCATTCAAACTATTTCGAAGGGCAATAATTGAAGCTTTGTAATCGCTTAGATCATAATATAACCTTGCACTGATATATGATTTATTAACCAGTTTTTCATTCATCTCTACAATCAGGCTTTTTGCTTCTTGTATTCGCAGGCTGCGGGGATGATTAATAATAAAAAGTGTAAAATAATTTATAGCAGCATACGTACTTGCCTGATCTAGTTCAGGTCTGGGGGATAACATATAGGAGCAATATGCATTCATAAACTCTGAATCTTCCGCAAATGGACTTTTTGGAAAAGTTTTGGTGAGTTCTGAAAAATAGTGTCCAGCCATCGTATAATCTCTTTGATTATAATACGCTTTAGCCCGATAATACTGGATGGTATCAGCTTTAATGGTGCCGCGGTACACTGTGGCTATCTGTTCGAATAAGGTTGCAGATCTGACGTAGTCTTTATTCCCATAATATTCAAATGCCTTATCGTACTTTAGCTGGTAATCACTGCCTTTCAGCAGCTTTTCATAACCTTTGCAGGAACCCAGAACCAGAGGAAACAATATGTAAATCAGTATCTTGAATTTCATTTTTTAAAATGTTGTGCAAAATTACTACAATAATGTTTAACAAGGAAACAAATCTCCTGTTTTTTTCAAGGGAATAACGGAATAGATCGGAGTTTTAGTATAAACCTTAAGAATGGATTAAATAATTGAGACAGATTGCTATGCGAAAGATATCCCAAATTCAAAATAATAAAATGTTTCTCGAAGCTGGAAAAATGAAAATAAAATCACTTATTCAAATTGAAATATGTTTTTACACATTTGATATTCAATTAATTATATTAAATAATTTGAATTGAAACTAAGCCTCAAGTTTAATGAATTTTCAACTCTAATCACATTTGTACCTAGATGGAGTCTGGTAACTTTCCTAATAAAACTCCTAATAATTACGTCTGTTGAAATAATTCAATTATTTTTGTCCCTCAATATTAACTAAAAAAAATTGCCGTGGATATTTTTGATAAAATTCAAAACAACAAAGGACCGCTAGGTAAGTACAAAGAGATGGCGCACGGGTATTTTGCATTTCCCAAACTGGAAGGTGAGATCGGGCCAAGAATGAGGTTCAAGGGTAAAGAAATGCTTAACTGGAGTCTGAATAATTATATCGGACTGGCTAATCATCCTGAAGTTAGAAAAGCAGATGCTGACGCTGCAGCGCTGTACGGAATGGCTTACCCAATGGGAGCCAGAATGATGTCGGGACAAACCAAATACCACGAAGAACTAGAAACCAAACTGGCTCATTTTGTTGGTAAGGAGGCTGGATACCTTTTGAATTACGGATATCAGGGGATGGTTTCAATAATTGATGCCCTGCTTGACAGGAAAGACGTTGTTGTTTACGATTCAGATGCTCATGCTTGTATCATGGATGGTTTGAGACTTCATATTGGAAAACGCTTTGTTTATCCACACAACAACATGGAGAAATTTGAACTCCAGCTTAAACATGCAACGAAACTAGCTGAAACAACCGGTGGTGGCATATTAGTTATCACAGAAGGTGTTTTTGGAATGGTTGGAGATCTTGGGAAACTTGACCAAATCGTAAAATTTAAAGAAAAATACAATTTCCGTCTGCTTGTTGATGACGCTCATGGCTTTGGTACCATGGGTAAAACAGGTGCAGGTACCGGCGAGCATTTTGGTGTTCAGGATCAGATTGATGTTTATTTCTCCACATTTGCCAAATCGATGGCTGGAATTGGTGCTTTTGTTGCCGGGGATAAAGACATGATTGATTTTCTGGCTTACAATCTCCGTTCACAGATTTATGCTAAATCACTGCCAATGCCTATGACAATTGGCGCTTTGAAGAGATTAGAGCTATTACAAACCAAACCCGAACTACGTGAAAAACTCTGGACAATAGTTACTGCACTTCAGAAAGGGTTCAGGGAAAAAGGGTTCAATATTGGAGCTGGCGAATCGTGTGTTACTCCGGTTATTCTAAACGGTGGAATTCCTGAGGCTACCAACATTGTATTTGACTTGAGAGAAAACTATAATCTTTTCTGCTCTTTGGTTGTTTATCCTGTAATTCCTAAGGGAATGATTCTTTTGCGAATAATTCCAACCGCCGATCACAGTCTTGCAGATGTTGAATATACTATTAAGTGTTTCACTGAAGTTGCTGATAAGCTAAAAGCAGGCAAATACAGTAAAGACACTTTGGCAAGTGTTGAGGTAGAAAAATAATTTTTATTTTTTCAAGCAAAAAGCCGGTCACTTTTTTGTGAACCGGCTTTTTGTTTTCAGAATTTTATGTAAAAGATTAAAAAAAAAGCGACGGGGTTTAAACCCCTCATGTTTAATGTGGCGAAAAGCTAAAAATCAGCTAGTCTTGACTATTTTTTTTGAAAACAGCCAACTTTTTTTGACCAGATTATCTTTTTTAATGTTGTTCACCAAGCCAACGCTCCGCATCTATCGCAGCCCGGCAACCCGTTCCTGCTGCGGTCACAGCTTGTCGATACACTGAATCCATAACATCACCGCAAGCAAAAACTCCCTCTACATTCGTTTTTGTGGAGATTCCTTTGGTTTGAATATAGCCAACACCGTCGACTTCCAAATAAGGTGCGAAAATTTCAGAATTTGGTTTATGTCCGATTGCTACAAAAAATCCGGTGATATCAATTTTCCGTTCTTTTCCGGTTATTGCATCAGTGAGAATAACACCGTTAACACCCTGCTCGCCTACAATTTCTTTGGGAATACTATTCCACAGGACTTCAATATTTTTAGTTTTCAAAATACGATCGACCATAATTTTTGAGGCGCGCAGTTTATCGCGGCGATGGATTAGATAAACCTTGCTGCAAAGACCTGACAGGTACAAAGCCTCTTCAGCTGCAGTATCCCCTCCCCCGACAACCGCCACATCCTGATTTTTATAGAAAAACCCATCACAGGTTGCGCATGCAGAAACACCAAAACCCATGAATTTCTTTTCTGATTCGAGACCGATATATTTTGCAGTTGCACCAGTAGCAATGATGACTGTATCGGCGTGAATAATTTTTTTCTCGTCAATGATAACAATATGCGGATGTCCGCTGAAATCAACTGAGGTAGCCATTCCCCAGCGAACATCGGTACCAAAGCGCTCAGCTTGCTTTTTCAAGTCAACCATTAACTCAGGACCGGTAATACCTTCGGGATATCCGGGGAAATTTTCAACTTCGGTTGTTGTTGTAAGTTGTCCGCCAGCCTGAAGTCCCTCGTACATAACCGGAGTAAGATTTGCACGTGCAGCATAAATAGCCGCTGTGTATCCGGCCGGGCCAGATCCAAGAATTAAACATTTTACATGTTCAGCATCCCCTTGAGGCATAACTGATGATTTTCCTTTAGGATCGGGAGTTTGCATTGGTTTAAATAAATCCATTTTGATGAGCGTTAATTACGAGATGAAGGTAAACAAAAAAAGTTTAATTAGGTTCATTTTGTAGTAACGAAAGGCAAGGATACACGATTAGAAGATTTAATACAAAATTGACGATTTTTCCGTCACGACATGGCAAGTTCGATGGTACTGAGGTTTTTGCGTTGCAGGTTCCCGATGATTCCCATTTCCTGAGCATCCTTATCTGAAGCATTTGTAACTATGGCTTTAATCTGCTTCAGGCCTAAGCTTTTATGCGCCATCACCCGCCGGTGGCCGTCAATAATCTCGAAGCCTTTGCCGGAGGGGCGCACCACGATTGGTTTCATTTGTCCCGACAGCGATATGCTTTCAGTAAGCTCAGAAAGTGCTTTGTCGGATTCATTATTACTGCTTATCTCACCAAAACGAGCAACCGGCCTTGATAAGGTGATTCATTCAATTTATCGATATCAACAAGTTCTAAGGTTTCATTTTTTAGTTTAGTGCTGCTTTTTTTAGTGCCATTGCTCAGGTATATTATTTTTTCTTAGTAAAATCATCAACCTCAATGCCTGCCTGTTTTAGAATAGCATGTAAGGTTCCTTCTGGCATATAACCGGTTTGCAATAGTGGTAAATCTATTTGAAATTGGATTGAACCATATTTCATGGCTACCGGATGCCTGACGATGAAATTCAAATCCAAACTTCTTTAAAATTTTAACTATTTTGCGATAGCGTTAACCCGATAGGCGGCCCATCTTATAAGCCAATTACCATTGGGTAATCAAAACTATCTTTAACTTTGGTAAGCTTCATGTTCGGCTTTTCCTGCGCCTCAATTAATTTTTTAGCAACATCTCTTGCAATTTCAATGGTCTCTGCAAGTGTCCGCCCTTGAGCAACTAATCCTTGAATGCTTTCCGATGTGGCAAGAAAAAAACCTTCGGGCAGTTTCTCGATGTGTAAATTGATTATCCTTCCCATGCTTTTTTTTTACAAAAATGGTTAAAACAAATGTGGTTAACAATTATCTCATAAGTTCAATTCACCACTATAATCTCCGTTATCATAGCTACTTCTCTTTTTCCGAATCTACTCTTAATAACTACGGATGCAGAATTTAAAAAGGTGGAAGAGTTAAAAGAAACAAACCAAAACCAAGCAATGAATAGTCAGTAGGAATTTTGATTATACATAATTGTATAATACATTTGTGTATAATACTAAAATGTATAATATGAATATCTCTCCTTTTCAGTACGGAAAAATTGTTTCAGAAAGTGCTTTCGTTAATCGTAGCAGGGAGAAAGAGCTGTTGATCAGGCATTTTCAGAGTGGAATAAATACCATTCTCATATCTCCAAGAAGGTGGGGAAAAACTTCGCTGGTTAAAGAATCAATGCGTTTGACTCCAGGTAAAGATATCACATTCGTTTTTATCGACCTTTTCTCAATTAGGGATGAGCAGGAATTTCTTACCACTTTTGCCCGTGAGATAATGAAGGCAACAATGAATAAGCGCGAAGAAATCTTAAAAGATGCAAGGGACTGGTTTAAGCAATTGCTCCCGGTATTATCCTTTGGAATTGATCCCCTAAGTGATATATCAATTAAATTTGACTGGGAAGAAGCAAAAAAATACCGGCACGAGATAATAAACCTTCCTGAGGTAATTGCAGAACAGAAGAAATTACAAATCGTAGTCTGTATAGATGAATTTCAGAATATTGCAAAATTTCCTGATAGCCTGTCAATTGAAAAAGAACTAAGAGCATGCTGGCAACATCATCAACATGCGAGTTACTGTCTTTTCGGGAGTAAAAGGCACATGATGATGGAGCTGTTTAATCAGTCGGAACGTCCATTCTACAGGTTTGGAGATATGATTCTGCTAGAGAAAATTGCAACATCTGAGTGGGTTCCGTTTATTATTGACCGGTTTTCCGAATCTGGTAAAATAATTTCTGGAACTCATGCAGAACTATTAGTTCAGAAGATGAAAAATCATCCTTATTATATTCAGATGTATTCAGATTATGTGTGGAGTCTGACTTCTAACCAGGTTACGACTGAAATTCTTGAACTCGCAATAGAGGAAATAGTTAATCATATTTCATTTCAATTTCAAGAAGATATGGAAAACCTAAGTTTAACACAGTTAAACCTTATTAAAGCAATTTCTGCTGGAGAGACTCAATTCACTGCAAAGGCTGTAATGGATAAATATAAACTCGGAACGCCACGAAATGTTTCAAGAAATAAAGAAGTATTGCGCAATAAAGATATTCTTGATACCACCGATAATAAGTTTTCGTTTCTGGATCCGGTGTTTGAAATTTGGTTTAAAAAAATATTCGTTTCTGCGTACTTTTAAGTTCGAGAGAAAAAAGTTTGCAGATTAAATCATAATTTCCGAAATTAGCCGTGAAGTTTAAACCTCATTACCAAAAATCCCCATTTTAACTCTTACCATTCGGAACACTCAAAAGTTAATGAAATCATTAATTTATATGGATTATTTTTAGAAAATTAACACATTATGAGTAAACCGAATTTGCAAATTGATCTGGCAAATGACTTTGTCAGTTTTACAGGTAAAAACATTTTTCTCACTGGGAAAGCAGGAACAGGAAAAACAACATTTCTTCACAACCTCCGCAAACGAACACATAAAAGAATGGTTGTGGTGGCTCCAACAGGCGTGGCAGCTATCAATGCAGGAGGAATGACGATTCATTCATTTTTTCAAATGCCTTTTGGCCCAATTATACCGGGAGGAAGTCTAGATTCCAGAATAATACGGGAAAACGGATCAAGATTCCAGCGAAAATTTGGTCGCGAAAAAATCAATATTATTCGCAGTCTTGACCTGCTGGTAATTGACGAAATAAGTATGGTAAGAGCCGATCTACTTGATGGAATTGATGAAGTTTTGCGGCAATACAAAAATCGAAACAAACCTTTCGGCGGTGTTCAACTTCTTATGATTGGCGATCTTCAGCAACTTGCCCCGGTGGTAAAAGACGATGAATGGGGAATCCTGAAAAAATATTACGATACCGCATTCTTTTTCAGCTCTATGGCACTTAAGAAAACTGATTTTGTAAGCATCGTACTGGAGCATGTTTACAGACAAAGTGATCAGGCGTTTATCGACGTTCTAAACAAAGTCAGGCATAACCAAACGGATGAAGCAACGCTCGAAATCCTGAACCGGCGATATATTCCAGATTTTATCGGAAAACATGATAAGGGTTATATCATCCTTACCACTCATAATGCCCAGGCTCAGGAAATAAACCAGTCCAAATTGAATAATTTAGGCGGAAAAAGTATTTTACTTAAAGGTTCTGTGAGGGATGATTTTCCTGAATTTTCATACCCTACCGACCTACTTCTTGAACTTAAAGAAGGGGCTCAGGTAATGTTTGTGAAAAACGATATTGCTCAGGAACGACAATATTATAACGGGAAAATAGGTGTAATTGATGAAATTGAAGAGGATGTGATATCCGTTAGATGCGATGGGGATGAGAATTTGATAAAAGTAGCCAAGGCTGAATGGCAAAACGTAAAATACAGCCTTAACGAAGAAACACGGGAGATATCTGAAACCGTTTCAGGTAGTTTCATACAGTTCCCACTAAAACTTGCATGGGCAATAACCATTCATAAAAGTCAGGGATTAACTTTCGAAAAGGCAATAATCGATGCCAGGGCAGCTTTTGCACATGGACAGGTCTATGTAGCGCTTAGTCGTTGCAAAACTCTAGAAGGGATGGTGCTAAACGCTCCACTTACGCCCAGATGTTTTATTAACAGTTCGCAGATTTCAGATTTTACGGCTGGTGTAGAAGAAAATCAGCCAAATAAGGAGCAATTACTGACCTCCAGAAAAGACTATGAACAGAGCTTGCTGTTCGACCTATTCAGCTTTAATTCTATCGATTACTATCTTACACAATGTCTGAAACTGGCTGTATCCAATGCCCCATCTCTACAAGGCAATCTGGCCGGAACTTTTCGGGAGATACAGGATGAAAGTAGTCGCGAAATACATAGGGTTCTCCATACATTTAAAGCTCAATTGTCTGAATTATTTGAAAAAAACGAAACTTTAGTTCTTCAGGAAAGGGTTTCAAAAGCTTCCAAATGGTTTATGGAGAAGGCCCACAAAACTTTTTACCTGCCCTTGCAAAATCTTTGGGTTGAAACCGATAATAAGGCAGTGAAAAAGATAATCGATCAGGCTATCGATAAACTACTTAATGAAGTAATGCTCAAAACCGCGTGTCTGAAGGCTTGTGAAAACGGCTTTGATATTGCAACTTTTTTGTCTGTTAGAGCAAAAGCTTCGATTGAAGAATCTACCAGTCGCAAAAAAACAAAAGCATATGAAGAATCTGAATCAGCGCCGGAAACCTCAAGTCATCCTGAATTGTACAATTCATTGGTAAGGTGGAGAAATACAAAAGCTAAGGAAAAGGATGTTTCACATTATATGATAATCCAAATAAAAACCATGGTGGCGCTAAGTAACCTGTTGCCATTAAATTCGAGGGATCTGAAAAAGGCGAAAGGTCTGGGAGACAGAAAAATTAAGGAGTTTGGTCATGAGTTGGTGGAACTGGTTATGGAATACTGCGCTTTGAACAATATTCATCCGGATACAAAGCAAAAAGAAATAGTAAACATAGCTGAAAAGCCAGACAGACAGGCTACCCATATCACTAGTCTGAAATTGTTTAGGGAAGGACGGAATGCAAATGAAATAGCCGGTGTACGCGGGCTTTCGCCTCAAACTATTTCAGCACACCTTGCACTTGCAGTGAAATATGGGGATATGCAAATTGACGAGTTGCTTGAACAGTCAAAAATTGATTTGATATCAGGATCATTCAGGAAAGCAGGAAATACATTGTTATCAGCAGCTAAGGAAGATCTGGGAGATGCTGTAACCTATGATGAGCTGAGGTATGTACAGGGGTATTTCGAGTATTTAAAGACAGAGGAATAATGGAAGGATTATAATTCAAGTATCGATATCCTTTAGTAATGAGATGAATCTCGGTTAACTATTAAAATGTTATACCTCCTATCAAAGGAATTGCAAATCAATAATATTTCGGTGTGGCTCCACGTTCGACCGAGCGTTCGACCTAAAAACATCCGGGGTTTAAACCCCTCATGTTTAATGTCGCTAAAAACAAAAAATCAGCTTATTTTAATTGATTTTTATTAATCACCAACTTTTTTTGACCCCGTTAAATTTTTGAGCATCGCATTTTGTCACCAAATTGAATGACTTCAAAATGAAAGCATTTGTTTTTTGTGGATTTCCATTCATTTTTTTCCACCGCCTTTCCCAATCAGATCAAGCACTCCGTTAATAAACGTAAGCGGATGAACTGGATTCCCAGGAACATAAAGATCAACCTGATGAGTATCTAGAAAGCTACGGTCAATAGCATTACCTCCAACGAAAATACCAGCACTTATGGCATCTGTACCGGCAAGAATGATGATTTTTGGCGAAGGAATTGCATCGTAGGTTATTTGAAGCGCTTCTGCCATGTTTGAAGTTATGGGGCCGGTGATTACAATTCCATCTGCATGACGAGGCGATGCAACAAACTCAATACCAAAGCGACCCATATCAAAATTCACATTTCCACAGGCATTCAGCTCGAGTTCGCAACTGTTGTCCCCACCTGCAGATACCTGTCTAAGCTTTAATGAGCCGCCAAAAAAGCTTCTAATTTGCTTACGAACCAATGTAGGATCGATTTCCACATTATTTTTATCCCCTTCCCTAATTATTAATCGTTCCCTGACATTTGATGACAGTTTATAATCTTTTGTAAACTCAATTTTCTCCGGACAGGCTCTTGCGCACTCACCGCAAAACGTGCATTTCCCGAGGTCTATACTCAATGGGGCAATGGCAATGGCATTTGTAGGACAAAGCTCCATTAAAAACACTTCATCCGTTTTATTTGCGGAAATTACCGGTCTGCCTCTGAATATCCCCGGCACTTCAACTGTTGTTACATCGGGAATATACTGCTTTCCCTGGTGAAAAATTATTTTTAAATTATCAAGCATAGCATGATTGATTAATCTGGTTTATAGATCGTGTCCGCAATACGACAAATCAAAACTTTTATTACTAATCGGGAAATCTGAAATCTCGTTATTCCTTACTGAAAGAGCCAGTGCAAGCCAATTATGGAAAGAAGGATCCTTGATTTTATAACTGGAGATTTCACCGTTTTCATCGGTGATTGCAATATGGCAAATCTCCCCTCTCCAGCCTTCAGTAAGTGATATAGCAAAAGAATCGGGCTGAAGTTTCAATTCCGTTTTATGAGCTGAATCATTGGTATGACACTCAGGTACCTGACCTAAAAGTCCACGAATATATGCAATCGACTGATTCACTTCTTCTTGCCTTATTTTTGATCTAGAATACACATCTCCATGATGTTTTATAATGGGTTCCATACCTAGAGGGATATACATGCCATAGGGATGAGATTTCCGGATATCACGCTCCAAAGCATTCATTCGCGCTGACATTCCCACGGTGCCTATCTGCAAAACCTGATCATAGCTCAAAGCGCCGGTTCGCTCAAGTCGCGAGAGTGCACTAGGTAGCTTAAACAACTGTTCATTCATTTCGTCAAAGTCCGGTTCAAACACATCAAATACATCATGCAAGCGGTTTGCAAGGGTTTCGTTAAAAGGGAATGGGTTGCGGTCGGGTCGGACAAGACTCTTTGCCAGACGATTGCCGCACCATTCCTGGAAATAATTTATAACTGGAGTTCTCAACCGTCCGAAAACAGAATTTCCCAGCTGGTATGCAATATCGGTACAAATACCACTCAGATCGCCTGTGTGAATAGCTATTCTCTCGATTTCCTGAGCAAGTGTGCGTGCATAAAGAATATCTGTAGGGACTTCAATACCGGCAAGACTTTCGTACAAATATGAAAATGCGGTAGTGTGACCTATTACGCTGTCGCCGGCAATGTTTTCGGCAAGAGTTACTCGTTGAAGAAGTTTTCTCTTATTAATAAACATCTGTTCAATGCCACGGTGCTGGTATCCCAACTGTATTTCAAGGTGAAGAATTTGTTCTCCATTACAGATAAAACGAAAATGCCCCGGTTCAATAATTCCGGCGTGAACTGGCCCCACGCCTACCTCATGTAATTCCTCACTATCGATTCCGAAGAAAGGATATGTTTTTATTTTTTCATCGATATTGGAACGGTTCGAAGGGTAGCGCACAGGTTTCAGCCATGGATGATTGGTAAAGTTTATTCCGAAATTCTCATGTATCTCCCTCTCAAACTTCTCAAAACAAAGATTCCTGGCTGTAAAAGAATCAAGAGCTTTTTTACTGGAAACCCGACAGGCTGAGAGCATAATGGTATGCTCTGTATCATCTGCTATACAACAAAACAATCGGATTTCCTTTCTTGTTTTTTGTCCGAAATAGCTCACGCAATGCCTTTCTGATCCGGCTTCCATCAGTGCCAGATTAGAACTAATAAAAACAGGATAATCAAGTTCCGGAATGTTTTTCAGCGGAACGCACTGCTGATTTTTAACAGATAAGTAGTTCATGTCAGAGTGGTAAAATTGTTATTGCATCCTTAATTAATTCTGTAAATGCCTGAGGGGGATTTAATCCAAGCCAGAATGCCATGGCAAGCAGAATGTATTGTGATAGTGATTCCCAGGGAGATATTACAGGCACTCTTGATTCATCGAACCCCACAGGAGGAGTAAATAAAATCTTGAAAATGCTCTTACCAAAAGCCCAGATGATTATCGTGAGCATCAGTAAAACAAATAATAGCAGGCCGATATATCGTGCTTCGAACATGGATCTGAAAATAAGAAATTCGCTTACGAAGAGACCTGATGGCGGCATTGCAGTTGCACTTATAAAAGCTATCAAAATTACTATTGCACCTGCGGGATTGTATTTGAAATAATTTCCTACATGATAGATACTCTTGCTCTGAAACACCCGATACAACTGAGTAAACTGAAAAAACATGCTGGCTTTCACAAATGAATGAAGTATAATGTGCAGAATTGCAGCATAATATCCTATTCCTCCCATGGCAAGACCCAGCATTACAAGGCCCATGTGTTCAATGCTCGAATAAGCGAACATACGTTTGATGTTCATCATTTTCGTCATGTAGACCGTTGCAACAAAAATCGAAAGCATGGCAGCAATGAGAATAATCAGATTTGCCCATTGGTGAAGCGAGGTTTGCGATACTACGGAATAAAATCTGAAAATCCCCACAAATCCCATATTCATAAGAACACTTGAAAGCATTGCGGCTGCAGGTGCCGGTGCGGTATCTTTTGCATCGATGCCGGCAGTGTACATTGGAACAAGTCCTAGTTTGGCAGTAAATCCCGTGAAAATAAAGAGAAAAGCAAGTCTTAGCCAGAATGGGTTAAGACTATCGGCATTTGCAATAAGGTTGGAAAACGACAAATCGTCGGAGCCGGCATGTTGCAAGGAAAGACTAAGAAAAAGTATGCCAATAAACACGAATGTAATACTGATAGCACATATAAACACATATTTCCAGGTACCTTCCAAAGCGAGTTTGTTACGATGATGATAAATCAATGCTGAGGCACTAAGTGTGGTAAGCTCAGCAAAAATCCAAATTACCGCGATGTGATTTGCCAGATATGCCGCAGAAATGGAGGTCAGAAGCATTACCAATGCGGCGAAATAAATGCTTCGTGACTGGTTTGTTTCGTTGTGCTTCTTAATATAAAGATACGAGTGATAAAAGGCAGGAATTGAAAGGATGCTGAGTGTGATCAGCAAAAGCAAACCGAGTGAATCGATGGTGAAATAGCCCAGTTCCGTAGATTTATAATGGTAGCAACTATAAATGGTAAATCCCCATTGAAGAACTGCATAAATGGTCACCAAAACGTAATTTAGAATCTGCCTTCGATTCAGATATATAAGGACGCTTAAAAGTAAGGCTGTAATAAGGTAAAATAGTGTCATCTCAGAGATTTTTAATAATCTTTCAATTTGTCAAGCTGATCAACATTCACATTTTTAAATACATCCCCAATTTTATTAAGGAATACACCTAGGATAAGCACGCTGGCAAAGATATCGAGCATAATTCCAAGGTTAACAAGCATAGGCATTTCATTTCCAACAGCTAATGAGAGAACAAAAACACCGTTTTCAATAATGAGGTAACCCATAACGTGGGTAATAATTTTTCTGCGTGTGGCAATGATGTACAGACCTACAAACAAGGTAGATAGAGCAACCACGAAAAATATTTTATCTAGGTGAGTGTCTTTAATAGAATTTGCAAGAAGGATGGTAATAACGATTATAAGGGTAACGATCACGAGGGAGAGAAAATTCGGCAGAAATGGCTCAGCTTCTCGAGTAATGTGATTTCTTTTGAGCAGGTATGCAAGAAAGAAAGGCACTGCAATAGCTTTAAAAACGATCGTCTCAAGCATGATTATCGCCAGATTCCATGTATTGATTTCCTGAAGTTGGAGAAAAGTTACTCCAAACAGAATAAAGCCCTGGAACGCCAGAATGCGGATGTACGTCACCATCCGGTTGGCAATCGACAGGTATAGAAGGCTAATTATGAATACTATTAAAAGAAGATTTATCATATTCTTGATTTTTTACATACTAACTAATTCAGTTTTCCCATGATAAGCAATACACCGAAAAATATCAAAAAGCTAACAGAGGATAACGCAAAAATAAACTGAGCATTATGACTCATTCTGAACCGAGCCATAAATGATTCAATAAGTCCGATAACTATTGCAAAAGCGAATTGAATTAGAAGGAATACAGGCAAAGCCACCTTCATTTCCAATCCCCCGATAAAAAAATTAGCAATAATGGCTCCGTACATGGCAAATTTAAGATAACCGGTATACAGGATCAGTCCCAGGTCGAATCCACTGTTATCGAGGATCATTACTTCATGAACCATTGTAAGTTCAAGATGAGTTTTTGGATCATCAATTGGCATGCGACTGTTTTCGATCATGGAGAGCAACACCAAAACCACAGCAGCCATGGTTCCCAGAGCATATCCGATATAAGATCCCAGGTGAATTGAATTAAAAATGTCGTAAAAAGATGTAAACCCTGTAAGAAGCGCAAAGGATCCCATGAGAATAAAAAAAGCGGGTTCTGCAAACATGCTGAAAAGCGCTTCGCGACTGGCTCCCATGCCCTCGAAACTACTTCCTGTATCCATGGCCGCGATGATATTGAAGAATTTACCAAGTCCAAGCAAATAGGCAAAAAAGATAAAATCACCGTCGAAACCGATCAAAGCTTTAGAACTTCCAAAGGGAATAAGCAAACTGGCCATAACAACCGTTGAAAAGTAGATGGTTGGGGCAAGGCGAAAGATAAAACTCGTAGTTTCACTATATACACTACCCTTTCTGAACAAACGAAAAACGTCTTTCAGTGGTTGCAGAATTCCCGGGCCTTTCCTGCCTGACGCAAGACTTTTTGTACGGATAATAATCCCTGTAAAAAACAAACTTACGAATACTATGAGGATGAATCCTGGCATATTATAAATGATTTAACATATTTATAAAATATACAATTTTATCGATAAACAGAGGGATGCAGATTACCAGCAGAATGAAAACAATTCCATATAAAATGTATGCCTGCAACCTTCCGTTCTGAAGAAATAGAAACCAGCCGGTAACCCTTTTGATAAGTTTAAGCGGTTTGTCGATCAGATATCGTTCTATTTTATCATAAGGTTGGGTGTCGTACTGAATTTTCAAAGGAAAAACCTCTGTGATTTCGACCTCATGCTTGCCAATATCCAGAAATGGTTTAGCCAACTTGGTATAGGAACGGATAAACGAACTTGCAGTGTACTGAATCTTCGGTGAAGCTGTAGGATAGGCACATCCCCAAGTTGGCTCTATGGATTTTTTTGCGTTTCGGGTGAGAAATTTACGAGCCAGAATCACTGCTATGACCAAAAGGATTAAGCCAAGACTAAGATAATTAATTTTATAGAGGGATGTGATCGCGTCAAAGCCTAGACCGCCGGAGCCTGCCTGAAATCCCCCGGTAAAAAGGATCAGAGGCTGCTCCAGGATATTCAGGAATATGGAAGGAAAAAGACCAATGAACATAATCATTCCAACTGCAATGTAGATAGGAAAGTTTTGAAGGAATGGGACTTCATTAATTTCATCGGTGGAGACATGTCTAGAATTTCCCAGGAATACAACACTGAAGGCTTTCGTAAAGCACAGGACAGCTAATCCACCTATAAAAACCAAAGAAAGTAGGGAGAAACCTACAATAATCATAGCAACCAAGCCCGTATTAGAGAGCCAGTTGAAAATTCCCCCGTAAATAAGAAACTCAGATATAAAACCGTTGAGTGGCGGGAGTCCGCAGATAGCAATTGCCGGAATAAGAAACAGGATGGCAGTTTGAGGCATTCGCTTAATAATCCCACCCAACTTCTCAATATTCATGGTGTGCGAAGCTGTGTACACGTTTCCGGAAGCATAAAACAAAGCCGATTTAAAGAGGGAGTGATTGAGAGTATGCAGAAGAGCACCGGAAAAGCCAAGAACAGTCATTCCATGGTTGCCGCTTCCTATGCCAATGCAGCCTACCCCAATTCCAATACCTATGATTCCTATATTTTCAATACTGTGGTATGCAAGAAGACGCTTGAGGTTGTGCTGAATTATTGCGAGCATCACTCCATACACACCAGAGAGTAAGGAGATAAACAGGATAATATATCCAACGGTAATAAAATCAAGCTTTATAAGAAGAATCATTCTGAGTATCCCGTAAATTCCTATTTTTATGACCACACCTGATAAAAGTCCTGATATGTGTGATGGAGCAACCGGGTGCGCATAAGGAAGCCAGGTATGAAAAGGTACAAAACCTGCCTTTATTGCAAATCCCACGAAGAAAAAAAGAAACAGAAGCGTACCGGCTATTGCAGGCTGACCTGCTGAAAAAGCAGTAATAGCGCTAAAATTGTAAGATCCCGTTTCAAAAGCAACATAGATAAAACCCAGCATCAGAAATACAATGGAAATATGCGACTGAACCAGAAAGTTTATACCTGCTTTAATGGCTATCGGATTATTGCTTTCGAAGATCACAAGTATGAAGGATGAAAGAGCCATTATTTCCCAGGACATCAGGAAAACCATGGCATTCTGAACAGCGCAAATACCAATGAGAGCAGCATGAAGTAGAATAAAAGCAACGGCATGAAGAGTAATACTGTTCTTTTGGGAAATATGATGTTTCATGTACTGCAAGCCGTAAAGTGCCGAAGTAATGGTGGTGAAATTGATTGTAAGTATAAACCAGGCCGAAAGCGCATCCACCTTCACTCCTACCTCACCAAAGGGTATGGTTCCTGTAAGGATAAGATCGAAACTGTGTCCGCATAAGGCATGTACGGCAATGATAGAGCTTATGACTGTGTTAAGCAGAACTGCAGAAAGCACAAAAATTCCCTGTATGCGCGTGTTTGCGAAAATTATCGCAACAACGGCAATGATTAACACGGCCAGAAATATGTTAATCAGCGCCATACATTAAATATTGAACCCATTAAAACGATCAGAATAAATACTATTCCATAAACTACATAAGTCTGAATTCTCCCGTTCTGAATAAAAGTAAATAAGTTGATGAACCGGTTCAGGATTTTTGAAAATGGATTAATTAGTTTTTTCTCAAAAATGTCGGTATAGTGTGAAGAATACTTTCTTTTAGAGGGAAATACATCTTCTGTTGTAAGCTCCTTGTATTCTTTATTTTCCAGAAGGATAAAGCCAAAGAGCCTTGAAAAGGTTTTGGTATAGGACTTTCCGGAATATTGCATTCCCGGATGTGACGAGTTATAGGCGCATCCCCAGGTGTTATCGATAAGAATTTCTTTTTTCCTGTTAATAAAAAAACGCACAGCCAAAACAGCAAGGATGATCGCCAGAAAAACCAATGAATAAAGGCTTATATTTTTTAAGAGGGATGAATATTGCTCAATATCAGCATCAGCAAGAATCATACTTCCTGAAAAGTGTCCGTTTAGTATATTTACAGGGATTTTCAGAAACCAGAAAGGCAGAAAGGCTACAAGCAGCATAACTGCAATGGTAAGGTACTGAGGAATGAGCATAAGGTTTGAAACTTCCTGAAAATGGTGTTCCTGATTATTTCTGGGGGATCCGAGAAAAATCACCGAAAAAGTTTTAGTGAAAGTAAGTACTGAAATTCCACCAATGATGGATAATCCGGCAAACGCAACTATCATCAGGGTTATCTGCGCTACTCCGGGGGATTGGATGCCGTGGAGAAGTCCGCTGTAAATAAGAAATTCAGAGACAAACCCGTTTAAAGGAGGTATTCCGGCAATTGCGATTGCACCGATTAAAAATGCTGTTCCAGTAAACGGCATAAAACGGAGGAGTCCGCCGAGTTTGTTAACATCTCGGGTATGCGTTTGCTGATATACAGATCCGGCAGAATAGAACAATAAAGATTTGAAAAGCGAATGGTTCAGAACATGCATCAGGGCACCACCGAATCCAAGGAAATATAAAATGCTTTCGTTTCGAGCTATTCCTATTAAACCCAAACCCATTCCAATACCAATGATTCCGATGTTTTCAATAGTGCAATAAGCCAACATTTTTTTGAAATCGCGATGGATGGCAGCATTCATAATTCCAAACAGACCAGTTATCAGGGAAATACCGATGAGTAATTCTCCAAGAATAAGAAAATCGGCTTTCAGGAAAGTAATCATTCTGAAAATACCGAATATTCCGAGTTTCACGATAACGCCCGACATAACGCCCGACACATGCGATGGAGCTGCGGGATGTGCATGAGGAAGCCATGTGTGAAGGCCAATAAAGCCAGCTTTGAGTCCGAATCCCACGAAAAAGACAAAAAACAATCCCAGATTAGGGAAAAGAGTAAAATATGTTTCAATGGCCTTAAAATCCCATGAACCTGTTTTAAAATAAACCCATATAAATCCAATGGTAAGTAATACCACAGAAAGGTGCATCTGAACCATGTAGTTGATTCCGGCTTTGATAACGCGGGAGTTGGTATGATCGAACATTACCAGAAACAGGGATGATATAGACATTATTTCCCACACAATAATAAAGGCAATTCCATTCTGCACCATACAAACCCACAACATTGAAGACTGAAACAGCAGGAAAAACAGCCAGTGCAGGGAAGTTATTGAAGAATTTGATTTGTAGGCTTTCATATATCCTGCGCCATAAAGAACTCCGGTTAGTGTGACAAAGCAAATGATTAGGACAAACCAGGCCGAAAGCGCATCTATTCGAACAGGAACCGAACCGATAAATGAACCGAAAGAAATGAAAACTTCTATACCACCAATACTAAGAGCAGAAAAGGCAAGGGTTGCAGTAATTAAGGAAATAAGAATAACGGAAATCGCAGCAACAATGGCTTTGAGTCGGGCAGGAAGAAAAATAACAGCCAAAGCACCAACAATCAGGGTTAGAAGTTGAAAAGAAAACAGAAAAGAAGGTGATAAAAAACTATCGAACGCCATTACAATCAGTTTATTTAATGTTGATTATGCAAAGTAATGGAATTAAAAAGGAGTTTATTGGATTACCTTGGATTTGTTATGAACCATGGAGGTTTTATATCCGATACGCGGACGACTTTTCTGTTTTGTCTCTTGCTGCCTAGAGGCTTCAAATTGCTTCAGGTACTCAAATATGATCAGTATCTGGTCGGTATGTTCTGAAAGCATTCACTCTAATTCATCTTTCCAGACTTGAATATCCTGAAAATTACTTAGGATTTTGCGCAACAAAAACAAATGTATGAATGATCATGATATTGATTTCAATTGCCTTTTTACTTTTTATAACGTTTGAAAGCATTGCAACCCCTGTTTCCGTAAAAGCATATGGAACAGAACCTCCAAGATAACTTTTAGATGGTATCACAAAATGCGATACCATCTGATTTACCTCATCTTCCCGATAGATCAAACATAAAATCGTCCGGAAACCTTTCAATATTTCTTCGAACTGCTTGTTTTAGTGCTCTTGTTTCTATTCCATAAAAACCAGCTAAATAGAAATCAAGAATCAATGTCGTTGACTTAAGAAATTTTCCGATTTTAAAAAATGCCCCACTCCAACCTCCCGAGTTCGGGGTGGGGCTG
>Ga0105048_10001401_pt1 | contig 39218 bp, 18 predicted proteins | sample MAT05_FD_78382 | JGI IMG/M metagenome (GOLD analysis project Ga0105048, IMG submission 78382) | Freshwater microbial communities from Lake Fryxell liftoff mats and glacier meltwater in Antarctica - MAT-05 | ecosystem: Environmental > Aquatic > Freshwater > Ice > Liftoff microbial mat | place... | reverse complement strand
GCCGGCGCTGGTGGCGTTCAAGAATGCGATCCGCGCTGCCGATGCCATCCTGTTTGCGACCCCGGAGTACAACTACGGCGTGCCCGGTGTGCTCAAGAACGCGATCGACTGTGCATCGCGTCCTTATGGTGACAGCGCCTGGGTCGGCAAGCCGGTGGCAGTGATGGGCGCCTCGACGGGTCTGTTCGGCACTGTGCGCGCGCAACTGCAATTGCGCCAGAGCTTCGTATTCCTGAACATGCACCCCGTCAATCAGCCCGAGGTGATGATCGGCAATGCTGCCAAAGCCTTCGATGCCCAAGGCAAGCTGGTGGATGAAACCAGTCTCAAGCTGCTGCGCCAGCTGCTGCAGAACCTGGTAAGCGCCATCGGCGCCGTTCGAGCTCCAGACCGTCATCCGTTGAAAAGAGCAGCATGACATTCCATGAAGACATTGCGGCCATCCGCTATGGCATGACCGGGCGCGGCGCCACCGACGATGCGGGCGGCATGCGCGCCCAGCCGACGACCGGTGCGTGTGAAAGCCGGCGGATTCTCGACGCCCTGGCCACGCAGTTCCACACCCACATCGGTCCTTCCGTGATCTGCCTGCCGATGGGGGATGCAGCCTGCGACGCGGCGCACGGGAGCGGCGACTTGCCTGACGGCGGAGAGCATCCATGAAAAGTTTTCCCGTCGTGTGCGTGGGTGGGTCTGCCGGTGGGCTCGACGCATATATCCGGTTGCTGCAACACCTTCCCCCCGACATGGGCATCGCAGTCGTCATCGTGAACCACATCACCATCCTGCCGACTCAACTGCACGAGGTGCTTCCGCGTTTCACCTCGATGCCGGTTGACCTCATCACCGAAAACATGCAGGTCGAGCCCAATCATGTGTTCATCATCCCTGCCAACCGGGACCTGCACGTCGACGGCGAAGCTTTTCATTTGAAACCGATCTCCAAACCGCGCGGGTGGCCAGATGTCATCACGGTGTTCCTGCGTTCATTGACGCAGAACTGGGACGGACAGTTGATCGCCGTGATCGTCTCCGGCTACGACGGAGACGGGGCGGCCGCGCTGTGCGGTATCAGGGAGATCGGTGGCATCACGATTGCGCAAAAACTGAGCACGGCGAGTCAGCCCGACATGCCGCAGAGCGCCATTGCGAGCGGATGTATCGATCTTGTCTTGTCGCCTGAGGATATCGGGAGAGAAATTGGACGGATCGTCGGCTTGAATGCCGGAGCGACGGTTGAACAGACGATTGCAAACGCCCGTCGCGTCATGCCGCGCGGACATCAGATCCATCCAGAATATGATCGGAGAGTCACAGTAGCCAAACAGCCCAAGGTCTCCCCCAATGCCAACGCCCAAAAATGACCCCGGAAACGTAGGGCAGTTGCGCACGGTTGCCGAGGACCGGCTTAAAAGCGGCACCGCGCCGTTCACCAAAGGCTGGCCCAGCAGTGCGCAAACATTGGCGCTTCTGCATTCTCTTGCCAGCGATCCCGCGAAAGCTACCGACGCGCTCAAACTGCTCCATGAGTTGCAGGTGCACCAGGTGGAACTGGATCTTCAGCACGAACAAATGGAGCAGGAGCGCCTGCTTTACGCACAATCCCTTGAGGCCTATATCGAACTGTTCGAGTCAGCGCCGTGTGCTTACCTGACGCTGGATCTCGAAGGCAGGTTACTGGACGCCAGTCGCGCCGGCGCCGAGTGGCTCGAGGCCCCGCGGGACGAGTGGCTCCGTCGGCAGGTCTGGACGTTCTTTGCGCCAGAAAGCCGCCTGACAATTCAAAATGCGTTCGAACATCTGCGCGCGGGCAACGCCAGCACAACGTTCACGGCCCGGCCCGCAGCCGGCGGCAACGACGTGCAAGTGACGGCAACCGCCGGGCGCGACAGGCGCCCTGTCCTGATGGCTTTCATGCCCGTCGCGCGAACGCCGGGCAGCTGACAACGGCGCTGCCCACCCAAGGCGGATGGGCAGGGCTGAACAACGGGACCGGCCAAGGCGCATACTCTGCGGATGACACCTGCGCCATTGCCACGGCTGCCCGGCGAACGCGGCTCGGGCGTGCGCATCGTGGCAATTGGCGCGTCGGCGGGTGGCCTGCCGGCACTGGAGCAATTCTTGTCCCACGTGCCGCCAGGCTCCGGCCTCGCCTATGTGGTGGTGCAACATCTGGACCCGACGGTCAAGGCGCTATTGCCGGAGTTGCTGCAGCGCGTGACCACGCTGTCCGTGCGCGAGGTGGTCGAGCGGATGCTGGTGGAGCCCGATTGTGTGTATGTCATCCCGCCGAACACCGAACTGAGCGTGACAGGAGGGTTGTTGCAGCTGGCCAGGCCGGCCGAACCGCGCGGCCTGCGGTTGCCCATCAACGTGCTCTTGTCCTCCCTGGCACGAGACCAAGGCGCATCCGCCATCGGCGTTGTGCTCTCGGGCATGGGATCGGACGGCACACGGGGCCTGCTGGCCATCAAAGCCGCTGGCGGACTGTGTGTCGTGCAAGAGCCGAACTCGGCGCAGTTCGACTCGATGCCACGTAGCGCAATTGCCGCGGATTGTGCCGACATCTTGGACGTCCCTGCCGCCATGCCGGCACGCATTCTGGCCTTCGCGTCGCTCGATCGTGCCGTGCCGGCCGCGAATGAACTGCCAGCGGGCGTCGCCGCGACGATGCCTGGCGTATCGCCTGCGCAGGCGCTACAGGACATCTTCCAATTGCTGCTGCAGCGTACCCGGCATGACTTCTCGCTGTACAAACCGAGCACGGTGCACCGGCGCATCGAGCGGCGCCTGGCGGTCCATGGCCTGGCAACACTGGCCGAGTACGCCCGGTTTCTGCGCGCCAACGTCCAGGAGGTCGACCTGCTGTTCAAGGAGTTGTTGATCGGCGTGACGGAATTTTTCCGCGACGCCGCCGTATGGCAATACCTGCGCGACACCGCCATTCCAGCACTGTTGGCACGCCGGGCAACGCAGACCAAGCTGCGCGCCTGGGTCGTCGGCTGCTCCACCGGCGAGGAGGCCTACACCCTGGCCATGGTGTTCGCCGAGGCGCTTGAGGGCCTTGCAGAGCATCGGGACTGCAGCTTGCAGATATTCGCCTCCGACCTGAGTCCAGACGCGATCGCCACCGCGCGCCTGGGGCGGTATCCGCTGCCCGCCGTTGCCAACCTCTCACCCGAAAGGCTGGCGCGTTTTTTCACACAGGAAAACGGCTTGCCATGCGTCAGCAAGTCCATCCGCGACACGGTGCTTTTTGCGCAGCATGACGTGGTGCTCAACCCGCCGTTTACCAAGCTCGACATCCTTTGCTGCCGCAACGTGCTGATCTACTTCAACACCACGCTGCAGCGACGTCTGCTGCCGCTGTTCCATTACAGCCTGCGTCCGGGAGGTATCCTGCTGCTGGGCAGCTCCGAGACGGTGGGGCCGTTCAACCGCCTGTTCGATCCGATGGAGCCCAAGCTGCGGGTTTACCTGCGCCAGCGCCACGCCACCGCCAAGAGTCCCGAGTTCCTGTTGACGTCTTTTCCGCCGCTGTCCAGGTTGACCAAGGAGCCCGCTTTGACCACTTCCACCAATCCTCCCCCGCCGCCCGATTCGATGCAAAGCGCGGCCGAGCGCGTTCTGCTCGAAGTGCACGCACCACCGGCAGTGGTGGTCAATGCGGCAGGAGACATCGTCTTCATCAGTGGTCGCACCGGTCTATACCTGGAGCCGGCCTCTGGCAAGGCCAACTGGAATTTCCACGCCATGGTGCGCGAGAACCTGCGTCTGCCCTTGGCAAAGGCCCTGAAACAGGTCGAGGCCCAGAGTGAGCCGGTATACCTGCATAACCTGCCAGTGCAGACAACCGGCGGCACGCGGGCGGTGGACATCACGGTACAGACGCTGCGCGGGACCGCGGCATTGCAAGGCATGGCGATGATTGTCTTTCGGGACCTGCCGCCCGTGCACCCGCGCCGCAAGACCACGGCCGCCGAGGAGGCCCCGCAAGCCGCTGAAATGCAGCAGCTGCGCGACGAAATCCAGACGCAGCGCGAAGAGACGCGAGCCTCCAAGGAGGAACTGCAGTCGACCAATGAAGAACTGCAGTCCACCAACGAAGAGCTTCAGTCGGCCAATGAAGAATTGACCACCTCCAAGGAAGAGATGCAGTCAATGAACGAGGAACTTCAGACGGTGAATGCCGAGATGCAAACCAAACTGGACGACCTGTCGCTGGCCCAGAGCGATTTGAAGAATCTGCTCAACAGCACCAACATCGCCATGTTGTTCCTGGACCAACGCCTGAACGTGCGCCGATTCACCGAAGGCGCGTCCAAGATCATCAATCTGCGTGAAAGTGATATCGGCCGGCCCTTGAGTCATCTGACCACCAGTTTGCAATACCCGCAACTGCACGAAGACGCACTGGAGACCCTGCGCACGCTGGTGTTTTCCGAGAAGCAGATCATGAGCACCGACCAGCGCTGGTTCTCAGTACGCATCATGCCTTACCGCCGGCTGGACAATGTCATCGACGGCGCCGTGCTCACCTTCGTGGACATCACCGCAACCAAACAGCTGGAATCGACGCTGCGAAAGGCGGCGCAGCCGTGAACGGCGTTCGCGGCCTTCAACGCGCGATGGACTTCGGCAGCAGCCGGTCGTATTCCGTCTTCACCACGGCATAACACTCGCAGGTGCGCTTTTCGAGGCCGGGGCGGTCGATCACCGTGATGTGCCCGCGGCTGTAGCGGATCAGGCCCGCCTGCTGCAGCTTGAGCGCGCTTTCGGTCACGCCTTCGCGGCGCACGCCGAGCATGTTGGCGATCAGCTCCTGCGTCACCACCAGTTCGTTGCCATTCAGGCGGTCCAGACTCAGCAGCAACCAGCGGCATAACTGCTGGTCGAGCGAGTGGTGGCGGTTGCATACGGCCGTCTGGGCCATCTGGGTGATCAGCGCCTGGGTATAACGCAGCAGCAGGTGCATCACCGGCTGCGAGTGGTTGAACTCGTCCTTGATCATGTGTGCACTCAGCCGGAAACCCTGGCCGGCGCTTTGCACCACGGCGCGACTGGGCGTGGAGCCGCCCCCCATGAAGAGCGAAATGCCCACCATGCCTTCAAAGCCGACCACCGCGATCTCGGCCGAGGCCCCATTTTCCATCACGTACAAGAGCGAGACGATCGCGCTGGTGGGGAAGAACACATGTTTGAGGGTCCCACCCGATTCGTACAGCACCTGTCCCAGCGGCATATCCACCGGTTCGAGGTGGCCCTGCCAGCGGCGCCATTCGTCCGCCGGCAAAGAAGCCAACAATTGGTTTGCCTTGGGGTCGGGAGTGCTGGGGGTCATCGGGACTCCTTGTGGGGAGCAATACGGGTCCGGATCGGTGTGGCAGACCATTTCTGATCGCCAGTCTACCCTGCGCGCCCCAGACCCGCGTCACGGGCGCGGCGGATGCTGGGTGCGTTGGCACACAGACCCGATGCGCCGCCGGCCTCAAGATGGATGTCGACCGACGTTCGGGGACCGCTGCGTTCAACGCCTTCAAACGACAAAGACCTGCATAACGATATTCAAGCGCGAACACTGCAAGGCCGCCGACCCACCGCCGGCATGCCGTCTGACAGCCAGAACGCGCCTCCCGCCATAGCATGGGTCTCGTCTGCAATCACCCGTCAGTCCCGAGCGAGCCAACACCATGAAACACCTACCCACCCATCCCGCCTGGAGTACCGCATCTTTCGGTGGCAGCACCGACACCTCGCCGATGGAACTCGACGCACTGGGCGCGCACCTGTCGCACTGCAGCGCGGCGCATGGCCGCTACTTCGCCGTGCACTGCGCAGCCGAACGCATGAATGCCTACGTCTCGACCCGCCTGGTCACCAGCCTTTTCGTGGCTGCCCTGCTGGTGGTGGGTATCAGCTCGCTGGTGCTGTAGGGTGTCCGGCAGGGGCGCCGCCGCAGCGGGCGCCACCCAGCCGCTGAGCGCCATCCTGGACGGCGCGCGTGGCGCGGTCGAGCCACCGATCCGCTCCGAGATTTTCGGGCCGCAGCGCTTTGCGCAGCACGGCCGTAGTCTGGGAGCGACGCATCGTGCCAAGCCGGCGCTGGGCTGGGGCGGAAGCTTCTTTCCGCGGCTGCGCGACAACATACGGGTGCTGCGTGAGGCGCATGCCTTTATCGGCCTGCAAGCCACCACCGGATATGACATCAGTCCGGCGGCCGAATGGCTGCTGGACAACTTCCATCTGATCGAGGCCCAGCTGCGAGAAATCCACGAAGGACTGCCGCGCAGCTATTTCCGCGCGCTGCCGATCCTGAAGGATCCACCGCTGGCGGGCTTGCCGCGGGTCTACGGCATCGCCTGGGCCTTTGTCGCGCATACCGACGGTGCGTTCGACGAGGAACTGCTGATGCAGTTCCTGGTCGCCTACCAGGAGACACGCGAGCTCAACTTGAGCGAAATGTGGGCGCTGCCCACCACGCTGCGTGTCGTGCTGGTGGAAAACCTGCGCCGGCTCGCTGAACGCGTGGCCACCAGCAAGGCGGCGCGCGAGGTCGCCAACCAGTGCTGCGACAACATCGCGGACACCCCGGTGTCGAAGCTGGACGAATTGCTTGCCTGGATGCAGCAGCGCGGCGCAGGAAGGGTGTTCCTGGTGCAGCTGGCGCAACGTTTCCAGGACCACCGCTCCGGCGCCAACGCGCTGCACCGGGCCTGGCTGCAACAGGTCATGCCCGATCCCGCCGCCATTCTCCTGCAGCAGCCCATCGATCAGGCGGCGGACAATCTCAGCGTCAGCAACGCCGTGACCTCACTGCGCGCCATCGGTGGCGCCGACTGGCCCGACATTGTGGCCCGCGCCAGCACACTGATGCAGCAAATGCGCAGTTCCCCGGTGTTCGAGTCCGAGGACCTGGGCACGCGCGACCAGACCCTGCACGCAATCGAACGGCTGGCGCGCGCCAGCGGTCGCGGCGAGTTGTCGGTGGCCCACACGCTGCTGGCACTGATGCGCGCCGGCGCAGGCGACACGGCAGTTGCCAGCCACTGGCTGCGTGGCTCCGGCAGGCCGGTGCTGCTGCAGGCCCTGGGCCTGCACGACAGCCCGGCGATCGCCTGGCGCGCTGCCTGGCGACACATGGCGGTGCCGGTCTACCTTGGCGCGCTGGCGCTGGGCACCGCAGGCCTGGTGAGCTGGGTGCTGCTCGGCCCGACTGCGCCGCGCCTGGAGCCGGCCTGGTTGACGCTGCTGGGCGTGCTGCTGATGCTGTTCCCGGCCTCCGAGGCGGTGGTGGCGGTGATCAACCGGCTGATCAGCGAGTCGGTGCATCCGCGCCACCTGCCGCGCCTGGCGCTGGCCGACGGCATCCCTGTCGATCACCGCGTGCTGGTGGTGATTCCCGGCATGTTGTCCAGTGCGGCCACGGTCCAGGTTTTGGCGCATCGGCTGGAACTGCATTACCTGGCCAACCCCGAGCGCCAGGCGCAATTCGCGCTGCTGAGCGACTGGGTCGATGCCGACACCGAGCACCTCGAGGGCGACGCAGCCCTGCTGGACGACGCCTGCGCTCACATGCGCAGGCTCAATGCCCGCCACCCCGTGCCGGTCGGCGGCGCGCCGCGATTTGTCGTGTTGCACCGTGTGCGTCATTTCAGCCCCACCGAGCTGCGCTGGATCGGCTGGGAACGCAAGCGCGGCAAGCTCGAATTGCTGATCACGGCGCTGGCGACCGGCCAGCGCGAGCCGTTCCTGGAGCGGGGCGAGGAGACGCGCATCGCCGAGGCGATCCGCTACATCGTGACACTGGACAGCGACACCCAGCTGCCGCCGGGTCGTTTGCGCGAGCTGGTGGGTGTGGCTGCCCATCCCCACAACCAGCCACGGGTCGACGCAGCGACGCGCACCGTCGTGCAGGGTTACGGGATTCTGCAACCGCGCATCGCCGGTCCCTTGCCGGATCGGCGCGACTTCACGCTGTTTCACTGGATGTTTGCCGGGCAGGGCGGTATCGACCCGTACAGCGCGGCGACCTCCGAGGTCTACCAGGACCTGTTCGCCGAAGGCAGCTTTACCGGCAAGGGCCTGCTGCATGTGCAGGCTCTGCACGCGGTGCTGTCGGCGCGGTTGCCCGACGGCCAGGTGCTGAGCCACGACCTGCTCGAAGGCGCTATCGCGCGTTGCGCCACCGTCACCGATATCACCGTGATCGAGGACGCACCGTTTCACGCCGACGTGGCTGCCTCGCGTTTGCACCGCTGGATACGTGGCGACTGGCAACTGCTGCCTTTCCTGCTGCGCCAGCGTACCCACCCCCTGCGCACGATCAACCGCTGGAAGATGTTCGACAACCTGCGCCGCTCGCTGGTGGCGCCGATGTCGCTGGTCTTGCTGGTGTTGTCGCTGGCGGGTCTGGTGGCCTCACCCTGGGCGGCGCTGGCGTTGGTGCTGGCGGCGTTCTCGGCCGGCCCGCTGATGGGCGCGGTAGCAGCTTTCTCGCCGAGCCGGGACGATATTGCCAGACGTCACTTTTACCGGCAGGCGGTCACCGGGCTGCTGCGCATGTTGTCCGGCGCACTGTGGCACCTGGCGCAGTTGCTGCAGCAAGCCTTCCTGTCGCTGGACGCGATCGTGCGCTCGCTCTACCGCATGGGTTGGAGCCGCAAGCACCTGTTGCAGTGGACCACGGCCGAGACGGCGCAGTCGCGCGCCCGCACCACGCTGCCAGGGCTCTTGCGCATGCACTGGCGCGAGCCGCTGGCAGCGGCAGTCGTGCTGGCTGCCCTGCTTCTGGCAGCGACGCCCCAACCGGTGGCGGCGGTACTGTTGTGCCTGCTGTGGGGTGCATCGCCGCTGTGGACCTGGTGGGTCAGCCGCCCCTGCGCGGACCGGGATGCTGTCCAGCTATCACACGGTGACCGGGTCACGTGGGAGGCCGTGGCGCGCGACACCTGGGGCTTCTTCGAGCGAAGCGTCACCGCGCAGGACAACCACCTGCCGCCGGACAACCTGCAGACCGTGCCCTACGACATGGTGGCTCACCGCACCTCGCCCACCAACATCGGCCTGTACCTGCTGTCGGTGGCCTGCGCGCGCGCCTTCGGCTGGATCGACACGGCCGAGATGCTGTTGCGCATGGAGGCGACACGCGCCACCTTGCAGCGTCTGCAGCGCCACCGGGGCCATTTTCTGAACTGGTACGACACCCAGAGCTGCACCCCCCTGCTGCCGATGTATGTGTCCACGGTGGACAGTGGCAACCTGTGCGGCCATCTGCTGGCCGTGGCGCAGGCCTGCCTGGAACGCGGTGCAGCGGATGCCGGCGCCGGTTCGGATCAGGTGGCGCGCCTGAAGGCGCTGGCCAGTGCCTTCGAACAACTGGCCTGGGAAGCCGAGTTCGGTTTCCTGTACGACCCGCGGCGCCACCTGTTTCACATCGGCTACCGCGTCGCCGAGCAGCAACTCGACGCGGGTTATTACGATCTGCTGGCCTCGGAGTCGCGCCTGACCAGCCTGCTGGCCATCGCCAAGGGCGACGTGCCGGTGCGCCACTGGGCGGCCCTGGGGCGGCCGTTCTTCGCGGTGGGGGCCCTGGCCGGCCTGCGCTCCTGGTCGGGTTCGATGTTCGAATACCTGATGCCCAGCCTGGTGCTGCAGGAGCCCTATGGCAGCGCCCTGGAGGGCGCCTGCCGCGCCGCGGTGATCGAGCAGATGGCGTTCTCGGGCAACCTGGGCGTGCCGTGGGGCATGTCCGAGTCCGCCTATGCGGCGAGCGACCACACGCTGGCCTATCAGTATGCGCCGCAAGGTGTGCCGCGGCTGGCGCTGCGTCGCACACCGCCGGACGAACTCGTGATTGCCCCCTACGCCACCGTGCTGGCTGCGCAGATCGCGTCACGCGATGCGCTGGTCAACCTGGCGCTGCTGCAGCGCATGGCGCCACGAACATCCTGCGGATTGATCGAGGCGCTGGACTTCACGGCCTCGCGCCAGGCTGGCGGCGAAGCTTTCACGCCGGTGAGCACCTTCATGGCGCACCACCAGGGCATGAGCCTGGTGGCGCTGGCCAACCTGCTGCTCGATGGCGTGGCCCAGCGCTGGGGCATGGCCAACCCCGCCATCGAGGCCGTGGCTTCGCTGCTGCACGAACGCGCGCCACGCGAGGTGTCACTGTTGTTCGAGCCGCAACACGCGCGCGCGGTCGTCAGGCAACGCCGCCGCGCTGCCGGGCTGCTGCGCGACGTGGCGCCCGGTGCCCAGGCGCTGGAGCCCACCCACGTCTTGTCGAACGGACGCTACAGCGTCACCCTGCGGCCCAATGGCGCGGGCTGGAGCCGTCTGGGCCAGGCCGGCATCACGCGTTCGCGCGACGATGCGCTGCGCGATGCCTGCGGCAGCTTCTTTTACCTGCGCTGGCCGCAGGCCGCACGCGCTGGCGGCGCGCCGCAGCTGGCCTCGATCACCCAGCACCCCGCGCCCGACCCACAGGCCCGATACCACAGTACCTACCATGCTGACCGCGTGTGTTTCGACGCACGCTGGCCTCAGCTTCAGGCGCACGTCACGGTGTGGGTCAGCCCCGAGGACGACATCGAGTTTCGCCAGGTCGAATTGCACAACCTGGGCGAACAGCCGATCGACATCGAACTGCTCTCGGCATTTGAGGTGACACTGGCCGACCCGCGCGCGGATGCGTCTCATCCGGCCTTTGGCAACCTGTTCGTGCGCTGCGAGTGGCATGCGCAGCAGCAGGCGCTGGTTTTCACGCGCACGCCGCGGCTCGTGACCGAGCAGGGTTTGATGGCGGCGCATTTCCTGGCCGACGTGCAGGCGCAGGTGCGTGGTATCAGCGTGCAGGCGGACCGCCAGCGCTGGCTCGGGCGCAACCACGCGCCATCGGCGCCGCTGGCCCAGTTCGATCCAGAGCCGGTGGCCCTTGCGCAAACTGCCAACGGTGATCCGGACCCGGGCCGCGTGACACTGCAAACCGGCCTGGACCCGGTGTGCGCTCTGGCAGTGCGCCTGCATATCGCGCCGCATGGCAAGGCGCAGCTTACCTTTGCCACCGCGGCCAGCACCGACGGCGGCACCTTGCTTGCGGTGATCGACAAGTACCGGCAGTCCAGCCACGTGCAGCGGGCCTCGTTGATGTCGGCCACACTGGCGGGTATCCGCCTGCGCGACATGCGCATCAGCAGCGAAAACTATGGTGCCATCCAGAGTCTGACCACGGCGTTGGTGCTGGGCCTGTCGCGCGCGCCCGCCCACGTCTCCGAGACACCAGCCGAGCTGTGCGACCGGCGTGTGTTGTGGCATCTGGGCATTTCGGGCGACCGCCCGCTGCTGCTGGTGTGGGCGGCGGCGATCGAAGGCCTGGGCCTGCTGCGGGTGACGGTGCAGGCACTGCGCTTGTGGGCCTGGGGCGGCATCGCATGCGATCTGGTGGTGGTGAACAGCGAGCCTGCGTCCTATCTGATGAACCTGCAGCGCGAAATCAACGGCCTGCGCGAGCGCTACCTGGCCGATGCCGGCGCCTGCGCCGGCGCAGCGCAGGCGCAACTGCATCTGTTGCGCGCACCGGATCTCTCGCACGACGAACTCGGGGCCCTGCGCAGTCTGGCGCGCGTGCAACTGCACGCCGACGGCCGGCCTTTCCTGCACCATGTGCAGCAGTGGTGTGGCTGGCACCAACAGGCACTGGAGCAGCGCCGGTCGAGCACCCGCACGGCCCTGCCGGTGACGTGCATCGGCGCCGTGCCGCAGGCACCCCAGGGTACGTTCGACGCCGAATCAGGGAGCTTTCGCTTCCAGGCCGGCGACACGCTGCGACCGGTGCGCCCGTGGGTCAACGTGCTGGCCAATCCCGGTTTCGGAGCGCAGTTGTCCGAAGCCGGCGGCGGCTATACCTGGGCGATCAACAGCCGGCTCATGCAACTCACCGGCTGGTCCAACGACCCGGTGGCGGACCCGCCGTCGGAGTGGTTCCTGCTGCAGGACCGACGCACGCGCGACACCTGGAGCGTGACGCCCGGCGCCTGGGGCGGCGCCGGTGTAGCCTACGAGGTGGTGCATGGACAGGGGTACAGCACGATCGCGCATCGCCGCGGCGATGCCGAAGTCACGGCCTCCTGGTGCGTGGACCCGGCGAGCGCGCTCAAACAGGTATGGGTGCGTATCGTCAACCGTGGCAGCCGCAGGCTGCACCTGCGCCTGGTGGGTCTGGTGGAATGGGCCATGGGTGGCGGCCGGGACGCGCGCAGTACTACGCGCACCGCCAAACACGACACGGCCGCGGGTACCACCTTGTTGTGTACGCAGACCGAACACGCCGATGGTTTTGCCGGGGCGACCGCCTTCCTGGCCGTGGCGCCGGGCGCGGGCGACGCGCCGGACTGGAGCTGCGACCGGCGCGAGTGGTTCGACGCCACCGGCACTCTGTTGCTGCCCGACGAGTTGGGCCAGAGACAGGGAGCAGGCCTGGACCCCTGTGCGGCCCTGGGGGTGCGCATCCACATCGCGCCGGGCGCGGCGGTCGAGCACGTGTTTTTTCTCGGTTTTGGCGTCGACGCTGCGGCCGCGCTGGCGCTGGCGCAGGCGGCAGCGCAGGTCACGGCGGATACACGCGTGGCGTCGGTGCGCGAGCATTGGGACCAGCTGCTGGGTGCGGTCCAGGTCGACACGCCCGATCCGCTGTTCGACGCCCTGGTCAACCGTTGGCTGCTGTACCAGAACGTGGTGTGCCGCCTGTGGGCCAAGGCGGGCTTTTACCAGGCTGGTGGCGCCACAGGCTTTCGCGACCAGCTGCAGGATGCGATGGCACTAGGCTGGGCGGCCCCCGGCATGCTTCGCGCGCAGATCCTCACGGCCGCGGCGCGCCAGTTCCCCGAGGGCGATGTGCAGCACTGGTGGCATGCGCCGCAAGGTGCGGGCGTGCGCACTAAATTCTCCGACGACTTGCTGTGGTTGCCCTACGCAAGCCTGCATTACCTGCAGGCCACGGGGGATGCGACGGTGCTCGACGAGTTGCTGCCATTCATCGAGGGCCCGGAGATCGCCGAGGGCGCCGAAGACGCGTACTACGTGCCGGTGGTGGGGACCCAGATGGCCTCGGTCTTCGAACACGCGGCGCGCGCGATCGACCGCAGCCTGCCCGTGGGCGCTCACGGGCTGCCGCTGATGGGCAGTGGCGACTGGAACGACGGCATGAACCGCGTCGGTATCGAGGGGCGCGGGGAGTCGGTCTGGCTGGGCTGGTTCCTGTGCACGGTGGTGGCGGGCTTCGCCCCGCTGGCGCGCGCGCGCGGCGAGGTGGCGCGCGCCGACGTCTGGGAGGCTGCTGCGGTCGGCTTGAAGGCAGCGTTGGCGGGCCCGGCCTGGGACGGTCAGTGGTTCCGGCGCGCCTTCTTCGACGACGGTCAGGTGCTGGGCTCTGCCGCCAACCCCGAAGCGCAAATCGACCTGATCGCGCAGGCCTGGGCGGTGCTGTCCAAGGCCGCGCCCGCGGCGCTGTCGCACCAGGCGATGGCGGCCGTCGAGGTGCATCTGATGGACCGCGCGGCGGGGCTGATCCGGCTGCTCGACCCGCCCCTTGCAAACGCGGTGCCAAGCGCCGGCTACATCCAGGCCTATCCACCCGGTGTGCGGGAGAACGGCGGCCAGTACAACCACGCAGGGGTGTGGGCCCTGATGGCCCAGGCCGAGCAGGCGCTGCACGATCCGCAGGCTGGTGCCGGGGCCGGCGATTTGCCCTGGCGCAGCTTCACCTGGCTGAGCCCGGCGCACCGCGCTGCCGACCCGGTGCATGGCGCGGTCTACGGCCTGGAGCCCTACGTGATGGCGGGTGATGTGTATTCCCAGCCGCCCTACACCGGTCGCGGTGGCTGGAGCTGGTACACCGGCTCGGCGGCATGGATGCACCGCGGTGCGATCGAGTCGCTGTTCGGTCTGCACCAGGGCCCGTCGGAGCTGTACTTCACCCCGTGCCTGCCCTCGCACTGGCCGCGCGCCGAACTCACGCTGCAGCGGGACGGGCACCAGTGGCGCTTCGTATTCTGGCAGGGGCCGGCGCATGAGGCTCTGGCGGCGGTCGGCATCGCCGACGCCCGCCTGCTGCTGCCCGCACAGCGGCTGGTGTGGCGGGACAACGCGGCGGCGGTATGTTCTGTTGTCCCCTGGCAGCGCAGCCGCTGAAACATCGGCAAAGGGCAAGGCGTGGCGCACGGCACAGGACATCATCGGTGACCCCCGGCACGTGCCGCCAGCAGGCCCGACAGCGCCAGAAAGACAAGCGCGCTGCCAGGTCAGGCCCCACTTCTCATTCGGAGTATCCTGAAGCACGCACCCGCGGCATCGAATCTGCGCTTGCCGCATGGTGCGGCAAGGCGACCCCGGGCGTTTGTCTTTTCCCTGGTTGACGACCCACCCGATGAAACTCAGCAAGCACTCTTTCACGACCATGGTCCGGTACGCGCGAGTCCGGTGGGAAAGACTGCGTGCGGGCGCATCCGAGACCGCTGCGACGACCGCAGACGAGCCCCTGCGTGCAGAGCTCTTCAGCGCCGACCAGATGGCCCTGTATGGCAAGCGGCTGGCCGCCTCGCATGTGGTGGCCGATTCACAACTGCCCGACCATCTGCTCGCAAGGCTGGCTTCCAACGAGCGGGTACTGATTGAACTGGGCAAACGGCTTGCTGCAACTTCCGATGCCGAGCGCCGCTTCACGCCGGCAGCGGAATGGCTGCTCGACAACTTCTACCTCATCGAGGAAGAAATCCGCACCGCGCGTCGGCATCTGCCCAAAGGCTATAGCCTTGAATTGCCGCGGCTCACGCTCGACCCCGGCAACGGCGTGGCCGCTGGCCGGCCACGCGTTTACGACCTCGCATTACAAGCCGTGGCACATGGCGACGGGCAGATCGGTCGCGGCTCGTTCAGCCGCTTCGTGGCGGCCTACCAGTCAATTCAGCCGCTGCTTCTGGGCGAGTTGTGGGCGTGCCCGATCATGCTGCGGCTGGCATTGATCGAGAACCTTCGTCGTGTCGCTGCTCGCGTGGGCACAGCCCATGTCGAGCGGCAAACCGCAGGCATCTGGGCCGAACGCATGCTCGATGTCGCGGAGAAAACACCCAGCGAACTGATCCTGGTCGTGGCCGACATGGCGCGCTCCAAGCCGCCACTGACCAGCGCCTTCGTGGCCGAGTTTGCCCGGCGCCTTCAAGGGCGGGGGGCAGGACTTGCATTGCCGTTGACATGGATGGAGCAGCGCCTGGCCGAATCCCACCGCACGATCGAACAACTGGTGCACCTGGAGGGGCAGCAGCAGGCGGCCGGCCAGGTGTCGGTCAGCAACAGCATTGGCAGCCTGCGCCTGCTGGACGCCATCGACTGGCGCGAGTTCGTCGAGATGCACAGCAGCATCGAGCATGTCTTGCGCGACGATCCCAGCGGCATCTATGCGCAGATGGACTTCAGCACCCGCGACAGCTACCGCCATGCGGTCGAGGCCATCGCAAGGCGCGCGCCGTGTTCCGAGACCGATGTGGCCCGTCGGGCGATCGAACTGTGCAGCGCTCCGGCTGCGTCGCGCCAGGACGAAGCTGCCGACAACGATCAGGGACGACGGCAAGGCATCCGTCGGACCCATGTGGGATTCTTTCTGATCGGTGCCGGCCGCGTCGCGCTGGAGCAGGCCGTGGGCATGCGACAGTCTGTGCGGCTGAAGTGGGCGCGCAGCGCACGTGCCAAGGCCTTGCCGCTGTACGCAGGCGCGATTGTGTTCGGCACGCTGGCACTGAGCGCCGGTGCGCTGTTGGAGGTGCACCGGCAGGTGCAGTGGCCATGGTGGGGTGAAGTCGCCATGGCTGCGGTGCTGCTGATCGCCGGCAGCCAGCTCGTGGTCTCGCTCGTGAACTGGTTCGTGACCTTGATCGTCACGCCGCAACCCTTGCCGCGCATGGACTATGCGTTCGGCATTCCGCTCGAGTCACGCACGCTGGTGGTCGTGCCGACGATGCTCGGCAGCAGCGCTGGCGTCGAGGAACTGGTCGACGCGCTGGAGGTGCGGTTCCTCGCCAATCGCGATGCGCGGCTGCATTTCGGCCTGCTCACTGACCTGCACGACGCAGACCAGGAGCATCTGCCTGGCGATGCGGCATTGGTCGAACTCGCCGCCACGCGCATTGCCGCGCTCAACGCGAAGTACAGCGAGGCGTCCGACACGCATCGCAACGACGACTTTTTTCTGTTTCACCGTCCGCGCCGCTGGAACGCGAGCGAACGCGTCTGGATGGGTCAGGAGCGCAAACGCGGCAAGCTCGCCGACCTCAATGCACTGCTGCGTGGGCGTGCGAGCGCAGGCGCAGGGGAGCGCTTCGTGCGCATCGTCGGCGACACGCGCGTGTTGTCCGCCGTGCGCTATGTCATCACGCTGGACACCGACACGCAGCTGCCGCGCGACGCGGCCGCGCAGTTCGTTGCTGCCATGGCGCACCCCTTGAATCGGCCGCACTTCGGCCGCGGCGCGCAACGCGACATCGTGGTCAACGGCTATGGCATCCTGCAACCTCGCGTTGCGCTGAGTCTGGCCAGTACCAACCGCAGCGGCTACGCAAGGCTGCATGGTGGCGAGGCCGGTATCGATCCCTATACGCGGGCCGTCTCCGATGTCTACCAGGACCTGTTCGGCGAAGGCTCGTTTGTCGGCAAGGGCATCTACGACGTCGATGTCTTCGAACGCGCGTTGGGTCACAGCATGCCCGATAACCGCATTCTGAGCCATGATTTGCTCGAAGGCTGTTACGCACGCGCCGGCCTGCTCACCGAGGTGCAACTGCTTGAGGACGCGCCCATGCGCTACAGTGCCGACGTGGCGCGGCGCTACCGCTGGATTCGCGGTGACTGGCAGTTGCTGGGCTGGTTGCGTGGGCGACTGCACGCGCTGCCGCAGGCGCCGACCAATCCGCTGTCACTGCTGTCACGCGCCAAGATCTTCGACAACCTGCGGCGCAGCCTCGTGCCTGCTGCGCTGTTGCTGATGTTGCTGGTCGCGTGGGGCTTCATGCCACAACCCGGGCAGTGGACCCTGCGCGTTCTCGCCATCATTGCACTGGTGCCGCTGGGCGCGCATCTGGCGGCCTGGTTGCGCCTGCCCTTGCAGCGCTGGCGCTCCGAGGAGCCGACGAGCGCCGCGGCGCCGTTCAGCAGCCAGGTGCGGGACCTGCTTCTGCTGACCATGCAGACGCTGGCCTGTCTGCCCTACGAGGCGGCCTACAGTCTGGGAGCCATCACGCGTACCCTGTGGCGCGTTCTGATGTCCAAGCGCCGGTTGCTCGAATGGCGCCCGTCCGCCGATGTGCGCGTGAACACAGCACCGGGCAGCCTGCAGGACCTGCTGCGTGGCGCGCGCACCATGGCCGTCGGCCCGGCGCTGGCGATCGCCAGCGGCGCCGCGCTGGCGCTGCTGCGCCCGAATGTGCTGGCGATCGCCTCGCCTGTGCTGGTGTTGTGGTTCCTGTCGCCACTGCTGGTTTGGTGGATTGACCGCCCGCTGCAGCGCAAGCATGCGCCATTGACCCGCACGCAAACCGTCTTTCTGCGCCGGCTGGCGCGCCGTACCTGGGCATTCTTCGAGACCCATGTCGGTGCGGCGGACAACTACTTGCCACCCGACAACGTGCAGGAGCATCCAGTCGCGCGCATTGCGCATCGGACATCGCCGACCAACATCGGCTTCGCCCTGCTGGCCGCTCTGGCCGCGCGTGACTTCGGCTATGTGGGTACGCGCCAACTGCTCGCGCGCACGGGCGCAACCTTGCAGACCATGCAGGGTCTTCAGCGCCATCGAGGCCATTTCTTCAATTGGTACGACACCCAGACGCTGCAGCCACTGCGACCGCACTACGTTTCGACCGTCGACAGCGGCAACCTCGCGGGGCAACTGCTGACCTTGCGATCGGGGCTGCTGGCACTGGCTGACGAGCCTGTTCTGGCGCGCTGCTGGCGCGATGGTGTGGATGACGGCTTTGGCGTACTTTGCGAGTCGCTCGCAAACGACCTGCCAACCCGGGATGCGACCTTGCCGGCCGCACTCTCGCAGTTCAAAGGCTTGCTGCGACAGTATCGCGACGCGGCGCCGGCCACACTGCGCGAATGGCACCGGATGCTGGACTCTTTGGACAGCGGCGCCGCGGCGATCCTTGGATGCCTAGACAAGCCCGCGCCACCCGCCGACGGGTCGATCGATCAAGCCGCCGCGAGCGACATCGATGACGACGCCGCTCTCTATTGGGCCCGCTTGTTGCGGCAGCAGTGCCGCCAGGCGTACGACGATTTGCAGGCACTCGCGCCAATGGATGCCTGCGGCGATGAAGAAACGGTTGGCATGCCAACCCTGCGCCAGATCGCACAGCGCGCAGTCGCCGCACGCGACACAGGCAACACGCAGCCTGTTCCAGCCAGCGTGAATCTGGCGCGACGGCAGCTGCAAACCATCGATGATCTCGTTGCACTGGCAGGCAAGCTGGCCGAAATGGAGCAGGACTTCCTCTACGACGATGCCCGGCACCTGATGACCATCGGCTACAACGTCGACGAGCGGCGTGTGGACACGGGCTATTACGACCTGCTGGCGTCCGAGGCACGCCTGGGCGTCTTCGTGGCCATTGCGCAAGGTCAGGTCGGGCAGGAGAGCTGGTTCGCGCTCGGCCGCCTGCTGACCCGGGCCGCCGGCGCGCCGGTGCTGCTGTCGTGGAGCGGCTCGATGTTCGAGTACCTGATGCCGATGCTGCTGATGCCGAGCTACGAGAACACCTTGCTCGACCAGAGCTGCCAGGGCGCCGTGCAACGACAGATCGAGTACGGTGCTCAGCGCGGAGTCCCCTGGGGTATTTCGGAGTCGGGCTACAACGCCACCGATGCAGAGTTGAACTACCAGTACCGCGCCTTCGGCGTGCCCGGACTCGGTTTGAAGCGCGGCTTGCGTGACGACCTGGTCGTGGCGCCTTATGCCTCGATGATGGCGCTGATGGTGGCGCCGGGCGCGGCCTGCGACAACCTGCAGCGGCTCGTTGCCGTTGGCGCTGCAGGTCGCCATGGCATGTACGAGGCGATTGATTACACCGCCACACGGCTGCCGCGCGGACAGACGAGCGCCGTGGTGCGCTCGTTCATGGCCCACCACCAGGGCATGGGCCTGCTGGCGCTCGCCCACCTGCTGCTGGAGCAGCCGATGCAGCGCCACTTCGAGGCCGACGCGCGTTTGAAGGCAACCTTGCTGTTGCTGCAGGAGCGTGCACCGCGTGGCGCCCTTGTACAGCCCGACATCGACGCGCGGGCCGGCATGCACGACGCCGTGCCTGTCGATATATCGCCGGTTCGCGTCATCACCACGGCCGACACGCCCACGCCTCAGGTGCAGCTGTTGTCCAACGGTCGCTATCATGTGATGCTGACCAACGCCGGCGGGGGCTACAGCCGCTGGAAAGACCACGACGTGACGCGCTGGCGCGAGGACGCGACCTGCGACGCATGGGGCAGCTTCTGCTATTTGCGCGATATCTCCAGCGGCCATTTCTGGTCTACAACCCACCAGCCCACGCGCAGCAGCGGCGAGAGGTACCAGGCCATTTTCACTGAAGGCCGCGCCGAGTTTCGCCGCCGTGACGGCGCCATAGACACCCATACGGAAATCGCTGTCTCACCAGAGGACGACGTCGAAGTGCGCCGGCTTCGCATCACCAACGACAGCTCCCTGCACCGTACGATCGAGGTCACCAGTTACACCGAGGTGGTACTCGCCCCGGCGGCGGCGGACATTTTGCATCCGGCTTTCAGCAAACTGTTCGTACAGACCGAGATCCTTGACCGGCCTGCTGCCGTGCTGTGCACGCGCCGACCGCGCGCGCCCGAGGAGGCAACGCCGTGGATGTTCCAGTTGATGGCGGTGCACGGCCTGCGAGATGCGGCAGGAAATCCGACCAGCCCGGGTCCGATCTCGCACGAGACCGATCGCGCGCGCTTCATCGGTCGCGGCAACGACCTTCAGTCGCCGCAGGCCTTGCGCGTCAGCGGCGCACTGTCCAACAGCGTCGGCTCGGTGCTGGACCCGATTGCCGCCAGCCGCTGCGTCATCGCCCTCGCGCCAGGCCAGGCCGTTACGGTAGACATCGTGATCGGCGTCGGTGACAGCCGCGACGCGTGCCTGGCGCTGGCCGAAAAATACCAGGATCGCCGCCTCGCCGAGCGGGCGTTCGAATTGGCGTGGACCCATGCGCAAGTGGTGTTGCACCAACTCAACGCCAGTGAAGCCGATGCCCAGCTCTACGCGCGTCTGGCCGGCGCGGTGATCTACACCCAGGCCGCCTTGCGCGGCGACGCCGCCGTGTTGCTGCGCAACCGCCGCGGCCAGTCGGGCCTTTGGGGTTATGCGATCTCGGGCGATCTTCCGATCGTGTTGCTGCAGCTCGGCAGCGCGGGCGACACCGAGCTTCTGCGCCAATTGGTACAGGCACATGCCTGGTGGCGCCGCAAGGGCCTCGCCGTCGACCTCGTGATCTGGAACGAGGAGCGCGACGTTTACCGTCAGCGCCTGCAGGAGCAGATCATGGGCTTGATCGCTGCCGGCGTCGAAGCGCATGTGATCGACCGGCCCGGCGGCATTTTTGTGCGCCAGGTCGACCAGATCGCGCCGGATGATCGCATCCTGCTGCAGTCGGTGGCACGTGCGGTGTTCAACGACGGCCGCGGCAGCCTGGCCGACCAGATATATCAGCAGCGGCCGCGCGCGCGGCGCATCGAGCGGTTTGTACCCGCCCCGGGCGCTGCGCTCGGCGCCGATCCGATGCCTGCCAGGGCGGGCCTGGTCGCCGCCCGGCCCGAACTGGATTTGCACAACGGTATCGGTGGGTTCTCGGCCGACGGACGGGAGTACGTGGTCGTGCCACCGGCTGGGATGCGCCCGCCTGCACCGTGGGTCAACGTGATTGCGAATCCGCGCTTTGGCAGCGTCGTTTCGGAAGCCGGCAGTGCCTACACCTGGTGCGAGAACGCACATGAGCTGCGTCTCACCCCTTGGTACAACGACCCGGTCAGCGATGCCTGTGGCGAGGCGATCTACATCCGGGATGAAGACAGCGGCGCGGTCTGGTCGCCAACCTCGCTGCCCTGTGCGCTGCAGGGGCCCGCGGCCGGAATCTTCACCACGCGCCACGGCTTTGGCTACAGCGTGTATGCGCACACGGCGCACGGCATCGATGCCGAGTTGCAGGTCTTCGTGGCGCTTGATGCGGCGGTCAAGTTTTCGCGCCTGCGCCTGACCAACCGATCGGGCCGGGCGCGCAAGCTGAGCGCCACCGGATACGTCGAATGGGTGCTGGGCGACCTGCGCGCCAAGACCGCGCCGCATGTGCAGACCGATGTGGCGCTGGAAAGCGGCGCACTCTACGCGCGCAATCCCTACAGCAACGACTACGGCGACTGGATCGGCTTTTTCGATGTCGACGATGCGCCGCGCCAGACAGGCAGCTTCACCTGTGACCGCACCGAGTTCATCGGCCGCAACGGCTCGATGCGTCAGCCTGCGGCACTGGCGCGGACCCGTCTTTCGGGCCAATACGGCGCCGCATTGGATCCCTGCGCCGCCATTCAGGTGCCAATGGTGCTGGGCGGCGGAGAGACCGGCGAGATCGTGTTCCGCCTGGGCATGGGCCGCAGCCTGGACGAAGCGGGCCAGCTCGTCGCGCGCTTTCGCGGCGCCCAGGCCGCAGCGCAGGCGCTTGATGCCGTGCAGCAGCATTGGCAGCGAACGCTGGGCGCGGTGCAGGTACACACGCCCGACCCCGCGCTGGATGTGTTGTCCAACGGTTGGCTGATGTACCAGACCATTGCCTGCCGGATGTGGGCGCGCAGTGGTTACTACCAGTCGGGTGGCGCCTTCGGTTTTCGCGACCAGCTGCAGGACGCACTGGCGCTTGTGCACAACGAGCCACACATGCTGCGCGAGCAATTGCTGCTGTGCGCGAGCCGTCAGTTCGTCGAGGGCGACGTGCAGCACTGGTGGCACCCGCCGCAGGGCCGCGGCGTGCGCACACGCATCTCGGACGACTACCTGTGGCTGCCGCTGGCCCTGGCGCGTTATGTCGAAGCCACGGGTGACACCGGTGTGCTGGACCAGAGTGTGCCCTTTCTCGAAGGCAGAGCGGTCGATCCGCACGACGACTCCTACTACGACATGCCGGCACCATCGGCGGTCTCGGCCAGCCTGTACCAGCATGCGCTGCGCGCACTGTGGCACGGCCTGCGTGTCGGCTCGCATGGCCTGCCGCTGATGGGCACTGGCGACTGGAATGACGGCATGAACCTGGTCGGCCACGGTGGCCGCGGCGAAAGTATCTGGCTCGGATTTTTTCTGTGCGAGGCGCTGGCGCGGTTCGCTGTACTGGCGCGCCTGCGTGGCGACGACGAGACCGCCGCGCGCTGCGAGGCCGAACGCTCGCAATTGCAGGTGGCGCTCGAAGCCCACGGCTGGGATGGCGCCTGGTACCGCCGTGCCTATTTCGACGACGGCACCCCGCTTGGCTCGCAGGGCAATGCAGAGTGCCAGATCGATTCGATCGCGCAGAGCTGGTCGGTTTTGTCGGGCGTCGCCCCACCCGAACGGGCGCAGCAGGCCATGGATGCGATGCACGCGCGCCTGGTACGCGCCGAATCACGCGTGGTGCTGTTGCTGGACCCGCCATTCGACCGGCACGGCAACAACCCAGGTTACATCGCTGGTTACGTCCCGGGTGTGCGCGAGAACGGCGGGCAATACACCCACAGTGCCATCTGGGCCGCGATGGCCTTCGCCAGACTCGGCCAGCGCGAGCGTGCCTGGTCGCTGTTCGAGATGATCAACCCCGTGCACCACTGCGGCACGCCCGAGGGCGTGGCGCGCTACAAGGTCGAACCTTATGTGATGGCCGCTGACGTCTACAGCGTGCAACCCCACACCGGGCGCGGCGGCTGGACCTGGTACACCGGCTCAGCTGGCTGGATGTACCGCCTGGTCATCGAATCCCTGCTGGGCGTGCGGCTGGACGCCTCAAAGGGTGGGGTACGGCTGATGCTTTCACCCTGCCTGCCTGCCAACTGGCCGGGCTATACGCTCGATTACCGCTACCGGAGCACGCCGTACCACATCGAGGTCATTCAGGTGATCGACGACGACGGTCCGCTCGGGGTGCGCCTGGATGGCGAACTGCAGACCGATGGTTCGGTACCGCTGCTCGACGACGGGCGACCGCACCAGGTGCAAGCCAGGCTGCCAGGCGAACGGCGTACCACCTGACGGCACGATGTTCTGCCGGCCTTCTCGTCGACGATGCTGGGCTTCGTCACTCCGCTCACGATCGTGACCGACCGACGGATCGCAACTGCCGCTCGGCCAATCACCCGCGACGGCCGAGAACGCGAAGAAGAACACGATCACCGGTGGCCCGCCCATGGCGCCGACGGCATCGAACCCGAACATGGTGGTGCGCCAGCGAAGCCGTGGTGTGCCCCGCCGCCTCGGTCAACACGCCGCCGGGTGCATCGGCACAGTCGGCAGTGTCGGCATGGATCGCTGCGCACGAGCTGTTGAGCAGCACGCGTTTCACCGGCCCCCCTGGGCGTCGGTGGGGATGGTGAAACCGGTCGTGGATGGGGAAGTGCTGGTGGTGCGCAGGATGGGTCTTCCTGTGTCGGCGGGCGGTGGTGGCATTGTCACGCGGGCAAGGACACCGGCTGGATGGACAACTTAGAACCAAAATAGGTCGAATATAGGGCTTGCTAGGCGGAAGTGAGCGTCCTAGGATGGGCAACCGCTGCGCATCAGGGCGGACAGACAAGCCGGAGACAAACTTTGACGCCTTGGGACAATATAGCCCCGCAAGAAGCCGCTGTGATGCAGACCATTTTCTGGTCGGCAGGCGGTTCGCGGCTGGCGTTGGCCGAGCGATTGGGGTATTCCAAGACCAAGGCCAACAGCGTGGTTGCCGCGTTGCTCGATCAGGGCTTGCTGGAAGAAACGGGCTTGCAGGGATCGACGGGCGGGCGCCGTCCAGAAACCCTGCAACTGCACAGCGAACTGGGCGTGCTGATCGCCGCCGACCTCGGGGCCACCAGCGTCGATGTGGCGATCATGGCGCCCGATCTCAAGGTGCTCGCCCACCACGCCGAAGCGGCGGATGTTCACAGTGGCCCGGGCGTCGTGCTCGCGCGTGTGCGGGCATTGATGCGCCAGTTGCTGACCCAATGCGGACGCAAGCCGGCGCAGGTGGTCGGTATTGGCATGGGGCTGCCGGGGCCGGTGGACTTTGCCAACGGCATGCTGGTCAACCCGCCGCTGATGCCTCAGTGGGACGGCTTTTCGATACGTGATTACCTGCGCGAAGACTATTCTGCACCGGTATTCGTCGACAACGACGTGAATCTCATGGCCCTGGGCGAGCTGTGGCGTCTCAAACGCAGTTTGCCCAATTTTCTGGTCATCAAGGTCGGCACCGGCATAGGCTGCGGCATCGTGTGCCATGGTGAGGTGTACCGTGGCGCCAATGGCTCGGCAGGCGACGTCGGCCATATCTGCGTCGATGCCGATGGGCCGCGCTGCCATTGCGGCAACCTGGGCTGCCTTGAAGTCATGGCAGCCGGGCCGGCCATCACGCGCCGCGCCACCGAAGCCGCCACGTCGGGCGAGAGCGCGCTGCTGGCGGAATGCCTGCAAAACAACGGCAGCATCAGCCCGCCGGACGTGGCACATGCGAGCCGTCAGGGCGACCCCGCAGCCAATCGCATCATCCAGGAAGCGGGCAGCCTGGTTGGCCAGATGCTGGCCTCGATGGTCAACTTCTTCAACCCGTCGCATGTCTTCATCGGTGGCGGCATCACCGGCATCGGGCCGTTGTTCCTGGCATCCATCCGACAAAGTGTCTACAAGCGCTCGCTCGCATTGTCCACACGGCATCTCGACATCAAGTACACGCCGCTGGCCGAGCAGGCCGGGCTGATTGGCGCAGGTGTACTGGCCATGCAGGAAACGCTCAAGACACGGGGAGAGCGCGGGTGAGCGTTGCGGTGTCTTTTCACGACGTCGTGAAGGCGTTTGGCCCGGTGCAGGTGCTGCACGGCGTGAGCTTTGCGCTGGCGCCCGGGCGCGTCTACGGCCTGCTGGGCGAGAACGGTGCCGGCAAATCCACGCTGATGAAAATACTCTCGGGCTACGAAAGCGCTTCCAGCGGTGAGGTGCGCGTCAACGGCAAGCCCTTGAAGTTCGGGAACTCACGTGACGCAGAGGCACAGGGCATTGTGCTGATCCACCAGGAATTCAACCTGGCCGAAGACCTTAGCATCGCCGAGAACATATTTCTGGGTCATGAGAAGAAGCACGGCTGGTTGCTGGACGACGCCTCCATGCGCGAGCAGGCGCAACAGGCGCTGGCGCAAGTGGGCCTGAACGTGGATGCGGGTACCAAGGTCAAGCAACTGATCGTGGCAGAAAAGCAGTTGGTCGAAATTGCCAAGGCGCTGGTGCGCAAGGCGCGCCTGCTGATCATGGATGAACCCACAGCCACGCTGACGCCCGGCGAAACGCAGCGCCTGTTTGCACTGATGGCGCAATTCAAGGCCGACGGCGTGACCATGGTCTACATCTCGCACAAACTCGACGAAGTCGAGCAGGTGACGGACGAGGTGATCGTGATGCGCGACGGTCAGCTGGTGGCACGTGAGGCCACCCGCAATTTGACCCGCCAGCAGATGGCGAGCCTGATGGTCGGTCGTGAATTGTCCGACCTCTACCCGCCCAAGAGTGCTGCCCCCAGCGGCGCGATACCCGCGCTGAAGGTGAAGGGACTCACTGTGCCGGGCTGGGCGCAAGACGTGAGCTTTTCCGTGCGACCCGGTGAGATTCTGGGATTTGCCGGTCTGGTGGGTGCGGGACGCACCGAACTGTTCGAAGGCCTGATGGGGCTGCGCCAGCGCACGGCTGGCGACATTGAACTGCACGGCCAGGCGGTGCGCCTGCGCAATCCGCGCGAAGCGGCGGCGTTGGGGATGACCTACCTCAGCGAAGACCGCAAGGGCAAGGGCCTGCACGTGCGGTTCGGCCTGCGCGAAAACCTGACCTTGATGGCGCTGGACCGTTACGCCAGCCCCTGGCTGCGCGTCAAGGACGAACTCAAGGCATTGGCGCAGGCGGTGGACGATTTTGGAATCCGTGCGGGCTTGCTGGACAGCCTGGCTTCGTCGCTTTCGGGTGGCAACCAGCAAAAGCTGGCGCTGGCCAAGGTGCTGCATCCCGGCCCGAAGGTGGTGGTACTGGACGAGCCGACGCGCGGCGTCGACGTAGGGGCCAAGCGCGACATCTACCTGCTGATCCAGAAGCTGGCTGGCGAGGGCCTGGCGGTGATTGTCATATCCAGCGAACTGATGGAGCTCATCGGCATCTGCCACCGCGTCGCCGTGATGCGCGCCGGCCGCTTGCAGACCGTGCTCGAAGCCGAACAACTGACCGAAGAGGAGCTGATTGCCCATGCCACAGGTACCCACTGATACCAATGTCGCTGTGAACACTGTGCCACGGGCGAAGCCGCATTGGTACACGCGACTGCAATCCCTGGGGCCGGTCATCGGCCTGGTGCTGTTGTGCATCGCCGGTGCGCTGCTCAACCCCAACTTCGCCGACACGGCCAATATCACCAACGTGCTCACGCGTACGGCCTTCATCGGCATCATCGCGGTCGGCATGTGTTTCGTGATCGTCTCGGGCGGTATCGATCTATCGGTGGGATCCATGGCGGCGCTGATCGCCGGCAGCGTGATCATGACCATGAACACCGTGGGTCCCTTGATGCCGTCACCGTTGCTCGCAGTCGCGCTGGGCATGGGCGTGGCGCTGGCATTGGGTGCTGCGTTTGGTCTCGCACACGGGCTGCTCATCACCAAGGGCCGCATCGAACCCTTCATCGTGACGCTGGGCACGCTCGGGATCTACCGCGCCTACCTGACCTACTTTTCCAACGGCGGCGCGATCACGCTCGACAACGATTTGTCCGACGTCTACAGCCCGGTCTACTACGCAAGCCTGTTCGGCATTCCGGTCCCGGTGTGGGTGTTTCTGCTCGTGGCGTTGCTCGGCGGGTTGATCCTCAAGCGCACGGCGTTCGGACGTTATGTGCAGGCAATCGGCTCCAACGAACAGGTGGCGCGTTATGCGGCTGTGAACGTGGACCGTGTCAAGACGCTTACCTATGTGCTGCTCTGCGTCTGCGTGGGCATCGCCACCTTGCTGTATGTGCCGCGCCTGGGCTCGGCGACGCCCAACACCGGTCTGCTGTGGGAGCTCGAAGCCGTTGCCGCCGTCAGTGTCGGCGGCACCGCACTCAAGGGTGGTGCCGGCACCATCACGGGTACCGTCATCGGTGCCATCCTGCTGTCGGTCATCAGCAACATCCTCAACCTGACCAGCATCATCAGCGTGTACCTGAACGCGGCTGTGCAGGGTTTCGTGATCATCTCTGTCGCCTTCATGCAGCGCAGCCGCCGCTAGCGCATGACGCGACCCATCATGTGTTCCCCCAACGGTAGCCGAAAGCTATCTTTTTCAACCAGCCCCACCCACCAGGAGACAGACAAATGAAAACCATCACCCGAAGACTGGCCATCGGCGCCGTCGCATTGGCGGCGCTCGCATCGTTCCCGTCGATGGCACAGAACAAAGTCGTGCTCGGCGTTGCCATTCCGGCGGCCACCCACGGCTTCACCGGCGGCATCGTGTACTGGGCCAATCAGGCCAAGAAGGATCTCGAAAAGGCCCACCCGGGCCTGCAGGTCATCGTCAAGACGGCCGGTGGCGCGCCCGAGCAGGCCAACCAGCTGCAGGACCTGCAGACGGTGAACAAGATCAACGCGTTGGTGATCTTCCCGTTCGAATCAGCCTCGCTGACCAAACCCGTGGCGCAGGTGAAGAGCAAGGGCGTCTACGTGACAGTGGTGGACCGCGGTCTTACCGACACCAGCGCACAGGACGCGTATGTGGCCGGCGACAACACCGCGTTCGGCAAGATCCCGGCCGAATACCTGGTCAAGGCGCTGGGCGGCAAGGGCAATATCGTGGCCATGCGCGGCATCGCCACCACGCTGGACAACGAGCGCATGGACGCGTTCAACGCGGTGCTCAAGGACCATCCCGGCATCAAGCTGCTCGACGCCAAATACGCCAACTGGAACCGTGACGACGCGTTCAAGGTGATGCAGGACTACCTGACCCGATTCAAGCAGATCGATGCGGTCTGGGCGGCGGACGATGACATGGCCGTGGGCGTGCTCAAGGCCATCGACCAGGCCAAGCGCAAGGATATCAAGATCGTGTTCGGTGGCGCAGGTGCCAAAGGCATGATCAAGACACTGATGGATGGCAGCGATCCACGCATCCAGGCCAATGTGTCGTACTCGCCGAAGTTCATCTACGACGCAATCAAGCTTACAGCCGAGGCACGCCTCAAGGGCGAGAAGCTGCCGCCGACCTACATCATTCCCTCGGTACTGATCACCAAGGAAACGGCCAAGCAGTTCTACTTCCCCGACTCTCCGTTCTAAGCCACGCGGCGGCCCGCGCGGCGCCAGCGGTCGTGTGCCCTTTGGCAACGGCAGCTGGTGCGCGCGATGGCGCCGCAACTTTCTGACCCCTCACCTGGGAGACCTGCATGGCAAGACCCGTCACCCTGTTCACCGGCCAGTGGGCCGACCTTCCACTGGCCGAACTCGCGCCGCTGGCCCGACGCATGGGCTATGACGGCCTGGAGCTGGCCTGCTGGGGCGACCATTTCAACGTGCAGCAAGCATTGACTGCAAGCAGCTATTTGCAGGACAAGCAGGCGCTGCTGGCTCAGCACGGCCTGCGCTGTTTCGCCATCGGCAATCATCTGGTTGGCCAGGCCGTGTGCGACCGCATCGACGAACGCCATGAATCGATTCTGCCCGCCCATGTGTGGGGCGATGGTGAACCCGAAGGAGTGCGCCAGCGGGCAGCAGCCGAACTGGCCGATACTGCGCGCGCCGCAGCCCGGTTCGGTGTCAAGACCGTGACCGGTTTCACCGGTTCATCGATCTGGCACGCCACGTACGCCTTTCCCCCCACGTCTCAAGCGTATTGGGACGCGGGTTTCGCCGACTTCGGCCGGCGCTTCGCGCCCATCCTCGCGGTATTCGATGAAATGGATGTGAACTTCGCGCTAGAGGTACACCCGACCGAGATCGCCTTCGACATCGCTACCAGCGAACGTGCGCTGCGGGCCGTCGACCAGCATCCCCGCTTCGGTTTCAACTTTGACCCCAGCCATCTGGCCTACCAGGGCGTTGACTACATCCGCTTCATCCGCCAGTTCGGCGCGCGCATCTTCAATGCCCACATGAAGGACGTGTGGTGGGGCAAGGGCGACGGCACGGTGGGCACCTTTGGCGGCCATACCAGCTTTGGTGATGCGCGCCGCAACTGGGACTTTCGCAGCGTCGGGCGTGGCATGGTGGATTTCGAATCGCTGATCGTGGCGTTGAACGACGTGGGCTATTGCGGACCACTCAGTGTGGAATGGGAAGACAGCCGCATGGACCGCGTCCACGGCGCCACCGAGAGTGCGGCGTTCTGCAAACGCCTGGATTTCAAACCGGCCAGCGGCGCATTTGACGCGGCATTCGCCAAAGACAAGATGTGAGGGAACAAACGATGACGGTTGGTGAACCCTCACGCAGGTTGCGCTATGCCATGGTGGGCGGCGGACGGGATGCCTTCATTGGCGCCGTGCACCGCCAGGCCGCCGCGCTGGACGGGCAGATCGAATTGGTGGCGGGTGCCTTGTCGGGCGACCCCGACAAGGCACGCGCCTCTGGCCGCGATCTGTTTCTGGCCGATGACCGCAACCACGGCAGCTGGCAGGCCTTGCTCGATGACGAGCTCAAGCGCGGCCCCGATCAACGGATCGACTTCGTGTCGATCGTGACGCCCAACCATCTTCATCATCCGGTCGCCAAGGCTTTCGTGGAGGAAGGTTTTCACGTGGTATGCGACAAACCGCTGGTGCACACCAGCGCGCAGGCGCAGGATCTGGTCGCCACAGTGGCCCGCCGCGGCACCGTATTTGGCGTGACCTACACCTACACGGGTTATCCCATGGTGCGGCAGATGCGCGAAATGGTTCGCGCCGGCGCGATCGGCCAGGTACGCCGTGTGGTGGTCGAGTATCAACAGGGCTGGCTCGCTGCGAAAGCCGAGGCCAGCGGCAACAAGCAGGCACTGTGGCGCACCGACCCCCGCCAAAGCGGGTTGGCCGGCGCCATGGGCGACATTGGCTCCCATGCCGAAAACCTTCTCACCAGCGTGACCGGTCTTTGCGTCGAAGCGGTCTGCGCCGATCTGCACACCATGGGCGAGGGACGAACACTCGATGACGACGCCAACCTGCTGCTGCGCCTGAGCGACGGCGCCAGCGGCGTGCTGATGGCGTCGCAGATCTGTACGGGTGTCGACAATGATTTGCGCCTGCGCGTCTTTGGCACGACCGGTTCACTGGACTGGCAGCAGGAAAGCCCGGGACGTCTGCTGCATACGCAGCTCGATGGCCCGCAGCATGTGCTGACCTGTGGTTCTTCGGGACTGAGCGAAGCGGCAAGTCGGGTTGCACGACTGCCGGCAGGGCATCCCGAGGGATTCATCGAGGCCTTTGCCAACATCTACCTGGGTGTGGCGGGCGATATCCGTGCGCGCCTGGCGGGCCGCACGGCCAGCGCCCTGGAGGCCGACTACCCGCGAGTCGAAGCGGGCGCGCGCGGTGTGCACTTTGTCGAGAAAGTTCTGGCGTCGTCAACCAGCACGGAGAAATGGACGCAGCTGGGTTGAACGCCGGCCCGGCTGGGCAAGACCCAGGGCCGACGCCGATGCGGTCAAGTCAGCGCCACAAGCCGCCTGATGGACATTCCCGGCGCTGGCGTGTTGATCGGCACAATGTGCAAAAGAATATGCGGATCTTTTTGAATCCATTGCGCAATCGGTGGCGTATTGTCATTGCCAACGGCCGTTCACGGCCAATGGATTCCCTGGCATTTCCCGGTCGATCCCGGTCGGAGGATATGTCCGCCCGCACCAGCCAACCGAAGGATCACACCATGCGCACCATTCGCTCACTCTCCGCCGTCACCGGCCTGCTCGCCCTCGCCGCCTGGACTGCCAACGCGCACGCCGGCCATCTGAACATCGTGCTCCAGGCCCAACTCATCGGACCCGAGGAAGTCAGCGCTGGCGCGGGCAACTCCGCAATGGCCGGCGATCAGGATGGCCGCGCACAGGCCTATGTTTTCGGAGTCGACAACAAGCCCGATACCCTGTGCTACCTGATCGTCGACGTCAGGAAAATCGACGAGCTCAAGATGGCCCCCGGCAATGGCCGCGCGGCACATATCCACGAGGGCGCCCGCGGCGCCAACGGCCCGGTGGTTGCCAACCTGGCCTGGCCGCAGGATGGTCAGGCATCGGACTGCCTGTCAGAAGGCCAGGACGGCAAGTTTCCGACCAAGGAAGCCGGCATCGTGCAACGTATCCTGAAAAACCCGGCGAACTTTTATATCAACGTGCACAACTCGGTGCATCCCGCTGGCGCGATTCGCGGCCAGTTGTCCGAAAACGAGCACCAGCACTGAGCGCCTTGCGCGCGCCGGCGGGCTCGCGCGCCGCGGCCGATCACCTAACGCCGCGCCCTGCTGCGTGTGCCACTGCCGGCGCAGGGCCTGCTCGAGCCGGACGCGGGTCTTGCTTTACGTGGATGATGGACTGCGCATCGTGGGATTCGCCGCGGGTGTTCGGCAAGCAGCGACAATCCTGCGATGGCTCAAGGCAAACGCATTTCTGCAGACATCGGTGCTGATGCGTTGCAGGCCATCCGGGAATTGGGCGCCGCGGCCAAACAGGCTCGTGTACGCGCCGGTGATGGCCAGACCGCCGCTGCCACCCGCCTGGGCGTGCATGTCCAGACCATAGCCCGCATCGAATCAGGTGAACCCGGTGTCGCCATCGGGCATGTGGTGGGCCTGTTGGCGCTTTACGGCATCCATGCCACGCTGCAGCCACCGCCAGATACGATGCCTGCGTCAATTCCGCCCCGTCACCAGGATACCCCATGATCCCGCCAGATAAAGTCCCGCCCGTTCCCGCAGCCTCTGGCGTGCTGCGGCTCCTGACAGTGCTGGTCACCATAGCGCTGGCCTGGATCCTGCTGCCCTTTTACGGAGCCATCATGTGGGGTGCCATCATCGCGCTGTTGTTTGTGCCGCTTTACCGCCGCATGTTGCCGCGCCTGCAGCGGCGGAAAACTCTGACGGCGTTGCTCACGCTGGTGCTGGTGCTGGTGATGGTCATCCTTCCGCTGGTGCTGGTCTCCGCCGCGCTGGCACGCGAGGCATCCCAGGTCTACGAGCAGCTTCAATCGGGTGATATAAATCCAGGGCGCTACTTCCGGGGCGTGTTCGATGCTCTGCCGGCCTGGGTGACGGCATGGCTGGACCGCTTCGGTGTGTTCGACTTCGAGGCCCTGCAAGGCCGTTTGTCCGAGCTGATGGCAAAAGGCAGCCAGTTCATCGCCGCTCAGGCGCTGACCGTCGGTCAGAACACATTCGAGTTCGTGACTGGCGTCTTCATCGCTCTGTATCTTGCCTTCTTCCTGATTCGTGACGGCGACGACATCTCGCGTTCGCTGCAACGCGCGATTCCCCTGGCGCCGTCGCACAAGCGGGAGTTGCTGCAAAAGTTCGCCACCGTCATCCGCGCGACGGTCAAGGGCAACCTGCTGGTGGCATTGATACAGGGCAGCCTGGGGGGCCTGGCATTCTGGTTCCTGGGTGTCAAAGGGGCCTTGTTGTGGGCCGTGGTGATGGCGTTCCTGTCGTTGCTTCCGGCCATTGGTGCGGGGCTGGTTTGGGCACCGTTTGCGGTCTATTTCCTCGTCAATGGCGCGATCTGGCAAGGCGTGGCATTGATTGTCTACGGGGTGCTGGTGATCGGTTTGGTCGACAACCTGCTGCGACCGGTCCTGATTGGCAAGGACACGCGCATGCCCGACTACCTGGTGCTGATCACCACCCTGGGCGGCATGACGGTGTTCGGCATCAATGGATTCGTGCTTGGGCCGACAATCGCCGCCATGTTCATCGCGGTCTGGCACATCGTCGGGAAGACCGGGGACGAGCCGGGTTAGCCGGCTCCAGCAGTCCGACATCGCGCGGATGCCCCGCAGCGGAGCAGGCCGGGCAATTGGAAGATGGACCGGTGGTCTCCACTTCCGGCGCCGGCCTTGGTGGAGCCAACGACATCGGTGCGGGCAGTCCGACGCGCTACAGTTCAGCGCATCCGCGCGCTGCAGGACCTGACCACAAGGAGGCAACAACATGGAATCCATCCACAGCTATCTGATCGAAGGCAGCGCCGACGCCGTGCAGGCGCGCTTCGCCACACTCGAAGTTGCGCAGCTCGATCCCGGCGATGTGGTCGTGCGCATCCAGTACGCCAGCGTCAACTACAAGGATGCGCTTGCGGCAACCGGGCGCGGCCGGATCATCCGCCGATTTCCCTGCGTGGGCGGCATCGATGCCACCGGCACGGTGGAGTCGTCGGACAACCCGCGATTCAAGCCCGGCGACGTAGTCATCGTGCACAGCCACGGTTTCGGCGTGTCCCACCATGGCGGCTATGCCACGCGTGCCCGGGTACCGGCCGACTGGGTCAACCACAGCCCGCCGGCACTGAGTGCGCTCGATGCCATCACCATCGGCGTGGCGGGCTACACCGCCGCGCTGGCCGTGGACCTGATGGAACTCAATGGCCTCACACCCGGGCGAGGCAAGGTGCTGGTCAATGGCGCCACCGGCGGCGTGGCCGGCATCGCCATCGACATGCTGGCGCAACGTGGCTACGAGGTTGTCGCGGTCACCAGCAAACCCGCCCAGGCGCAATACCTCACCGAGCTGGGCGCCAGTGCCGTGATCGGCGCCGCCACCCTGACGACTGGCACGCGGCCACTGGAAAAAGCCCAATGGGCTGGCGCCGTAGACTCACTGGGTGGAGAGCCGCTGGCAGCGCTGACGCGCACCATGGACAAGGACGGCGTGATCGCCAGCATCGGCAACGCGGCCGGCCATGAACTGGTAACCACCGTGATGCCCTTCATCCTGCGCGGCGTGCGGCTGATCGGCGTCAACTCGGACAACGACCCCGCCTTGCGCGAACACCTGTGGCAACGCATGGCCGCAGACCTGCACCCCCAACACCTGGGCCGCATCGCACAGGTGCACCCGTTCGAAGCCTTGCCAGGCGTCATAGACGACGTGATCAACGGCAAGAACCGGGGTCGCGCCGTGATCATGATCGACCCTGCGGGGTGAGGTGCCGCGCTGCCAGTGCGCCGACGCCTGTCGGTCAGCGCGGCGGCGGCAAGGGCTCGCCCAGCATGCGCCGCCACAGCCAGGGCAAACCCCGCTCCAGGTCCAGCCGCATGCCTTGCTGCACCGGACGCTCCAGCGTCTGCAAAGGGCTGTGGCGCTCGGCCACCACGAATCGGAACGTGTAAGCCGGCTCCTGACCCATGCGCAGGTCGCTGATCAGCAACCGCGGGCCGGCCTGCTCGAGTTTGTAAAAGCCCTGGCTGAAAGCGGCAATGCGTTGCACGCTGTCCAGGCCCTGCAGCTCGCTTGCCAACGACTGACCGCGGTCGAAACGATCGAAAAAGACCGTGGGCTCGGCATCGAGCAAGGAATAGAAGCCTTCGTGGTAGTGGGCTCCAGACATTGCAACGACCCGCCACAACAAGGTGTTGAGCGGCGCCGGCGTGACCAGCAACTGCTCGGCCGCAATACCCTGGCGCGCCAGCGCGTCGCGCGCAGTACGCTCGACATGCTGCTGCGCGAACACGCCCCAGGCAAGGTAGGCCGTGCTGAGCACCAGGCCCACGGCATTGGCCCTCAGGCCACCTGTGCTGCCGCGCACTGCCAGCGCCCAGCAAGCGCCCACCAGCAGCGGCAACGTGTACAGCGGGTCGATGATGAAGATGCTGCCCACGCCGAACGGGTGATCGGAAAACGGCAACGCGAGCTGCGTGCCGTACACCGTCATAGCGTCGAGCAGCGGATGGGTCACCAGCACCAGCCACATGGCCAGCCACCAGCGCCGCCAGATCGCCCATTCACCGTGCAGGCGCGCCACAAGTGCGGCCAATGGCAGTGAGAACAGCGTGAGCCAGAAAAGCGAATGGGTCTCGGCGCGGTGCAGCACCATGTTGCGCACCGGGTCGCCATGGTCGATGACCACGTCGAGGTCGGGCAAGGTGCCGGCCACTGCACCCCATAACGCAGCCTTCCAGATCGCAGTGCGCCGGCCCATCGTCGCGACACCGACCGCAGCACCCAGCGCAATTTGTGAAAGTGAATCCATCGTGCAATTGTCCTGTCACCCCGGTAACCCGCGACCGCCAGAGGATTTATGCGCGCCGAACCCACGGACCTCAGCCGATCGTCATAAGACTCGCGTTGCCACCGGCCGCGGCGGTGTTGATACTGAGTGAACGCTCGATCAGCAGACGCTCCAGCGGCACCAGTGCGTCTTTCGACGCGCCCGCGGTGACACCGATGATCGGCCCCGATCGTTGGGCCAGTGCGTGCAGCACCGCCTGCAGGTCGGCCGGCGTGCCATGGTGCAGCACTGCGTCGAAATGCACGGTGTTGGCGTGCCAGTCCTGCGCCAGCAGCACACACTCCTTGACCGCCGCCGGCAACGATTCGCGCAGCGCCTGCGCGTCGGCCGGCCAGACGGCACGGCTGCCGACGGCCAAGGCGGCGGCCAATTGCGCGAGCCGATCGGCGTCGCCGTCGGCACCGGCAGGCGCCAGACACAACACGGCCTCGCGCGCCAGCGTCGCATACAGGTTCGCCTCGCCGGTCGGCCCGGGCAGGGCGCGCCATCGGGCAACGGGCGAGCGTCGCGACAGGTCCTCACACACCTGCGCCAGCGGCGCGTGGCCATGGGCCAGCGCCCAGTCGCGCAAATGCCCGAGCGCGCCAAGGCTGCCGTTCGTGTCCGCCCTGGGCAGCCAGCCACGGGGTTGGCCGGCTTGTTGCGGTTCGCTGTCGTCCAGTGTGGCGCGCCGGGCCGCATCGGCAGGCAGACGGCTGAGCAGGCGCAGCAGGTACAGCGGTCCGCCTGCCTTGGGGCCGGTACCCGACAGGCCCTCGCCACCAAAGGGCTGCACACCCACGACGGCACCGACGATGTTGCGGTTGGCATAAAGGTTGCCGGCCTGCGCGGCGCTCACCACCTGCGCCAGGGTCTCGTCGATGCGCGTATGCACACCCATGGTCAGGCCGTAACCGGTGGCGTTGATCTGCGCCATCAACTCGGCCAGGCCGTCGCGTTCGTAACGCAGCACATGCAGCACCGGGCCGAAGACCTCGCGCTGCAGTTCCGCGATGGAATCGATCTCGATCACGGCAGGCGGCACGAAGGTGCCGCGGCTCGTCGCATCGCTGTCGACCACGGCCGGGCGCACCACCGGGTGGCCCTTGGCGCGCATGTCCGCAATATGGCGCTCGATGATGTCCTTGGCATCCGCATCGATGACCGGGCCGACGTCCACCGCAAGCGCGCGCGGGTCGCCGACACGCAGTTCGCTCACCGCACCCTTGAGCATCTCGATCACACGCTCGGCACCGTCCACCTGCAGGCACAACACGCGCAGCGCCGAACAGCGTTGGCCGGCGCTGTCGAAGGCCGAAGAGACCACGTCGGCCACCACCTGCTCGGCCAGCGCCGACGAGTCGACGATCATCGCGTTCTGACCGCCGGTCTCGGCGATCAGCGGCACCGGTTGGCCATCAACACCCAGCCGAGTGGCCAATGTACGCTGCAGCAATCGCGCCACCTCGGTGGAGCCGGTGAAGATCACACCCTGCACGCGTGCATCGGCAACCAACGCGGCGCCCACGGTCTCGCCGGGGCCAGGCAGGAGTTGCAACACAGCACGCGGCACGCCGGCGTCCCACAAGGCACGCACGGCGGCTGCGGCCACCAGCGGCGTCTGCTCGGCCGGCTTTGCCAGCACCGGGTTGCCGGCGGCCAAAGCTGCCGACAACTGGCCGGTGAAGATGGCCAGCGGAAAGTTCCACGGGCTGATGCACACCACCGGCCCGAGCGGTTGGTGCGTGGCATTGTCGAAATTACGCCGCACCTCCTGCGCGTAGTAACGCAGGAAGTCGACCGCCTCGCGTACTTCGGCCACGCCGCTCGCGCAGGTCTTGCCCGCCTCGCGCACCAGCAGCGCGATCAGCATCTCGGTATCGGCTTCCAGTCGGTCGGCCGCCGCTTCCAGCATGCCGGCGCGGTCGGCCGCCGGCGTGGCGGCCCAGCCCTTTGCTGCTTTCGCGGCGAAGGTGAGTGCCGTCTGCACATCGCCCAGCGTGGCATCACGCACGGTGCCAACGATGTCGCTGCGGTCCGAAGGATTCAGCGCCTGGCGTACGTCGCCCGGAGCTGACGCAGCCGTGTCGCTGCCCAGCATCGGCTCGGCTGTCCAGGCCTGCTTGTGGGAGTGGGCCAAGATCTGCGCCATCGACTGGAGATCGATTTCGCTGGCCAGATCGAGGCCGCGCGAGTTGGGTCGAATGGCGCCGTACAAGGCACGCGGCAGCGCAATCGCCGGATGCGGCGCGCCGACGACGCCGTCCTGTTGCGCCATGGCCAACACGGTCACCACCGGGTCCTCGACCAGTGCTGCCAAGGGAAGATCCTCGTCGGCGATGCGATTGACGAAGGAGGTGTTGGCGCCGTTTTCCAGCAGCCGCCGCACCAGATAGGCCAGCAGCGTCTCATGCAGGCCCACCGGCGCATAGATGCGACAGGCACGTCCGAGTTTGCCGTCTGACACCCGGCCTACCACCTGTTCGTACAGGGGCTCGCCCATGCCGTGCAGGCACTGAAACTCGTAGGCGTCCTCGCCAGTCGCCTGCATGTCCAGCGCCAGCTGGTGGATGGTGGCCAGCGACTGCGCGTTATGCGTGGCAAACTGCGGATAGACCGCCTCGGGCGCGGCCAGCAGTTTGCGTGCGCAGGCGATGTAGGCCACGTCGGTATAGGCCTTGCGCGTATAGACCGGGTAGCCGTCGAGCCCGTCGAGCTGGGCGCGCTTGATCTCGGAATCCCAATACGCGCCCTTGACCAGGCGCACCATCAGCCGGTGGCCGCTGCGCCGGCCCAGGTCGACTATGTAGTCAACCACTGCCGGGCAACGTTTCTGGTAGGCCTGGATCACGAAGCCGATGCCGTCCCAGCCGGTCAACGCGGGCTCGAAACTCAGGCGCTCGAGCAGGTCGAGCGAGAGTTCCAGCCGATCGGCCTCTTCTGCGTCGATGTTCAGACCCATGTCGTACTGCCGCGCCAGCTGTGCCAGCTGAAAGAGCCGCGGATACAACTCGGCCATGACGCGTCGCACCTTGGCACGCACATAACGCGGATGCAGCGCCGAGAGCTTGATCGAGATACCCGGGCCGTGCAATACGCTTTTGCCCTTGGCCGCCCGCCCGATGGCGTGGATGGCCTGTTCGTAGGCGGCGAAGTAGTGCTGGGCGTCGCGTGCAGTCATTGCCGCCTCGCCCAGCATGTCATAAGAATAACGAAAGCCCTCGGCTTCCCGTGGTCGCGCATTGACCAGCGCCTTTTCGATTGTCTCGCCGGTGACGAACTGTTCGCCCATCAGGCGCATGGCCATGTCCACACCCTTGCGGATCAGCGGCTCGCCGCCGCGCGACACCACCTTGCGCAAGGCCGTGCTCAAGCCCGAATCGCTGTGCGTGGCCACCAGCTTGCCAGTGAACAGCAGACCCCAGGTCGCGGCATTGACAAACAGCGACGGGCTTTGACCCAGGTGCACCTGCCAGTTGCTGGTGCCGATCTTGTCGCGGATCAAGGCATTACGCGTGGCGGCGTCCGGAATGCGCAGAAGCGCCTCGGCCAGGCACATCAAGGCCACGCCCTCCTGCGAGCTGAGGGCGAACTCCTGCAACAGGCCCTGGACCAGCCCGGCGCGGCCGCCAGCGCGCGCACGGGTGCGCACGCCCCCCGCGATGCGCAGCGCCAGTTTCTGAACCGCCTGCGTCTGCGCGTCGTCCAGTCGGGCTTGTGC
>Ga0105048_10001400_pt1 | contig 39233 bp, 32 predicted proteins | sample MAT05_FD_78382 | JGI IMG/M metagenome (GOLD analysis project Ga0105048, IMG submission 78382) | Freshwater microbial communities from Lake Fryxell liftoff mats and glacier meltwater in Antarctica - MAT-05 | ecosystem: Environmental > Aquatic > Freshwater > Ice > Liftoff microbial mat | place... | reverse complement strand
CTGTGTCCGGGAAATTTCGCAACTGAAGGCGCTGACCGGTGAACTCGTCAACGAGGTGGTCCACACCTGCCAGCAGTTTCACGGCGGGATGGGCTATATTCGTGAAACGGCCATCGAACGGCTGTGGCGCGATGCACGCATCATCGCCATCGGCGGCGGCGCCACCGAAGTGATGCTCGAGGAAGCCGCCAAACGCATGTAGATTTTGTCCGCACGGAAAACCCCCACCATGGCCCGCAAGAAGATTCCTCCTCCCGGTTACGAAACCCTTGCCATCGCATTGCATGACGGTGTGGCGGTCGTCGCGCTCAACCGGCCCGATGTGCATAACGCGTTCAATGCGACTCTGATCAGCGAACTCACCGAAGTTCTCAACGTGCTGGACGAGGACGATGCAGTGCGCGCCGTGGTGCTGGCCGGCAACGGCAAGAGTTTTTGTGCCGGTGCCGACCTTAACTGGATGAAGAAGATGGCGGGCTACAGCGCCGAGGAAAATCTCGCTGACGCGCAGGCTCTGGCGTTGATGCTGCGGACGTTGAATGGACTGTCGAAGCCCACGGTCGCGCGCGTGCAGGGCGCGGCCTATGGGGGCGGCGTGGGGCTCACCGCCTGCTGCGACATCGCCATCGCCGCCATCGAGGCCACCTTCGCACTGTCCGAGGCCAAGCTGGGATTGATCCCCGCGACCATCTCGCCTTACGTGATCGAGGCGATCGGCGCGCGGCAGGCCCGGCGCTATTTCCTGACGGGCGAACGCTTCGACGCAGCCGAGGCCTATCGCATCGGCCTCGTGCATGACATCGTGCCGATCGCCGATCTCGATGATCGCGTCAACGAGGTACTGGGGACGCTGCTGCTGGCCGGGCCGCGGGCACAGCTCGAATGCAAGGCGCTGATCCGCGGCGTGGCGCACCGGCCCATCGACGCTGCCGTCATCAGTGGCACGGCCGAACATATCGCCGCGGTGCGCGCGTCACCTGAGGGCAGGGAAGGCGTGGCGGCCTTTCTGCAGAAGCGCACGCCGGCCTGGGTGCCGGCGGCGCTCGCGAAGAAAAGGTGAACACGGTGCTCGCGCACTTCGACACGCTGCAGCTGGTGGCGCTGGCGGCGGCGGTCGGCTGGGCGAGCGGATTGCGCCTCTATGCAGTGCTCTTCATCCTGGGCGGGCTTGGGTTCGTGGGCTGGGTCGGGTTGCCGTCAGGGCTTGCGGTGCTGGCGCATCCGTACGTGCTGGCCGCCTCGGGCTTCATGTGTGTGGTCGAGTTCTTCACCGACAAGATTCCCGGCGTCGATTCGGCGTGGGACGTCGTGCAGACGTTCATCCGGATTCCTGCCGGCGCAGTTCTGGCCGCCAGCGTATTTGGTGATGCGTCCACCGCGGCAATGCTGGCGGCCGCCATCCTCGGCGGCACACTGGCCGCAGGCAGTCACCTTGCCAAGTCCGGCAGTCGCGCAGTGATCAACACCTCGCCTGAACCTTTTTCGAACTGGGCCGCGTCGTTCAGCGAAGACCTCGCGGTAGGCACGGTGCTGTGGCTCGCATTCGCGCATCCAGTCGTTGCATTGATCGTGCTGGCGATGCTGGTGGCGCTGATGATCTGGCTCATTCCCAAGGTGTGGCGGATGATCCGCCGCATCGCGCAACGCGTGCAGCGCTGGTTCGAAGGCTCCTCGCACCGTCCCGCTCCCTGACACTTCCGAAACGCGCGCCATGTTCACCAAAATACTGATCGCCAACCGCGGCGAAATCGCCTGCCGCGTGGCTCGCACCGCACGCCGGATGGGCATCCGCACCGTTGCCGTGTACTCGGACGCCGACGCCGATGCGCTGCACGTTGCCGAGTGCGACGAGGCAGTGCGTCTCGGCCCTGCAGCGCCGCGCGAGAGCTATCTCAACGGCGCGGCAGTCATTGGCATCGCGCTGTCCACGGGTGCCCAGGCCATCCATCCGGGCTACGGCTTCCTGTCGGAAAACGCGGACTTCGCGACCGCCTGCGCGGCGGCCGGCCTCGTGTTCATCGGCCCGCCGCCCGCAGCGATTGCCGCAATGGGATCGAAATCCGCCGCCAAGAACATCATGGGCGCGGCCGCGGTGCCGCTGGTGCCGGGCTATCACGGCGACGCGCAGGATCCGGTAATGCTGGCGCGCGAGGCCGAGGCCATCGGCTTTCCGGTGCTCATCAAGGCGACGGCAGGCGGCGGCGGCAAGGGCATGAAGATTGTCACTGCGGCTGCTGAATTTGCGGCAGCGCTGGCTTCGGCGCGCCGTGAGGCGAAGGCCTCATTCGGCGACGATCGCGTGCTGATCGAGCGCTACCTCACGTCTCCGCGGCACATCGAGATCCAGGTCTTCGCCGATACATTCGGCCACGCCGTCCATCTTTTCGAGCGCGATTGCTCGGTGCAGCGGCGTCACCAGAAAGTGCTGGAAGAAGCGCCTGCGCCCGGCATGACTGCCGAGCGCCGCACGGCGATGGGCGAGGCGGCAGTCGCCGCAGCGAAGGCCATCGGTTACGTCGGTGCGGGCACCGTCGAGTTCATCGCCGAGCAGGATGGCCGTTTCTATTTCATGGAGATGAACACGCGGCTGCAGGTTGAGCATCCGGTCACCGAGATGATCACGGGCACCGACCTCGTCGAATGGCAGTTGCGCGTGGCGGCCGGTGAACCGTTGCCGCTGCAACAGTCGCAACTTGCCATCCATGGCCATGCGCTGGAAGCTCGTCTCTATGCCGAGGATCCTGATCGCGGCTTTCTCCCGTCGATCGGTACCATCGCGCATTGGCGGATGCCGCCCGCGTCCGATCGCGTGCGTGTCGACACGGGTGTGGGCGCCGGCGACGAAGTCTCGCCGTTCTACGATCCGATGCTGGCCAAGCTGATCGTGTGGGGCGAAGATCGTGATGCCGCGTGTGCGGAGATGCTCGCGGCGCTCGCGCAGTGCGAAGTGGTCGGCGTGACGACCAACATTGCGTTTCTCGAGCGGGTGGTGGCGCACGAAGCCTTCGCCACTGCGCGGATCGACACCGGATTGATCGACAAGCATCACGACGCGCTGTTCCCCGCGTCGGGACCTATCCCCGAGAAGGCCCTGCTGGCAGCTGTGGTGGCCGAATACGAGGGCATGGCGCTCGACGCTGCCGCTGCGGCAGTGAGGTCAGGTGACCCGCACTCCCCGTGGCATGTGCCCGGCGCGTGGTGGCTTGGCGTGTCAACGCATGCGATCCCGATGACCTTTGCCGATGGCGAGACGCGCGTACGGGTGGACGTGCGCCCGCGCGGTGAACACCAACTGGATGTCGGATGGCCCGGACGATCGCTGGCCGTCCACTACGAGCACGCGGACGATCGCTTGCATATCGCGGCGGAAGGCAACACCTTTGCAGCGACGGTGATTGCGTCCGGCGAGGACCGCCATGTGTTCGTCCCGGGCGCACGTCGGCATCTGCACTACGTCGATCCGCTGGCGCATGCGGCGGAAGCCGACGAGCATGGTGGCCACCTGGCCGCGCCGATGTCGGGCGCCGTGGTCGCCGTCATGGTGAAGGCCGGCGACACCGTCACCAAGGGTGCGCCGCTGATCGTGCTCGAAGCGATGAAGATGGAGCACACGATCACGGCCACGATGGATGGCGTGATTCGCGCCGTGCATTTCGTTGTGGGTGACCGTGTGGCCGAAGGTGCCGACCTGGTCGAGCTCGGAGATGCATGATCGCCACGGCCGCAACGCCGGCGATGCCGTCATGCATCTGGCCGTGACCGTTTCTGCGGCGCATGCCGCACGCTGGATGCCGCTCTTCACCGCCGCGTTTCCCGGCGCACGCATCGACGCTCGCGAGCCCGGTAGCCCGGTCCGATCCGCGATGCCGCCGGCTGATTTCGTGGTGATGGTGGACCCATGCGCAACGGTGTTCGATGAACAGCCCACACCCCGGGCCATTTTCACGGCCAGCGCCGGCGTGGGTCATGTGCTGCGACTGCCGAACCTGCCGGCCGGCGTGCCGCTGGTGCGACTCGAGGACGGCGGCATGGCGCTGCCGATGATCCGCTATGTGCTCGCGGTGGTGCTCGGCTTCGCGCAGGGACTCCCCACCTATGCGCGACAGCAGCGCGCAGGCCGATGGGTCAAGCATCCGCTGCGGGCACCCGCCGACATCACGGTGGGCGTGCTTGGCCTCGGTATCATCGGTGCCGCGATCGCGCGCGCGGTAGCCGCGCAGGGATTTGCGGTTCGCGGTTTCGCCCAGTCGCACAAGGCTGTAGAGGGCGTTTGCTGCTACGCCGGTGCTGCCGGGTTCGAAGCCTTCCTCGCGCACACGGATGTGCTGGTCAACGTGCTGCCGGAAACGGCCGCCACCACCGGGCTTATCAACCGTGCGGCCATGCGGCAGCTTGCCGACGGCGCACATATCATCAACATCGGGCGCGGCAATGCGCTGGTGGAGGGCGACCTCATCGACCTGCTTGATGCAGGCAAGCTTGGCGGCGCTACGCTCGATGTGTTTGCCACCGAGCCGTTGCCGCCCGAGCATCCGTATTGGCAGCGTTCCGACATCGCGATCACGCCTCATGTTGCGGGCCCGACGGTCCCGGATGCCACGGTGGCACAGATCGCCGCGAAGCTGGCACAACTCGAACGTGGCGAGGCGATCACCGGCATCGTCGATGTGGGAAGGGAATACTGATGACTCTGCCGAGCCGCGTTCGATTGGTCGAAGTCGGTCCGCGCGACGGACTGCAGAACGAAAAGGCGAACGTACCCACGGACGTCAAGGTCACGCTGATCGACTTGCTGACCGCCGCCGGCTTCCCGGCCATCGAGGCCACAGCCTTCGTGTCGCCGAAGTGGGTGCCGCAGATGGCCGATGCGGCGGACGTGATGGCCCGGATCCGCCGCAGGCCCGACGTGCGTTACCCGGTGTTGACGCCCAACCTGCGCGGCTTCGAGTCCGCGCTGGCGGCCGGCGCCGACGAAGTGGCCGTCTTCGTCGCGGCGTCCGAGTCGTTCTCGCAGAAAAACATCAATTGCAGCATCGCGGAAAGCCTGGTGCGGGTCGAGCCCGTGTTCGCGGCCGCCGCGGCGCAAGGCGTTCGCGTGCGCGGATACATATCGTGTGTGCTGGGTTGCCCCTACGAAGGTCTGGTGCCGCCCGCGCGCGTCGCCGATGTCGCCGACGCGTTGTGGAAACTTGGTGCCTATGAGGTTTCGCTCGGCGATTCCATCGGCACCGGCACTCCCGGTGCCACGCAGGCGCTGATCGACTTATGTGCCGCGCGCGTGCCGGTTATCGCGCTGGCTGGGCACTTCCACGACACCTATGGCCAGGCGCTGACGAATGTCTACGCCGCGATGGAGCGGGGCGTGGCCACGTTCGATTGCTCCGTGGCGGGCCTCGGCGGCTGTCCCTATGCGCAAGGCGCCACTGGCAATGTCGCAAGCGAGGACGTGCTCTACCTTCTCGATGGCCTCGGCATCGAGACAGGTGTGGACATGGCGCGCCTGCGCCGCGCGGGGCACTACATCTCGGATTTCTTGAAGCGCCCGCCGGTGTCGCGCGCAGCCCGCGCCCTCGACGCCCGTAACCCGCTGGTGGCCTGAGCCCGCTCCCGCATTGCGCCCCCATGACCCGTCCCGCCTCCGGCACTGCCGTGCCTTCACCCTGCATCAGCATCTGCGCGATCGACCAGGTCACGGGCCTGTGCGCGGGCTGCCTGCGCACGCTGGATGAAATTGCGGTGTGGAGCATGCTCGACGACGGCGAGAAGCGCGCTGTCTGGACCAGCATCGACGCGCGACGCGCCAACGCGACGATCGCCCCAACGTCAGGATCTGCCGATGGCCAGCGTTGATTGGTATTTCGACTTCATCTCGCCGTTCGCGTACCTGCAGCGCGAACAGTTGCACACGCTCGGGCCCGGTGTGCGGGTGCGCTATCGTCCGGTGCTATTTGCCGGATTGCTCGAGGCCCACGGTCACAAGGGGCCCGCCGAGATCGGCCGGAAGCGCGAATTTTCCTATCGCTACCTGGTGTGGCATGCGCGGCGGATGCAGATCCCGTTCAAGATGCCTCCGGAACATCCGTTCAATCCGCTGCGCCTGCTGCGGCTGGCCGTTGCCTGTGACTGCACGCCGGAATCCGTGCAGCGCATCTTTCGATTCGTCTGGGCCGATGGCCGACTGCCAGACCTGCCGATCGAATGGGCCGAGCTGGTGTCCGCATTGGGCGTTCCTGATGCCGAGACGCGCATCGCTGCACCGGAAGTCAAGGCGGAGCTCCGGCGGAATACTGACGAGGCCATCGAGCGCGGTGTCTTTGGTGTGCCGACGCTGATGGTCGGTGACGAATTGTTCTGGGGCGCGGATGCCACGGCGATGGCGGCCGACTATATCGCGGCAGGCTCCCGCTGGACCGATCCGGAATACGCCCGCGTGTCCGCGCTGCCTCAGGGTGCAGTTCGCGATGTGCCAACGGCAAAGCCCGGCAGCAAGCGCAAGCCCGCGCGTAAGCCCGGGGCCGTCAGAGCGGCCCCGCGTCGCGGAACCCTAGCGCGCGCCGAATAGTCCCTGCGGTCTGCAACGCCTCGTCCAACGTCGCGCCGAGGCATGTCACATGCCCCATCTTGCGGCCGCGGCGCGGTTCCACCTTGCCGTAGAGATGAAGCTTGGCCTCCGGCTCCCGCAACACTGCGGGCCAGTCGGGTTCGCGTGGCAGCGTGGCATCGGGTGAATCGAACCACAGGTCGCCCAGCAAATTCACCATCACAGCCGGCGTGTGCTGGCGCGTATCGCCCATTGGCAGCGCAGCCAGCACGCGTGCCTGCTGTTCGAACTGCGACGTGATGCAGGCGTCGATCGTGTAGTGACCACTGTTGTGCGGACGCGGCGCGATCTCGTTGACCAGAAGTCGTCCGGCGGTATCGACGAACATCTCGACGCACAGCACGCCGCGGTAGTCGAGGAGCGCCGCCACGCGCAACGCGATCGCGCGCGCATCAGTGGCGAGAGCCGCCGGGATCCGTGCCGGGACCACGGAGACATCGAGGATGCCGTCGCGGTGCATGTTCTCCGCCACCGGCCACGTCAGCGCGTTGCCGTGATCATCGCGCGCGACGATCACCGAAACCTCACAGGCCAGCGGGACCAGTGCTTCCAGTACGCAGGGTTGACCATTCATGGCGGCCAGCGCGCGGCGAACGTCCTCTACGGTACGCACGCGCACCTGACCCTTGCCGTCGTAGCCAAGGCGCGCGCGCTTGACGATCCCGGGCAGAAGTCCGGCCTTCAGCGTTGCGAAATCGTCGTCGTGGCGCAGCATCGCAAATGGTGCCACCGGTAACGCATGGCCGGACAGGAACGTCTTCTCCTTGATCCGGTCTTGCGCGATGGCCACACTTGCAGCGGAGGGCGTCACGCGTGCCGTCCGCGCGAGGAAATCAAGCGCGGCTGCCGGCACATTCTCGAATTCGGTGGTCGCGCCTGCCGCCATGGCCGCAAGATTGGCGAGACCCTGCGTGTCGAGATAGTCGGCGGCGATGTGGTGGTCGGCCACGCTGCCGGCCGGGCTGTGGTGGCCGGGATCGAGCACGACCACGCGATAGCCGAGGCTTTGCGCCGCCATGCAGAACATGCGGCCGAGCTGGCCGCCGCCCAGCAGGCCGAGCCACGCGCCGGGGGAAATTGCCACCGTCACCGGTACCGCGTCAGGTCGACGGCGGAACGCGCATTGCGCGCGCGGTGGCCGTCTGCTTCAAGCGGAACGCGGCGAGCTTCTTCGCGACCACGGGGTCAGTGCCTGCAATGAGCGCCACGGCGAAGAGGCCAGCGTTGGCGGCGCCGGCTTCGCCGATCGCGAACGTGGCCACAGGAATGCCCTTCGGCATCTGCAGGATCGACCACAGCGAATCCTCGCCGCGCAGGTACTTTGACGGGACAGGCACGCCCAGCACAGGGATCGTGGTCTTGGAGGCCAGCATGCCGGGCAAGTGCGCCGCGCCGCCTGCGCCGGCGATGATCACGCGGAGGCCGCGGGGCAGGGCATCTTCGGCGTACTCGAACATTTCGTCCGGCATCCGGTGCGCGGATACCACGCGGGGCTCGTGCGGGATGCCGAAGGCGTCAAGCTGGACGACCGCGTGGCGCATGATTTCCCAGTCGCTTTCGCTGCCCATCACCACGCCGACCAGCGGTGCTGCCTTGCGCTGCGCCATCCCTCGTCCCCGGAGTTTGCTGCTGTTGATTTTGAGTTGAAATAGTAGCATCGGCACGCGCGGATTGCCGCCCGCGAGCGCGACGGATGGCGCCTTGAAGGAACAAACCACGCATGGTGGTTGTCTTTCCACACACGCTCACCCAGAATCGGTTCGATGGTCACCATGACGGTCTCAATTTCCAACCTGCTGCCGCGCGCAGCCGCGGCAATCGCGCTCGTATGCGCAGTGTCGGCGGCACATGCGCAGAGTGACGCCGATTTCCTGGCGGCCAAGGCGGCGTTCGAGAGGGGCGACCGGGCGCGCCTTGCGGTCCTGGGCCCGCGGCTCGGCAGTCATGCGCTGGCGCCCTACGTCGAATACTGGCAATTGAAGCTTGCGCTCGAGGATGCTTCGCCGGCCGCCGTCCGCGGCTTCATCGATCGCAATCCCAATTCGCCGCTGGCCGACCGCTTGCGCGCCGACTGGCTCAAGGTGCTGGCCCGCAGGAGCCTGTGGGACCGGTTTGCGCTCGACTACGCGGCCATTCCGGGGGACGACCCGGACCTGGCGTGCGCTTCCATCCTGTTCCGCTGGCAGCGCGACGGTGACGGCGCCATCGCGTCAGCCAAGCCGCTTTGGTTCAACGAAAAGGCCACACCGGACCTGTGCGAGCCACTGTTTGCCGCGCTGGTCAAGCGGGGCGACATCAGTGTTGCCGATCGCAAGATGCGCTTCCGGATGGCGGTCGAGGCCGGCAACCTGCGCCTTGCCCAAGCCCTCGGCAACGAGCTTCCTGGTGCGGACCGGATCGCCGACCGCGAATTTGCTGCGGTCCAGAAGGATCCGCTGGCCGCGCTTGTCAACGGCGGATTTGGCTGGGGCACTGGCGGTGGCCGCGAACTCGCCTTGCTGGCACTGGAGCGTGCCGCGCGCGCCGATCCCGATGCCGCCCGTGTCGCGTGGGTCAAGGTCCGGGATCGCCTGCCGGCCGCGGAACGCCTTTACGGCAATGCGCGACTTGGCTTCTATGCGGCCAGGCAACTCAATCCGTTGGCCAATGTCTGGTTCCGCGAAGCTGCGGGCGCCACCCAAGGCGCCGACGCCAATGCCTGGCGCGTTCGAGCCGCGTTGCGTGCGCAGGCGTGGGACGATGTCCTGCTGGCCATCGATGCGATGCCGGACGCGCAACGGCAGGAAACTGCATGGCGCTACTGGCGGGCGCGGGCGCTGGCCGCCAAGGGCCGGGCCGAGGAGGCCAAAGCGTTGCTCACCGCGCTGGCGCCCGAGGTCAATTTCTACGGTCAGTTGGCGGCCGAAGGACTCGGGCAGCGTTTTGTCGTACCGCCCAGTGCTCCAATTGCACCTTCCGCACTGTCGTTGTCCACGTTCGGCGCGCGGCCGGAGGTGCGGCGTGTCTCGAAGCTGGCTGAGCTCGACCTGCGCGCTGATTCGTTGCGCGAGTGGCAGTACATCGTGCGCGGACAGGACGACGACGCGTTGCTGCTGGCGGCGGAACATGCACGCCGGGTCGGCCTCTACGACCGCGCCATCAACACTGCGGAGCGCACGGCGTTGCGCCACGACTACAGCCTCCGCTATCTCGCTCCGTTCCGTGCCGATTTTGACGCAGCGGCCAAGACTCACGACATCGACGTCGCGTTGCTTTATGGCATTGCGCGCCAGGAATCCCGGTTCATTCCGGAAATCGTGTCCTCGGCAGGCGCCATCGGATTGATGCAGCTGATGCCAGGCACCGCCAAGTGGGTGGCCAAGCAGACGGGCCGCGCGGATTTCCGCGGCGGCACACAGGTCGCGCAGACAGAATTGAACACGCAGTTCGGCGCCTATTACTTCAAGTACTGGCTCGACCGCCTCGACCGGATGCCGGCGCTGGCGGCCGCTGCCTACAATGCAGGCCCGGGGCGCGCACAGGCGTGGCGGCCGATTGCGCCGCTCGAAGGCGCGATCTGGGTGGAGACCATTCCATTCAACGAAACGCGCGATTACGTGAAGAAGGTACTGGCCAACGCGGTGATCTACGGCCAATCGTTCCAGACCAGCCAGGAGTCCCTCACCGCACGTCTTGGCGTCGTCACCCCGCGGGGTGCTGGCGCCCCCGGTCCCACTGCCGCGGCGGCGCCATGAACCCGCCCGGCCGTCCGCAGGGCGACTACCAAAGCGTGCAGCGTGAGGGTGGAGACCATACCAAGTTGCAGCGCATTGTCGTGGTCGGCGGCAGCGGCTTTGTGGGCCGGTACGTGGTCACGCGCCTTGCCGCGGACGGACATCGCGTGGTGGTCCCGACGCGCCGCCGGGAAACGGCCAAGCACCTGATCCTGCTGCCCACCGTCGATGTCATCGAGGCCGATGTCCACGATCCGCTTGCACTGGCCGCGCTGTGCACCGGCGCGACTGCAGTGATCAACCTGGTCGGCATTCTGAATGAGGGCGCAGGTGCGACGTTTGCACGCGCCCACACCGAACTCGCGCGCAACGTCGTTGCAGCATGCAAGACGGCCGGCGTGACGCGCCTGCTGCACATGAGCGCCCTCAACGCTGACGTGGCTGGGCCTTCGCAATACCTGCGTACCAAGGGCGAGGCCGAACAAATCGTCATGACATCCGGCTTGCGTTGGACGATCTTCAGGCCCTCGGTGATCTTCGGGCCCGGGGACTCGTTCCTGTCGTTGTTCGCGCAATTGTTGCGGCGGCTGCCGGTGATCGCGCTGGCCGCGCCGCAGGCGCGCTTCGCGCCGATTTTCATCGGCGACGTCGCGCATTGCATCATCGCCGCCATCGACGACGATCTCGCGACAGGTGCCCGCTTCGACCTGTGCGGCCCCAAGGATTACACGCTGCGCGAGATTGTGCGCTACGTCGGCGAGGTTACGGGCGCCGTGCGGCCGATCATTCCGCTTGGGTCCGCGCTGTCGAAGTTGCAGGCGTTCGTGCTTGAACACGCACCGGGCAAGCTGATGAGCCGCGACAACCTGAAGTCGATGAGCATTGACAACGTATGTAATTGTCCGTTTCCGGCGCTGTTCGGCATCGAGCCCGCGTCGCTTGAATCGATTGCACCCGGCTACCTGGCGCCTGCGGCCCGGCGCAGCCCCTACGATGCTTACCGCGCGCACGGCGGTCGCTGACGCCCCGCGGCGCGTTGGCGTCCGCGGGCACCATTGACCGTCGGCGATTTGCCGCAATGGTACGCAAGCGTCCGCAGCAGTATCGGGTCTATCGCGTCGGCGGGTCCGTCCGCGACGAACTGCTGGGTCGACCGGACGCCGACCGCGATCATGTTGTCGTGGGGGCCACGCCTGAGCTGATGATTGCGTCCGGGTTCCGGCCGGTCGGTCGCGATTTTCCGGTGTTTCTCCATCCGGATACGCATGAAGAGTATGCGCTTGCTCGCACTGAACGCAAACACGGGCGGGGATATCGTGGTTTTGAGTTCTTTGCGTCACCTGACGTTACGCTGCTTGAGGATTTGGGCCGGCGCGACCTGACGATCAACGCGATGGCGCGTGGCGACGACGGCGTGCTGGTCGATCCCTTCGGCGGCGTTGACGACCTGGCGGGGCGCGTGCTCCGCCATGTGTCGCCTGCGTTCGCCGAAGACCCGCTGCGGGTCCTGCGCGTGGCGCGCTTCGCGGCACGCTTTGGCTTCACGGTCGCGCCGGAGACCGAGGAATTGATGCGGGCCATCGTTGCTTCGGGCGAACTGGCCACGCTGTCGCCCGAGCGGGTATGGCAGGAACTTGCCAAGGGCCTGTGCGAGGCCCATCCGTCGCGGCTGCTTGCCACGCTGCGCGAATGCGGCGCGTTGGCGGCGTTGCTGCCCGAAGTGGACGCGTTGTACGGCGCGGCGCAGCCGCCGCAACAGCAACCGGAGGAAGCGGGCCCGGGCGTCTACGTGGCGCTGGCGCTTGACTGGAGTGCGGCCATGGATTTCGGCTTGGCCTCGCGCTACGCCATCCTGGCCCACGATCTCGGTCATGCACAGGCGGAGGCCGGCGCATTACCCCGGCCTCGTGGACGTGAACAAGCCAGCGCGCGGCTGGCCGAGCGGATGTCGGCACGGCTGCGGGTGCCGCAGGAATGTGCTGACGTCGCGCGACTCACGGCCCGCTGGCACGGGGCGATCCAGAGCGCGGCCGACCTGCGGCCGGCTGCCTGCCTCGATTTGTTCATGCAGACCGACGCGCTGCGGCGTCCCGAGCGCTTCGCCGCAGTGCTCAATGCCGCGGCGGCCATCGCCTGTTCGCGACCGGGCGCATCACCGCACCATGCACCCGGGGACGTGCTGCGCGAAGCGCTGGAGGTGGTGAAGAGCGTTGATGCCGGCGCCGTGGCGGGTCGGGCAGCCGCGGCAAACCTGCAACCCGGCGTTCGAACTGCGGGCCGCGATTCCGCCAACGCCATTGCCTTGGCGGTGCGCGCGGCCCGGCTGACGGCCTTGCGCGCGTGGCGGCGCGCGCGGAGCGCGTCCTGAAGGGCGACGAACGGCCGGGATCAGACCCGGTAGGCCACGGCTTTCATCACGCCCGCCGTGACATGCATCAGGCCGCGCACAGGACCCGGCAACGACAACGCACCCGCCGCCTCGGCCATGTCGGCGTGCCGCGCTTCGTCGTCGCGCATGGCCCCGACAATGGCGCGACTTTTTTCGTCCTGCGGCGGCAACCGGTCGAGGTGTGACGCCAGGTGGCGCTCGACCTGCCGTTCAGTCTCGACCACGAAACCCAGGTTCACGCGGTCGCCGGCCAGGCCGGCAATCGTGCCGATCGCGAATGATCCCGCGTACCACAACGGATTGAACAGGGACGGCCGCGCGGCCAGCTGCGCCAGGCGTGCGTGCGTCCAGGCAAGATGGTCTTCTTCGTCGCGCGCGGCGGCCGCGAATCGGGCGCCCGTGTCAGGGTTGCGCGAGACCAGGGCCTGCGCCGAATACAACGCTTGTGCACAAACCTCGCCCGAGTGATTGACGCGCATCAATCCCGCCGAGTGCCGACGCTCGGCCGGTGACAGACTTGGTTCGGGCAGCGCTGCGCCGGGCGCGGGCCGGGAGGCATGGGCCGTGCCGGAGAGCGTGCGCAGTGCCCGGTCGAAGCCGACGATCAGCGAATGAATCATGGCCTCATCGTAGCAGTTTCGCGACCGCGCGATGCACTTGCTACGCCTGGACGGAGGCTCGGAGAAGGGACGAAAAAACGGGCGCCCGAAGGCGCCCGCACTATCCGCTGTAGCCGGGAGAGCCCCGGTTGTTGCGCCTTCTTTGTTTAGAAGAAGTGAACCGCACCCACAACGAAGCCCTTTACATTGGCGTCGTTCACAACCGAGTACGGGTTGATGTTGAAGTTGTAATTGGCGTTGGTATCGTTACTCGTTTGCGCGTAGCCCACATAGGTCAGCGTGCGCTTCGACAGCGCGTAGGTGTAGCTAAGGGAGAAGTTCGACGCGCCCGTGCCGCCACCCGAACCCAATTGACCGATCTTGTTCGCCTGGACGCACTGCGCGCCCGGGATGACGACCCTGCAGGAGCTCTTGCCGTCATTGGCGTTGCCGTAATGGGCAAACAGTTCGCCCGGCCCGACCGGCGCGGTTGCGCTGATGCCCCAGAAGTCACGCTTCAGGCTGCCGCCCGTGACGTTGGCCGCGCCATACGTTGCGTCGTAATCAAGACGCTCGTAGACGCCACCGATCTTCACGATGCCGAAGTTCCAGTTGGCAGCGATCGATAACGCTTGGTCGGTAAGGCCCTGTCCGCGAACCTTGTTGTGCGCTTCGTACGCGATACCGCCGGTGAACGGCCCGTTGGTATAGAAGCCGCCGGTCGACAGGATGTATGCGTGGCGCTGTTCCGTCGCCGCGTTGCCGATGCCGATGCCACCTTGTCCGACCGACGCGTCGAGCTGCGAGATCTGCACCGAACCCAGGAAACCCCTGATGCGCGGCGAATCGTAGCGGATCGAGTTGCCCAGACGCGCGTCGAAACCACCGTTGGCCGGGCTCTGCGAAGCCTGCGACCACAAAGCTGCCGTGGACAGGATCGACGTCGCCAACGTGGGGACGTTACCGAAGATCGGATGAATGTCGTCGTACGGGGCCAGGAAGTTACCGATCTTGAAGGTACCCCAGGCGCCTTGCAGGCCGACAAACGTTTCACGCGTTCCGAGCAAACCACCGCCCGTGTCGGCACTGACGTTCGATTCGATCTGGAAAACGGCCGACAGTCCGCCGCCGAGCGATTCGCTGCCGCGAACACCGAGACGCGACGAATTGGAGCTGACACGGTAGACGGTACGATTTTGAACCGTGACCGGAGTCCCGTTTGCAGGATCCTGCGCCTGTCGGCCGCTAACGGCCTCCATGGTCAAATTCAAGCGACCGTACAACGTCACGTTCGCGGTTTGCGCTTGCGCGGCCATCGGGGCGGCAAGCAGCCCCGCGACAGCGACAGCGACGAGCTTCTTATTCATGGAATCTCTCCTCTAACGGATAAAATTGGCAAGGTTTGTTGCCCATTGCGCCTGCCATCGGAACCTTCTCAAATCGGACGAGAAGTTGCATCCCATTGTGCCAAAGCGGGGAAAGCATTGGCAAGTCGAAGGCGGAATGGGCCCTGTGGAGAGTGTTCCATGTTGTGCCGAAGCAACAGAAAACGCCCTGTCTGACATGGTTGCGCGTTGAGGGCCACCCCTGTGCAAGGCCCGCTGCTGGTTGCCAGTTGAATTGACAACAGTTTGATTATAATAGAAAAATAATGAAATCCTGTTCCTCTTCCAGTCCTCGGCCGGGCAACACCCCATTCGTGCAGTTTCAAGGCGCGGGAGCCCGGTTGCGGCGCGTTACCCGGCCAGGTGCGCATGTTTGCGCCGGCAGGGCCGCAACAACGTGGAACCGGGGATGACGCCTGCACTGGTTGTGGCGGCGCTGCTGATCGCGGCTGCAGTCATCGGTCTGATGCTGATGGGCGGCTTTCGCCTTCCCCAGGCGATGCCCAATCCGCGATCGCTTCATGCCGTTGCAGTGCCACGGGTGGGCGGGCTTTCGATCTGGGCGGGGTCGTTGCCGGCCATTGTCGTGGCGACGTGGATGGCGCCCCTCGAAGTACTGGCGTGGGCTCCGGCCTGGTTGGCGCTCGTGCTGGTGTCGCTGTGCGACGACATTCGCAGCGTTTCAATCGTGCGACGACTTTCCTCCCACGCGGCAGCGGCGATGTGGTTCGCCTGGTGGACGCTGCCGGCTGCACCGTCGGCCGTGTTGTTGCACCTCACCATGATCGCCCTCGTCGCCTTCGTGGTGGCCTGGTCACTCAACCTCTACAACTTCATGGACGGCAGCGACGGCCTCGCCGCGCTGATGACGGTCATCGGTTTCGCGGCCTATGCCGCGGCGGGACCCGCCAGCGCGACGACAGGACTGGTAGTAGTTGCCATCGTCGCCGCCACCTTACCCTTGCTGTTCGTCAATTGGCCTCCGGCGCGGATCTTCATGGGCGATGTCGGTGCCGTGCCCTTGGGCTTTCTCGCGGCAGCCTTCGGCATCGCGGGCGTGGTCACCCACCGGTGGGGCGTCTGGTTTCCGGTTCTGGTGTTCCTGCCCTTCATCGCGGACGCGACGTTGACGCTGCTGCGCCGGGCCTGGCGCCGCGAGCGCTGGTGGGAAGGACATCGCAGCCACTATTACCAGCGGCTGCATCAGTTGGGCGCAGGGCATGCGGGAACCCTTGCAATCTATGGGGCGTTGATGGCCGGAACCAGTGTCAGCGCCGTGATATGCGTGCAGGTGGTGCCGGAGTGGGGCATGCCGGTGCTGGCGGCGTGGTGCCTGCTGCTGCTGCTGCCCTTCGGCACAATTGATTATCATTGGCACAGGAAATCCCCGGCCGCCCCATGACCTCCCGCACCAACTGGCGTTCGATTCTTGCCTTTGCCCATGATGTCTGCGCTGCCGCGCTGGCGTGGACGGTGCTGTACTGGTTGCGCTTCAACCTCGATCTGCGCGAGCCCTTCCTGGCCGACTTGTGGTGGACGCTGGCGTGGATCCTGCCGTTGCAAGCCACCATTTTTCTGGCGCTCGGCCTCTACCGCGGTCTCTGGCGTTTCGCCAGCATCGTCGACTTGCAGCGCATCGTGCTGGCCGCCGCGCTGGGCGCGGTACTGGTGCCGGTGGTGCTCGTGATGTTGCAACTCCAGGCCGTGGTCCCGCGCAGCGTGTTGATCCTTTATCCGGTGGTCCTGATCTTCCTGATGGCGGGCAGCCGCTTCGCCTATCGGGTCTGGAAGGAACACCGTCTGTACAGCCCGCTTGAAGCACTGGGCGAGCCGGTTCTGATCGTGGGCGCGGGCGAGGCCGGCGCACGCCTGGCCAAGGATCTGTCGCGCAGCCGGCAGTGGCGCGTGGTCGGGTTGCTCGACGACGATACGGCCAAGCAAGGCCGGCTGGTACGCAATCTGCGCGTGCTGGGACCCATTGCCGACCTGACGGCGTGGGCTGATCGTTTTGGCGTGCGCAAGGTGATCATTGCGCTGCCGTCGGCCAATCACATCGTGCGCCGGCGCGTTGCCGAACTGTGCGCGGCGGCTGCGGTCGAGGCGCTGACGGTGCCATCGTATGAAGATCTGATCAGCGGAAGGCTCGCGCTGACCACCATCCGTAACATCGAATTGGACGACCTGCTCGGCCGCGATCCCGTGGTGCTGGACAGCGCGGGTCTGGGTGAGTGGCTCGGCAATCGCGTGGCGATGGTCACGGGTGCAGGCGGTTCGATCGGCGCGGAGCTTTGCCACCAGATCGCCCGCTTCCGGCCGGCGCGACTGGTGCTGTTCGATATTTCCGAGGCCGCCCTCTATGAAATCCAGACGGCGCTCTCCGACACCTTTCCGCAGTTGCCACTGGTGACGGTGGTGGGCGATGTCAAGCACGCGGCGTTGGTCGAGGACGTGCTGGAGCGCGAGCGCCCCAGCGTGATCTTCCACGCCGGCGCCTACAAACACGTGCCGCTGATGGAGGAGACGAATGCCTGGCAGGCCGTTCGCAACAATTCCTACGGTACGTTTGTGCTGGCGCGCGCTGCGGTGGCCGCGCGCGTCGAGAAATTCGTGCTGGTGTCGTCCGACAAGGCGGTCAACCCCACCAATGTGATGGGCGCGACGAAGCGCCTGGCCGAGATCGTGTGCCAGAGCCTCCAGGGCGGTGTCACGCAGTTCGTGCTGGTGCGCTTCGGCAATGTCTTCGGCAGCGCTGGCAGCGTGATCCCGCGTTTTCGCGAGCAGATCGCACGCGGCGGGCCGGTCACCGTGACGCATCCGGAGATCACGCGTTACTTCATGTCGCTGTCCGAGGCCACCCAACTGCTGCTGCAGGCCGGCCTGCAGGGCAAGGGCGGCGAGATTCTCGTGCTCGAGATGGGCGAGCCGGTGCGCATCGTCGACCTGGCGCGCGACCTGATCAAGCTTTCAGGCGCCGATCCGGACCGGATCGCCATCGTGTTCACCGGTTTGCGTCCGGGCGAGAAGCTCTTCGAGGAGCTGCTGGCCAGTGAAGAAGAGACCAAGCCCACGCCGCACCCGAAGCTGCGCATCGCGCAGGCGCGGGGAGCCAACCACGATGCGGTGGGGCAGATGGTCACCTGGTGCGAGAGCGATCGCGCCGCTGACGATGCACAGGTGCGCGCGCGCCTGAAGTCGTGGATTCCGGAATACATGCCGCCCGCCGGTGCCCCGGTGGCTTCGATCCCCACCACGGCCCCGGCCGGGCGCGAGGACGCCAAGCCTCTGCCGTTGCGTGCGCCCCGGCGCCGCTGAACCAGGGCCTCAGCCCATCCGCAGCACCGTCGAGATGGGCGTGGTGCCGATGGTCCGCCCGCGCCGGATGCCCCAGCCGATCAGCATGGCATTGAGGGCCCAGAATTCTTTGCTGTTGGGGCGCACCAGGAAGTCGTCGGTCAGGTTCTTCACGAGAAACGATGCGAGCATGGCGAGGCCGACCAACCCCAAAATTGCCAGCGTCGGGTCGTTCATGCGCAGGAATCGCCGGTACTGCCACCCCAGTGCGCCCAGCAGACCGATCAGCGTCAGTACACCAATCGCGCCTGTTTGCAGCCATTGGCTGACGAATATGTTGTGGGCGTGCGCGAGCAACGGGTCACCGAGTTCGCCACGCAATTCTTCGCGCAGGATCGACTTGCCATAGCCGAACCCCAGCCAGGGCCGCTCGCCGATGCGCCGGAAGGTGTGCCGCCACAACGCAATGCGCGGGTCGTCGGTGAACGTCTGCGCCACCGTGGCGTTGGGCGCAAAATCGGTGCGGGCACGATGGCCGACGGCGTCGACGAACAGTGCCGTAACGATGGCCAGCAGCAGTGCCAGGACCGCCAGCCAGCGCCATAGTGCCCGGCGCAGGCGCGCGCGCCAGCGCCATGCTGCCAACAATGCGGCCACGACGAATCCTGCGGCCAATGCCACCCAGAACATCCGGTTTTCGGTGATCCGCGCCGCCATCAACATCAGCGCGAACACGATCGTCACCCCCGCGAGCACAGGCCAGCGCACGCCGAAGCCGGTAGGCCCCGGTGCCAGCAGCATCACCAACAACGGCGCGACCAGCACGAGGTAGGTCGAGAATGCGCCTGCGCCGCCGTGGGCACGCGACAGCGCGCGGTCGAGATCGGTGATGCCGTCCCCGAAGGCCACTGTGATGGCGAGTATGGACAGCGCCGCTGCAGTACCGATCGCCGTCAGTACCAATGTGCGGAATGCCAGACCCGAACGCGCCGCAACGTAGAAGATGACGACCGTGCACAGGCCCCAACCCACTTCGGTGCCCAGTTCGGCCGCGGAGAACGGCGGATGGATCGACCACAGCAGTGACGCGGCCGACCACCCGGACCACGCCACCAACGCGACCAGCAAAGGCCGTGGCGGTTGCGGGATCGGTTCGCCGTCGGAGAAGTTCGCGCCGAGCACCAGCCAGACGGACAGCACCAGCGCCAGCGTGAATGCCACCGAGCGGACATAGGTGTGTCCGCTCATCACGATAAAGACGAGATAGATCGAGGCCCACGCCAGCAGGCTGAAGCGCAATAGTACGAAGGTGCTGGCCCGCCATGCCGCGGCCCGTCCAGGTCGGCGCAGCAGGTTGTGGTGCGGATCAAACGGCATGCGTCGCACCGTCGACAGTTCGCGGTGACAGCGGCGCCAGTACGGCGGCAAGCGCTGTCTCGACGTCGGTCACCGTGAGATTGCGCACGTCGTCGTCACACCCGTGGAGAGGGCGATGCCGCAGTGCCGGATTGGGCGAGGCGCAGCCTTGCTTCAGGATGCCCTGTCGTGGATCCGACCACAGCGACACGACGTCGAGCGGCGTTGCCTGGTCGAGATAGTAGACCGCGGTAAGGATGCCGCTGTCCGGCGCGACCAGCACGCGGCAATGGCGCCGCACCAGCGCCAGCAGCTCGTGCATCGACGTGGCGCCACGCATATCCGTCACGTTTGGAAAGCTGAATTGCGGGCTGGCGGCATTGCCGAACAGCAGCCAATGCACGCCGCGGGCCGCGGGAAATCGCGCGAGGAGGGCGCGCCACGACTCCGCCGGCCAGTCCTTGACGTAGCCGTAGTACTGCGCGGTTTCCGAATTCACGTGCGCGCCGATCACGATGCGACCCTGCGCCGGCACGACCAAGCGATCGGCGCATGCGTCGAGCGCGGAGTTCCAGGTGAGACGCGGTGCATACGCCGCGCGCCGGCCATCAAGCCAGCGCGTGGGGTCGGGGTCAGCGAACACGGTGGGCTGGCCGCGAAACACGATGCCATGCGTTTTGGCGGCCTGCAGGGGGTCGAAGGGGGCGTCGCGCACGAGACCCGTGACCACGACAACGTCGTCGACTCCCGCCAATCCCGCCATCTGGGCAAGGTCGGGACGCGTGACGAGGACGATCCGGCTTCCGGTAATGCGGGCGCGAATCCGCGCGAACAGCGGCACGAGACCCAGCGCAATGTCACCGAGGCCGCGATTCCAGCCGAACACGAAATCATGCTGGCGGTCGCGCGCCGCGGCCGCCAGTGCCTGGTCGAATGGAGTTCCGTGCAGGCGATCGGCGATCACCCTCCGCAGGCGCCTGACGCTGAACATGCCGCGCGTGCGCACCTTCATCGCAGCGACGCAATCCGGGGAACCTGCGCTGCGGGTGGGAAGTGGGGCAAGGGCGCCATGCGAAGGCGATTCGGTTGGTGCTTGCGCGTGCTGCGCGGAGCGCAGGCGGCGATCGGTCGTGATGGGATATGAGGGCGGGAAACGCCGCCGCAGTGCGCTTCAAGTATAGGCTGCGCGACTTGCCGTATGCAAACCAAGGGAACCCGAGGCAGCCCAAGGTGGTGCCGATTTCGGTTAGACTTCGCGCCGCAACGGCGCTTCGGTTCGGTCGCGGTCTCCTTCGGCTCGCGACGCCACCCGTCGGTCGCGCTTCGCATCTTTGCCTGCGCCCGATAGCGCCACGCCAACGACCCTTCCATGTGCGGCATCGCGGGATACGTCAGCGCAACACCATTCGCTCCGGACACTCTGGAAGCGATGACACGCGCGATTGCGCATCGCGGACCCGACGCCGACGGTCACTGGTGCCAGGGGCCTGCGCATCTCGGCCATCGGCGGTTGGCGGTGATCGACATCGCGGGCAGCGCGCAACCGATGGTGACAGCCGATGGCGGCGTTGCCGTGGTTTACAACGGCGAAATCTACAATTTCATCGAACTGCGCGCAGAACTCGCGCGCCACGGGTATGCGTTTCGCACTGCAGGCGACACCGAGGTGCTGCTGGCCGGTTGGCGCGCGTGGGGTCCGCGCATGGTGGAGCACCTGCGCGGGATGTTCGCCTTTGCGTTGTGGGATGCGCGCACGCAGACGTTGTTCGCCGCGCGCGACCATCTCGGCGTCAAGCCGTTTCACTTTGCCTGGGACGGCCGCACGCTGGTGTTCGGCTCCGAGCTGAAGGCGGTGCTGGCGCACCCGGCGGTGGGTGCAGACATCGATGCCGGTGCGCTGAAGCTGTTCCTCGAATGCCAGTTCATTCCGGCACCGCTTTCGATCTATGTGCAGGTGCGGAAGCTGCCGCCGGCACACACGCTCACGCTCGCCGCGGGCGAGCTTGTCATCCGGCCATATTGGCATCCCGATTACAGTAGCAAGCTTGCGCTGTCCGATGGCGATGCGGAAGTTGCTCTCGACCGGGAATTACGCCATTCCGTGCAGGGCATGCTGGTGGCTGATGTGCCGCTGGGCGCGTTCGTCAGCGGCGGCATCGATTCCGGTTTGATCGCCGCGATGATGGCCGATCTCACCGGTGGTGCGATTGACACGTTCAACATCGGCTTCGAAGGCGGCGTCGCGGTCAGTGAGCACCGCGAGGCGGCGGCAGTCGCGAAGCACATCGGCAGTCGACATCATGTGCTGATGCTCACCCCCGATCATGTGCTCGACAGCTTTGATCACTGGATGGATGTGTTCGACGAACCATTCGCCGACCAGGCCGCACTGCCGACGATGCTGCTGTCCGGATTCGCGCGGCGCGACGTCACGGTGGTGCTGACCGGAGAGGGCGCCGACGAGGTATTCGGCGGATACTCCAACTATCGCAAGCGTATCCGCGAAGAGCGATTGCTGCATTGGCTGGCGCATCCGGCGTCACCGCTGCCGGCTTTGGCGCGAAGCCTGCCTGCCATCCTGCGCCGCGACCGGCTGATGCGTAACCTCGGCGAACCATTGGCGCGTCGGTACCGCACCATTCCCAATATTTTCGACGTGGTGCTGCATCCGGGTCTTTTCAGTCCGGCCTTTCTGGCTGCCACCGCGGGCACGCCGGACGTGGGGACGTTCGCAGCGGCAGCCTACGCCGAGGCCGGAGACGCGCCCTATCTCGACCGCCTGCTGCACGTCGACACCCGGTTGTGGCTGCCGGACGATTTACTCACAAAGGTCGATCGCGCGACGATGACGCACTCGCTGGAGGCGCGTGTTCCCTACCTCGATCATCACTTTGTCGAATTCTGCGCGCGACTTCTACCGGCGCAGAAGATACGCGGCACCACGCACAAGCACCTGCTGAAGCGCGTGGCGGAACGCTACCTGCCGCCGGAGATCGTGCATCGGGGCAAGCAGGGCTTCGTGATGCCGTTGTCGGAATGGCTGGCAGGGCGACTCGAGGGCGAGCTCGACCGGCAGCTCGGTCCGCACGGTCTTGAGCGCCGCGGCATCTTTGCGGCTGGTGCCTTGCCGCGCTTGCTGGGCGAGCACCGGCGCGGGCGGCGTAATCACGCCGGCCGCCTGTGGGCCCTGCTGATCCTCGAGCGCTGGTTTGCGCGCTACGCGCCCGACTGGACTTGTCGATGACGCGGCTGTCTATCCTGCACACCGAGTCTTCCACCGGGTGGGGCGGCCAGGAGCTGCGTATCCTCACCGAGATGGAAGGCATGGCGGGCCGCGGCCATCGCGTGCAACTCGTCACAGCATCGTCGGCAGACATCCTGCCGGCGGCGCGGGCACGCGGTATCCCGGTGACCGGCCTGCCGATCGAAGCGAAGAAGCTGCCAGGGTTGCAGGCAATGCGCAACTGGTTCGGCCAGCACGGGCGCGGCTTCGACGTGATCAATACGCACAGTTCCACGGATGCCTGGCTGGTGGCATGCGCGCGCCTTGGTCGATCCGGCATGCCGCCGGTGGTGCGCACACGACATGTGTCCACGCCGGTGAGCACGTCGCTCTCCACGCGCTGGCTGTACACGAGCGCCACCACGGAGATCGTGGTCACCGGCGAGGCGTTGAAAGCCCAGATGGTCCGCGACAATGGCCTCGATGCGACGCGCATCACGTCGGTCCGCACCGGCATCGATCTGGCGCGATTCCGTCCGCTCGATCGTGCTGCAGCACGCGCGGCGCACGATGTCGACGGACGCCCGGCGGTGGCCATCCTGGCCACGCTCCGCGACTGGAAAGGCCACGACGAATTACTGGACGCCTGGATGCTGTTGCGTGAGCGCGTTCCAGGATGGCAGCTGCTGATCATCGGTGACGGTCCGCGCCGCGCGCATCTCGAGGCTCGCGTCGCTTCGCTGGGCCTCGCGGGCGATGTGCGGTTCACCGGCAACCAGGACGACGTGCCCGCGTGGTTCGCATGCGCCGATGTGGCGGTGCTGCCATCATGGGGCGACGAAGGCGTACCGCAGAGCCTGATGCAGGCCGCGGCGTGCGGATTGCCTGCCGTCTCCACGACAATCGGCGCGATCGGCGAAGCCGTTCGCGACGGTGAGACGGGCTTGCTGATCCCGCCGAAGGACGTACCTGCGTTGGTGGATGCGCTGGCGCAATTGATGACGGACGAATCGTTACGCGCCCGGATGGGTGCCGCCGCGAATGCGTATGCGCAGGACCATTTCAGTCTCGACCGGATGCTCGATGGCATGGAAGGCGTGTTCGCGCGCGTCACCGGAGCGCGCGCCTGATGTGCGGCATTGGCGGGCACTTCGGACGTCGGGTGGGGCCGGAAGTTCGTGCGCGAATGATGGCAGCGCTGGCCAATCGCGGCCCCGATGCGCAGCATATCGCGGCCTTTGGCGCGGATGGCACGCGGCTCGACGATGGCGCGGTGGCCCCACATGGACTCGTGCATGCCCGACTGTCGATCATCGATCCGCGGCCGGAGGCCGACCAGCCGTTCTGCAGTGACGATGGCGCGGTGTGGATCTGCTACAACGGCGAAGTCTATGGCTGGAAGCCGGATGTGGATGCGCTGACGGCAGACAATGTGCGCTTTCGCACGCGCTCGGACACGGAGTTCATCCTGCGCGGTTACGAGGCATGGGGCATCGAGGGCCTGCTGCCCCGCCTGCGGGGGATGTTCGCATTTGCGATTCTCGATTTCCGCACGCGGCGCGTGCATCTCGTGCGCGATCGGCTTGGCCTGAAGCCTCTCGTCTACTCGCATCATCAAGGCGGTCTGGCCTTCGGGTCGACCGTGCGCAGCGTGCTGCCGTGGCTCCCGCGTGATGCGCGCGGCCTGGCCCCCGCGGCGATCGATGCCTACCTCGCCCATCGCTATGTCCCCGCGCCACGGACCATCTTCAAACACATCGCCCGGCTGCCCAATGGTCGCCGCCTCGAGTATTCACTCGACGATGGCACCATGACCGAGCATCGCTGGTGGTCGCCGCAGCCGGTCGCGGCGCCGGATGGCGGGGCGCTGCTCGACGAGGCGATCGCGTTGCGGCTGGTAGCCGATCGGCCTCTTGGCATCTTCCTGTCGGGCGGCATCGACTCGGGCGCCATCGCGTGCCGTCTCGCGGCCACCGGCCATGCGGACCTCACGTCCTTTTCGGCCGCCTTTCCTGGCTCATCGTTCGATGAAAGCGACGAGGCGCGCGCCACTGCGCAGGCATTGGGACTTGCCAACGAGCGCATCGTGGTGCCAACGGCGCTGGGCAATGACTTCGCGGCCATCGTCGCGGCGCTCGACGAACCGTTCGCCGATCCTTCGTCCTTTCCCACGTGGTACCTGGCGCGCGGTACCGTTGCGCATGTCAAGGTGGTGCTGGGAGGGGATGGTGGCGACGAACTCTTCGGTGGCTACAAGCGCATCGCCAAGCATCTGCGCAATGCGTGGCGCGGCACGTTGCGGCTGCCCATGCCGGTGGTGCCCGGCGCGCACGCGAAAGGTTGGCGCAAAGTGTTGGGCGAACTCGCGCTGTCGTGGGAAGACGCCTATGCATTGCGCTTCTCGGGGTTGACGCCGAACCAGCGCCGCCTGCTGCAGCCTGCGCTGCCGGCGTGGCCCGCGCACTACTGGCGCGATCCCGACTTCGCGGCCACCACGCGCGAGGACCAGTTGCTGCGCTGGGATTTCGCGAACTACCTGCCGGAATACGTGCTGCGCAAGGCCGACCTGATGACGATGGCGCATGGACTCGAGTTGCGCGCGCCGCTGCTCGATCATCGTTTCGTCGAGGCGGTACTCGCGTTGCCGCCGGCGCAACGCTTCACGCGGCCGCCCAAACGCTACCTTGGCCTGTTGGCGCCTGCACTCGAGCGTCTTGGTGTGTTCACGCGCAAGAAGCGTGGTTTCAATCCGCCATTGGCCGGATGGTTGAACGGGGATCTCGCGGCGCGGCTGCCCACGCTGGCGGCATCGCTCCAGCAGCTCACCGGTGGGCAGATCATGGCGTCGGGGGTGCAAGCCATCGTGGCGCAGTTCAGGCGCTCGCCGGGCCTGGCCGAGCAAGTGTTGTCACTGGTGATCCTCGAGGAAAGCTTGCGCCAGCTTGCCGCCGAGGCCGCCATTGGCGGGTAGCCGCGGGCCGCTGCGCTTCGCCAGTGTGGCGCTGGCGCTGGCGCGCTGGGGATTCGTTCGGCGCAAACCGGATTCGCCAGCCCGGATCCTGGTGCTGCATCACCTGTTGCTGGGTGACACGCTGATGCTGACAGCGCTGCTCGCGAAGCTGCGCGCCACGTATCCCGCTGCTCATATCGCGATGACCGTTCCGCGCGCCTTCGCGCCGCTCTATGCCGCTCGGCCGTTCGGTGTGGACGCGCAGATACTCGATCCGCGCGCTGTCGAGTCGCTGCGGCAGCTGCTGCAGCAGCCGCGCTTCGATCTCGTCATCCTGCCCGCCGACAACCGCTGGTCGTGGCTGGCACGCGCGATCGGTGCGCGCTGGATCGTGGGATTGGCAGGCGATCGTCCGGCGCACAAGAACTGGCCGGTGGACGAACTGCGGCCCTATTCGCCGGTGCCATCCGCCTACGTTGAAACGGCGGCGGCGTTGGTGGATGGCGCCGCGCCGTCGCGTTATCGCGTGACCGATTGGTCTGCCCCGCGTATCGTGGACATTCCGGAGTTCGGTGACAACTACGTCGTGTTGCATGTTGGGGCCAGCTCCGCATTGAAGCTGTGGCCGCCGGAACGCTGGCGGGCGCTGGCCGTTTGGCTCGAGTCACGCGGCACGCGCGTGGTATGGAGTGCGGGACCGGGCGAGAGCGCGATCGTTGCTGCCATCGACAGCGGTTCTGTGCGCGCGCGCATCCTGGGCACGCTTTCGCTTGCAAAGCTCTGGCATGTATTGGCGCGGGCCCGGTTGCTCGTGTGTCCCGACACCGGCATTGCCCATCTCGGCCGCATCGTGGGTGTGCCGACCGTGACGTTGTTCGGCCCGGGCTCCGCGCTGATCTGCGGGCCTGGTGATTACTTCGCCGCGATGCCGGGGCGCGCAGTCGCGGTTGAACCGTTTCCGTGCCGCGACCAGACAATCCAGTTCTTCCGCGAGGTGCCGTGGGCACGGCGCTGCGAGCGGCTCTATGGCATCTCGGCCGGGCGGTGCGCGCGTCCGCTGTGCATGGAAGCGGTGGAACTTGCGGCGGTGTGCGCGGCGATCGAGGCGTTGATGGTGCCTACCTAGGCATCGCGCGGCTGTTGCGGCTCGCGCGACACACGCACTGCGGCATCAGGTTTCGACGACCGTGTCTTCCGCCACGGCCGCCGGTGCGAACTGGACCTTGTGCAGCCGCGCATACACCCCGTTGGCCGCCAGCAGTGAAACGTGGGTGCCGGTCTCCACGATGCGCCCCGCTTCGAGGACGACGATGCGGTCCGCGCCTTCGATGGTGGAAAGCCGGTGTGCGATGACGATCGTGGTACGCCCGCGCATCAGTGTTTCCAGCGCCGCCTGTACCTGCCGTTCGGACTCCGAGTCAAGCGCGGAGGTGGCCTCGTCCAGGATCAGCAGAGGTGCATTCTTGAGGATGGCGCGGGCGATGGCAACGCGCTGGCGCTGCCCGCCGGACAGGCGCACGCCGTGCTCGCCGACAATGGTGTCGAAGCCTTCGGGCATCGCGCGGATGAAATCGAGCGCATGCGCGGCGGCCGCGGCGCGTTCGATCTCCTCGCGGCTCGCGCCCGACATTGCGCCATAGGCGATGTTGGCCGCGACGGTGTCGTTGAACAGCAGCACGTCCTGCGACACCATCGCAATCTGCGCGCGCAGGCTTTGCAGTGTCAGCGTGGTGACGTCGTGGCCATCGATGAAAAGCCGGCCGGCCGTGGGCTCGTAGAAGCGCGGCACGAGATTGACCAGCGACGTCTTGCCGCTGCCGCTCGCGCCAACCAGCGCCACGGTTTCGCCGGGTACCACCGTCAGCTTGATGTCGGACAGCGCCTCGTGTTCGTTGGCGCTGTAGCGCAGCGAAAGGCGATCGAAGCGCACTTCGCCCGTGCATTGATCGAGCACGACGGTGCCGGTGTCGGCCTCTTCTTCATGGTCCAGCAGGCCGAAGATGCTCTCGGAGGCGGCGAGGCCGCGCTGGATCGCCGCATTGATGCCGGAGAGCCCCTTCAGCCGCTCGAGCAGTGTAAGCAGCGCGACGAGGTAGGACATGAACAGCGCGAAGTCGAACTTCTCGGTGCCGTCGTTCTGTTGCAGCGCGATCCACACGATGGCGCCGACAGCGCATGCGGCAAAGAACACCGTGATGGGCGAACTGGCCGCGGTGGCCGACGACTCCTTGGTCATTGCATTGCGCAACGTACTCGCCGCCGCCACGGCGCGGTCGCGCTCGTAGCCTTCCCCGCCGAAGATGCGCACCACGCGATGGCCGTTGATCAGTTCTTCCAGTACCTGCGACAGCGACCCCGAGCGATCCTGGATGTCGCGCGCGATGCGGCGCAGCCGTCGGCTGAAGTAGCGGATCACGATTGCGACAATCGGTATCACGATGAAGGTCAGCAACGTGAGCCGCCAGTTGAGCCACATCAGGTAGCCGAAGCTCACCGTGATCGTCAAGGTCGAACGGATGGCACTGGTGAGGGCGCCGGACGCGGCTGAGGCGAGTTGGTGCGCGTCGAAGGAAATCTTCGACTGGATCATGCCGGCCGCGTGGGTGTCGTAGTACGGTGTGGGCAGCTTCAGCAGCTTGTCGATCAGTTCACGGCGCAGGTCGAACACCACGCGGTAGCCGGTCCAGCCCATGCCATATTCGGAGATGTAGGCGCCCACACCACGCAGCAGGAATACAGCGACGATCGTCAACGGCAGCCACTTGGTGGCCAGCGGGTCCGGGGCCTCGAAGTTGCGGACGATCGGGATGACGAGCCAGGCAAGCATCAGGTCGCCGGCGGCGACGATGACCATGCCCAGGACGGCGAGCCCGAACGCCCAGCGGTAGGGCCGGATGTAACGGGCAAGGCGGGTATAGAGGTGACGACCCGACGTTGACATGTCTCGGGAAAGGGCGCGGCGACGACCGGAAAGGCAACCCGGCAGTACGCGTCACGCAGGAGAGAGACCGGTGACAAGTATAGCGCAGCCCCTATGAACGGGTGGCGTCACGCGCGCTGGGCGAGCAGTTCCTCGTACAGCGACGTCAGGCGTCCGGCCATGGCGTCGGGGGTGAGCGGACGCACGGCCGCCAGCGCCCCGCGGGCTGCTTGCGCGCGCGTGGCGGGATCAAGGAGTGCTGCCATGCCGCTCGCGATGCCCTTGATATCGCGCGCCGGGCACACGGTTCCGGCGGCATTGGCGAGTACCAGCTCGCCCGCACCGCACCGGTCGCTGGTGACCACCGGCAGGCCGCAAGCCAGTGCTTCCAGTACCGCGTTGGACAATGCATCGTAGAGCGTGGGCAGCACGAACGCATCGGCTGCCCCGTAGAAAGGCGTGGGATCCACCTGCGCGCCTGCGAAGGTGACACGATCGGCCACGTCGAGGCGTCGCGCGAGCGTGGCGTAGCGTCCGGGTGCGCGATCGCGGCCCACCACCAACAGATGCGCGGCCGGTGGCAACAACGCCAGCGCCTGTAGCGCGCGGCCCACGCCCTTGCGCGCATAGGCGGAGCCCACCAGCAGGAACACTACGGCATCCTGCGGGATACCGCACCGTGCGCGGATGTCGCGGCGATGTTGCTGCAATCCGGGGTTGAACACCGCCGGATCGATCGCGTTGTAGATGACCGGGAGGCGCTCGCGTGGCAAGCCGAAGCGTTCGTGGATTTCAGTCTGCACCATGTGCGAGATGCAGATCACGCGCTGCAGTCGCGGGCTGGCGTAGAGCCTGCGCTCTGCGGCCAGCATGTACCGGTGGAACGGGCTTCCGGCCAGCGCGGCGCGCGTGAAGGGCGACGCATCGCGCATTCGCTCCTCCACCCAGGCGGCATGGACACCGTCGCCCGAGCGATAGATGTCGCAGCACGCAATGCGCTCGTGTGATTGCACCAGCGTACCAGGCATCGCGGCCACGGCTTTGCACACCTCGCGCGCGAACGAGGCATCGCGCATTGTGCGGCCGAGGTAGCGCGGGTTGACAATCTGCGGCGTGACCTTTGCGTTGGTCCCGGGTGGCCAGCGGCGCGTCAGCAGCAGGATCTCGATCCCGCGCGCCGACAGCGCATCGAGCGCACGCTCGACAAAGCGCTCGGCACCGCCGAATGGCGTGTACCGCTGGCGGATGATCGCCAGCCGCATCAGCGCGGTGGACGTTGATGCGCGGCGCGTGCCGCCGGGGTGTCATCCGGGTGCAGTGTCTCGGAGTCGAGTCCGTCCTCGCCGTGGAGCGGTGGCGCCTCGACGGGGGTCGCGGCCGCGGCCCGCGCGGCCGTCTTGTGGGCCACGCTGGCCTCCAGCAATTGCTTGTAGAGGAGCACCAGCTTCAGCGTCATCGCCGAAGGCGACAGCGGTAGAACGGCCTGGCGTGCGTTGCCTCCGAGGCGCGCCCGCGCCACTGGGTCAAGCAAGGTGGTGAGGTGCCCCGCGAGTCCGGTGACGTCACGCGCGTCGCACACGAAGCCGGCGTCGTGCTGCGTGACCAGTTCGGCGGCACCGGAGCGCGTGCTGGTGACCACGGGCAGCCCGCTGGCCATCGCTTCCATCGCGGCGTCCGGGAATGAGTCGTAGATGGCCGGCAGCACGTAGGCATCCGCCGCGCCATAGAAGGGCAGGACCTCCGTCGATGCGGGGAGGAACGTCACGCGCGATCGAACTTCGAGCGCCCGCGCGACATTCTTGGTGGCTTCGAGACGGCGATCGTCACCGATCACGATCAAGTGCGCGCAGGTGGGCAGCGTGGCCAATGCCTCGAGCGTGGCTGGCACGCCCTTGCGCGTGAAGCCCGAGCCGACCAGCAGGAACACGACGGCGTCATCCGGGATCCGGTACCTGGTGCGGATACGCTCGCGCTGGTTGCGCAACGTCGGCGAGAACACGTCGGCGTCGACGGCGTTGTAGATGACGGGCAGACGCTCGTCGTCAAGACCGAAGCGCGCCTTGATGTCATCGCGCACCATGCGCGAGTTGCACAGCACCGCGCGCAACCACGGACTGCGGAAGAGGCGCCGTTCCATCGACAGCGTATAGCGATGCCAGGGATCGACGGCGACGCGCATCCGCAGCAGCGTGGGTGCATCCTTCAGGCGCTCGTCGAGCCAGCTCGAGTGCAATCCATCCTCGGGCCGGTAGATGTCGCAGCACAGCACGCGTTCATGCGATTGCACGAGATTGGCGCGCGCCTTGCCGATCTCGCGCGACACCGCGCGGGCAAACCCCCAGTCGCGCCAGAGCGGACCGACGTAGCCGGGGTCGCAGATATGCGGCTCGATCAATTGCAGCTTGGTCTGCGGCCATTCACGGGTGTACAGCGTGATGGCGACGTTGCGCTCGAGCAGCGCCTCGAGCGCACCCTCCACGAAACGCTCGGCGCCGCCATGAGGCGTGTAGCGCTGGCGGATGATCGCCAGGCGCATCAGCGGGTCCCGCCAGCGGTTTGCGTGAGCAGGCCCTGGAGGGCGGCGTCCACGCGGTCGACCGGCAACGTGGTGAGGCATTCCGAAACCTTGCCGCCGCCGCAGCCGCCAAGGCCGCATGGCCGGCACGGGTGCCGGTCGGAAACAACAACCCGGTGCTGCACCTGCCATGGGCCCCACGCGATCTCGCTCGACGGGCCGAAGAGGGCAAGTGTTGGCGTCTGCATGGCGGCCGCAATGTGCATCGGCGCGGAATCGACGCCGGCGAATGCGCGCGCCTGCGCCGTGAGTGCGGCCAGGTCCGCCAGTGACAATTGACCGGTGAGGTCGACGACGTCGGCGCGCACGGCAGGCGGGAGCAAGGCGAGGATGGCTGCGACCAGCGAGCGTTCGCGTTCGTCCGGTGCGCCGGTCAGGACGATGCGCAGGCGTTGCGCCGCGATTTTCTCGATCAGTGCTGCCGTCGATTCTGCCGGCCAGCACTTGAAGAGCCAGCGCGAACCCGGATGAATCTGCACGAAGCCGCGTGGCGTCAACCGGTGTTCGGTGAGCAGCGCGGCCACGCGGGTTCGAGCGGCCTCCGCCGGCACCATAACAAGGCGGCGGTCTGCCATGTCCGGGTAAACACCGATCCGGCGCAACGCGTCGAGGTTCTGTTCGACCATGTGGCGCTCGGTGCGCGCTGGCACTTTGTAGAAGTGGGTGAAGTTGCGCCGCCACAGCGCGGACCGCTTGTCCGGCTCGCGCGTGACCGACCAGCGCGGCCGCAGCAAGCGTGCCAGCGTGAGCCCGCGCGGGTGCTCGGTAAGATGAATCAGCAGGTCGTAGCTGCGCGCGCGCAGCGTGCGGTAGAGTCGCCACTCCGCGCGCGCCTGCGCCACAATGCCCACATGTTTCCAGCCGCGATCGATCGTGTGCAACTGGGCGATGGCCGGGTGTCCGGCCAGCATCGGAGCTGTTTCGGCGTAGACCAGCGCGTCGATGGCGATACCGGGCGCAGCCCGCGCGAGCGCCGTGAACACCGGCGAAGCCAACAGAACGTCGCCGTGATGGCGCAGTTTGGTGATCAGCGCGCGGCGGACCTGGGGCAGCGGAACGGGGTCCGGCAGTGGGCTTGCCATGGCTCTCCACAATACCAAAATCCACGGTGCTGCGCCGCCGTCGGCGCGCCGGCTGCGTGCGCGCTCACTCGCGCTGCAAATGCAGGCGGGGTGCGGGTTGCCGCGAGGGAGTACAATCCGCGCGTCCAGTCGCCACCAGCCCGCCCGCACCCTTCCCCATGTCTGCTGACGTCGTCAATACCGCGCTCAAGGCGCAAATCCTTGCCGAAGCGCTGCCGTATATCCGCCGTTTCCACGACAAGACGATCATCATCAAGTACGGTGGCAACGCGATGACCGAACCGGCCTTGAAGGCCGGGTTCGCACGCGACGTCGTGATGCTGAAGCTGGTCGGCATGAATCCGGTAATCGTGCACGGCGGCGGTCCGCAGATCGGCGATCTGCTGAAGAAGATGGGTATCGAAAGCGAATTCCGGCAGGGCATGCGGGTCACGGACGAACGGGTAATGAACGTCGTCGAGATGGTGCTGGGCGAACTGAACCAGGAAATAGTGGGACTTATCAACCAGCATGGTGGCAAGGCCGTCGGACTCACCGGACAGGATGGCGCGTTCATCCATGCGCGCAAGATGATGCTCAAGTCCGAAACCGTTCCGGGCGAACTGGTCGACATCGGCTTCGTCGGCGAGATCGAGCGGGTCGATCCGGAACTGATCCAGCTGCTGGATTCGCGCGACTTCATCCCGGTGATCGCCCCCATCGGCGTGGGTACCGAGGGCGAGGCCTACAACATCAATGCGGACCTCGTCGCCGGCAAACTGGCCGAGACTCTCAAGGCCGAGAAGCTCGTGCTGATGACCAACACCGTCGGCGTGCTGGACAAGAAGGGTACGCTGCTCTCGGGGCTCACCGCCAGCGAGATCGATGCGCTGTTCGCCGACGGCACCATCTCGGGCGGGATGCTGCCCAAGATCGGCTCGGCGCTCGAAGCCGTCAAGAATGGTGTCAAGAGCTCGCACATCATCGATGGCCGCGTCGAGCACGCGCTGCTCCTCGAGGTGCTTACCAACGAAGGCGTCGGCACGATGATTCGTGCCGACAACACGCCGCCGCGCTTTGGCGTGTGAGCGGCTGCCATGGCCACGCGCATCGCATCGGCATAGCCCATGGCCATGAAACCCGGCGAACGACGCCTGCAGATCCTGCAGACGCTTGCGGCCATGCTCGAGAACCCGCGCAGCGAAAAAGTCACCACAGCCGCGCTGGCGAAGAAACTCGACGTGTCGGAGGCGGCGCTGTACCGTCACTTCGCCAGCAAGGCGCAGATGTACGAGGGTCTGATCGAATTCATCGAGACTACGCTTTTCTCGTTCGTCAACCGGATTACGGTGGAGACCACGGAAGGCGTTGCGCAAGCCGAGCAGACGGTAGTGATGATGCTGTCCTTCGCCGAGAAAAATCCGGGCATGACCCGCGTGCTGATCGGCGAGGCGCTCGTCAACGAGGACGAGCGACTGCAGGCGCGCATCAACCAGCTGACCGACAAGCTCGAGGCGGCGCTGCGCCAGTCGTTCCGGATTGCGCAGGCAGCCAATGGCTGGCATGGCGACCCGCAGGCCGATGCCGCGGTGCTGATTGCGTATGTTCTGGGCCGTTGGCAACTCTTCGCCAAGTCGGGTTTCAAGCGGCTGCCGCAGGAGGGTTGGCCCTTGCAGCGCAAGTTCCTGTTCGGTTGACGCCGTTGCGCAAAATTCGCGGCATCGTAGTGGCGCTGGCACTGGCTGCAACCGGCATGGCCGGCGCCCAGACGGCGCCTGCTACTGAGCCGGCGGCGCCGGCTTCGCGCTGGCAGCCGGAGGTCGAGCGCCTCGACCAAACGTATCGCGATCGCGTGGCCACCGCCACCGACGGCCGATCGCAGTGGATCGCCGGCCAGTTCGAGCTGGGTGACCCGGCCGCCGGATCGGCACGGTACCTGCGCGCGCGTACTGAAGTCCCCGCCGAACGCCTGTATCTCGCGGCGCTGGCTGCCGCCTGCCTTGAGCCAGTGCAGCCGCGCCCACCGGCATGCGATGCCACCGATCGCCTCGCTGACTGGGCGACGCGGGATGCCGACAACGGCCTGCCGTCGTTGTTGCTGGCGGAGCGCGCACGCCGCCGCAACGACACCGCCGGCATGATCACCTACCTCGACGAAGCCGCAAACCGCACCCGTTTCGACGACTACTGGACGCGCGGTGCCGTGGTGTTGTGGGAAGACATCGCCGCAACCACTACAGGCGCCGATCCCGCGTCGCGGGCGATCCTCGCCTCGGGCTACCTCCTCCTGCGTGGCGCCTACGGCGGCGACGTATGGCGCTCGCTGTGCCGCGAACCCGTGGGCGGCAACGAAAGCGTGCGGGCGGCGTGTCATTCGGCAGGCACGGCGTTGGCGCAACATGGCAACACGTGGTCGTTGCGCCTGGCCGGCGCACGCGCTGCGGAACGCAACGCAGCCACGCCGGGGGAGACGGCCGATGCCGCTGTGCGCTACCTGCAGCTGCAACAACGCGCATCGGCCTGCGCGGCGCAGTCAGACACTCTCTCTGCAGCTTTCGAATCCACCGACCCTGGCATGCGCGAACGCGCGCTCAAAGCCTGGGAACGGCGGCTGCTGCGCCAGGGTGCAGACGGCGAGGTCGCGGCCTGCGGCAACGCGGGCTGACGTCAACCCGGCATCAGGTCGCCTGTACGGTCGAGGGGGCCAGTACGCAGCCGGCGATCTTCCAGCGGCCGTCCTTCTGCTTCTCCATCTGGTAGATCGCGACCAGCACCGTGTTGTCCGGCAGGATGAGGCGCAGCGGCTGGACCACGCTGCCTTCAATGAAGGCGCCTTCGAGAAAACGCGTGGCGCGGGCATCGAGCAGCGCGGCATAGCCATTGCGCACCATCCGCAGGAAATTCTCGGGCGTCCCGAACTGGCCGCGCAGCGCCGGCGTGGCGAAGGCCATGGCCTTGGCGCCGTCCCCCGCAATCAGCGCGTTGCGTTGTTGCTCGATCACCTGCTCGATGGCTTTCCACTCCGCGCGTGGCATCGTGGCGGCGCCGGGCGGCGCGGCCTGCGCGAGCGGCGCCAGCACCATCCCCGCCAACACGAGACGCAGCAATGCGTGGCCGATATTCACGCGGGTCTCCCGGTGCAGACCGGGCACGCCGGATCGCGCGGCACGCGCAATTCCCGCCACTGCATCGACAATGCATCGAGCAACAGCAGGCGTCCTGCCAGTGACGTACCGACCTGCGCCAGAAGTTTCAGCGCCTCAGCTGCCTGCATTGCGCCCACGATGCCCACCAGCGGCGCGAAAACACCCATCGTCGCACAGCGTGTTTCCTCAAGTTCCTCGCCCTCGCCGAACAGGCAGTGGTAACAGGGCGACGTTGCATCTTCAGTGTCAAATACTGCGATTTGCCCGTCGAAGCGGATCGCCGCACCCGACACCAGCGGTCTGCCGGCGCGCACGCAGGCGGCATTCACCGCATGGCGCGTGGCGAAGTTGTCGGAACAATCAAGCACCACGTCGGCAGCGGCCACGAGATCCTTGAGTGAAGTGGCGTCGACGCGCGCAGCAACACGCTCGATCCGGATTTCCGGATTCACCGCGGCCAGGCGCCGGGCCGCTGCGTCCACTTTCAACGCCCCGATGTCGGCGGTGGAATAGAGGACCTGCCGCTGCAGGTTGGTGAGGTCGACGCGGTCGGCATCGCATAGCGTGACCGTACCCACGCCCGCGGCCGCCAGAAAATGTGCTGCCGGTGCACCGAGACCACCCATGCCGATGATCAGCGCATGCGCCTGCGCGAATCGCTCTTGCGCATCCGTCCCGAGTTCCTGCAGCAGGATGTGGCGGCTGTAGCGAAGGAGTTGTGTGTCGTCCATGGCGATATTGTGCCTCTACTCTGCAGGCAGGGCTAAAAGCCTCGCCTACAGGTGCGGTAGTCAATGACACATCGGTCCGCGAAAATGAAAACGCCCGGCGCGAAGGCCGGGCGTCTTGATACGACTACGAAGGAACGCGCGTTATGGCTTGACCGGCACTGCAGTGTTGCTGGCCACGGCCTTCGTCGACGTGACGACCGGTGCACCCTTCAGGTGATTCATCGCCTGCTGCAGCTGGAAGTCGTCGCTGGCGCCGAACTCGAAGCGCGGCATTGCCGGCGCGACTTCGGCCTTGTTGACACCGTCGGGCTTCAACTTCGTGCTGCCCGGGGCGGGGGTTTCCGGCTTGACCGCTTCGGGTTCCTTCGGGGCGCCGCCCTTGTTGGTCTCGAGGTGACGCTCGAGGTTGGCTTCGCGGATACGCGAACCGGTGTCGCGGCCATCGTCGACGACGATGTCGGGCTCGATACCCTTGGCCTGGATCGAGCGCCCCGCTGGCGTGAAGTACCGCGCCGTGGTGAGCTTCAGTCCCGCATTGTTGCCAAGCGGGAGGATCGTCTGTACCGAACCCTTGCCGAATGTCTGCGTTCCGATCACCGTGGCGCGCTTGTGATCCTGCAGCGCACCGGCAACGATCTCCGCTGCCGACGCCGTTCCGCCGTCGACCAGCACGACCATGGGCACCTTCTTGACAGCCGCGGGAAGATCCTTGAAGTAGTCTTCGCCACGCCGGGAATAGTTGTCCTTCGTGGCCAGCAGGCGCATCCGCGCGTCTGGCGTGCGGCCGTCCGTATAGACGACCAGCGCGTCCTTGGGCAGGAATGCAGCCGACACTGCCACCGCCTGATTCAGCAGGCCGCCCGGGTCGCTGCGCATATCCAGCACCAGGCCCTTCAATTCGCCCTTGGCGTAGAAATCCTTCAGTGCCCGCGCAAGATCTTCACCGGTGCGTTCCTGGAAGTTGCGCACGCGAACGAAGGCATAGCCCGGTTCAATCATCTTGGCGCGCACGCTCTTGACGTTGATTTCCTCACGCGTGAGCGTGAAGACCAGCGGTGTATCGGCATCCTTGCGCACCACCGTCAACACCACCTGCGTGCCCGGCTTGCCGCGCATCTTGTCGACGGCCTTCGAGAGCGGCAGGCCGCGCGTGGCGGTGTCGTCGATCTTGACGATCAGGTCGCCTGCCTTGATGCCCGCACGAAATGCCGGTGTATCTTCAATGGGCGAGGTGACCCGGACAATGCCGTCTTCGATGCCCACTTCGATGCCGAGGCCACCGAACTTGCCCTGGGTGGAGACCTGCAGTTCCTTGAACGCGTCGGCGTCGAGGAAATCGGAGTGCGGGTCGAGCCCACGCACCATGCCGTGGATGGCTTCCTTGATGAGCTTGTCATCAGGCACCGTCTCGACGTAGTCGCTCTTGATCTTGCCGAAGACGGCGGACAGGAGTTGCAGATCCTCGTACGGGATCGGCGTCTTCGCCTCGCGCTGCGCGATGGCGGAGAAGTTGAGCGAGATCAGTACGCCCATCACGGTACCCAGCCCGACCAGCCCCGCCTTCTTCCAGCGGTCACCTTTTTTGGTCGGTTCCTGATTGCCCGTCTTCATTGCATGGCTCCTGCCTTCAAGCGAAGGCTTGGGTACGGCTTTCCAGGGCGGGATCGGCCGCCCTTTCCGTCGACGCATCTAAGAACCAGTATACGCCGCACATCGTGCCCGCCGAGGCGATCGAATCACCTGGGGTGGATGCCTTTCTTCCGCCTGCGATTCCTGTTACGACGGAATTGGTAGAACGGATGATCGGAGCCCGTCCTTAAGATGGGCTTAACGGCTCCGGTTACAAGCTTGGTCCGCCATCTGTTCCAACTAGTTCCCGGACAGATCGACGAGGGAGCGACCAGTCATTTCAGCGGGCTGGGGCAGCCCCATCAGCGCGAGGATGGTGGGCGCGATGTCCTGCAACGCACCCCCGCCGCGAACCCGCGCCGGCCGGCCGACGTAGAGGAACGGCACGCGGTTGAGCGTATGCGCGGTGTGCGCCTGATGCGTGGCCGGATCGTGCATCATCTCGGCGTTGCCATGGTCGGCGGTGATCAGTACCTCGCCGCCTTCCCGCCGCGCGGCATCGACCACCCGCCCGACGGCGACGTCCAGCGCTTCCACCGCCGCACGCGCGGCCTCGAAGTTGCCGGTATGGCCGACCATGTCGCCGTTGGCCAGATTGCACACCACGACGTCATAGCGGCCGGATTCGATCGCGGCCACCAGCTTGGCCGTGACCTCGGGGGCGCTCATCTCGGGTTTCAGGTCGTACGTGGCCACCTTGGGTGAAGGCACCAGGATGCGGTCTTCGCCGGGATAGACGCTTTCGACGCCGCCGTTGAAGAAGTAAGTGACATGCGCGTACTTCTCCGTTTCGGCGATCCGCAGTTGCGCGAGGCCAAGCGAGGCCAGGTACTCACCCAGGCCGTTGCGGATCGTCTGCGGGGCAAAGGCCACGGGCAGATGTGCGAATTCCTCGCCATAGGAGGTCAGGCAGACGTAGGACCCCAACACCGGCACGCGCGACCGGACGAAACCGTTGAAGGCGGGATCGGTCAGCGTGCGGGTCAGTTGCCGCGCGCGATCGGCCCGGAAATTCATGCATACCAGCACATCGCCGTCGGCGATGCTGGCGGTGTGGCCGGCGGCGTCCAGGATAGCGGTGGCCTTGACAAATTCGTCGTTCTCGCCGCGCGCGTAGCCAGCGTCCAGCCCGGCCAGCGCGGTGGGTGCGGTGAATGAGGCGCGGCCGTCCACCAGCAGGTCATAGGCCTGTTGCTGGCGGTCCCAGCGCTGGTCGCGGTCCATCGCGTAGTAGCGGCCGATGATCGAAGCGATCCTGGCGCCAGGATGTTTTGCACATGTGGCTTCCATGCCGGCGAGGGACGCGGCGGCACTGCGGGGAGGCGTATCGCGGCCGTCCAGAAACGCGTGGACCAGGATGCGCTTGACGCCGCCTTTTGCCGCCAATGCCACCAGTGCAGCCAGCTGGCGCTCGTGGCTGTGTACACCCCCCGGCGATACCAGGCCCAGCACATGCAGGGCACTGTTGTTTGCCACTGCAGTCGCAATGGCGGCGGCCAACACGGGGTTGGCAGCAAACTCACCGGTGGCAATGGCGTGGTCGATGCGGGTGAAATCCTGGTAGATGACGCGCCCTGCGCCAATGTTGAGATGGCCGACCTCGGAGTTGCCCATCTGGCCCTCGGGCAGGCCGACGTGCAGTTCCGACGCGTCGATGGTCGTGT